>Ga0209843_1000104_pt1 | contig 12916 bp, 11 predicted proteins | sample GWRWS1_20_30_FD_187222 | JGI IMG/M metagenome (GOLD analysis project Ga0209843, IMG submission 187222) | Riverbed sediment microbial communities from areas with vegetation nearby in Columbia River, Washington, USA - GW-RW S1_20_30 (SPAdes)... | ecosystem: Environmental > Aquatic > Freshwater >... | reverse complement strand
ATTCGGCGAACGCCTCGGTCGTATAGAGATAGCCTTCGCCCAGGCTGGCGGTGCCGCTGGCAGCGGCCCGGGCCGGGTGGGCGTCGTCGTCGAGCAACGTGTCGGTATCGAGCAGCGCAACGCCTTCGCCGCGCAATCGCACATACCATTCGTGTCCGAGATCGGCCGCGACGAGATGTACGACCCCGGAGACATTCGACGGCCCGCGTCGGCGTCCAGCCGGAAGGAACGTGTCGAGAACCTCGGCCACGGTGTCCCCGGCGAGCTTGCTCTCCAGTGGTTCGGGCAGCCCGGTGGCGAGCTGCGCATCCCAGCGATGGATCGCGGTCTCGTGCGCCATCCGCCGGTGCCAGAAAGCGGCGGTCTTGGCGTGCGGAGCCCAGTTCCACGCCGGCAGGTCGGAGTCCAGGGCATCGAGGAACGCGTCGAGCTGCGCCAGCTCGGCGGCGAACCACGGGACGAGCCGTTCGTCCGTCCCAGCCGGAGCATCATCCGGGATAACCACGGGTCCCCAGTGCTGGTCGACGGCGCCAGACCCGGCATTGCTGCGGGTGCGGCGGTAGACACCGCCGAGATGGCGAACAAGATCCCCCACGGTCCAGTCGGGACAGCTCGGCACCATCGCCGTGGCCACGCCCGGCTCGCCGACCGCGGCGAGGAAGGCGGCGCCGTCCGCACGCAACGCGGTCAGCCAGAAGTCCTTGCTGCCGTGGGTTCTGCTCACACGAGACCTCCGGCACCGCTAGAGTTCAGCATCACAGGGTTATGTCAAGGTCGCAGTGCTCTCAGCTTAAGGTGAGTGCCGTGCTCGACGTTACTCGTGTGGACCTCTCCCGGCATACCACGCTCCGCCTGGGCGGGCCCCCCGGCAGCCTCAGCACGGCGACTCATCAGGACGAAATTGTCCAAATGGTACGGGCGGCGACCGAGCCGATCCTCGTCTTGGCCGGCGGAAGCAATATCGTCGTCGCGGACGAGGGGATCCCCGGAACGGTTGTCCTGCTGCGCTCCATGGGCGTCAGCGTGCAGCGCGATCGCGACGGCGACGTCCTGGTCACCGTCGAGGCCGGGCAGCCGTGGGACGACGTCGTGGCACTCGCCGTGGCCGAGGGGCTCGCCGGCATTGAGTGCCTCTCCGGCATACCAGGCTCGGCCGGTGCGACGCCGATCCAGAATGTCGGCGCCTACGGCCAGGAGGTAGCGGAGACCATTGCGGCCGTGCGGGTCTTCGACCGCTCCGCCAACGCCGCCCGGGACATGGCGCCCACGGAGTGCCGTTTCGCCTACCGCACCAGTCTTTTCCGGCACAACGATCGCTATGTCGTCCTCGCGGTTACCTTCCGCCTCAAGCCGGCGGCACTCTCCCCACCGCTGCGCTATTCCGAGCTGGCCCGTGCACTCGATGTTGACCCGGGCGCTCGAGCGCCGCTCGCGGAGGTCCGCACCGCGGTCCTGTCTCTGCGCGGCCGCAAGGGGATGGTGCTGGATCCGGTCGACCCGGACACCTACTCGGTGGGTTCCTTCTTCACCAACCCCGTACTTGACGGGGCCGGCTTCGCCGCGCTGCGCGCCCGCGCCGCCGAAGTCACGGGGGTGGACCCAGCCGCTTGGCCCGCCGAGGACGGCTCGGTCAAGGTGAGTGCGGCCTGGCTGATTGAGCGGGCCGGATTCGGGAAGGGGTACACCGGGGGTCACCGCGGAGTGGCGGTATCAGGGAAGCACACCCTCGCGTTGACAAACCGGGGTACGGGTACAACGGTCGCCCTGCTCGCCCTGGCTCGCGAGATCCGCGACGGGGTGCGAAAGGTCTTCGACGTGGATTTGCACCCGGAGCCGGTTTTCGTCGGCTGTGCCCTCTGACGCGCCGGTCCGTTAGCGGGCAGAGTTCACCAGCGGGGCAAACATCCGCATCATGTGGTGGCTTGACTGCACCCGGCTTCGGCCCGGTCGGGGGCGGCTACGGGAAGACCCGGTGGACCTTGTGCTGGGCGGCCTGGGCCAGCGGCCGGACCACCAGCCGATCCACGTTCACGTGGTGCGGGCGGGTGGCGACCCAGGCCACACAGTCAGCGATGTCGTCGGCGACCAGCGGTTCGGCCACCCCGGCGTACGGGGCAGCGGCGCGCACGGCATCTCCACCGAAACGCACCAAGCCGAACTCGTCGGTGCGCACCATGCCGGGGTCGATCTCGATGACCCTGATCGGCCGCCCGGACAGCTCCAGCCGGAGCGTCTCGGCAAGCGCCGTCTGCGCGTGTTTGGCGGCGGCATAACCTCCGCCGCCTTCATACACGATGAGTCCAGCGGTCGAGCCCATGACGACGACTGTGCCCGCTCCGCTTCGTTCGAGCTCCGGCAGCAGCACCTTGGTCACCCGGAGCGTGCCCACCACGTTGACCTCGTACATCCACTGCCAGTCAACGACACTCGCGGACTCGATCGGGTCCAGGCCATGCGCTCCGCCGGCGTTATTGACCAGGAGCGTCATCGGGGCGCCCAGTTCTCGGACCGCGTCGCGCAGCGCAGCCACGTCCGGGTCAGCCGTGACGTCGCAATTCACGGCGGTCCCGCCGATCTCCTTGGCGAGCGCCGTCAGCCGATCCGCCCGGCGGGCGGCGGCTACTACGTGGAAGCCCTCTGCGGCGAGGCGGCGCGCGGTCGCTGCCCCGATCCCACTGGAGGCTCCGGTGACGACTGCCACTCCCCGTTGTTGTGCTGATCCGGTCACGCGGCGATCCTCCCACGCCGATCTTCGTCACATCGACGCCTTCCTGCGTCGTTGTTACGGGAAGATGTCAGGCGGAGATCGGGTTGATCCCGAATGGCCGCGTCTTCGCGTGTGCCAGATTTGTAGCCGAAGGAGCTGGCGTGGGGCGTTGGACGAGATCGCCGGGCGGCAGCGCTATTCCCTGCCAGGTCCGCCATCGCCCGGTCCGACGGGTGGCCATCCTCTCGGTCCACACCTCGCCGCTCGACCAGCCCGGTACCGGGGACGCGGGCGGCATGAACGTCTACATCGTGGAGGTCGCGCGGCGCCTGGCCGAGTCGGGCGTGGAGATCGAGGTCTTTACTCGCGCAACCTCCAGTGACCTGCCATCCAGCGTGGAGATGGCGCCAGGTGTGCGCGTCCGGCACGTAATTTCCGGCCCGTTCGAGGGGCTCGCCAAGGAGGATCTGCCGGCCCAGCTGTGCGCCTTCACCCATGGGGTCATGCGGGCGGAGGCGGCCCGACCGCCGGGCTTCTACGACGTGATCCATTCGCACTACTGGTTGTCAGGGCAGGTGGGTTGGCTCGCCAAAGATCGCTGGGGGGTGCCCTTGGTACACACCGCCCATACCCTTGCCAAGGTCAAGAATGCGCTCCTGGCGGACGGGGATCGACCCGAACCGCGCGCCCGGATCATCGGAGAGCAGCAGGTGACGGCCGAGGCGGACCGGTTGGTCGCGAACACCCCCAGCGAGGCCCGTGAGCTGGTCAACCTGTACGGCGCCGATCCCGAACGGGTGGTGGTCGTCGAACCGGGCGTGGACCTGGACCGCTTCGTCCCGCCCGTCGCCGGGCTCGAACCGGCGGCCAGGACTGCCGCCCGGCGCCGGCTCGGCCTGCCACCGGACGGATACGTGGTCGCGTTCGTTGGCCGCATCCAGCCGCTCAAGGCCCCCGATGTCCTGCTACGGGCGGCCGCGGACCTGCACCGACGCTCACCGGACGTGGCGCGCCGGTTGACCACGGTGATCGTGGGTGGCCCCAGCGGATCGGGCCTCGATCGGCCCACCGCGCTGATGGAGTTGGCATCGTCGCTGGGCATCGCCGATTCGGTGCGCTTCCTACCGCCTCTCGCCGGCCCCGATCTGCCCGACCTCTACCGGGCCGCGGACCTAGTCGCGGTGCCCAGCCACAACGAGTCGTTCGGGCTGGTCGCGCTCGAGGCTCAGGCGTGCGGTACGCCGGTGGTCGCGGCCGCCGTGGGTGGGCTGGTGACCGCCGTCCGCGACGGGGTCTCGGGTGCGCTGGTCGATGGGCACGACCCGGCGGAATGGGCGAGGGTGCTCGGTGGGCTGCTCGAGGAGCCCGACCGGCGCGCCGCGCTGGTGCGGGGCGCGGTCGCCCATGCCCGTGACTTCTCGTGGGACCGGACGGCGCTCGGGCTGCTCGCCGTCTATCGCTCCTCGGTCATCACCCAACGTGAGACCCGATTCGCGGCCCTGAGCGGCGTTGTCGCATCGAACGGCACTGCCCCGTTGACCGGCACTGCCACCCTGAACGGCACAGCCGGCCGCAACGGCGCCGCCGGTCGCAACGGCACTCCTATTCTGGACGGGATGGCCGCGTGGTGAATGACTCGCCCATTCCGGAGGCCATTGAGTCCACACTGGACTCACGTGGGGTCGAGTGGGAGCGGACCGGCGAGTCGTCCTATGTGGTCACGTTGCCGGGGACGCACAAGCTGAAGACGGTGTGCAGTCTCGTCGTGGGCGACCACACGCTCCGCGTCGAGGCGTTCGTGATGCGTCAGCCGGACGAGAACCGGGAGGCGCTCTGGGCCTGGCTGCTGCAGCGGAACGCTCGTATGTACGGGGTGGCGTTCTCAATCGATGCCGTTGGCGACGTCTACCTCGTCGGTCGGGTGTCGCTGCATGCGGTCACACCCGAGGAGATCGATCGGTTGCTCGGCGCGGTACTCACCTACGCCGATGAGTCGTTCGACCCGATGCTCGAGATCGGGTTCGGCTCCGCCATCAGACGGGAGTGGGCCTGGCGGGTGACGCGCGGGGAGTCGCTGGAGAACCTCAAGGCCTTCGCCCATTTCGCCGCTCCGAGCGCGCCGGACAGCTCGGGGCGTCAACCGGCCGGCGGGGTTGTTACCGACGAGTAAAGAGGGCAACAATACGCAGGTGGACGTACCTGCGCCGAAGGCGATCAACGAAGCACTGATCTACGACGCGATCCGGACCCCACGAGGTCGCGGTAAGCCCGGCAAAGACGGCAAACCCGGCGGCTCGCTCTACGAGGTCAAGCCGGTCTCGCTCGTCGTGGGATTGGTCGACGAGCTGCGGCGCCGGTATCCGAATCTTGATCCTGCCACGATCGACGACCTGATCCTCGGCTGTGTCACCGCCCTCGGCGACCAGGGCATGGTGATCGCCAGGACAGCCGCGCTCGTGGCCGGCCTTCCGGACACGGTCGCCGGGGTAACGCTGAACCGGTTCTGCGCCTCCGGCCTGGAGGCGGTCAACACCGCGGCGCAGAAGGTACGCGCCGGCTGGGATGATCTCATCCTGGCCGGCGGGGTCGAGTCCATGTCGCGCGTGCCCATGGGCTCTGACGGCGGCGCGTGGGCGATGGACCCGGAGTCCAACTACGTCACCGGATTCATCCCGCAGGGCATCTCGGCCGACCTTCTGGCCACTGTGGAGGGCTTTACCCGCGACGACATCGACTCGTTCGCCGCCCGGTCCCATCAGCGGGCCGCCAAGGCCTGGGCGGATGGCGCCTTCGATCGCTCGGTGGTGGCGGTCCGCGACCGCATCGGCCAGATCATCCTCGATCGTGACGAAACGATCCGTCCTGAGGCGTCGCCCGAGTCACTCGCGGTGCTCGATCCGTCGTTCGCCGCGATCGGTGAGATGGGTGGCTTCGACGCGGTGGCGCTGCAGCGCTACCACTGGCTGGATCGCATCGATCACGTGCACACGGCGGGCAGCTCCTCCGGCATCGTCGACGGAGCATCGCTGGTTCTCATCGGCACCGAGGCCGCGGGCGCGGCAGCCGGGCTGACGCCACGAGCCCGGGTGGTGGCCGGGGCAGTCACCGGCGCGGAGCCGACCATCATGCTCACCGGTCCGGCAGTCGCCGCCCGCAAGGCCTTGGCGAAGGCGGGCCTGACCGTGGGGGACATCTCGCTGTACGAGGTGAACGAGGCGTTCTCGGCCGTACCCCTGCGTTTCATCCACGACCTCGACCTGGACCCGGAGATCGTCAACGTCAACGGCGGCGCGATCGCGATGGGGCATCCGCTTGGCGCGACCGGCGCCATGCTCGTGGGCACGCTGCTGGACGAACTCGAGCGGCGCGGTGGGCGCTACGGCATGGCCACCCTGTGCGTCGGCGGTGGCATGGGCATCGCGACGATCATTGAGAGGTTCTAAGTGATCCGCTGGGAACATCGCGAAGACGGGATCGTCGTGCTCACCCTCGACGACCCGGTACAGGGCACCAACACGATGAACGCGCGGTACACCGCCGCTATGTTGTCCACTATGGAGCGACTGGAGTCCGAGCGGGCATCGATCACCGGAGTGGTCGTGACCTCCGCGAAGGATGGCTTTCTGGCCGGTGCCGACCTCAAGGACCTCACCTTCGCCGTCTCCGCCACCCACAACGGGGAGGCGGCCGGGACGGAGGCTGTGGCGGCCGGGGCTTTTCGTGTCGTAGAGGAGATGAAGGGACTCCTCCGGCGGCTGGAGCGGCTGGGGAAGCCGGTGGTCGCGGCCCTCAACGGGACCGCGCTCGGCGGCGGACTGGAACTCGCCCTCGCCTGCCATCACCGCATTGCGGTGGACCGGCCGGATGTCAGGTTCGGCCTGCCGGAGGTCACTCTGGGCCTCCTGCCCGGCGCCGGCGGCACGGTTCGAGTCACTCGGATGCTCGGCGTGCAGGACGCGCTGATGAACGTGCTCCTGCAGGGCCAGCGGATGCGGCCGACTCAAGCGAAGCAGGCCGGGTTGGTGGACGACCTGGTTGCCACGCGCGACGACCTGCTCCCCCGCGCGATTGAGTGGATCAAGGCAAATCCCGGTGCGGCCACCCAGCCCTGGGATCGCTCAGGCTACAAGATGCCGGGCGGCCGACCGAAAGATCCAAGCCTCGCGATGATGCTTCCAGCATTCCCGGCCAACCTGCGCAAGCAGCTCAAGGGCGCGCACTATCCCGCTCCACACGCGATCATGTGTGCGGCCGTAGAGGGCGCCGCGGTCGACATCGACACCGCCCTTCGCATCGAGAGCCGGTGGTTCGCCTCGCTCGTCGGAACTCCGGTGCAGCGCAACATGACGCAGGCATTCTTCTTCGATCTGGGTCACCTCAACCGGGGTGGCTCGCGACCGGCCGACATCGAAAAGTCCGTCGCCACCCGCGTGGGTGTCGTCGGCGCGGGAATGATGGGCGCCGGTATCGCGTACGCATGTGCCCGCGTTGGCCTTGACGTCGTTCTGGTGGACGTGAGCATGGAAGCGGCGGAGCGCGGTCGGACGTACTCGCGGAAGCTTCTCGACAAGGCGGTCGCACGTGGACACTCCACTGCGGACAAACGCAACGCTCACCTGGCGAGAATCACGCCCGCCAACAACCTTGCGGCGCTCGCCGGTTGCGACGTCGTCATCGAGGCCGTCTTCGAAGACCTCGCGCTGAAGCGGGAGACCTTTGCCACGGTGGCCACCATCGTTGGGCCGGATGTCCTGCTCGCCTCCAACACATCCTCCCTGCCCATCTCGTCGATCGCCGAGGCGGTCCCCGATCCCACCGGATTCGTCGGCCTTCACTTCTTCTCCCCAGTGGACAAGATGCCGCTCGTCGAGATCGTGCGGGGCCGCCGGACCGGGGACGTCGCGCTTGCGCGCGGCTACGACCTCGTCCGCCAGATTGACAAGACTCCGATCGTCGTCAACGACTCGCGTGGCTTCTTTACCTCGCGTGTCTTCGGTACGTATGTCATGGAGGGCATCGCACTGCTCGGTGAGGGTGTGCCAGCGGCGAGCGTGGAGCAGGCCGCGCTGCAAGCCGGCTACCCCGTCGGTCCGCTGGCGGTGACCGACGAGGTGACGCTGACGCTCGGCCGAAGGGTGCGCATCGAGGCGCGCAAGGCGGGAATCGAGATGCCTATACACCCCGGAGAGGTTGTCCTCGACCGGATGATCGACGAATTTGGTCGCGGTGGTAAATCCTCGGGCAAAGGGTTCTACGACTATCCCGGCGATGGGTCGGCCAAGCGGCTCTGGCCCGGCCTCGCCGACGCGTTCGGCTCGGTGGCGCCGCCGCGGATCGACATCCACGAGATGAAGGAGCGGATGCTATTCGCCGAGGCTCTTGAGTCGGTGCGGTGCCTCGACGAGGGTGTGCTCACCGGCACCGCCGACGCCAATATCGGCTCCATCTTCGGCATCGGCTTCCCGGCTTGGACCGGCGGCGTCTTGCAATTTGTGGAGACATATCCGGGCGGTGTGGCCGGGTTCGTGGCCAGGGCACGGGAGCTTGCCGCGCGCTACGGAACCAGGTTCACGCCGCCGGCCTCGCTCGTGGCCCGCGCCGAGGCCACCAGCTCCCCAAGATCCCGGTGATCACGACTTGGCCGTCGTGAATCGGTGCCGATCATGACCTCCAGGTCATGATCGGCGGAAGGTGCGGGAAGATGTGGCGCATGAGTCGCAACGTGGGCACGCTTGTGCTGCTCCGCCACGGCGAGAGCGAGTGGAACGCGAAGAACCTGTTCACCGGGTGGGTGGACGTGGACCTGACCGCCCGGGGCGAGTCCGAGGCGCGTCGCGGCGGGGAACTACTTCGTGGGCACGATCTGCTACCCGATGTCGTGCACACGTCGGTGCTGCGCCGGGCCATCCGCACGGCCGAGCTGTCACTTAACGTGGCGGATCGGGACTGGATCCCGGTACGGCGCTCGTGGCGGTTGAACGAACGGCACTACGGCGCATTACAGGGAAAGAACAAGAAGCAGACCCTGGAGACGTACGGGGAGGGGCAGTTCATGCTCTGGCGGCGCTCGTACGACGTGCCGCCGCCACCAATCGCGGACGGTGACGAGTTCTCCCAGGTGGGCGATGCGCGCTACGCCACGCTCCCGCCCGAGCTTATGCCCCGTACGGAGTGTCTCAAGGACGTTCTGGAGCGCGCCCTGCCGTACTGGTATGACGAGATCGTGCCGGATCTGCTGACCGGACAGACGGTGCTGGTGGCGGCGCACGGCAACTCGCTACGGGCGATCGTCAAGCACCTCGATGGGATCTCGGACGAGGCGATCGCGGCGCTGAACATCCCAACCGGGATCCCCCTGCGGTACGACCTGGATCCGGGGACATTGCGGCCGCTGACGCCGGGAGGGGAGTACCTCGACCCGGCCGCCGCCGCCGAAGCCGCTGCCGCGGTCGCCAACCAAGGCCGCTGAGCCTGTCACCGAGATGGAGCTACCCCCGAGTAGTACTGACGAGTAGCCTTATCAGGAGAGCTCAGGTTCGTGTACCCACACAGGGGGTGGCCCATGACGACGACCGAGAGCCGGCCAACGGAGACCGAGCCCGAAGGCGGCTCGACCCCGGCCGCTACCCAGGTGACCGAGCGGCAGGCGCGACAGGTCGCTGAGGCCGCACGCGAGACTGAGTGGCGCAAGCCGAGCTTCGGCAAGGAGCTCTTCCTGGGGCGGCTCCGCCTCGGCTTGATCGATCCGTGGCCCCAGCCCGACGCGGAGACCGTGGCGAGGGGCAAGGTGTTCCTTGACGCGCTTGAGGAGTTTACCCGTACGAAGATCGACGGGGAGCAGATCGAGCGGGATGCACGGATCCCCGACGACGTGTTCACCGGTCTGGCCGGCCTGGGTGCGTTCGGTATGAAGATCGACGAGAAGTACGGCGGCCTCGGGCTGTCCAATTTGGACTACTGCCGAGCACTGATGCTCGTCGGTTCGGGGAGCGCGTCGCTGTCGGCGCTGCTCTCGGCACACCAGTCCATTGGGGTGCCCCAGCCGCTCAAGCTCTTCGGCACCCCGGAGCAGAAGGAGAAGTTCCTTCCCCGGCTGGCCGGCGGTGAAATCTCTGCCTTCCTCCTCACCGAATCCGATGTGGGCTCCGACCCGGCTAGGCTCAGCACGACCGCGGTGCCTACGGCTGACGGCGATTATGTCCTCAATGGAGTCAAGCTGTGGGCCACCAATGGCACGGTGGCCACCCTGCTCGTCGTGATGGCGCAGGTGCCGCCGTCGGAGGGTCACCGGGGCGGCATTACCGCCTTCGTCGTGGAGACGGAGAGCGAGGGCGTGACCATCGAGCGGCGCAACGCCTTCCTCGGCCTGCGGGGTCTGGAGAACAGCGTCACGCGCTTCCACGATGTACGGGTGCCGAAGGCGAACGTGATCGGCAAGGAGGGCCAGGGTCTGAAGATCGCCCTGACCACCCTGAACACCGGCCGGCTCTCGTTGCCGGCGATGTGCGTCGGGGCGGGCAAATGGTGCCTGGGAGTCGCGCGGGAGTGGTCGTCGCAGCGCGTGCAGTGGGGCCGGCCGGTCGGCGAGCACGAGGCGGTCGCGCGAAAGATCGCATTCATCGCGGCCACCACCTACGGCATGGAGTCCATGCTGGACCTGTGCTGCATGCTCGCCGATGACGACCGTAACGACATCCGGATCGAGGCGGCGCTGGTCAAGCTGTACGCGAGCGAAATGGCTTGGCTGATTGCGGACGAGCTGATCCAGATCCGAGGCGGCCGTGGATATGAGACGGCGCCGTCCCTGAAGGCCCGCGGCGAGCGAGCTATCGGGGTCGAGCAGCTCCTCCGTGACCTGCGCATCAATCGCATCTTCGAGGGCTCGACCGAGATCATGCACCTGCTCATCGCCCGCGAGGCGGTCGACCAACACCTGTCGGTTGCCGGAGACATCATCGACCCGGACGCGACCTTCGGGACCAAGGCGAAGGCTGGCGCGAAGGCCAGTGGCTTCTATGCCCGCTGGCTGCCCACCCTCGCTGTCGGCGGCGGACAGGTGCCCGGAGGTTACGGGTCCTTCGGCCCGTTGGCCCGGCATGTTCGCTACGTGGAGCGGGCCTCGCGCAAACTCGCGCGGTCGACGTTCTATGGCATGACCCGCTGGCAGGGGCGGCTCGAGCGCAAGCAGGGCTTCCTCAGCCGGATCGTGGACATCGGCGCGGAACTGTTCGCGATGTCGGCCGCGTGCGTGCGGGCGCGGTCCGAGCGGTCGACCCGCCCCGAGGGCGTGGAGCTGGCCGATCTGTTCTGCGAGCAAGCTCGGGTACGGGTCGAGTCGCTCTTCGACGGTCTGTGGCGCAACACCGACGCGGCCGACGTGGCGCTCGCGAAGAAGGTCGCTTCGGGCCATTACACCTCGATCGAGGCAGGCGTCCTACCGCCACCCAGCGAGGGCGAGTGGGTCTCGTCCTGGGAGCCCGGACCATCGGCGGTGCCGGACGTACGACGCCGCATTCCCCGCCCTCCCTCTAGCCGTCGATCATGACCTGGAGGTCATGATCGGCGCTGTTTGACGACGGTGAGCTCATGATCGCGGAGATCTTGGGTCGTGGGATGAGGCGTCGCCGCTCAACTACGCAGACCAAGCGTTCGTAGCTCAAGGGCGGCGAGGGAGTTCACCACGGACTCCTCGCCGTCACGCCAGGCGCTCGCCGGATCGGCGTGGATGGGGGCGAGCCGGCGCAACGGCTGATTGGCCAGGGCGCGCAGCGCGAGCAGGTCGCGCCCACCGCGGCCGCGGCGTAGCGATGTGGCGAAGGTGGCCCGGCGGATCCAGCGCACCCGCAGCGGCAGCCAGACGAACAGCACGAGCGCGAGCGGGACGATGAGTAGCAGCACGACGAGGGTGACCGCGAGATTCTGAACCGCCTCCTGCTGTGCGCGACCGGCATCGGCAAGCGACTCGGCGGCTCCGGCCGCCTGGTCGAGCGGCGAGGCGAGCGCGTCCCCGACGGCGGGCACGTTGTCGACCTTGTCGCCGGCATCGGAGAGCCCGCCGGCCATTCCCACGCCGGCGCCTTCGATCTTCTGGCCGGGCACCGCGAGCTTCTGCACCGTGTCGTAGACCTTGGTAGCCGCCCAGATCCAGAAGACCACCCACGCGAGCACGAGCAGATCCGTCACGAACTGGCGGCCTGCGACGGTCGGACGGTCTGCATAGATCCTCACATACTCAACTGTGCGGCCGTCAGCGCGAGCATGCCGGGCAAGTGCCGAATATCTCCAGAGTGTGGCTTACATCCGAAAAGCCGTTTTCGGCCGCCACCTTCTCCGCCCATCGCTCCACGGCCGGCCCGTCGACCTCGACAGTGGCGCCACAGGATCGGCACACCAGATGGTGATGGTGGCCCTCGCCGCAGCGGCGATAGAGGTGCTCACCACCCGATGGCGGGCGCATCACATCAACCTCGCCCGTCTCAGCCAGCGACTGCAGCGTGCGGTAGACCGTCGTGAGCCCAAGTCGTTGGCCACGTTCGCGCAGCATGCCATGCAGCGTCTGTGCACTGTGGAACGAGTCGAGATCCTGTAACAGCGCCGCGATCGCGGTTCGCTGCCGGGTATTGCGCGGCGCCGCCGGGCCACTCACCGCGGCTCCCGTGCGTGGGTAATCGCGTCGGCCACGATATGGCCTATGTGCTCGTCGGTGAGGGAGTACGCGATCTCCCGCCCGCGCCTCTGACCGCGCACCACGCCGGCGCCCCGGAGGACTCGTAGATGCTGCGAGACGAGGGGCTGCGGCGCCCCGGTCGAGTCGACGAGCTCATGCACGCAGCGGGGGCCCGCGCCGAGTTCGGTGACGATGGCGATGCGGATCGGCGCGGCGAGCGCCCGCAGCAGTTCGCCCGCGGCCTCGTACGCCGTCGCGCCGGAGCCGATGGCGCCGGTCGCATCGACTCGGCTAGCGTCGACTCTGCTCGCGTCAGAGGTCGAGGCCCCGGACACGTTGGTTGTGCTCATCACCGCTACCGTATCCGGCCCATCACGCCTGTAGCACTACCTCGGGCGGCTCGGCCTCGCCGTCACCGCCCGCCGCGCCGGCTCTGCGCCGGGCTGTGCGCCACACCGCCGCGCCGGCCGCGAGGACGGCGAAGGCGGCGATAGCCACCAGAACGATCGTCGCGCCGGGCGCAGTGTCATACTCGGCCGCGA
>Ga0209843_1000103_pt1 | contig 12931 bp, 19 predicted proteins | sample GWRWS1_20_30_FD_187222 | JGI IMG/M metagenome (GOLD analysis project Ga0209843, IMG submission 187222) | Riverbed sediment microbial communities from areas with vegetation nearby in Columbia River, Washington, USA - GW-RW S1_20_30 (SPAdes)... | ecosystem: Environmental > Aquatic > Freshwater >... | reverse complement strand
CCTCGTCGATGCCCCACTTGCAGGCTGCCCAACGCAGAATTTGCCGGGTGGTGCCGGTGAATTGGCCGTCGACGCGCGGCGCCATGAACGAGTTGGCCCGCGGTTCGTCGCTGCTGAAGAAGTTTGCGCCCAGGTGGTGGCCGGTCTTCTGGTTCGCGCTTCTGTTGGCGCCCTTGCTCTCCGGATAGGACTTCTCGCGCACCCAGGCGGCGCATTGTGCGCCGGATGGCAGCTTCGTGCCCGGGCCCAGGGTGATGAAGCGTGCGGGTGCGGCAACGGGGGGCGGCTTGCTGGGCGTCACGGTCCTACTGGGGTTTATTGCGACCGCGGTGCTAGCCGCCGCCGAGGTGGCTCCGGTCGCCGAATCCGGCATGCCCGTGGAGCCGCCGCCGGACGGCGACGTTGCACCGCGGAATCCGACGATCGTGGTGGTCGCGACAGTGACCAGGAGGAGGCCGGCCGCAAGCCCGGCGACCGGCAACACGGGCCACCGGAGTGGCCGCCCGGGCCCCACGCTTCGCACCACGGCACGACGCTATTGGCGACGAAGCCGAACGGTCAACGCGACACCGTCGGCAGGTGGTATTTGGGCCGGCTCAGGGTACTTACACAGGATCGGGCGATCACCGGACTCGGGTGCGGCCGACCGAGCGAGCAGGAGGTTGCGATGACGTGCGCGGGAGCAGTCGATCGCAGCGATTGGGTCGGTTTCTTCGACCTGCTGACGAAAGATCAGGAGGGACGGCTCCTCGTCATCGAGGTGCTCCGTTACGGCTCCGGTGGTGGTGCACTTGGCGGACCGCTTTCTGGTGGGGCGGATTCGCCGTACTGCATACCTGCCCCCGACGGGCCGGACTCCGCCGGTTGGCTAGGCGGCGGTCCAGGCGGTGCGCCTGGCGAGGGCGATCCGCCCGCATAGACTGGCTGCCGTGGTCCCGCACGGGTGACGAGGCCCCAGATGAGGAGTGCGAGGCCCGCCAATGCGACGACCGCGCCGGCGATGAGGATGCCGAGTCCGATCCCAAACAAACCGTCGACCGTGAGGCCAAATTGCGCCTCCGCCCCGACGCCCGGCGAACCGTCCAGGTTCATCATGACCAGGCGGTAGTCGCCGTCCGCTACGTTCCAGTCCAAGGTGGGCGCAGTGCCCGTTGCCGAGTCCGTCCAGAAGGTCTCATCAGTCGGTGCTGCCGCGATCGGGCTCCCGTCGTGTCGAGTGGTGTCCACCCGGTACGGCGACAGGTTGAAGTCGGTGAGCTCGTCGAACGCAACACCGTTGAGGTAGTTTTCGACGTCCGAAGCGCGGGCTATTCCCAGGAAAATCGGTTGGGCGGCCCGCGCGGTAATGGTGATTGTCGCGGCGCCGATCCCCGCGGTACGCATGCCGCTGGCATCAGACACTCGAGCCGTCTCGGAGACCAGCGCCGATGTCTCCGTACCGATCGGGTGAAATCCGCTATCCAGCGTGTTGTCCGTGCCGCTTACCCCGGCGAGCAGCGCGCCGGGCACAATCGCACCCAGGCCGCAGAGCAGCAGAATGGCACCCGCCACGATCAGGATGATCTTCTTCGCCATCGGTTGGCCCCCTTGCGCAGGCACTTGCCTACACCGTATGGGCAGACAACGGCACAAAGTGGAGAAATCGGAGGATCCTCGCAGCACCGAGCCCGTCCAGATCACGCTGGAGCGGGTTCGTCAGCGCAGGTGAAGAACCGTGCGGAGGGCGTCGTCCACCTCAAACATCTCCCGACGCGTGAGGTGTCCAACAAGTTGGCCGAGCCTTTCAGGATCCACTGCCGCGGTTTGCTCTACGAGTACGTGTGTTGTCTTGCCGTCGACTTCGATCTCTGGCCGAAAGGTGGCCGGCCGTGCGCTAGTGGAGGTGGGGGCGACCAGCCAGGTGGACAAGGGTAGGAGATCGGACTGGACCACTACGGCGTAGCGGTTGTGGCGCTGCTCGTGACCCTTGGCGTCGCGAGGTGCTCGCAGCTCGTAAACGTCACCGCGCACGAAGCGCCTCCATGTCGCCGAGCACGGCGCGGGCTTCGTTCCGGTCATCCTCGTCTGCGGCGAGCGCCTGTGCCTCGGCCCGAAGCTGATCGTCGCGTCGAGCGCGCCACGCGGCCAGGATGGCTTCACGGATCACCTGGGAACGATCGCGATCGCCCGATGCGAGCTCTGCCAGGGCGTGATCGACTTCGTCGTCTGCGCGGAATGTAATTACCGACATACTACGGATTGTATTACGTGTTGTCGTTCGCCGCTGTGCGTTTGGCAGGAATCTGTGGCGCTGCCAAGGTCGCTCGTCTTGTAGGGCGCTTCACCTTGCTCCCTCCGGGGAGAGCGGCCGGTCAACGACTGCCCGACCGGGGAGATCCGCCCGCCGTTAGGAGCGGTAAACCCGATGCGCCGCCGTGTGTCCCGGCGACAGAATGCCTCGTGCTGATCGATCATTGGCCCCTGCAATGCCGCCTCGGTGGGCGTCTCCCGCAAGCTCGGCTCCCAGCCCGACGGGATCATGCGGGATGTCCTGCATGGCCGGGCCGTCGTGTCCCAGCGTCTGCGACTGACCCGACGGGAGTGGGAGCTGACGGACCGGCCCACGCTCACCATCAGCGGACTCGAGCCTTGCCTAGCGCAGTTCGGACTCGACGACTCAGAACAGGTGTGAGTCGGTCCCGCCGGACACCACCATCAGCGCTGGCAAACCACAAGTCCGCATCCTGGCCGTGTCAACCACAACTTCTGGTTGACAGAGCGACCGCTACCGTTCGGGTGTGCTTCGGATTGCGCTGGCTTGGCGCTGATAGCGGGACTTGGCGTACTCAGTGACCCAGCGTTTGCTGCTACGCCAGAGCCCGTCGTCACCCTTGACGGCACGGAGTCGGCCACGAATCGCTGCCACGCGAAGGGCATTCTCGGAGAGGTTGGGTGTCTCAAGTGCTGGCAGCGGAACTAGTTTGACCGGGCCGGCGACGGCCGGTATGACGAACCTATATAAGTTGGCGGTGACACTTCGGGCGATGAGCTCGCCAAGCGGGCCGAAGTCGTCGCCGTCGGCCCTACGCATCGCCTGCAGATACTTGTCACGATCGCGTTTGTAGATGATCGCTGGTGGATAGCCTAGCCGGCCGAGGATCAGGTTTAGGAGCAACCGCCCCGTACGACCATTTCCATCGAGGAACGGATGGATCTGCTCGAACCTGTTGTGAACGCAAGCGAGCCGTTCAGGGAGCGCTTCGTCGGCGTCCCGCCGGATGGTGTTGACGCTGCCGAGCCAGTCGCGCGTACGGTGATCGACTTCAGACCATTGTGGCGGCGTCATGCCACCGGGGAATGAGGCGATCTCGTGGCGCCGGAAGTTGCCGGGGCTCTCGCTATCGCCGGCATGCGGATGTGGGGCGACGGACCAAACGAGGTGCATCGCGGTGTGGTGGACGCGGCGAACTTCCTGTAGGGACAGCAGTTCGCCCGTGGTCCAGTCCCCAGGGTCCAGAGCTTGGCCGTATACCCAACGCGCGGCGTCTCCATAGCCGCGCACTTCCATGTAGTCGCGCAGCGGCTTGGCGCCGACCGCTCGACCTTGCTCCAACAATTCCTCAACTTCGCGTAGGACAAGCGTGTTGCCCTCGAGTGCGGTGCTGTTGTGAGCTTCGTGGTGCCAGATGTCCGACCATGTGTCCTCGGCTTCGGCGGGCGCGGGGAGCCCGCCCAGGCGCTGCCTAAGCTCTGCGACGGCCTCGTCGAGCCGCTGGTAGATCGCCGTTCGGCTGGGACGACCACGTCCCGACATCTGCGCCTCCCGAGATTTTGTTTGGTCAGGGGTCTGCTAAATGTACCGAACACTTTCGGCGGAAGTTGTACGGTCTGCGACACTCTAATTGTTCCGTACAACTTCGCGCCCAAAGGGTCGAGGGCCAGGGCCGGTCTCGTGGCTTAGAAGGTCGAGAAACACGGACACCGAAAACCCGGCTCCACGAGGGAACCGGGTGGTGTCGCCAAGAACGTTAACAGTGGTCGCCCGGGTTCTTGGCATCGGACAGGTACTGCTGGTGGTGGTGCCGCCGTCGCGAGGGACCGCCAGTGGCACAACCTGCCTGGGTGGCCCCACACGAAGAAACCTGACCCCAGAGGGGCCAGGTGGTGTACGTCAATGGTGCCTCATCCGGATCGTCCCCGGCAACCTCAACGGCCATGCGGCGCGTCACCACCCGGAGGACTTCGTGAGACTGTGTCACGCACCAGGACTTGCCACGCAGCCGTCGTCAGGACGGGTTGGCCGCGCTGCCCTTCCAGTGCGAGTGGCCCCTTGGCGAACCGTGATACATAGTGCCCGTAGTCGATTTCGTCAACCGCTCCGACCACAGCTAGGGTTCTCAAGTAGACGTCCCGGTCGTTGACGCGCGAAGTCGACGGCGGCGCGCGAGAGCACGTAGTTGTCGCCGGCCGTCGATAGCCGGTGCGGGAGATGAAGCACGTGACGGCCCAGAACCGGTCGTCGTTCTTTTTCCTCATCCCGTCCGGCCCGGCACGCGGGTGCGTAGCAGCCTCACGAACGCAGTGCGGGGCTCGATCGAGCACCAGCATTGCTTGAGACCTTAGAGTTGGGCCTTGGGAGGCCCTTCGCGTCATACGATGATGACGACCTTCGCGCGCGCGTGCTCCACCTCGAGGTACCGGATGGCCTCGGGTGCTTTGCTCAACGGGTAGGTCCGGTCGATGACCGGGGTGACCTTTCCGGATTCGACGAGTTCCCTCAGCGTCGCGAGGTTCACCTTGCTCGGCTTCGCCGTGAGTACGAGCAGCCGGTGGCGAACGAAGCGGGACAGCATCTGCCCCCTGATGATGAGACCGACCGGCCCGATGAGGCTGCCACCTTCGGACACGCCGCCACCGGACAGGATGAGCGTCCCCGCGGGTGTCAGCGCGCGCCGGAACTCAGTCAACGAGCGGTTGCCGACGAGGTCGAGCACCACGTCGTAGCGCCGTCCGTTGTGGGTGAAGTCTTCCCGGGTGTAGTCGATGACGTGGTCCCCGCCGATCGACCGGACCAGGTCCACGTTTCCTGTGCTGCAAACGCCGGTCACGTCCGCGCCGAACGACTTGGCGATCTGTACGGCGAATGTGCCCACGCCGCCGGAGGCGCCGTTGATCAGGACCTGCTGTCCGGGCTGTACCCGCCCCACGTCGCGCAGGCCCATGAGAGCGGTGTTGCCCGCCAGCGGCACTGCAGCTGCCTGCTCGAACGTCAGGTTGGCCGGTTTCGGCTCTACCACGTCGTCCGGGACACACACGTACTCGGCGAATGCGCCATCGATTTCGCCGTACACCTCGTCACCGGGACGGAACCGTTTCACGTCCCGGCCGACCGCTTCAACCCGACCCGCGAAGTCCGTGCCCCGGATTTTCACCTTGGGCCGGCCGAAACCGAGCGTCAGGCGCGCCAGGTACGGGTCGCCCCGCATGACGTGCCAGTCGCGCGCGTTGACCCCGGCCGCGTGAATCCGTACCAGCACCTCGTTGTCGGCCGCCACCGGCTTGTCGACCTCCCTGAGCTGCAGAACGTCGGGTGAGCCGTACCGATCCTGGATTATTGCCTTCATCGGGTCTCCTCAATGGGCTGGTTCGCCTGACTTAGGTGTACGGTGTACACCGCATGCATTGACGGTAGGTGTACGCCGTACACCTGTCAAGAGGAGGTACCGAAAGGGCGGTGATCGGGATGACTGTGCAGGTGGACGCTCTGCGCCGAGTCCCCCTGAGCAGGGACCGCGTGCTGCGCGCCGCGGTCGCGCTTGCCGACGACGCCGGGATCGAGTCACTCAGCATGCGCAAGCTCGCTCAGGAGCTGGGCGTCGTGCCGATGGCGCTCTACAAGCATGTGGCCAACAAGGAAGAGCTCCTGAACGGCATCGTCGATGTCGTCCTCGGCGAGATCAATCCTCCGGTCCGTGGAACCGACTGGAAGAACGCGGTGCGGCAGCGGATCCTCTCGGCGCGACAAGCGCTCCTCCGTCACCCCTGGGCGTCTCAAGTGATCGAGTCGCGAACCACCCCTACACCGGTTGTGCTGGAGTACTTGGACTCGATGATCGGAATGTTCCGCGTTGGTGGCTTCTCCGTCGATCTCACCCATCATGTGATGCACGCCATGGGCAGCCGGATATTGGGGTTCACCCAGGAGCTGTTCGACGACTCACAAAGCGTCGACCCGGAAGTGCAGGCGGTCATGTTCGGCGAGATGGCTGGGAAATACCCCTACGTCACGGAGATAGCCATGGCGGCGGCCCACGTCGAAGAGTCGGTCGTGGGTCAAGGTTGCGACGATCAGTTCGAGTTCGAGTTCGCGCTAGATCTGCTCTTGGACGGGTTCGAAAGGCTCCGGCAACAAGCCTGGACGTCCGCCGACTAGTCGTGACGGGACGACAGCACGTGACGGTCGCGGTCGACCGCCGGCGTGCGGCACCCCCGACGACTTCACACAAACGACTGGCCTCGACCCACGGCAAGGTCGGGGCGTGGTTCGTTGATAGGTAACGCTAGTGGGCGTCGGTCGCCACACGGGCCACGCCGACCGGGCAGGTCAGGCCGTTGGGCCGTGATTGATGTAGCCGCCTGGGTCTCTTGGCATCGAACGGGTGCTGGTGCCATTGGTCGGCGTACGTGCCGGTGGCTGCCCACAATTCGAGTGACGGCGCGTCTCGTAGCCTCGCCACGCAGGTAGCCACGACCCTCGTCGCTGGCCGACTTAAGAGAAACCCGGCTCCGCGAGGGAACCGGGTGATGTATCTGTCCACAGTAGCACGACGTCTCCGGCAGGCTCGGGTTCGCATCGGTCGCGAGACGTTGCATCACGGCAGCATGGAGGCACCAGGGAATGACCTCGCCGCGTAGAACCAATGTGTACGTGGACGGTTCAACCTCTACGCAATCCTCAGCCGAATGGTCCGCACACGGTGGAGGTGATTAAGACTGAAGAGAAGGGCTCGGACGTCAGCCTTGCTACCTATGTGGTCCTCGACGCGTGCCGCCAAGACTGTGATGTCATTGTTGTGATCAGTAATGACTCAGACCTTGCCGAGCCGCTTCGGATCGTGCGCGACGAACTTGGCATCATGACGGTCGTGGTGAACCCACAACCTGCGGCCCAACGGAGTCGCAACATCGCTGCTGATGTGTTCAAGCAGCTCAGGGCGTCAACACTGGCGGCGCGCCAGCTTCCGGCGAAAATCACCGATCAGGCCGGCCGTGTCATCCAGAAACCGGCAGCCTGGTAAGGCAGAAGCCCCCGCCGAGGCCGGGGGCTTCGCACTCAGCCGCCGAAGCGAACTGAGGGGAGGTGGCCACTATACACCGCGCATCTGCATAGGTGCATCGCACCGCGTGCCTGGGCTCGGGCGTCAACTCGCGCGGGCGAGGCGTTCGCTAGTGGGCGTCGGACGCCACGCGGGCCACGCCGACGGGACACTAGGTCAGGCTGTTGGGCCGTGGTTGCCGTACCCGTTGGGGTTTCTGACTTGAAAGGCACCGCCCTGCTCGGCGTCTATGTACTCTGCGTCGCGGTCTTCGGCGCTTCCTGAGCCAACGTCCTCCGACGAACTCGGCGCCGCGCCCGTCCAGGCCACGTGCACCGTAGGAGAGGTTGTGACCATCGACGCAAGCGTCGGACCGCACCCGAGCGACGCCGATCGAGCGATTAGAGATCGAGGTCGAAGGCGGCCGCGATCGCTTCGGCAAGGGCGTGTTCCTGAGCCGGCTGGAGGTAGCCGAGAAGGCGTCCGACAGCGGCGCGCGGGATGGTCGTGATGTTGTCGCAGGAGACAACCGATTCGCGGTCTAGGCCGTTGGCCTTCCCGACCGGGACCTCGGTCGAGAGTCCTCTGATCGTGCTGGTGATGGGCGCGATCGTGATCGCATTGAGGTATGGGCGGACTTGGGGACGGGTGAGGATAAGTACCGGCCGGGTCTTGTCGAGTGCGGTGAGATGGATCGGCCGCATCAGTCGATGTCCATGGGTCGAGTGGCCGCCCACGTGGCCAGTTCGTCGAGGTCGCCAGGCTTGGAGATCGCGGCATAGATGCCTGCGTCGCGCTCGGCTGCGGTCCTGCGTCGTTCATGCTCCAGAGCGCGCGCAACGACGGCGGCGCGGCTTGACGCAGCGCCCGAGCTCACTTGCTCGTCTACGAACGCCACGATGTCGTCGGGTAGGCGGACGGCGATCTGGGTGGTCATACCAGTATGCTACCAGATCGGGATTGAACATGGTACCACTGTCCCCCGCGACACGTCCGATCACACGCTGGTTAAAGGCACCGTCCACACGAGACCAGCCCCGACCCTGGATGAGGTCGAGGCTGGATACGTCGACGGGCTAATGAACGTCGGAAGGTACTCGGGCGACGCCGACCGGACAGGTAAGCCCGTTGGGGCCGTGATTGCAGTACCCCTTGGGGTTTTTCGACTCTGGCGGACGGTGTACTACTACTGCTGCGGCCACAGGTGACGTCGCCGCGAAGCCCTACGGTGAGGGCCAAGAGTCCGGTCGACTGCGCGGTCGTGCCTCGGGGAGGGCCGTGACTATCGCCCGTACAGGCTCCGGAGCTCCTTCTCAATCTGGGCCACTTCTGTGAGCCTCCCGTTGGCCACCGACAGCATGAACAATTCGGCCGCGTCAACGTCGACGGCGGGAACAGGGACACGGTTGAGAGCAAGGAAGGTCACGGCTGCGGCCCAGGCAAGCCGCTTGTTTCCATCTAGCAATGTGTGGTTCTGGCAAACGGAAAACAGCAGAGCCGCCGCCTTGCCGAACAACGACGGGTACGCGACCTGTCCGAAGACCACGGTGGAGGGGCGGGCGGCGGCCGCTGCCAGGAGGCCAGGGTCGCGGACAACCGGCGGCTGTCCCAGGACTGCCTCAGCCAGGATGAGTAGGTCCTCGGCCGTGAGGTAGTCGATCGATTCGGGGTTCACCGCGCTAGGCGTCGTAGTAGCTCGCTGTGCTTCTCGGCGATCTCGGCTCCGATCTCCGAGACCCGCTGTGCCCGCTGGCGTCGATGGACGTGATCGCTGAGAGCGACCACTATGGCAGCGTTGATAGAGCGATGGTCGGCGGCAGCCTCAGTCTTGATCGCTTCGTAGATGTCTGCTGGCAGCTTCAGCGAGGTCGTGATCGTCTCGGCGGTCATACCAAAACAGTACCACTTCAGCACTGATCTGATGTAGCGAGATTGGGTTGCTGGTGTGACCCCCACGAGGCTGGCCACGATCGGTGTGCCAGGTCGTGGCCAGATCCTTTGGCAAGCAACGCTAATGGGCGTCAGCGGGCGTCCGGGCCACGCCAACCGGACAGGTCAGGCCGTTGGGACCGTGGTTGCAGTAGCCGTTCGGGTTTTTGGACTCTGGCGCAGGGTGTAGTACTTCGCAGCTGGGACCGCCGACTCCCCACTCACTCATCACCGGGTTGCGGGGCGCGGCCGAACCGTCGGACCTCCTGGGGCCAGCCGCATGCTTCCGCGAGCTTGCCGGCCCACATCCGGGCCGTTTCCTCGTCGGCCACGTCCACCACGGTCAGCCCGCCCAGCCACTCCTTGGTTTCGACGTAGGGCCCGTCGGTGAATATCAATGTGCCGCTCGTGGCGTCGGCACTGAAGACGGGGCCTTCCTCCTCCAGGCCCCCGGCGAACACGTACGCCCCGGCTGCCTTGATCTCGTTCACGACCGCCATGGCGAGCGGCCCGCGCCCGCGAAACCACTCCTCGGTGTGGTCACCCACCCACTGCTGGTTGAAGTAGATGAGGTACTCGGCCATGTCTGCTCCCTCGTCTCGGGCGGACCTTTGTCTGCCTCCATCTTCGCTACGAACGGCGCCGGGCGGATACGACACCTCAGGCCGGAAATTTCCACGTCGATGTTGGCGGGGGAGCGGTGGTGCGGGTCCGTCACCGGTCCACGTGGGCGAGCGACGCGAGCGACGCGTACGGTTGTCGTTCCGTTTTGGGGTGGCGGTCGGCTCTGTCCAAGAGACTAGTGAAGGTCGGACGGCACCCGGGCGACGCCGACGGGGCAGGTCAGGCCGTTGGGGCCGTGGTTGCAATAACCGTTCGGGTTCTTCGAGTCCGACAGATAATGCTGGTGCTGGTGGTCGTCCTCGGCGTTGTAACCGAGATCACACCGCGTAGTCGGCGCGTCCATCTGCGGCGCACGCACTCCGCCATCTACGCTCCCGCGAGCGACGCTCGCCGCGCAGCGGTTCCGGGAGCGTAGATGGCGGAGTCCCGCCTTCGAAGCCATGACCCGGAGAGCCCACGCCTCGAAGCTAGTACTATGAGCGTAGGGTTTAAGCCTACGAAGGTGATACTAGATGGCAAGGACTGCTCTCGGCCTTCCACCGGAACTAGCCCGGCGTGCCAATCGCGTCCTGCGTCCGCGAGACGCCGAAGGCATCTATGAGCACCCGCGGGCGGAGTTCGCTCGGCTTACTAACCTCGGCGTTCTCCGGCGGCTCGTCACCGGCTATTACGCTTTGGTCCCGCAAGAGCGCCTCGGCGATCATCGTTGGAAGCCGAACGTTGAGGCCACCGCGCTCGGAGTCGCGCAAGCGGACTATGGCGTCGCGGATGTGGCGCTCATGGGCGTAAGTGCAGCTCGGCACCATGGAGCGATACCGCGTGCACTGGCAGTGGCCGTGGTGGCCGTGCCGAAGCAGCGTCCGCACGTAGATAGCGACCTCGGTCGCATCGTGTTCGTCAAGCGCGACGTGAGTCAGTTAGACCTTGAACGCGTGGATACGCAGCTGACGTCGGGGTGGGTTACGACCATCGAACAGACTCTCCTCGATCTATCGGCTCGCCCGACGTTGGGTGATCTCAGGCGTCTAGATATCGAAGAAGCGGTGAAGTCGCTCGCCGTGAGAGCCGACTGGACGCTCCTCGAGCAGCTGGCGCAGGACCAGCACAAGCCGGCCGCGCTCGCCGAAGCGATCCGAATGGCAGGTCGCGCCGATGCTTGAGCCCGACGAGCTAGCCGACACGGCGGCTGCATTTGGCGTCGCTGAGGACCAGGTCCGGCGCGACCACCTGATCAGCCATCTGCTTTTCGCCCTCGCTCAACTCAAACTGCCCGTGGTTTTCTTCGGCGGCACGGCACTGGCGCGAACACACCCTGACAGACTCTGGAACCGGCGCACGTTTATCTGAGGACGTCGACTTGTACAGCTCTGCTCGGAAGGAGACGGCCGCAACTCTTGATGAGGAGCTGCCTCGCCGACTGCGTCGCGAGTTTCCCCGCCTTCGGTGGGAACCTCCACTGTCGTCTGTGCGATCCATGGACCCGGGCCAACTGGTGAGTGCGGACGGCATCCGGGTCCGTCTTCAGCTACTCGACAGCGGGCGAGACCATCGTGACTATGCCGCTTGGCCCATCGGGGACACTCACGTTGAACTGCGCTATCGGGACATGCCTACCTCGGTCATGCTGCGCACGCCCACTCTGGCCGCATTCGCGGCGATGAAGACCGCAGCGTGGGCGGATCGGCGGGCTGCTCGTGATCTCTTTGATCTTGCCGGTCTCGCCCGAATCGGCGCGCTGACGAGCGAAGCGGCGGATCTGGTCAAGGCTGCGACCGGGCTCACCGTCGGCCGCAATCTGTTCGCCCCTGCGCGCGTCCGCGATTGGGAGGCCCAGCTAGCACACCAGACCCTGGCTTTGCCTACCGTGCGGCAATGCCTAGACGAAGTCAGTGAGGCTTATGCCGAAGCGCTCGGCTGGCCACGGCCGTACGACCCATTCGAATAAGCGCACTGCCGATTCAGCACGAGTTCGATGCCATTACGAGGCTGGCCTCGACCATTGTGCGCGGGTCGAGGCCAGATCCCTTGTGGCACAAGCTAATGCGCGGCGGTCGATGTGCGGGCGACGCCCACTGGGCAGGTCAGGCCGTTGGGGCCGTGGTTGCAATAACCGTTCGGATTCTTCTGACTTGAAAGGTACTGCTGGTGGTAGTCCTCCGCGTAGTAGAACGGCCCCGCGGGGGCGATCTCCGTCGTGATATCACCCAGCCCAGCACCCTTCACGGCGGGCGCGAAGGCGCCGCGTGACGCCGCGGCCGCAGCGAGCTGCTCCTCCGACGTGGTGTAGATGGCCGAGCGGTACTGCGTACCGACGTCGTTACCCTGGCGCATGCCCTGGGACGGGTCGTGGTTCTCCCAGAACACCTTCAGCAGGTCCTCATAGGACACCTTCGCCGGGTCGTAGACGACCTGAACGGCCTCCGTATGCCCGGTCCGGCCGGTGCACGTCTCCTCATAGGTCGGGTTCTGGGTGAACCCGCCCTGGTAACCCACCGAGGTCGAGTAGACCCCCGGCATCAGCCAGAAGAGCCGCTCCGCACCCCAGAAACACCCCATCGCGAAGTACGCGACCTGCAGACCCGTCGGCCAGGGCCCGCGCAGCGGCGTGCCCAGCACGGTGTGGCGGTCGGAGACGGGGATCTCGGCGGAACGCCCGGGCAAAGCCTCAGCGGGCGTGATCATGTCGACCTTCTTATAGCGCAGAAACATGCTCCAAGCATGCCGCGCCGGTGCGACGAGGGCCATTACGAGCCGCGAACGGCCGAACGATCATTGCAGGGCAGCCGCGATCCGGGCCGCGTAGGACGCCGCCTCCTCGGGCGAGTCATACTTGGTCCGGGGCCAGAAGAATCCGCGCAGACCATCGCCCTTTGTGCGAGGTACGACGTGAGCGTGCATATGAGGCACCGACTGGCTCACCCGGTTGTTGATGGCGACAAACGTCCCAGCAGCGTCGAGTCCCACCTCAACCGCCGCCGCGAGGCGCTGGACGTCGCGAAAGAAAGGCCCGACGTCGGTTTCGGGAAGGTCCGCCAGCACGGGCACGTGCGCGCGTGGCACGACCAGGACGTGGCCCTTGAACA
>Ga0209843_1000098_pt1 | contig 13118 bp, 13 predicted proteins | sample GWRWS1_20_30_FD_187222 | JGI IMG/M metagenome (GOLD analysis project Ga0209843, IMG submission 187222) | Riverbed sediment microbial communities from areas with vegetation nearby in Columbia River, Washington, USA - GW-RW S1_20_30 (SPAdes)... | ecosystem: Environmental > Aquatic > Freshwater >... | reverse complement strand
GGAGCCGGACTGGCCGACGACGAAGACGAACTCGCCCTTGTTGACCTCGACCGACACGTCATCGAGGGCGAGCACGTCGGTGCCGTAAGACTTGGTGACATGATCGAGCTTGATCATGATCGCCGACCTTGTGTCGTCGGGCAGGCGCCTGGATGCGCCCGTCGCTGCCCGGTGCATCGTCCCTGCTACGACAGTTCGTCGCAAGCCGAGGTGCACGAGAGGCTCAGAGCCGCTAGGCTCCCGGCCCATGCGACCCTCGCGGATGACGATCCTGGCGCTTGCGGGTCTGTGCGCCTTGCACGTGTTCATGCTGGCCGGCCATGGTCGCGGGAACGATGTCCCGATGCGCATGCAGGCGGCGCCAGGGTACGGAGGTACCTGGACGCCCTCGTTGCTGGCTCCCCCGATGCCCGCTGATGCCGACGGCGCCGGAATCGACATGACCATCGCTTGCCTGGCCGTGCTGGCCGGGCTGCTCCTACTGCTGCCGGGACGCAAGGGTCAGGCGGCCACCGTGGGCCTGAAGCGACCCGCCACCATCGGTCACCCGCCCAGCCCGGCGCGGGCGGGTCCCCGAACCCGATCACTGGCGGAGCTCTACATCTCGCTGACGTGAGCCGACCCCTCGGCGATAAATCCCCTCAATCCACTCAAGCGACACCAGGGGAACGATCCTATGCGACGGATCTTGCTCGCGCTGGCCGCTGCCGTCCTGTTGACCGCCTGCAACCAAGGCGGCCAGGAACAAGGCACCGGAGCAGCCGCCGCGGCGCCCAACGACGCCGATGTCACCTTCACCCAGAACATGATCCCCCACCACCAGCAGGCCATCGAGATGGCCGAGCTGGTCGACGCCCACACCAAGCAGCCGGAGCTGCGCTCCCTCGCCGACCGCATCACCGCTAGCCAGGGCCAGGAGATCACCCTGATGCAGGGTTGGCTCCAGACCTGGGGCAAGCCGGCGACCCCGGCGGGCATGGACCATGGCGCCATGCAGATGCCGGGCATGATGAGCGAGGCGGACATGCGCCAGCTCGGGCTCTCCAAGGATGAGGACTTCGACTTCGCGTTCCTCGACATGATGACCGCCCACCATCAGGGCGCGATCGAGATGGCCACCACCGAGCTCCGCGACGGCTCGCTGCCGGAGGTCAAGCAGCTCGCCCAACAGATCATCGACGCCCAGCAGGCCGAGATCGACCAGTTCACGCAGTGGAACAAGGACTGGACGACGACGAACCGGTGACCGGGTGATGGGAGGAGGACGCCACCCCTCGGCGCCCTCCTCCCCCCGGGTGCCACCGTCACGGCATGGACGACGCCTTGGCCACCCGCAGCTCCAAGTCGTCTACCAGGACGTTGACGTCCGCGCGCAGCTCGACGGCGGCGACCTCGACCGCGAGCGCGGCGCCGGACCGGTGGTGACGTGGATCACCTCCAGCGGCTCCCAGCGCTGGCCGTCAAGCGTGGCACCGCTGGTCGGCCGCGTAGCGCGCGCCCTGCGACTCCTCGATCAGTCGACGCGGACCAAGGTGGCCGACCGGCTGGCTCGCATCCAGACGGTGACTGTGTACGCCTTGCCGGCCTGGCAGCGTCGCACGTCGCGGATCGTCATGCTCGGGCTGGCCGAGGTCCCGGACGCCAGGCTGGCCGCCCACGATCCGCTTCGCCCGCCCCACCTGCGCCAGGCGCCCCGCCGCCGACGCGCCACCGACCCAGGCCAAGCTCGAAGCTCGGATCATGAAGGAGACTGCCGGCCGCCCGTGGCGGGGCATCGGAGATCGCGGACCGCCGCCGTCGCTCGTGGTGGTGCTTGCCGCGCCCGAAGGTCGCCGGGCATCGGCTGGGCGGGAGGCGGCAGGACCTGGCAGTTCGCTGACCAGGATCGCGACCGTGAGGACGACCGCGATCCCGGCGAGCAGCAACTCGACCAGCTCCCGCCTGCTGGCACCAGAGCGGGCCGGCCGCGATGACGCCGTTGGCGAGGGGGGAACACGCTGCACCATCAAACCGTCGCAGCCGCTGCTAATGCCAAGGTACGCCATCGGTCCCCGCGATCGACGGGCCGGCGCCCCCGGTGCGACACCGCCTGCGGCTGGGGTAGGCTTCGTCGACGCGTTCGCCAGCGGTATCGTTTCGGCGACCGGCTCGCCGGCCACGAAAGAGGGATGGCATGGCCAAGCGATCGATGGGCGAACTCGAGCGCGCCGTCATGGGCATCCTCTGGGATCGGGGCGGCTGGCTGATTCCCGGTGAGGTCCACGCGTTGCTCCACGATCCCTCGTTGGCCTACACGACCGTGATGACGGTCCTGGTCCGGTTGTGGCGCAAAGGTCGGGTGGAGCGTCAACGCGACGGTCGTGCCTACGCGTACCACCCCGTCATCACCCGCGAGCAGTACGTGGCTGCCCGCATGGAGGAGGTGCTGGCCGAGGCCAGGGATCGAGCGGCCGTCCTGAGTACCTTCCTGGACGGCATGGATCCTGCCGACAGGGCGCAGCTGCGCCGGCTGCTCAACCGCGACCGGTCGTAATGACCCTGCTGCTGGCGGTGAGCGCGCTGGGGTTGTTGGCCCTGCCGGGCTGCGCTCGCCCGCTGGGGCGGCGGCTGCCACCGTCCGAATGGGCCAAGCTGTGTGCCGGGCTGCTGCTGGTAGGCGGCGTTGCGCTGGAGACAGGGCTGGTGGTGGTCGGCGGACCGACCGCGCTGCGTCTGGTCGGCCTGGACGCGGTCGCCGACCTCTGCGAACACCTGCTTGGTGCGCTCGCGCCAGGCGGTGCCCCTCTCGGGGTGGCGGCGGGCATGACCGCAGTGCTGTTGGCCGTCGCCGCCGGAAGATCCGTGGTGCGCGCGCGCCACAGCCGCCGGGTGCTTCGGGTCGAGCCGGGTATCGGATGGCATGGCGAGTTCTGCGGCCACGACCTGGTCGTCCTGCCGAGCGAGGAGCTCGTGGCCTTCAGTGCTGGCGGCCGTCCCGCGCAGGTGGTCGTCTCGCGGCGGCTTGTCGACATCCTCGCCGAGGACGAGCTGGCGGCTGTCCTGCGCCATGAGCTGGCGCACATCCAGCACCGACACGATCGGTATCTGCTGCTGGCCCGCGTGATCGAGCAGAGCCTGGGGCTGCTGCCCTTCGTGCGGCAGAGCACCCACGCGCTGCGTTGCGCATTGGAGCGTTGGGCGGACGAAGAGGCGGCGGGAGGCGCGCGACGGGGACGCGAGAGCGTGCGTACCGCCATCATCCGCGTCATCGAGGCCATAGCGACGACCGACGTTGCGGCGTTCGTGAGCCTGGGGACGGTGGCGGAGCGCCTGCAGGCTCTGCAGGCCGCCCCAGCCTCGGGATGGAGTCCGCTCAGACGAATCGTCGTCTACCTTCCGGCCCTGTTGCTCGTCCTGCTTGCGGTCGCGACCCTCGAGGGAACCGTGGAGCATCTGGCGGTGCTGCGGATGTTCGCCGGGCTGTGCCCACCCCATTAGCCCCTGGCCAATTCCCTGCCTCGCGACCGCCGGCGGTGGCACTACCAGATGTCGTTGCGCGTGCTCGGTGATCCCTAGATGGACCTCAGGGGTTGAGCGATAAGTCCGCACGCAGGCCGAGGACGACCGCTTCCCAGCGCCAGTCCATAGCAGTCGAGGTGAGCGTGCGGAAGATTGTCTCGTACGACCGTATGTCGTAGCCTGCTCCCATGTCGGGGTCTGCGGTCCCAGAGCGAGCACGCCAGTCACGGCCGGACCCATGGTGAGCAGGTGGGGCGCCGGGAGGGCGGCATGAAGAAGCTCGTGGTCGGCTTCTTGGTCCTCCCGCTGTTGGTCCTCGGGCTGATGGCCATGGCGCTGTCGGTGGGGATGATCGGAGGCACCCTCCCAAGCCAGCGCGCACAGCAGGACATACCGCCCGAACTCCTCACACTTTACCAGGCGGCGGCGGACACCTGCCCCGGGCTGCCGTGGTCGGTGCTGGCCGCGATCGGCAAGATCGAGACCGACCACGGCCGCTCGACCCTTCCCGGCGTCGCCTCCGGCGCCAACTTCGCCGGCGCGGCCGGGCCGATGCAGATCGGCATCGGCGGCAAGGCCGGCAACACCTTCGGCAGCTACGCGGTGGACGCCGACGGCGGCGGCGCCGACGTGTATAACCCCGCCGACGCGATCTTCACCGCCGCCAACTACCTGTGCCGCAACGGCGCCGCCAGGGGCGCCGACGTGGCCAAGGCGATCTTCGCCTACAACCACGCCGACTGGTACGTCACCAAGGTCTTGGCGATCGCCTCCAACTACGCCGCCACCGCTGCCGGGATGGGGGTGGCCGCGGCGCCCTCGGAGGCGGCGGCGACCGCCGTGCAGTTCGCCTACAGCCAGCTCGGCAAGCCCTACGTCTGGGGTGCGGAGGGCGAAGACTTCTACGACTGCTCAGGGCTGATGCTGCGCGCCTACCAAGAGGCCAGGATCCGGTTGCCGCGGACCTCGCGTGAGCAGTGGTACGCCGGCGCCCGGGTCTTGGACGTCGGCGCCCTGCAACCCGGCGACCTGGTCTTCCGCGCCCGCAACCTGAGCGACCCGCGCACGATCTACCACGTCGGCATGTACATCGGCGCCGGGAACATCATCGCCGCGCCGTACACCGGCGCGGTCGTGCGGATCCAGCCGATGGTGCGGGCCGACTACATCGGCGCCGTCCGGCCGACCGCGCCGGCGTCCTGAGCCAACCCCACCGCACCCACCTGATCCTCACCCTTTGGGCCGGCTGGCCCGTTTGGACGGCGCTGCCATGCGGTCGGGCCCGGTAGGCCCGGCGGCTCCAGCGAAGCTCGACCCTGTGGCGATGTGACGGGTACAGCTCATGGCGCCGTGCAAGCGTAGCGATCCAGCCGCTCGTGCTCGTCGGCATAGATCCTGGGCAGCACGCGCGGCGCGAACAGCCGCTCGAAGAAGCCGCCACGTCGCCGGCCTCCTGCCAGCGTGTCTCGATCCGCAGGCGGCAGCCCGATCTCGGGCGTGACGGTAAACGTCGACAGGGCCGAGGAGAACTGGTCCGACTCGGTCAGCAGCGGCCCGGTTCCGGCTCCTCGACCCGCATACGATGGGCGCGGGTCCGGCCATCGGCGGTCCTGCGCCTCGTCGCAAGCCCACCGGCCAGTCCCCCGCCACATCGAGGGATGCGTATTCGCCTACCTGGCCGACCGAACTGCGCAGCGGAACCTCGCCGTGGTCGGCTCCGAGGTCTACGCCAACCTGTACGACCAACTCATGAGCTGGCGCGAGTGCCAATCACCGGTGATTGACTACCGCGCGGAGGCTGGCATCTCCTCCTCCCGCCGATCCTCGCCTAGACGTCGTTTCGATCCCTTCGCCCGCTGACTCCTGGTTCGAGCGCTTGCTGGTGGAGGCGGGGCCATCGCTGGCGGTCGGTAGGTCTTGGGTCCTGGGTTGGTCGGGACCAACGTCCCTGGCCGGTCGCGCACGACCAGCGGAGCATTGGAGCTGAAAGCGCGAGACCTGACCGAGACCGTGAGGGCCGCGCAGGCTGGTTGATGGGGTGCGTCAAAGGAGCCAGAGGGTGAATGCTGCGATGATTGCGCGAGTGCTGTGGTTGCGGCGGGTGCTCCGCGGCCGTGAGCGGTGGAACCGACCGCAGTTGCAGGAGCATCAGCGGCGCCAGCTGGCCAGGCTGCGTCACCACGCCACCGCCCGCTCGCCGTTCTACCAGCGGTTCCACCAGGGACTCGAGAACGCCCCACTGGCCGAGCTGCCCGTGCTGACCAAGGCCACGCTGCTGGACCACTTCGACGAGGTCACCACCGACCCCGCGCTGCGCCTGGACGACCTCGAGGCCTACCTGGCCGGCCTGGCCGGTGATGAGCGCTACGCCGGCCGCTACTGGGTGTCGTCGACCTCGGGCAGCTCCGGCCGCAAGGCCATCATCCCCAGCGACGCCCACGAGTGGGCCATGATCCTGGCCTCCTACGCGCGCGCCAACCAGTGGGCCGGGATCAACGCCGGCCCGCTGCACCGGGTGCGCATGGCGGTGGTCAGCTCCACCGCACCCTGGCACCAGTCCGCCCGGGTCGCGGCCACCCTCCGCAGCCCGTTCATTGACTCCCACCGCCTGAACGCCGCCGCACCACCGGCGCAGACCGTAGCCAGGCTGAATGAACTGCAACCGCAGGTCCTGGTCGGCTACGCCTCAATGCTGGGCATGCTGGCCGAGGAACAGCTTGCCGGGCGGCTACAGATCACCCCGCAGGCGGTCAACTCCGCCTCCGAGCCGCTCACCGCCGAAGGCCGCGCGCTGACCCAGCGCGCCTGGCAGGTCCCCCCATTTGACGTCTACGCGGCCACCGAGACCGGCGGGATCGCCGCCGAGTGCGAGCGGCACACCGGCATGCACCTGTTCGAGGACCTGGTGCTACCAGAGGTGGTCGACGCCGACGGCCGGCCGGTCCCACCGGGGGGCTCGGGTGAGCGGCTGCTGGTGACGGTGCTGTTCAGCCGCACGCTGCCGCTGATCCGCTATGAGCTGACCGACCGGGTCCGCCTGGCAACCGAGCCATGCCCGTGCGGTCGGCCGTTTCGGCTGCTGGCCGCGGTCGAGGGCCGCACCGACCAGCTGCTGCAGCTGCCCGGCCGGGACGGTGCCCGCCGGCCGGTGCACCCGGTGGTGTTCCACCGGGCGTTGGAGCTGGTCGATGCTGCCGGCTGGCAGGTCCGCCAGGACCCGGATGGGCTGACCGTGCTAGTCGCTTCCCCTGGCCCCGCCTTTGATGCGCCAGCCGTGCAGCGGGCCGTCGCGGCTGGGCTGGCGGATGCGCAGGTCGCCCCGCTGACCATCCGCGTTGAGGTCGTCGATGCGATCCCGGCCGGAGCGGCGGGCAAACGCCCCCTGATCGTCGCGCTGCCCGCCGGCATGCCGGCACCCGTCATCTGAGTGCAGAGGCGTAGCGGCTGCGCCGTCAGGTGGAGAACAAGGTGTCGCGGCGGCCACCTCCTCAGAGGTGACGCTCTTCGGAGACCAGGAGGCCCTATGGCAGCTGGAGGTGGACGCCCAGCAGGCGGTGATCGACCGGCGCGCCCGCGCCACCTACATCAACAACACCCCCTCGCAGCACGCCCGCGAGCAGCAGGCGCACAGGCGGGAGCGGGCCGCCGAGCTGGCGCAGGTCCACGCCGCTCGTGCCGCCGCCAAGCGGGTGCTGGAACGTAAGGTCGCCCGCCTCCAGGTCCGCCAGGGTGCCCTGCGGGCCAGCTCGGCCCGGATCGTCCGCAACATCCGGGCCGAGGAGGCCGCCAGCCACCGCCGCCCGTCGAGGCCGCCGGTGCTGGCCGACGATGGCGGCGGAGGTGACCGGTCTCTGCAACCTCGGTCGGCAAGTCTGTTCAGAGGGTGGCGAGTGCCTCGGTGGGCGCCAGACGCGCTGCCCGGATCGCTGGGTACAGGCCGGCCAGCGCGCCGATCACCACGGTGGCGGCGATGCCGCCGCCCATGACCCAGGCGGGCACCACGGTCGGCCAGCCTTGCAGGCTGGCGGACACCGCGGTCACCCCGGTACCCAGCAGCACTCCGGCGCCGCCGCCGAGCACCGACAGCAGCAGGGCCTCGGCCAGGAACTGGAGGCGGATCTGCCCACGCGTGGCGCCCAGCGAGCGGCGCAGCCCGATCTCGGCGCGGCGCTCCAGCACGGAGATCACCATGGTGTTGGCCACCCCGATCCCGCCGACCAGCAGGGCGACGGCGCCCAGGCCGAGCAACAGCCCGGTAAAGGTGACGTCGGCGGCGGCTTGGGCGGCGAGGGCGTCCGAGGGGCGGGACACCTCGACCTCGTTGGGCTGGGCGGGGTTGACGGTCGCGGCCAGCACACTCCGCACCAGCTCGACCATGTCGGGGTCGGTGCGGGTGTACACCGTCGTCGGGCTGCCGTCGAAGCCGAGGTAGCGTTGCCCGGCTTGCCAGCCGACCAGCGCGGCCAGGTCCAGTTCGGGCGCCAGCGGGACCGGGTCCAGGGTCCCGACCACGGTTGCCCACTGGCCGCCGAGCCAAATCTGCAGGTCCGGCCTTGCCGCTCCGATGCCGAGATGTTCGGCGGCCTTGGCGCCGAGCACTACCGCCGGGTACTGGGCGGTGGCGTCGTTGAGCCAGGTTCCCGACGCCACGGTCGCGCCGACGACGTCGGGCAGGTCGGTGCGCGCCGCGAGGGTGGCGATCCCCCCGGATTGGGCCTCGGGGATGGCATCACTGCGGTAGACCTTCGCGTCGGCGAGCTTGCCGGTGGCCGAGACCGACCCGACCGACCCGATCCGCCCGACCATAGCGACCGCCTCGTCGGGGAGCGTGGCGGCGTCGCCGAAGAGGGTGGTGCCCGGACCTGCGGTGAGCAGGTTGGTGCCCAACGCGTCGAGCAGCCGGTTCAGTTCGGCGCGGCTGGAGGTGGAGATCCCGACGACGGCCACCATCGCCGCGATGCCGATCGCGATGCCCAGCGCCGAGAGCACCACCCGCAAGGGTCGGGCACGCAGCCCATGGCCACCCACCCGCAACACATCACGAGGGCTCAACCGACCCGGCCGTAGCGCGGTCGTCACGTCCCCACCACTGTCCGGTCGGCGACCACCTGCCCGTCCAGCATGGAGACCTGGCGGGGCAGATACGCCGCGACCACGCGCTCGTGGGTGATCACCACGATGGTCGTGCCTGCATCGTGGAGATCGGTCAGCAGCCGCATCAGGCTCTCACCGGTGTGGCTGTCCAGCGCCCCGGTGGGTTCGTCGACAAGCAACAGCGTGGGTTCGCCCACGACCGCGCGGGCGATGGCGGTGCGCTGCTGCTCCCCGCCGGACAGCTGGTGCGGCCGGTGGGTCAACCGGTGTCCCAGCCCGACCCGCTCCAGGGCCCGTGCTGCCCGTTCGCGCCGTTGCCGGAGGCTGGCGCCGGTGTAGAGCAGCCCGTCGGCGACATTGTCCAGCGCGGGCACCCCCGGGGCGAGGTGGAAGTGCTGGAAGACAAACCCGATGCGGCGCGCCCGCAGCGCCGACAGCTCGCGGTCGGACAGGCCCGCGACCTCGAACCCGTCGATGACGACCTCCCCGCTGGTGGGCCGGTCCAGCGTGCCCATCACGTTGAGCATCGTCGACTTGCCAGACCCCGACGGCCCCACAATCGCCACCATCTCGCCGCGGTCGATGTCCAGGTCCACGTCGCGGAGCGCGGTGACGCCGCCCGGATAGTCGCGGCTGACTCCGCGCAGCGTCACGATCGCCTCGGCGCGGCCGCTCACTTGGGCACCCCGACCGTGACGCCCTCGGCGATGCCGTCGCCGCTGATCTCGACTCGCCCGGCGGCGAACATCCCCGTCTTTACCGCGACGATGCGCGTCGCACCGCCCTGGACGATCTCGACGCCGTAGCCGCCTTTGGGCAGCGCGAGCAGCGCCGCGACCGGCACCGCCAGGACGTCCTTGCGCTCCTCGCTGACGAAGTCCACATCCACCGGGGCGGCGTCCAGCGAGCCGAGCTTCTTCTGATCGGCGATCGTCACCGTCACCTGGATCCGCGCGTCGGCGGCGGTCGAGCTGCTCCCGTCAGGCGCGTTGCTCGCTTGGTCCCCGGGCGCGTTGCCGGTTTGTTCCGGCGCGGTGGCGACGGTGCCGACCTGGGCGATCGTTCCCTTCACCGGGCCCTGGCCGGGAACCGTGACCGTGACCGTGCGGCCCTTGGCGGCGAGCGCCTGGTCGGCCACCTCAAGCTCGACGGTGACCAGTCGGGTCGTCCCGGTGTAGGACAGCACCAACGCGCCACCAGCGGTTTCGCCGCCGATCACGTCACCAACGCGGGCGGTCTGCTCGGCGACTCGCGCCGCGCCCGGGGTGACCACCACCTGGCCCGGCTCCACGGCTCCGGTCTTGGGCAGGCCAAGGTCAGCCTGCCAGCTCCGCGCGGCCTGGGCCGTGGCCGCGGTGTAGGTGTCGTCGACGGTGAAGCCGGTGTAGCCGAGCTTCGACAGGTTCTTCTCGAACTGTTTGACATCGGTTCCCTCGACACCCACACGCAGCGTCCGATACAGCGGCAGCGACCCGTAGAGCGCGACGACCGGTCGCTCGTCGAGCTTGAACAGCGGCTCGCCCCGCTTGACCGTGGAGCCCTCCGACGCGATCCAGGTGAGTGTCCCGGTCTGGGCCGCGCTGACCGGCACCGCATCGCCGTAGCCCAGCGTGCCCGACACAGTCTTGGTTTCCACCAGCGTGGTCCTGGTGATCTTCGCGGTGGCGGGAGGCAACGGGGGTTTGGCTGCTGGTTCCTTGGCGGCCGATCCCCAGGCCAGCGCCAGTCCAGCGACCGTGCCACCGAGGATCACCACCGCGGCGCCGGTGATCAGGAGCTTGGGCCTCATCGATGGTCGCCTCCGCCAGGCAGCTTTTGGCGGCAGCTCTCCATAGCGGCTCGGAACGTCGGGGTGTCTTGCTGCTCGTGGCCCTGGCCGCGCAACCGTCCGTCGGGATCCGGGTCGGGAAAGTCGGGCACACCGTTGTCGCGCATGCACTGCGAGAACTTGCGCATCTGCTCCACAGTGGCTGGGTCGGATCTTTGATGTTCGCCGCCTGGGGCCAGGTCGCGGCATTTCTCCTGCGCGGCTCGGAATTTCGGGTCGTTTTCCTTCTCGTGGGCGGGGCCGCGTAACTGCCCGTCGGGATCCGGGTCGGGAAAGTCGGGCACACCGTTGTCCCGTATGCACTGCGCGTACGCCCGGGCCGCCTCCGCCTCGTCGGCCGAGGGGACGCCGTTTCGGTTGTTCTGTCCGCACGCGGCCAGCACCAGCAGCGGCACCACCAACAACGCCGGCACCAGACGTCGAGCCAGCCGCAGCCGCCTTCCTGTCATGCGCGTCCTTCCGGTGATGCGTGTCTTTGTCATGCGCACCAGTTCACCCGACAGGCCGTTAGAGCGGCGCGAGGGATTCCCTAACACCGCCCTAACGCCTGACCACGGCATGATGGGCAGATGCGGGTTCTGGTAGTGGAAGACGAACGGCTCCTTGCCGACACGATCACTGCGGGTCTGCGCAAGCACGCGATGGCCGTCGATGTGGCCTACGACGGTGATGCCGCGCTGGAGCGGCTGGCGGTCAACGACTACGACGTCATCGTGCTCGACCGCGACCTGCCGGTCGTGTCCGGAGATGAGGTGTGCCGCACGCTGGTGGAATCCGGCGCCGAGACCCGGATCCTCATGCTCACCGCCGCCACCGCGGTGAAAGAACGCGTCGCCGGTCTCGGTCTCGGCGCCGACGACTACCTGACCAAACCGTTCGCGTTCGCCGAGCTCAGCGCCCGGATCCAGGCGCTGGCGCGCAGGGCGCGGCCCGCCGCGCCCCCCGCGCTCGAACACGCCGGCATCCGGCTCGACCCCCATCTCCGCACCGTCACCCGCGACGGCGAGCACATTCCGCTGTCCCGCAAAGAGTTCGCCGTGCTCGCCGAGCTGTTGCGCGCCGACGGCGGCGCGGTGTCCGCCGAACAGCTGCTGGAGAAGGCCTGGGATGAGCACATCGACCCGTTCACCGGCGTCGTCCGGTTCACCATCATGATGCTGCGCCGCAAACTCGGCCAACCATCGGTCATCGAGACCGTCCCCGGCGCCGGATACCGCATCCCATGACACGCTGGTGGCGGTCCACGATCCGGGTCCGGCTCACCCTGCTGTATGCCGGGGCGTTCTTCCTCGCCGGCGCGATCCTTGTGGCGCTCATGTACCTCTACCTCGGGCTGTCGCTCGACCACCAGCTGAGCGGACGCGCATCGTCGACTGAGCAAGTGCGGTCGCACGAGGTGCCGCCCGGACTTGTCGATCAGCTCCAAGCCCAGCTCCGGCAGGGCCGCGACGACACCCTGCGGGCGATGCTCATCGCCTCGCTGGTGGCCCTTGGTGTCATCGGCGTCGCCGCCGGCGGGTTCGGCTGGCTGCTGGCCGGGCGAGCGCTACGACCGCTGCAGGACATCACCGCCACCGCCCGCCGCGTCGCCGACCGCAGCCTCCACCAGCGCATCGCCCTCGACGGGCCCGACGACGAGATCAAAGACCTCGCCGACACCTTCGACGCCATGCTGGAGCGGCTGGACCGCGCCTTCGACAGCCAACGCCGCTTCGTCGCCAACGCCTCCCATGAGCTCCGCACCCCGCTGACCATCAACCGCACGCTCATCGAGGTCGCCCTCGACAACCCGCAAGCCAGCGAGTCGCTGCGGCAGCTCGGCACCGCCCTGCTCGCCGTCAACCACCGCCACGAACGCCTCATCGACGGCCTGCTCACCCTCGCCAGCAGCGAACAACGCATCACCGACCCCATCTCCGTCGACCTCGCCGACATCATCCGGCGCATCGCCACCGAGTCCCAAGCCGCCGCCCAGCAAGCCGGTGTCGAGATCCGTACCGCGCTCGCCTCGGCACCCGTCACAGGCGACCCGGCCCTGCTGGAGCGACTCGCCCAGAACCTCATCGACAACGCCCTCCGCTACAACCTCGCCGAACACGGATGGGTCGCGGTCACCAGCGGCCTCGATGATGGAACCGCCCAGCTCACCGTGGAGAACCCCGGCCCTATTGTGCCGACCTACGAGATCGCTAGCCTGTTCGAACCTTTCCGCCGCCTCGCCACCACCGAGCGACGCGCAGCCGTGAGCGGCAACCATGGGGCAGGACTTGGCCTGTCCATCGTCCGCTCCGTGGCCCACGCCCACGGCGGCGACGTCCACGCCACACCCCGCCGCGACGGCGGCCTCACCATCCACGTGCGCATCCCAGCCCTCACCACAGACAACCGGATCAACTCCCCGGATCGAACTCCCACACACACGTCCGCGGCATCGAGACGAGACAGCGCGGAGGGCGCAACCCAGCCAGAATGACCATCATTCGACTCCGCCACCGGTGCCGCGGATCACCTTGGGGTTGGCGCTGTTGTAGCGAGTGAAGAAGCGCTCTCGGCGGGTCGGCTTGCCAGGCTCGGTGATGATGCGGAACACCTCCACGTCGTAGCCGGTGAACGCGGGCTCGACGATCTGGGTGCCGCGCGGGAGCTTGGGGTCCTCGAGGTACTCGGTGGTGCCCTCGGGCGGCCGGGTGGGCAGGAT
>Ga0209843_1000097_pt1 | contig 13174 bp, 12 predicted proteins | sample GWRWS1_20_30_FD_187222 | JGI IMG/M metagenome (GOLD analysis project Ga0209843, IMG submission 187222) | Riverbed sediment microbial communities from areas with vegetation nearby in Columbia River, Washington, USA - GW-RW S1_20_30 (SPAdes)... | ecosystem: Environmental > Aquatic > Freshwater >... | reverse complement strand
GCTCGCGATCGAGGCGTGGGGGCGTGCCCGGGATGGAGAGAACCGGCTCCTCGTCGTAGAGGTCGGGGGTGGCCGCGAAGAGCAGGCGTGTGTACGGATGACGGGGGTCGTGGTAGAGGGTGTCGGTCGCTCCGATCTCGACGATCTCACCCGCGTACATGACGGCGGCGCGCGAGCAGACCTGAGCGACGATCGGGAGGTCGTGCGTGACGAGCACGAGCGTGAGACCGAAGTCGTCCGCGAGGCCGATGAGGAGCTGGAGGATCTGAGCCTGCACCATCACGTCGAGCGCCGTGGTCGGCTCGTCCGCGAGGAGCACCTTCGGCTTGCACGCGAGCGCCATGGCGATCGCCGCCCGCTGCCTCATGCCGCCCGAGAACTCATGTGGATAGCTGCTTGCACGCGCGGCGGGGATCCCGACGCGCTCGAGCAGCTCGCCGACCTGCCTCCGCGCCGTCCTGCCCTCGGCGATCTCGTGGAGCTTCATCGGCTCGGCGATCTGCTCGCCGACCCGCTTCACGGGGTTGAAGGCGTTCATCGCGCCCTGGAAGACCATGGCGATGTCCGTCCAGCGGTGGGGGCTGACGCTCTCCTCGCCGTCGGCGAGGATGTCCTCGCCCTCCAGGAGGACGCGGCCGGCGACGCTCGCGCTCGAGGGGAGAAGGCCCATCAGCGCGAGGATGGTCGTCGTCTTCCCGCAGCCAGACTCGCCGACGAACCCGAAGCGCTCCCCGGTCTGGAGCGCGAGGCTGACGCCCTGCACGGCGTGCAGCTCGCCGCCCTGCTCCAGGTCGAACCAGACGTGGAGATCCTCGACCGCGAGGACGGGCTCGGTCACTGCGGGTCCTTCGCCGGCAGCGGCCGGAGCCGGAACCGGCGCACGGAGAGGTGGCCGACCCGCAGGCGCGGGTTGAGCGCGTCCTCGATGGCCGTCCCCAGCATCGTGCAGGCGAGGATGACAACCGCGACCGCGATGCCGGGAGGCGCGATCGCCCACCAGGCGTCCACGGTGATCGCGTTCGAGACAAACGCGTTCTCGATCAGGCGTCCCCAGGAGATGAGGCTCGGGTCGCCCAGGCCGAGGAAGGCGAGCGCCGTCTCGGCGAAGATCGCCACCGCGACCGTCAGGACCGTGTTGGCGACGAGAAGCGGCGCCACCTGTGGGAGGACGTGGCGGAAGATGATCCTCGAGTCGCTCGCTCCCAAGGCCTGCGCCCGGCGCACGTAGACCCGCTCGCGGACGCTCTTCACCTGGGCGCGGATGATCCGGGCCGTCCCCGTCCAGTAGATGACGCCGATGATGATGATGATGTTCGTCAGGCTTCGGCCCCAGATCGCCGCGATCACGATCATGAGGGGGACATCGGGGATGACGAGGAAGTAATCCGTCACCCGCATGAGCGTGATGTCGGTCTTGCCGCCGAAGTAGCCGGCCAGGATGCCGACGGAGCCACCGATCAGCATCGCCACGGCGGCCGCCGCGAAGCCGACGACGAGCGAGACGCGCGATCCGTAGATGATCAGAGAGAGCATGTCGACGCCCCCGTCGTCGAGCCCCAGCGGGTAGGCGCTCGAAGGCGGCGCGAAGGGCGGTCCGACCTTCTCTCGCGGCCCGTACGGCGCGAGGAGCGGAGCGAAGACGGCGACGAGAATCGTGAGGACGAGGACCGTGCCGCCGATCGCGGCCTGCGGGCGGCTCCGCAGCACCGACCACACGACGCCCCCACGCCCGCGGCCCCCGCCGGGGACGTCGCTGGGGTCGGTGGGTGCACCGGCCGCGCCCGGCCCGGAGGCGATCGTGCTCATTCCGCGACCCTCGGGTCGAGCTTGAAGTAGAGGAGGTCGGCGAGGTAATTGGCGAACACGACGGAGAGGGTCAGGATCAGGAACGCGCCCTGGAGGACCGGGTAGTCGCGCTCCGTGACCGCGTCATAGGTGACGAGGCCGATCCCGGGGTAGGAGAAGACGGCCTCGACGAGAATCGCGCCCGCGACGAGGTACCCGAGCGAGAGGGCGATCAGGGTGGCGACCGGGAGCAGTGAGGCCCGGAAGGCGTGCCTCCAGACGATCGCCCAGTTGCGGAGGCCCTTCGCCCGCGCCGTGAGGACGTAGTCCTCGCTGAGCGCCTCCATCAGCGAGGACCGCACGATGAGCGCGTACTCGCCGTACAGGACGATCCCGATCGTGGCCGCCGGGAGGATCATGTGCTCGAGGCGGTCGACGAACGTGTCCCACCACGAGGGGTCCGTGAACGCGAGAAACGGATCGGCGATTCCGGAGGCGGGCAGGGTGCCCGCGAAGACAATGAGCAGCATCAGCCCCAGCCACTGCGTCGGCAGCGAATAGAAGAGCAGCGAGAAGCTGAGATTCCCCCAGTCGAGGAACGTGCCTCGCCGCCAGGCCGCGACGACGCCGGAGAGGATGCCGAACACGATCGAGAACGCAGTGCCGAGCGCGATCATGGGCAGGGTGTTCAGGAGCGGATCGATGAGCTCGTCGACCACGGGCTCGCGGGTCACGAACGAGCGGCCCATGTCGCCCTCGGCGAGGGACTGCAGGTAGATGACGTACTGCTCCCACTTGGACTTGTCCAGGCCCAGCTCCGCTCGGAGCTGATCCTTGAATTCGACGGTGCAGAACTGGCACCTGAGGCCGGTGACCGCGTCCCCGGGGGTCGCGCGGAAGATGATGAAGTTGAGCGTGATCGCGACGAAGACCGTCACGAGCGCGAACAGAGTGCGCTTCAGGAAGTAGTCCGCGCCTCTCACGACGCCATGTCCTCTTCGCCGCTAGCTCGTCGCCTCACCCCACCTGGTGCGGCTCCCCGAGGTAGCGCTTCGTGTACGTGTCCAGCGAGCCCGGGAGGAAGCCGTCCCAGTTGGTCGAGTACGCCGTGATCGTGTCGAGCACGACGAGCTGGATGTAGGGCTTGTCGCGGTAGAGGATGTCCTGCATCTCCCAGACGATTTGCTTGCGCTTCTCCTCGTCTGCGGTCGCGCCCTGCTCCTCGTAGAGCTTGTCGTAGTCGGGGTTGCAGTAGCCGGTGTCGCTCCACCCCCCGTACTGGTCGCAGCCGACGACGGAGAGGACGAAGTTCGGGTCGAGGTAGCCGACCCAGTCCCACATGGCCATGTCGAAGTTCAAGTACTTCCACTCGGGCGCGCCGATCTCATCGAACGCCGTGGTCGAGTCGAGCGGGTTCTGGATCACCTCGACGCCGATCTCGGCGAGCCCGGTCTTAACGATCTCGAACGCGCGGTTGATGCCGTCGAGGGAGTCCGGGGTGATGATCTCGTAGGACATCCTGTGACCGTTGGCCATGCGAATCCCGTCCGACCCGCGCGCGTAGCCGAGGTCGTCGAGGATCTGGTTGGCGAGGTCGATGTCGTACGCCTCAGGCTCGAGGTTCGGGTTCACCCACTCGCCCGCCGCGGGGGTAACGATGCTCGCGACGGCCTGCGCGTGGCCCCCGTAGACCACCTCGATCATCTCGTCGCGGTTCATGGCGTGGGCGAACGCCTCCTTCACCTTCGGATCGAGAAGCTCAGTGTTCTCCGGCTTTTTCGGGTTCGAGTTGAAGATGAAGTTGTTGATCTGGTACCCGTCGGCCACTAGCACCTCGAAGCGGGGATCGTCCTCGACCGCGCTGACCGCCGTGAGCGGGACGCTGAGGAAGTCGAGCTCGCCCGACGTGAAGGCGGTCATCATCGCGTCCGAGTTGGAGAACCACTGGATCCCCACAGCGTCGGGGTTCGGCTGCGAGCCGTAGAAACCGGGGTTCCGCTCCAGGATCGTCGTGCCCTTCTTGTCGTACTTCGTGAGGACGTACTGGCCGCCCGAGACGACCGGGAGGTCCTTCTCGGGGAGGTACTGCTTCAACGCCTTGCCGTTGCCGGTTGCTTGCTTCTCCCAGAAGTGCTTGGGGAGGATGAAGAACTGCTGGAGTTGCGGAAGGACGTTGCCGACGGGAGTCTCGTAGGTGATGACGAGTGTATTCGGGTCGGGCGCCTCGAGGCTCTTCACGTGCAGGAGGAAGGGCGCGAGGTTGGCGGCGGGTCCCTTGGCGTACTTGAGGATGGTCTCGCCCGTCCAGACGGCGTCCTCGGCCGTCAGCGGCGTGCCGTCGGACCACTTGCCGCCGGGCTTGAGGTGGAACGTCCACGTGAGCCCGTCCTCGGACGTCTCCCAGCTCTCGGCCCAGTCGCCTTCCCACTCGAAGTCGGGCGTGTACTGGACGAGCACCGGATAGATGTCGACGAACGTCGCGTACGACTGGGCGCTGAAGGCGACGAAGGGGTTGATGGAGTCGAAGCCGTCGGTCGTCCCGATTCGCAGGATGCCGCCCTTTTGGACCTCGCCCTCGCCCTCGTCTGCCCCGGTTCCCGTTGCGGCCGTGTCGCCCCCGCCGCCGCAGCCCGCCAGTGCGAGCGTCATGGTCAGGATCGCGATCGCGAACAGCACGCGCTTCGTCATCGTTCTTCCTCTCCTCCGGTCGCCAGTCCCGGCATATCGACTGTGAGCGTCCTCGCATCCGCATCGAGCGTCGCGGTGACGCCGAGCGGGAGCGCCGCGAGGTGCTTTCCGTGCCCCAAGGGGAGCTTGTATAACACGGGAACGCCCAGCGGCTCCAGGTGAACCTCGAGCACGTCCTCGATCGAACGTGTCCGCGGCCAGCCGTGTGGGTGGTCGCCCCAGTCGCACTTCTCCATGTCCCCTACTACGACTCCCCGAACCCCGGTGAGTTTGCCCGCAAGGGCGAGCTGGGTCAGGATGCCGTCCGCCTGATAGGGCGGCAGGTAGTAGTCCTCGAAGAAGAGGATCGCCCCGTCGAGCTCAATCTCCCACGGGGTTCCCATCGTTTGCATGAGCAGCCAGAGGCAGCCGCCGACGAGCGGCGCCGTGACCGTGCCGCCGCGGATCGTGCGCGCGAACGGGTCATCTGGGTTCTCCGGAACCTCGCCGGCGCCGCCTCCCCGGAGCACGGCCAGCAGCCGCTCTTTCGAGAACTCGGTCGTCTCCCGATCGCCGACGCCCAGAAGGCCGTTCCCGTAGAAGGTGGCGAGACCCGTGCGTTGACGGATTGCGATGTGGAGCGCGGTGATGTCCGAGAAGCCGACGAACGGCTTCGGATTCGCGGCGATGACGTCGAAGTCGAGGTGTGGGATGGCCTGCGCCGACCCGTAGCCGCCCTGGAGGCACTGGACGACGTCCACGTCGGGGTCCGCGAAGAGGGCGTTCAGGTCACCGGCGCGGTCTCGGGCGTCACCGGCGACGAAGTCGTCGCGCGCGAGGGCGTGGTCGCCGAGCGTCACCTTGTAGCCCTGGGATTCCCACCACTCGACGCCGCGCAGGACGTCCGAGCGGTTCTCGTACGGGCTCGCGGGGGCGGCGACGCCGATCGTGCCGCCGTCCGGGAGCGGCCGGCCGAAGAGGCGGGCCGCGATCACCAGTGCCCCTTCAGGTAATGTCGCCCCCCTTCGGCGTCGCGAGCACCAAGCCAGAGGCCGCACTCGCACGCAGCCAAGGCTGGATGCCTTGGCAAGGGCGAGGGTGGGCTCTGGCGCCGGGTGATCGCGGGGCAGAAGCAGGCGCTCATTGCCTGGGGGGCACTAGAAGCGGTAGACCTGCGCCTCGGAATCGCAGGGGTTCCCGCGGCCGTACGTGATCTCGCCCGCGGTCACGTCGGCGACGCACCAGAAGACAGTCTTCACCGGCTTCGGCCCCTCGTCGTGCTGGCAGATGGAATCGGGGGCGTTCTCGTGGTCGGCGAGCGCGGCCCGGAGCGTCTCCACGGTGAAGGGCGCGCCGCGCGCGAGCTCCCGTGCGCGCTCGAGCCGCTGGCAGGAGTTCGTCAGGTACGCCGAGCTTTCGAAGCCCTGCATGTCGGCCCACGCGTAGTGGTTCGTGTGGGCGAGGAATCCATCCGGCGCGGGCTCGTCGATCCCCGCCTGCGTCGCCGAGCCCTCGACGTTCAGCGCTCCGTCCGTGGCGTGGGCGACTACCCAGTTGTAGGAGGACGCGCGGGCGGGGTGGAGGACAGCCTCGACCGCTTCGGCAAGTGTCCTTCGCGTGAGGACGTCGCGCATCTGGACGAGGCGCGGGATTCCCACGCGCTCGTCGTTCGGCGAGAGCTCGTTGCCGGTGACGGAGAGCCCGGCGTCGTTCCAGCCGACGCTGAGCCACGGTCCGTTTCCGAGCGTGAAGACGACCGGCTCGCCCGGGACGCGCCACTCGAGGGCGACGAGGTCCTCCTCGTCTTCCGCGTAGAGATCGTTGTTGTGCGCGACGAGCAGATGGCCGTTCGCGGTGAGGTCTCCGGTGACGAGGAGGTCGCTGCAGCCTGCGGGAGCCTCCGCGGGCGCGAGCTCCTCGATCGAGGCGGCGAAGACCGCCAGCGGGTCGACGCCGGCGCCTTCCGCTGCGCCGTCCAGCTCCTCGACGACCCAGGGGAGGTGCTCGACGGTGACCGCGCGGTAGCGTCGCACGAGGTCGGCGTCGTAGGGCAGCGCCGCGAATCGGCGCACGGTCTCGGCCGTCGCCGAGCCGATCTCCCGGCCGACCTCGGCGTGCGTCCCTGCGGTCCGGATGAGCGGGATCGGCGGCGGCGTCACAACGTCTCCCTCGGCTCGCGCCGCTCGGGCAGCGGCTTTGCGAGCAGGTCGCGAACGAAGCCGAGGCACTCCTCGACCGCCGCGGCGAGGAAGGCCTCGCCCTTCTCGGCCGTGCCCTTGGAGGCGTCGCCCTGAACGCCGCTGACGGAGAACGACGACCACCAGGGCATCACGCGCATCGGCCCGTCCGACCACTCCATATACGAGTACTCGCCAGCCGGGAAGCCACGCTCGTCCACGGCCTTCTCCATGTCCACGGCCTCCGGGTCGATGGCGAGGTAGATGGAGGTCTCGAGCTCGCACGCGTGGGCCATCCCTCCCGCGTCCGAGTCACGGATCTCCTCGATGCGCTCGAGCGCGCGCCTCCCGGAGAGGTAGAAGGCGGAGCCTGCGAGGACCTCAGGGTGGTCGACGCAGACGAGGCGTGCGGCCGCGTCCACGAACGGCTGGTTCGAGCCGTGTCCGTTGAGAAAGAGCATACGGCGGAAGCCGTGGCGGGCAAGGGAGCTGCCGACGTCCCTGCAGTAGCGCGTGAACGTGTCCCAGCCGATCGTGATCGGGCCTGGGAAATCCATGTGGTGCGGCGAGTAGCCGTGCGGGACGATCGGGAGGAGCACGATCTCGTCCGGCGCCGCTCCAGCCGTGCGCCGGCAGATCTCCCAGGTAATCCGGACGTCGGTGTCGATTGGGAGGTGCGGCCCGTGGTCCTCGAGCGTCGCGACGGGGATGAGGCACACGCGCTCCTCGCCCGCCGCCCGGCGCACCTCGGGCCAGCTCAGGCGCTCGTACAGGAGCGGGCGACTCCACATCGGGCGATCGTACCGCGCGAGCGCTCCCCCCTAGGTCTCGATCAGACCCGCTTGCTCTGCTGCTACCGTTGTGTCAACAGGTCGGCACTCGGCCGGCCGTGAGATGAGCTACTCGTTCCTCCTTCGGACGTTCGGGCAAGGCGAGTCTCGAACAGAAGAAGGAGTAGAACAGTGTCCCAGCAGTCTTTCCGCGGGCTCGGCGTGTCGCCGCCTGTCGCCGACGCGCTCGCCGCCCGTTCCATCCACGAGCCCTTCAGGATCCAGTCGCTCGTCCTCCCGGACGCGCTCGCCGGCCTCGACGTGCTGGCGAAGTCGCCGACCGGCTCCGGCAAGACCCTCGCCTTCGCCCTTCCGATCGTCGAGCGGGTGTCGCCGAAGGACGGGAAGCCGAGCGCGCTCGTGCTCGTCCCCACCCGCGAGCTCGCGGCGCAGGTCACCGAGGACCTCCGCCTCGTGGCGAAGCCCATGGGCCTGCGAATCGCCGCCGTGTACGGCGGTGTCCCCATCCGCAGCCAGACGGCGGAGGTGCGGGGCGCGCACGTCGTCGTCGCGACGCCGGGCCGGCTCGAGGACCTCGCGCAGCGGAAGGTGATCGGCCTGGAGCGCATCCGGATCCTCGTCCTCGACGAGGCCGACCGCATGCTCGACATGGGCTTCAAGCCGCAGGTCGACAGGATCCTTCGGCGCGTGCCGAGGAATCGGCAGACGATGTTCTTCTCCGCGACGCTCGACGGCGAGGTCGGTCGGCTCGCGCAGGCCTACACGTCGAGCCCTTCGCGCTTCCAGGCGGACGCGCCGGCTGACCGGGCCGAGGGCGAGATCGAGCACCGCTTCGTCGCCGTCAGCCAGAGCACGAAGGTGGAGACGCTCGTCGACCACCTCGGCGACGCCGAGGGGCTGACGCTCGTCTTCGTGCGCACGAAGCGCGGCGCCGACCGGCTCGCCCGCAAGCTCGCCGGTCACGGCGTCAAGGCAGCGGCCATGCACGGAGACATGACCCAGGGTGCCCGCGAGCGCGCGCTCGACCGCTTCGAGAGCGGCAAGGTGCCGGTCTTGGTCGCCACCGACGTCGCCGCGCGCGGCCTCGACATCGACGACGTCGAGCACGTGATCAACTACGACCCGCCGGAGGAGGACAAGGGCTACCTCCACCGCACCGGCCGCACCGGCCGGGCCGGGCGAAGCGGCGTCGCCGTCACCTTCGTCCTGCCGGAGCAGCAGGCCGACGCAAGCAGGGTCGCGAGCCGGCTCGGGCACCGTGAGCAGTTCGAGAGCTCGGGCATGCAGTCGGGGCGCGCGAAGCTCGTCTACACGAGCCGCCGCGGCCGCCGCTCGAAGTGGTAGACGCGCCGGGGGCGTCGGGCAGCAGCGGGCCCCTCTTAACCACTCCTTAACCTGAGTCAACCGGGACTTCACGGAGGCCCGGCTATAACAGAGCCATGGACAAGAGCTCCGCCTGGACGCGCACGGCGTCCCTCGTCTTTGCGGCTCTCCTCGGCGGAGGCGCCGCGGTCGGGATCGGCGCCGCCGTCGACTCCGGTGGCGATACCCAGACGGTGGTGAGCACCGTCGCCTCGAGCGCCCCCGCGACGATTTTCGAGGCGAACGCGAGCGGAGCGAAGTCCGTCCAGGCGATCTACGAGCAGGCGGGCCCCGGCGTCGTTCAGGTGACGTCGACCACTGTGGACTCGAGCAACCCGATCTTCGGCCCTCAGCCCGCTACCTCTCTCGGCTCCGGCTTCGTCATCGACAAGGGCGGCTACATCGTCACGAACTACCACGTGATCGAGAACGCCCAGGAAGTCGAGGTCAATTTCTCGGGCGACGACCGCGTCCCGGCGACGGTCGTGGGCAGCGATCCCTCCACGGATCTCGCGGTGCTCAAGATCGACGCACAGGCACGGGCGTTGACTCCCCTCCCCCTCGGCAACTCAGACGCCGTGCACGTCGGGGACGCGGTCGTCGCCATCGGGAACCCCTTCGGCCTCGAGCGAACCGTCACCGCCGGCATCGTGAGCGCGCTGCAGCGCCAGATCACCGCGCCCAACGGCTACACGATCGACAAGGTCATCCAGATGGACGCGGCCATCAACCACGGCAACTCGGGCGGACCGCTGCTGAACGCCCGCGGCGAGGTGATCGGCGTCAACTCCCAGATCGAGAGCGAGACCGGCGGGAACGTCGGCATCGGCTTCGCCGTGCCGGTGAACACGGTCAAAGAGGTCGTGTCGCAGATCAAGGAGAACGGCAAAGTCGAGCATGCGTATCTGGGCGTGCAGATGCTGGCGATCGACGACGGGCTCGCCGAGGCCCTCAGACTCCCCGTGAAGGAGGGCGTCCTGATCGCGGATGTTGTCGACGGCAGCCCGGCCGACGATGCCGGCCTCAAGGGCGGCGACCAGCAGGTCATCGTCGAAGGCACGAGCTACGTGCTCGGAGGCGACATCGTCACGCAGGCGGACGGCCAGGCCGTCACGTCTCCCGACGATCTCCGCCGCCTGATCATGGAGAAGGACCCCGGCGAGACGATGACGCTCTCGATCCACCGGGGCGACTCGGAACGAACTGTAAGCGTGACCCTCGGGCGCCAGCCCGCCCAACCCGGCGGCTAGCGCGCCCGCGGCCCCTCCCCCCAGGGGCCTGACCGGTCGGAGGCCCGCACTGCCTGCCCGGGCCTCCGACCTCCCTCCTTCCTCTCTCTAGAGAGATGGCGTAGGCATGCCGATCGTCCCCCGGGAGCGCCGGGCGGCACGGGGCACCATGCGGGGCGCTCGTATCCGGGGGATATGGCGCCACCCCTAGCCGCAGCCTCGTGCCGCCCGCCGCAGCTCAGCGCTGCGCCCGTCGCTCTGAAAGGAGCTCCTAGACTCCGCTCCGCGCGATGGTGCCGCACCGCTTCGGTCAGTCCCCGCCCTTCTCGGTCGGCCTCGAGGAGGAGCTCTTCGTCGTCGACGGCGAGACGCTCGAGCCCGCGCCCGTGCCGGCGGGAGTCCTGGACGGCGTCCGCTTCAAGGCCGAGCTCTTCACCTCGATGCTCGAGCTGAACTCGAGCGTCTGCAGCGACGTCGGCGAGGCGATGGGGGAGCTCGCGAGGCTGCGGACCGAGGCGAGGCGGCGCCTCAACGCGCACGGCCTCGAACTCGCCGCCGTGGGAACGTGGCCGACAGCCGTGGCGGAGGAGCAGGAGGTGACGGCGGAGAAGCCGCTCCTGCGCTTCGCGGAGTACGCTGGCTCCTCGGCCCGTCGCCAGCACTGCGCGGGCCTCCACGTCCACGTCGGCGTGACGAGCCCCGAGGAGTGCATGGGCCGGCTGGAGGCCGTCCTGCCCTGGCTCCCGGTCCTGCTCGCGCTCTCGGCCAACTCGCCCTACAGCGCCGGCGCCGAGACCGGGCTCGCCTCGACGCGCGCAGAGCTCCTCGCTCTCCTCCCGCGGAGCGCGGCGCCGCCCGCTTTCACCGACTTCGAGGCGTGGGCCCGCTTCGCGGAGACGCTCGTCGAGCTCGGCCTCGCCGACGACCTCATGCGGCTCTGGTGGGACGTACGCCCCCATCCGCGCCTGGGGACGCTCGAGGTGCGGATGCCGGACCAGCCGACGCGGCTGGCCGTCACCGGCGCCTTCGCCGCCCTCGTCCAGGCGCTCGTCGCGACGGCCGATCCGACAGCCCCGCCGACCGACCGCGGGCTCTACGCGCAGAACCGCTGGGCTGCCGCCCGCTTCGGCGCCGCCGCGGGGCTTGTCCATCCCGAGGGGGAGCGGCTCGCCACGCCGCGGGAGCTTCTGGGCGAGCTCCTCGAGCTGGTCGGCCCGGCGGCGCGGCGGCTCGGGGCCGTCGAGCGCCTCGGCGAGCTCGACGGGCTCGATCAGGCCGGGACGCAGCTCGAAGTCGGCCGTCGGGAAGGCCTCCGCCGCCTCTGCGAGCGCCTCGTCGCGCTCACATACGATGGGATCTAGTGCCCCTCCAGGCAATCGACGCCTACCTCTGCCCCGCGATCACGCGGCGCCGGAGTCCACCCTCGCCCTTGCCAAGGCATCCAGCCTTGGCCGCGGACGAGTGCGAGCTCCGGCTTGGTGCTCGCGACGCAGAAGCGGGGCAGCATCACCTGGAGAGGCACTGATGCCCCTTCGCACCGAGACGATCCAGGTGAGCGGGATCCGCTGCGAGCGTTGCGTGCTCCGGCTCGGGGGCGCGCTCGGGAAGCTCGCGGGGCTGGAGTCCGCCCATGCGAACATGCTCGGCGAGGTGACGCTCTCCTGGGACGACGAGCGCTTGGAGCGGGACGAGATCGTCGCCGCGCTCGACCGCGCCGGCTTCCGCCCGGCCTTCTCTCAGGAATAGCGCCCGGGAGCGGGGCGTTTGCTTGTTAGTGTCCGGCGGATGGCAGAGGCAGAAACCGACGCCCGCCGCTTGGCGACCGAGGCCCGCGACCGCGTTCGCTTCGAGGAGGAGGTGCTCGAGCTGGCGGACCAGGTGTACCGGGTAGCGCGCCGCCTCGTGCCGAGCCGCGAGGAGGCGGAGGACCTCGTCCAGGAGACGTACGCCCGCGCCTTCCGAAGCTGGCGCTCGTACACGCCCGGGACGAACCTGCGCGCGTGGCTCATGCGCATCCTGACGAACCTCAACATCGACCGGGGCCGGCGTGAGCAGCGCTCGCCGGACATGCGCCCGATGGAGGAGGGCGACTACTTCCTCTACAACCGGCTCGAGGAGACGAGCGGGCCCGACGACGAGGAGCGGATCGTCGAGCGCCTCTCCCAGGACTCAATCGTCGAGGCGCTCTCGAACGTTCCTCACGGCTTTCGCGACGTGATCGTGCTCGTCGACATCGGCGACTTCTCCTACCAGGAAGCTGCGCAGATTCTCGACATCCCCATCGGGACGGTCATGTCGCGTTTGCATCGAGGGCGTAGGATTCTCAAGGGCGAGCTCGCCGAGGCTGCTGTCGGGGAGGAGTCGTGACGGCGTTCGAGTCGATCTGCGAGAAGTGCGAGGAGCTCCTCCAGCCGTACCTCGACCGCGAGCTCGACGAGAGCGAGCGCCGCGAGGCCGAGGCGCACCTGGACGACTGCGGGTACTGCCGCAAGCGGTACCGCTTCGAGGAGAGCCTGCGCCGCTACGTGCGCAGTGCGTGCTGTTCGGAAGAGATGTCGCCGGAGCTGAAGGCGAAGCTCAGCTCGCTCCGGACGCCGCTCGCGTAGAGCCAGGAGAGTTTGACGAAACGCAGGCTGTGCCGCCGGGCCGCGCTGCTCGCCCCGAGCCGGCGTCCTCGGTCGCGCCCGTAGCTTCAGGCTACGAGCGCTCCCTGCGTCCTTGCCTCGGAACGACCATCGCACCCCGGCGACGAGCGACGTTCCGCCAAACCCTCCTAGTTCCCCGTCTGACCGACGATCACGACGAGCCGGAGCGGGTCGTCGCCGCCCGGTAGCGCCGCCGTCCCGACGCCGAGCTCTTCGGCGAGCCGCCCCGCGATCGCCTCGGCTCCGGGCGGGTAGTAGACGCGGGTGGCGCGGTAGTTGCGGCGGTCGGCGTTCTTCACGTCGCCGATCCCATACGCGAGGCCGGCGATCTCGTTCGCGACGCCCGAGGCCGCGTTCCCGCGCCGGGTGCCGTTGTAGACGTCCACCTGAATCTCCCAGCGCTCCGGAAGCGGCGGCGCGACGGCCGGCTTCTTTGCAAGCGCGGCGGGGGCCGCCGGCGGTGCGGCGGGGAAGAACTGCGGCCTGAGGACGAAGATCATGAGCGCCGCGAGGGCGGC
>Ga0209843_1000096_pt1 | contig 13178 bp, 10 predicted proteins | sample GWRWS1_20_30_FD_187222 | JGI IMG/M metagenome (GOLD analysis project Ga0209843, IMG submission 187222) | Riverbed sediment microbial communities from areas with vegetation nearby in Columbia River, Washington, USA - GW-RW S1_20_30 (SPAdes)... | ecosystem: Environmental > Aquatic > Freshwater >... | reverse complement strand
CGAGGCGCGTCTGTGGAACGAGGTGTTCGTGCATGCACAGGCTAGCCTCGGCGTCCCGCGCGGCTCGATCCGAGCGACCGTGCTCATCGAGACGATCACGGCGGCCTTCGAGATGGACGAGATCCTCTGGGAACTGCGCACACATGCGGCCGGGCTCAACGCGGGTCGCTGGGACTACCTGTTCAGCATCATCAAGAACTTCCGCGACGCCGGCCCCCGGTTCGTGCTGCCCGACCGCGGCGCCGTCACCATGACCGCGCCGTTCATGCGCGCCTACACCGAACTTCTGGTCGCCACCTGCCACCGCCGTGGCGCGATGGCGATGGGTGGCATGGCCGCGTTCATTCCCAGCCGGCGCGACCCGGAGGTCAACGCATTGGCGCTGGCGAAAGTCCGCGACGACAAGGAACGTGAGGCGCGCGACGGCTTCGACGGGTCGTGGGTGGCCCACCCGGACCTGGTGCCGGTCTGCGCCGAGGTGTTCGATCGGGTACTCGAAGGCCGGCCAAACCAGCTCGACCGGCGCCGCGACGACGTCACCGTCACCGCCGAGCGGTTGCTCGACGTCGCCGCCACTCCTGGCGTCGTCACCGAGGCGGGCTTGCGGGGCAACGTGTCCGTGGCGGTGCGCTACCTCGCCGCGTGGCTCGGCGGCAACGGTGCCGCCGCGATCGACAACCTCATGGAGGACGCGGCCACGGCCGAGATCTCGCGTTCCCAGATCTGGCAATGGATCCGCAACGCGACGACGCTGGACTCCGGCGAGACGGTCACCGCCGACCTCGTCCGCCGGATCCTGGACGAGGAGATGGCGAAGCTCGGACCCGAGTACGGGCAGGCCCGCGACCTGTTCGAGCGGGTCGCCCTGGCCGACCACTTCGAAGAGTTCCTCACCCTGCCGGCGTATGAGTTGATCGACTGATGCTCGCCGACGATGTCTACGACGCGCTCGACGCGCGGCTCGCGCCGGTCGACGCGGAGCTTGTCCGCCGCTACCCGGGCGAGTGGCTCATCCGCCAACCGGTGCACACGGTCTATGTACCCGCCGATCGTTTCCATGCGGAAATCTCCTCCAGCTACGGCCGTGCCGCGCTCGATGCGGTGGCGGAGCATGGCCCGCTCCCGTTCGCCGAGGATGTGATCGAGCGGGTGCTGGCCAAACTCGAGCGCGAACCGGTCGAGGACCTGCGGATCGACTTCGAGGACGGGTACGGCGTGCGCGCCGACGACGAGGAGGACGCGGCCGCCCGTGCCGCCGCGGCCGCGCTATCCTCCAGTGGCGCGCCTGCCCTGGTCGGCCTTCGGTGCAAGAGCCTCGAGGCGACCACGCGTCGCCGGGCCGTGCGGACGCTCGACGTGTTCCTGGACGGGCTCGGCCACCCGCCCGAGGGCTTCGTGGTCACCCTGCCGAAGGTGAGCGCGGTCGAGCAAGTGGCAGCCATGGTCATCCTATGTGGAGATCTTGAGAGCGCTCACGGCCTCACGGAGAATGCGATCAGGTTCGAGATCCAGGTCGAGACGCCGCCGGCGGTACTGGGAGCCGACGGCGCGGCGACGGTCGCGAAGATGGTGCACACGGCGCAGGGGCGGTGCACCGGGCTGCACTACGGTACGTACGACTACAGCGCCTCCGTGGGAATCGCCGCCGAGTATCAGAGCATGGAGCATCCGGCCGCCGATTACGCCAAGGCCGTGATGCAGGTCGCGGCGGCAGGCACGGGCATACGGTTGTCGGACGGCTCTACGAACATCCTGCCCGTCGGCGACACGGCATCGGTCCGCTCGGCCTGGGACCTGCACGCCCGCCTGGTGCGACGTTCGCTGGAGCGCGGGTTCTACCAGGGTTGGGACCTGCACCCGGCGCAGCTGCCCACCCGATACGGGGCGACCTACACCTTCTTCCGCGATGCGGCGCCGGCGGCCGTGGATCGGCTGGGACGCTATCGCGAGCGCCGGTCTTCGGGCATCGCCGGAGGCGATCAGCGCAAAACAGTTCTCGACGAGCCAGCGACGGCGTGGGCGCTGCAGCGGTTTCTGCTGCGCGGGCTCGACTGCGGCGCGCTCGACCCCTCAGACGTCGGGTTCGACCGGTCTAGCCTGGTGAGCCGATGACCGCGTACGACCTCGTCCTGCGCTCCCGGAGCGTGATGCTGCCGGACGGGGAACGGCCGGCCGCGGTGTGCGTGCGTGAGGGCCGGATCGCGGCGATAACGCCATATGACTCCCGGCCGTACGATCCGCCGGACGAGGATCTCGGCGACGTGGCACTCCTTCCCGGCCTAGTGGACACCCACGTGCATGTCAACGAGCCCGGTCGCACCGAATGGGAGGGCTTCGCCACGGCCACGAGGGCGGCCGCCGCCGGGGGAGTCACCACCATCATCGACATGCCGCTCAACTCGATCCCGCCCACTGTGGATGTTGCAGCGCTGGAGACGAAGCGGAAGGTAGCGACCGGGCAGTGCCACGTCGATGTCGGTTTCTGGGGTGGTGCGGTGCCCGGCAATGCCGCCGAGCTGCCGGCGTTGCACGCAGCGGGAGTGTTCGGGTTCAAGTGCTTTCTCATCGACTCGGGCGTGCCGGAGTTCCCGCCGCTGGACCGGGCCGGCCTCGATAGCGCCCTCGCAGCCGTGAATGCGCTCTTCGTAGTGCACGCCGAGGATCCCGGCTCGGTCGCGGCGGCGCCGTCGTCATCGCGCTACGACGACTTCGTGCAGTCCCGCCCGCCGGCCGCGGAGGAGACGGCGGTGGCGCTCGCCGTGGAGTGTGCACGCGTGGCGGCGGCGAGGGTTCACATCTTGCACCTGTCGGCGGCGAGCGTGGTGCCCATGCTGCACAGGGCGCAGGCCGACGGCGTAAGGGTCACCGCCGAGACTTGTCCGCATTATTTGGCGCTGACGGCGGAGCAGGTGCCCGACGGGGCGACGCAGTTCAAGTGCTGTCCGCCGATTCGCGACGCGGCGAACCGGGATGCGCTGTGGCAAGGACTGGCCGACGGCACCATCGACTGTGTCGTGTCGGACCACTCGCCGTGCACCCCCGACCTCAAGCGGCCCGACACCGGTGACTTCGCCGCCGCGTGGGGCGGCATCGCGTCGCTCCAACTTGGACTGTCTGTGGTATGGACCGAGGCCCGCGCGCGCGGGCACTCTCTGGGCGATGTGGTCCGTTGGATGGCGCTGCGACCGGCCGAGTTGGTAGGTCTGGCCCACAAGGGCCGCATCGCGGTCGGGGCCGACGCGGACCTGGTCGCCTTCGACCCAGACGCCACGCAGGTCGTGGATCCGGCCGGATTGCGTCACCGCCACCCCGTGACGCCGTACGCCGGGCATACCCTGCGCGGAGCGGTCCGCGCAACCTGGCTACGAGGAGAACCCGTGAATGGTGTGTCGCCTCGCGGCCGGCTGTTGACGAGAGGAATGCCATGAAAGACTTCGCGTCGCTGCCCGATCTCGCGTCCAGACTTCTCGGCGGCGGGGTGGTGGCCTGCAACGACGAGTTCTTCGCCCCGGCCGACAGTCTTGTTGAGCCGACACCTGCCGCGTTCAGCCCGAGGACGTTCGGCGCGAAGGGCCAAGTGTACGACGGATGGGAGACCCGGCGGCGGCGCGAGCCGGGCCACGACTGGGCCATCGTGCGTCTGGGCGCGCCCGGCATCATCCGGGGCGTCGTCATCGACACGGCCTGGTTCACCGGCAACTTTCCTCCGTTCGCCTCTGTCGAGGCGTGCGAGGTCGAGGGATACCCCTCGCCGGCGGAGCTCGCGGAGGCCGAGTGGGTACAGCTCGTGCGCAAGTCAGCCCTCAAGGGGGACGCGGTCAACCCCTTCCCGGTGGAGTCGGACTGGCGGTTCACCCACGTGCGGCTGTCCATCTACCCAGACGGCGGCGTGGCCCGGCTGCGGGTGCACGGCGAGGCCGTACCGGATCCCCGGTTGCTGGGTATCGGTGGGCTGGTCGACCTGGCGGCCATGGAGAACGGTGGCCTGGTCGTTGGATGCAGCAACATGTTCTACGGCACGCCGAACAACCTCCTTCTGCCCGGTCTGGCCCGGACGATGGGGGAGGGCTGGGAGACCGCCCGCCGCCGTGACGACGGCAACGACTGGGTGACCGTACGGTTGGGCGTGCCCGGCACGGTGCGGATGGCTGAGCTCGATACGAGTCACTTCAAGGGCAACGCGCCGGGCGAGGCGATGCTGACGGGCGCGGACGCCTCAATCTCCGATGTGGACGACGCTTCGGCCTGGTTCGGCATCCTGCGCCGTACCCGGCTGCAGCCCGACACGCGTCACCGTTTTCTGGTGCCGCGGTCGGCGAGGCGGGCCACGCACGTGCGGCTGGACGTCTACCCCGACGGCGGCATGGCACGCCTGCGACTCCTCGGCGAGCCCAGCTGACCGTCCGTAATCACACCCCCGAACCCCGACCCTTCTCCCCCGCTCGTTTGCTCTGCTCCTCTATAGGCAACACGCACGAAACGTGACGATTGCTCGGTGCACCTACCGTGCGACGCCGAGTAATCCCTGCAGCTCACAGCAGGTGTTGCCTATAAGGGAGCAGAGCAAAGCGCCGGCAGGCGAGCGGTCGTCCCGGCGAGACACGCCCGGGCTGACTCTGCATCTGACTACATAGCGTAGCGATCGGAGGACCTGCCAACGCTTACGTAGGGTGACGGGGCCGCACGAACAATTGGTGCTCATACGGCGGCGCACATGAAGATTGGATGATGCGACCTCCTAGTGTCGAGCGGCATGAGGTACTGGGCTTCAGGGTGCGAGCACAGCAGCTCGACCGTGCGCGGGGCGGACTGGCCGACACCGCGGTGCTGAGCATCGGCGTGCAGGACACCGGCCCGGACGGTGGACTGTGGGCGTTGGCGGTCCGCGGCGTCGATGTGTCGACTCTGTCCGACAACCAACTCGCCACGGTCTGGACCATCCGGGGGGCGCCGCATCTCTACCGCCGCAAAGATCTTGGACTGGTCGCGGCGGCGGTCGAGCCTTTCTCGGATGCCGACGCCGGCAAACGGATCTTCGACGCCGCCAGGCCACTGAAGGCGGCCGGGATCAGCAACATCGCAGCGCTGGACGCCGTCGCCGTCGCGATGCGATCCGTCGTCACCAGACCCATGGTCAAGGGCGACGTGTCTGCGAAGCTGACCGCGCGGATGGACCCGCCGTACCTGCGGTTCTGCCGGCCTTGCAACGCCACGCACCTGTACGAGATGCCGTTCCGGCTAGCTGCTCTGCGGGCCGGCCTGGAACTGCAGCCCGGCACCTCTCCGCCCGTTCTGCAACGCATCCCCCGTTTCGCGCGTGCGCGGCAGAGCACCGACGCGTACGACGTCGTCCGTGCCTATCTGCGACTGTTCGGGCCGGCCACGCCCAAACAGGTCGCCGAGTACCTCGACGCGCCTGCGAAGGATGTGAAGGCCCGATGGCCGGCCGACGTGGTCGAGGTGTCGGTCGCCGGCGAGGCGCGGTGGGTCCTGGCGGAGGACAGGGCCCAACTCCGGGCCAGCAAGGCGAAGACCACCCGGCTGCTCGGCCCATACGACCTTTATCTGCAGACGAGGGACCGCGCGCTGCTTGTCGACGACCCGCGACGGGCGAAGGCCCTGTGGCCGGTGCTGGGCCGTCCCGGTGCGGTGCTGGTGGACGGCGAGATCGCCGGCACCTGGCGTCCACGCACGTCCGGCGCGAAGCTCACTGTTCGCGTTGAACTGTGGCAGAGAGCGTCGGCGACGGTACGGAGTGCGATTGTGGCGCAGGCCGAACGTCTGGCCGCGTACCGCCAGGTCAGGCTCACCACCCTCGATTTCGGCGACTGACAAACGCGGTCAGGCTGGGCCGCTCAACGGCGGGGCGGCGGCGGCCAAGGCCTGCAGCGCAGCGACGAAGCACTCCATCGGCGGGGTGACCAGACCGGCACCGACCTGGCCGGTGCCGGCGACCCGGCCGGCGATGCCGGTGTTGATCTGGGGCAGAATTCCGGTGCGTACCACCCGCGTCACGTCGATCCCGGTCGGTGCGCCGCGAAAGTCGAGTACGGGGAACGAGTAGGCGGGGTTCTCCGAGAGGGTGATCTCGTACATCTCGCGGGTAGTGCGCATCGCGTCCGCGACTGAGCCGCCGACGAAACGCACGATCGCCGGCGCCGAAGCCATGGCGAAGCCGCCGAGCCCGACCGTCTCGGTGATCGCCGAGTCGCCGATGTCCGGATTGGCGTCGTCCGGACCGTACGAGCCGAGGAAGAGCCCCTCGACCACACCCGCCGGTCCGGTGAACCACGACGAGCCCGTGCCCGAGACCTGGATGCCGAAGTCGGTTCCGTTTCGGGCCAGCGCGGTGACCACAGTGGACCCGGCAAGGCCGGACGCGGCCAGCGTCTGCAATTTGGCCGCCGGCATGACGAGATTGAGGAAGAAATGGTCGTTGCCGCCGATGAAGCGGGCCACCCGGGCCACCTCAGCGGACGAGAGCCCACTGCTCTCCACAAGGGACGGCATGAGGTCGCGCAGAAGCATGAGCGTACCCGCCCGGTTGCGGTTGTGCCCCTCGTCGCCCATCTGCACCATCTGGCCGATCAACGCCTTCACGTCGATCGGCCCGGCCGCACGCATCGTGGCCGCCAGCGACGGCCCAAGAATGTCGCGCATCCAGCGAAGCCGGTCGATCACGTCGGCGGAGTAGGCGCCGTACCTCAACACCTTGCCGAGCCCCTCATTGAGGGTGCACCAGCTCGTCGTGGCGTGGACCTCATCTCGCAGCACCAACACCCACATCGACGGCGACACCACACCCGCCATCGGCCCGACGCCGCCGCGGTCATGGCACGGCAACAGCTCGATCGCGGTGCCGTCGGCGAGCCGTCCCTCGGCGAGCAGGCGCGACGCCTGCTCCGGCGCGGACGCGAGGCCTTCCAGCAGCATTGCGCCGATCAGGGCTCCCTGCATAGGCCCGCTCGCGCGCGACCAGTCAACCGGCGGCCCGGCGTGGCAGAACTGCCCGGGCGCCAGACCCACGACCTCCGCCGCGGGTCGTACGTCCACCAGGGACGCACTCGCGGCCAGCATCCGCGCCGATGCCGCGGCATTCGCGTCCAGCCGGCGCGGATCGGCGAAGACGCGCACCAGATCGTCCTCGGTGCCCGGGTACGGCGGACGCCAGTCCACGCTGAGGTGATGTGCCGCCTGGTCGGCGAGCGCAGCGCTGAGTGTCTCGGCACCGACGGCGACCACGTGTGGCTCCCCCGCCAACAGGTCGGCCAGAGCGGTGTTCACTGTGGACTATCCCCACGGGCCACCCGGACGGCATGGCGCGCGGCGGCCGCGTTCGAGGAGTAGGACCATGCCCCAGCGTCCTGCAGCGCCATCGCCTGCCGGATCAGGTCCTGCGGGTCGTGCGGCGAACCAACCAGCGAGACGATCACCGAGAGTGGCGTTTCTCGGGCCGCCCGGGCGGCCCGGATCGCCGGCCCCAACTCCGCTGACGGGTCGGGATGTGCACCGTGCCCGAGTACGACATCGAGCAGCAGCACGCGGCAAGCGGAGTCGGCCGCCTCCGCCGCGATGAGCGACATGCGCGGGCCAAAGTCGATCATGGGGTGCGGCCGACCGACCGTGTACTCGTCGTCGCCTAGGTCGACCATGACATGCCCGCCGGGGGATGAACGCGGCGCGAGCGTCCACTCCGGACGCAACGGGACGTTCGACCAGATCGGGCCGAGCGTCTCGGCGGCGATCACCATCGCCTCCGTGCACAGTGTGCCCCCGCTGAAGAGTCCCCGCAGCGCACCACCAGGGCCTATGGCCCAGGGCGCCGGCGCGGTTGGCGGCCAGAACGGCCACTCGGGGGCGGACCGTCCGAAGTGGCCAAGCACCTGCCCGACTACGGCGGTGAGATCGGGCTGGCCAGGACCGAGCGGCGCGACTATGACCGGAGTGGAGAGTCGGGCTGCGTGCGACCGTACGGCCTCGGCTACCGCTGCCGCGGGTGGCTTGCCGATCAGCACGATGAGCTCGGTGGCCGGGTCCGCGTCGAGCGCGTCGAGCGCGGCGTGAGTGGAGAGCCCGCCGACGGCGGCCGACATGTCCCGGCCGCCGACGCCGAGGCAGTGGGAAATCCCGACTGCCCTCATCCCGGCGAGCAGGCTCATGACCTGTTGGGCGCCGGTGCCGGACGCGGCGACCAGCCCGACCGGCCCGGGCGGCACGACGTTGGCGAAACCGAGGCCGACGCCGCCGATGACCGCGGTGCCGCAGTCCGGCCCCATCACCAGCAGGCCCCGTTCGGTCGCCCTCCGCTTAAGGCGAATCTCCTGCTCCACCGGCACGTTGTCGGAGAAGACCATGACCGATGCGCCGGCGTCCAGCGCGTCCATCGCCTCAACGAAGGCATAGCGCCCCGGCGTCGACACCAGCGCGACGGTCGAACCTAGCGCCGAGCGGCCCAGGGGCGAGCCACCCAGCGACCGAACCGTGGAGAACGTCGTACGTGGGAGGACCCCGGTTCCCGTACCCTCGGATCCTCGGGAAACCCCGGTGCCCGTACCCGCAAGCTCGATCTCGACTAGGTCGAGAGCCAGCTTCATCGCGTCGTCGTCGTCGTTGGCTGTCACGATCGCCACGAGTAGGTCGTTGGGCCCCCCGCCGGCGGGCTTGTCGATGCCCATGTCGCCGAGCAGTTCCAGGTTCAGCGAGGTCGCCATCGCGACGAGCGCGTTCTCGACCCAGGGGTGTGCCGACACGGCGGCGCTGATCTGCATGAGCCGGACCGAGTCGCGGTACACGCCACTGCGTACCTCGACGTGCCTCACGCCGCCGCCACCGCCGGGGAGACGGTGAGCACGCCGCCGGCGAGTCGGCTGTGCGCGATGGCGAGGGCCACGAGTACACCGTGCAGAAGCCCGGCGCCGGAGCAATGCCCGACCGCGAGTAGCGCTCCCGCCGCGCGTGGCAATGCTCCGGCGGCCGGGTCCGGGCCGCTGCTGGCGACGCCGCTGCCGGCCACCGCGTCCAGCAGGTCCGCGAGTTGGGGTACGCACTCGCCGCGGGCCGCGTGGCGGAGCAGCGCAACGGAGACCGTCGTGGTCGCGTCGGGGGCTGCGGCCGTGACCGCGGCGCCGAGCGGCCCGGCGGCCGGCGCGCCGAGTGCGGCCAGACTCACCAGCGCACCGGCGAGCACATCATCGCCGGTCGGGGTCAGACCGGGGCCGCGGCCAAGCAGCCGGGCCACGGCCTGGTCCGGCGGGGCGCCCACGGCTAGAGCCTGTACGAGGTCCGCTACGGCGGCGCGACCTTCCCCGTCGAGCGGGTCAGCCACCCGTCCGGTCAGCCAGCGGACCGCGCCAGCCAGCCGTGCAGGCGGTACGGCGCCGAGGCCGCGCGGCCGGGGAGGACGCCACCACCGCGTCACCCGATACGAGATGCCGTCGATCGAGACCACGCCTCCGCCCACGGTTCCGATCGTGCCCGCCGGCAGTTGCGGCGGCAGGGATTTCGACTCGAGGATCAGCGCGCACGGGACCCGGACTGCGTCGGCGGAGGCGATGCACACCATGGTGCGCTCGGCGTCTTCGATCTCCAGGTAGGTGGCGTGGGGGGTGGCGGCTACCACCATTCCCGGCCGGGAGGGGCCGACCAGAGCGAGTTCCACGGCGGCAGACGCGGCTACGGGGTACGGCCGTGCCACGGGCGCCACCTCCCCTCGCCACGATGGACTCACCGTACGCAGGCGGCCTAGTGTGTCGGCATGGAGAGAGTTGCCGACGATACGGCCAGTTGTTCGTCGAAAAATGCTTCGGCGAAATCGCTGAGTCGGAGCGCGGCGAACGCCGTGGGGCTGTCCGTGCGCGAGGTCCTCGCCGCGCCGTGCCTGGCGCAGGCGCGGGTGCTCGCCGGAGCCGGCGGGCTGGATCGGATCGTGCAGCGGCTCAACGTGATGGAGGTCCCGGACATTCTGCCCTGGGTCAAGCCTCACGAGCTGCTGCTGACCACCGGGTACCCGCTGCGCGACGACCCGGACGCGCTGGTCAGGCTCGTCGGCGAGCTGGACGACCGGGGGCTGGCCGCGCTCGCGATCAAGCTGCACCGCTACCTCGACGAGGTGCCGCCCGGGCTGCTCGAGGAGGCGGACCGGCGCGGGTTCCCGGTGATCGAGTTCCCCCAGGGTGTCGGCTTCGACGACGTGCTCAACGAGGTACTCGGGACGCTGCTCAACCGTCAGGCCGCGCTGGCGGCCCGCAGCGAGGAGGTTCATCGGGCGCTGGTCTCGATCGTGCTCGAGGGTGGCGACCTGGCCGACCTCGCCGCCGAGCTGGCCACGATCCTCGCCGGGCCGGTGCTGGTGACCACTCCCGACGGGCGAGTGGTCGCCCAGGCCGGCGACGCCGACGAGCTGGCCCGCATCACCGCCTCCACCGCGTTCGACGCGACCGGGCGGTTCCGGGTGGAGGCCCAGCCGGCCGGGATGCACGAGGATCCGCCGGGGCCGCGAGCGGTGGTCCCGATCGTGGCCGGCCGGGTGGATCATGGGCGGATCGTGACGTTCTCCAAGGCCCCGATCACCGACGCCGACGTGCACTGTCTGGAGCGCGCCGCCACCGTGGCCGCGCTGGCCGTGACGAAAGGCCTCGCAGTCGCCGCAGTCGAGGACAAGTACCGGGCCGACTTCCTCCGGGACCTGCTCATCGGACGCATCGATGACGCGGCGGGGGCCGTGGCGCACGCCCGCTCGCTGGGCTGGAACGTTGACCGGCCCATGGTCGTCGTCGTAGCCGAGCTGGATCCGGGTCAGGTGCCGGCATCGGTGAGCGGACTGGATCTGCTGCCCGTGCACGAGCGCTTCGCCACAGCCTGGCAGACGGTCATGCGGAGCCGGGACACCCTGGCGCCGGTGGCGAGCTTCAACACCGAGGTCGTCGTACTGCTTGGCGCGGCACCGGACGGTGATCTCACCCGCCTCGTCGGCGAGCTCGACCGCCAGGTCTCGGGTGACCGCGGCGGCGGACGGCTCTCCTTCTCCCTTGGCGTGTCCCGGGTAGCCGCCGATGCAGGCGAGCTATCCCGCGCGTACGAACAGGCCCGGACGTCCGTCCGGATCGGGCGCCGGCTGCAGGGCCCCGGCGCACGCGCGACGTTTGACCAGTTGGGCGCCTACCGGTTGCTGGCGTTGATCCCGGACAGCGGTGAGCTGCGCGGCTACGTCGCGGATGTGCTCGGCGAGCTGGCCGGGGACACGACCGAGGCGGCCGACCTCCGCCACACGCTGGAGGTGCTGCTCGACACCAGCGGCAACGTCGCGGAGACGGCCCGGCGGCTGCATTTCCACTACAACACGCTGCGCTATCGCATCGAGAAACTGGAGCGGCTGGTCGGTCCGTTCACCACGAACGCGGCGCTGCGCCTCGACCTGGCCCTGGCGCTACGCGTACGCCAGATGCGCGGCGGGTAACGCCTCGCCCACTCCGCGCAGAAGGGGCCATGGTCGGCTGGCGAAACATGCCAAGCCCCGCGGGCAGACGTTGACAGTTTTCAGCTTTGAGCCGACCAACGCGGTTCGGCCGACGCCGCGCAGGGTGCGTCGGTCTAGTCCGGATCGCTAGGGTGCACCATGTGATCTGACGTCATGCCGGTCGTCCACTAGCCCGAACTTCGGATTAGCGGACGACCGGCACGGCGTCGCAGGATGGGAGCGTGACCGCGCGATGAAGCCACCGGCCTTCGTCTACCACCGACCCGGGAGCGTGGCCGAGGCGGTGGAGACGCTCGCCGAGTTGGGCGCCGACGGCAAGGTCCTCGCCGGCGGCCAGAGCCTCGTGCCCGTACTGAACATGCGCCTCGCCGCCCCGGCCGCCCTCGTCGACATCAACCGGCTGGGCGCCGAGTTGGCATTCGTGGAGACAACCGCGGACCGCGTACGGGTAGGCGCCCTCGCCCGGCACGCACAGACCGAGCGGGACGAGGCCGCCTTCGCCGCGCTTCCGCTGCTGCGGCAGGCCACCCGGCACGTCGCCCACCAGACGATCCGAAACCGGGGTACGACGGTGGGCAGCATCGTGCACGCCGACCCGGCCGCGGAGCTGCCCGCCGTGCTCATGCTCTGCGACGGGACCATGGAGCTCGCCTCCGCCGGCGGAACCCGTTCCGTGCTTGTGGCCGACTTCTTTCTTGGGCCGCTCGAATCTTCGCTGAGCTATGGCGAGCTGGCCCTCGCCGCGACATTCAGCCTGCCGCCGCCGCGGACGGGCAGCGCCTGGGTCGAGGTGTCCCGGCGGGCCGGCGACTATGCGTTGTGCGGGCTCGGACTGACGGTCAGCCTCGACGAGGATGGGCGGATATCGCGGGCGCGGGCCGCTTACATCTCGGTTGGGCCCACCCCGGTGCTGGTTGACCTCACCGACGCGGTGGCGGGGCAGGCGCACGACGCGGCCGACTGGTCGGCCGCCGGGGCGCTCGCCGCCGGAAAGGTGGATCCGGACGAGGACATCCACGCGACCGCGGACTATCGCCGCCACCTTGTCGGCGTGCTCACCTCTCGCGCGGGCCGCGCCGCCTCCGCGCACGCGGCGAAGGCGGCGGACCGATGAGCGAGCCGACTCACGAGGTCAAGCTGACCGTCAACGGGGTACCGCACTCAGTGTCGGTGCCTGCTCGGCGGCTGCTCTCCGACTGCCTGCGCCACGACGTCGGCCTCACCGGCACTCATGTCGGCTGTGAGCACGGCGTCTGCGGCGCGTGCACGGTCCTGCTGGACGGCGAGCCGGTCCGCTCGTGCCTGCTCTTCGCGGTCACTGTGGACGGCCAGTCGGTGACCACAATGGAGGGATGCCGTTCGGCCGAGGGCGGGCTCGGCCCGGTCCAGCGGGCCTTCATGGAGTGTCACGGCCTACAATGCGGCTTCTGCACCCCAGGCTTCGTCACCACCATCACGGCGTTTCTGCGGGACAACTCCGATCCGACCGAGGAGGAGGCACGCGAGGCGATCGGCGGCAACCTGTGCCGATGCACCGGCTACCAGAACATCGTCGCCTCCGTGCTCCGGGCCGCCGAGATACTGCGTGAGGGGGCGGTCGAATGACGATCGACGCACCCGTACGCCCGCAGGCGCCACCCGCGACGCCCGAGGCGCCCGCGACGTCCGGCCGGCCGGGACCGTTCGGCAAGGCGATCCCCCG
>Ga0209843_1000095_pt1 | contig 13184 bp, 10 predicted proteins | sample GWRWS1_20_30_FD_187222 | JGI IMG/M metagenome (GOLD analysis project Ga0209843, IMG submission 187222) | Riverbed sediment microbial communities from areas with vegetation nearby in Columbia River, Washington, USA - GW-RW S1_20_30 (SPAdes)... | ecosystem: Environmental > Aquatic > Freshwater >... | reverse complement strand
TATTGTAACAAGGACATATTAATGCTCTGGTAGTTTAACCTCCTGAAGTATTGAAGAAAACATTGTTTTTGTGATTGATATTTCATTTAATTTGTCAGTTCAGCAAATATGATTTATCCACGTCCGTCGATATCCACAACACTATCGGTTCCAAAGCAAGAGTCTTAGAAAGTAATGAGTGCTATGCCATCAGTGGGGTCAGTGGTTTGTAAATCTTTGTGACATAATTTTTTAGACCTAACTGCTCTTAAATCACCTCAATTCCAATTACCATGTTTAAGCACTAGATAACATAAATCTAAATAGTATTAGTCATTGCAAAATTGGAGTGTAAAACGTATAAATCTGTAAGAGAAGATGATATCATGAAAATTGGAATACTGGGATCCGGAGATGTAGGACGGAAACTCGCTGATGGTTTTATTGAGCTTGGGCACCAGGTTAAAATAGGATCACGTGATCCGCGTCAAAGTAAACTAACTGAATGGATAGACAAACACGATAAGGAAAAAGCATCATCAGGAACATTTGCTGACACGGCAAGTTTTGGTGAACTAGTTGTGTTAGCAACTTTGTGGACAGGAACTGCTGATGCAATACGGCACGCAGATTCTAGAAATTTTGCCAGTAAGATAGTTATTGACGTAACTAATCCATTAGACTTTTCTAATGGCATGCCACCAAGATTAGCATTAGGCCATACTGATTCTGCTGGAGAGACCGTTCAACGTATGTTGCCTGATTCAAAAGTCGTAAAAACTTTTAACATTGTAGGAAATCCTCATATGATACATCCAGATTTCCCTGGTGGCAAACCTACGATGTTTATATGTGGTAATGATGACGAAGCAAAAAAGATGGTAACAAATGATATACTTACAAGGTTTGGCTGGGAAACTATTGACATTGGAGGGATAGAAGGTTCTAGACTTCTAGAACCACTTGCACTTCTGTGGATAACGCACTACTTCAGAACTGGCAATGGAAATCATGCCTTTAAACTGTTACAAAAATGAGAGATCCTGAATACAGATTATCCCTTAACAGTAATTGTCTGGATCATCCCATTCTATTGATCTGATATCAGCTGTTTATTTGCAAGCGTTACCAGTGTTCTTCCAATGGAATAAAAAACAAACTACTGATAAGAAGAATTCCTACGATCATTCCTATTGTACAGATGTTTGATTTTATACATTTTAATACTTTCATATGACTTATATCGCGTAGGCCCTATTACTATTATTGTCAGCATTCAAGCTGAGAACTCATACCAGATTTTGATTTCTATACATCATGTTAGAAGACGATGTAAATTTTTATATTGTCTAGATACGAATTTATCAATTCAATTCTTTCGTTATTATCCGTCACGTTATGGCTGAATATTCAATCGGAACATTATTAGAATTTCTAACACTAGAATTTGATTAGATGAAAATAATGGGAGACAACTTGAGTTGTGAAAACGAGAATACATAAATTGACAAATGCACTAATTACCTGAGGGATCTTAAGGAAAGAGATGAACAATAAGGGCAAATTGAATGTCACCGTTTCCCATTATAGAAGTCAAAACTTATGATGAACTTTATTGTTTAGTTATTATGCAAACAAATAGGAGAACGGCTTGAATAATATCAGGTATACCAAAAAAATAGTAGCTTGTAATACATGCTTATTGAAGACTGCTGAATACGAACTGAGACAATATGGATGGAGAGACCATCTGAATTGATAAAGTATGGTACTCTTGCGATCCCTATAATAGTAGCGCTTATAATTGGAGGAGTAATTAGTTTTCTCGTTGTATATAGTTTCTATCCAGAAAAACATGAAAATATCAATATTGATGGAAAATGTTACGAGTTAACTGGCATGGCTCATGAAGCATTCACCAACCTCGTTGCAGAAAATAAAAAGAATACTCTGCTACTGCAACTAAAAAAAATTGAAGAGAATGATGCAAGTATACCAATAATTTTCAATGGAAGAAACTCCGATATAGAAAATTTTATAAATAGATATCATATAGCAGTTACATCAAAACAAAATGTGACTTATTACCCGGACATTGTTGGAAGTGTTGTACAAGGATACGTTACTAAAATGGATCTTCAAAGTATTATTGAGAACCTCTCACTGTATGATCTCTATCCCTCAAGTAAAACGGTAGCTGGAAGTATCGGAATTCAACCCAATAAGTACATAACATCTGAAGAAACTAAGGACGTTACTTTGTCACAGAATCAATTAATTCAAAATGGACTGAGGGAAATAATTGCCAAATCAGATGGCGTAAAATCAGCTGAATGTCGTTATAACAATAATAGATAGTTCATAGTTTCAACGTTTGCAGTTGAGACCGAGTGCAGTGCGATTAGCTACTAAAAGACAATACTTTGCAACTTGAATACTTGAAGACCGCCAAATTACTGTCATTTGATGAAATATTCTTTCAAAACATTGACCTAAAAGTATTCTGTGATTTTACTATTTTTACTCTCCTTGACATAGCTTGATATCTGTTTTCGGTAAGACATTATGCCATCTATATTTGTAAGCTGGCGCAGGAATTCAATTTCTTCTTCTATGAATCCAGCATTAGAATTATACATTTGGCTAAAGACAATTTTTTGATTTATACGTTCTAAACTGGAAAGCCTACGATATATTTTATCAACTCCTATAAGAATGCCATTATCATTTAGGGTCTCTGCGAATCTTCTTTTTGGTAAATTGAACATTCCGGTATCTATTACCCTATCAAATACAGATAAGACTCTAAAATAATTCTCTCTCCCCGTGTAGCCTATTACAGTTGCAGGAAGCAATCGCAGGAGCTTTAGAGAAGCTCTGTTGATGTGTTTTTCGTCAAGAACAAGTATAGATCTTCCAAAAGTGAGAATTGCATTGAGAATTTGATTTGGCAAACGTGCATCTAAAGTATCGCAATTTGATTTAAGTTCTACCGGATAAAAAGTTATAGAATCTAAGCAACATTTTTCACTTTTCGCAATCTCTAGTAGCTGGCCTGTTCGCATGAGAATATTATCATAAATGTTGTCTTTGTCGAAGATTTCACGGTCTTTGCTGCATCTATGCAAAATAGCTATTACTAGGTCAAACTGACCAAAGTAGCCTTCGTTTTTTATCCTTATTTCATTTTCAGGATTTGTAATTGATAGTGTACGATTCTTAAGGTTTATGATATGTCCTGATTCCAACGAACTTACAAATAAGTCCTTCAGCTTCATTTCATTCATTAATTTACTACCCAGTAGTACAATTTATTGAAGCTAAAATATGTATGTGATTGAACAATAATATTTGCCCTCTGAGTTACGGTACATTGAGTATCTGATTGAATAATTTACTACATCATGACCATGACAATGATACAGAAAGTTCTATCCTTTTTTATAGTCAATCATTAGAAATTGTTATTATCCTTCCGTTTCTTTTCATCACGTCTTAAATTCAGATATAATCATGTCAAATTTCTTTAATTACTACGGTGTAACCTTGTAATTTTTACATAAAATATCAACTTCCATATGAATCTACAAAGCTTTTGTCTTAGATTATATAAATAATTTAATGTTTAAATATGTGAACCACGAAATATATTATGTCCTGTTGGGGAATAGCGAGAAATCAAAACTCCTTCCTAGACTGCAAGGTCTAGGAAACAACAGAACATGCTTACCTATCACTTTCTATCAGACTTTTCACACTTAAATTCAAATATTCTTTTTGTTCAAGCACTTGAGTTTTCTTCAATTATTACATGATTTCTTTTCGCCCTAAAAAGATATGTTCGCGTAAGGAAGTTCATATCTACTTGGTTCTAATATGGGGAATCGTTCTGCTAATAACTAATTATGGTTTATCAAAATATAGTTACTTTATGTAATATCGAAATAATCATGCTATCCTCATGTAAAGTTTTGAATCCGTCGGGAGTCAAATTGTTAACAATTTCGGATCCAGGGCAGGGGATATGATTGGCCTTTGTGCTATGTCCTTATAACGCCAATCTGAATACTTCTCGAATCCTCATAACATGTTTGGTCCTTACACCATGCTCATTTGACATATCCAGCGCTGATGAGTTTGGTATCTCCATCTATTACCTGTCCAACTCCAGGTGCGTGCAAATTTTCCTCTGCTGTTGTTGCTGGCTCAAGGTCGCTTGTTTCTTTCATGTGAATTACCCCATTGAAACTGCCAAAAGGAACTTTTACTGTTTCGTTCACACCTACTATTTCAGATTTATCCATCGCAACATCGGGAGCAATTTCTTGGTAATATTTTGAGCCCAATAAAATTATTCCAGGCATTATCAGACCAGCCCTAGCATTGTTAGAGCCATGAAGCCATGATCCTTCGTGATCTACTACTTTACCATTTTCATAATTGTCAACATCCTCCCCAAGGTAAAATACACTGTTGTTCTCCTTGCATATTGCAAAGTAATCATGGGTTATCTCTTTTAGGTCACCAGTTTTGCTTTTAACAGTCTTTTCTTCTACTACCCTTGCAACTATGCCATCTCCGACAACTTTGGTCTGGTCGAGTACAGTACTAGTTACATTAAGAGGCTCATTATCTTCTACACCTTTAAACACAAGCTGATAACCCGGTTGCAAGATGAAGTAGGGATTAGTTCCAGTGGAAGAGAAAGTACAGTTTTCAAGATTGAAAGACAAGCTAAATTTTTTATCAGGTGAAGTTTTTGATGCTGCACTTGCAGAGTTAATATTCATACCTGTTAATTGTAGTTTAGACAATTCCAGACCAGAAACTAATAACAGTCCGCCAATCAATGAGGTTATTGTCCATAACGCTAAAACTAATTTTGTTTCCATAAGATGAAAAGTAAATTAAATGATTAATAACAAATTTGATACAGCAATATCAATGAGTTGAAAGTATTAAGAGGAGAATCTATTAATCACTTACACTCTTGTACCACTCTAAAATTTCTACAATATACTATATAAAATCTGTTAAAGTAGTCTGCTTTTCTTTTTTATTTGCCTTCCAAGTAGTGAATCTACTCTCCAATTCTAATTGATGGTTTATTTTTTCTATGTTTACATTTTCAAAAGATAATTTTTCCATATCCAAATTCTCTCTAAAGATATCGACAGTTCCAGGTCCATATCCTCCATAATGGTTATTTGCTGCCACTATTGCTGCCTTGACATCTTTTTCATTTTGTCTTATCTCTTTCAATTTATCAGCCCATTTCTTTATTTCTTCTGTTCTATCAATTTGAATTCTACCAAATTGGTCTTCAGCCAACCTTCGATCTCCAATTAATCTAAGATAGATAAAATCGGACGTTACTATTGGAGGAGTTTGCAATCTATCCATTTGACTCCAGACCATTGAAACATTATTATTTTTAAAAAAGTTGTAAGCCAATTCATTAAACCAAGATGGATGTCTTACTTCAACAGCATATCTAAAACTACCTTCAAAGAAAAAATTATAATTTGTAAAATCTTCTAATCCTTCCTTAAGTTGGTAAGTAGGTGGTAATTGTATTAGTAATGCCAACATCTTATCTTTTAGTGGTTCCATTCTTTCATAAAATAATTCCAGTTCCTTTTCTACATTCTTGAATCTTTTATCATGCGTTATTACTTTAGGAAACTTTGCCGTAAATCTAAAATTATCAGGTGTTCTTCTATGCCAATTTTTTACCATTAATTCACTAGGAATGTTATAGAAAGTAGAATCAATTTCCACGTAGTTGAAAATTTGAGAATAGTAGGGCAGCCACATTCTATTCTCTATACTAACTGGATAAAGAGGTCCCTGCCAAGAGGAATAACTCCAGCCACTGCAGCCTATGTAAAGCTTCAATCATGAGAATATACGATTGTTTTCAATATAAATTAAAGAACTTTATCGTATATTGATTCGTGGATAGACGCTTTGGTGGTGTGTGGGAGTCAAGTTGCTAACAGCATGAATCCATAGCGACTAATCTGATTTTTCATATGGCTCAAAATGTATATATTCTTCACATGGTTTTAAAGTTTAGAATTGGAAAGGAAACGGGCCGTAGGTGTAACAATAATAGCTATACTTACGATAATTGGTGGCATACTTCTTTTGTTTGGAGGGATAGCACTTGTAGCATTAGCACCAATAATAAGTCAGCTTTAAAGTTTTCTAATTCATACTTTAGAGTACAAATTTACCGCGAGCATGTCGGCACTTCATCTAAAATTAGGAATCACACAACTGATTATTAATTAGTGACTAAACTTGCAAACAAAAATAAAATGCAGATTATTTTTACCGTTATAGTTTATTTTTTATTGCACTTTTAAATTAATAGTAATACAACTGGTCGGATTATTTTTTACTGTTCTATGACTACCAATCATTTCATCCGACCGGTTGCTGACAAGACTTGCAAAGTAGTATAATAAATAATGTTTACTATAACTCAAGCATATTTCACTTAAACCATATTATACATTTTTGCACACTTAAATATAAGCTTCCAAACGCACAACAGTTGATGGAATCCCCATTGTTTCTTGTTCAATCGTTCAAAATCGGAACTCATTTCCACCATTTGTTAAAAATATGTATGTTTATTAATGAAATTATAACGAATTAAATTCTTTAAGTTATTGTTCCAGTTACTACTAGACTTAAATAAAATGCAATTATATTTTTATTATGTCCAATAATGAATCTTATGTTGAAGTTGCCAAAATTGACGAAATACCTCCAGGAAACATGAAACACGTAGAACTTGATGGTAAGGAAATTGTACTCTCCAATGTTAATGGTAAATTCTATGCGATGGATGAAAGATGCGGTCATATGAATGCCAGACTTTCAAATGGGAATATTAACCAAAATATAGTAACGTGTCCATTCCATGCAGCAAAGTTTGATATTTCCACTGGAAAGAAAGTAGGAGAACCGGTTTTAGAAATCCCTCCGGATATGGAACCCCTACCTCCAAAGTGGCAAAAATATATGGAAAATGTTGGTAAAGAGATGTCATATATTAAAACATATAACCAGAACACATATGAAGTTACTATTGAAGGGGATCTTATAAAGATAAAAACATGACAGATATTTTCTTATTTCCATAGTCAAAATATTTTTCGAGTATGAAAAATTCTCAGTTTACCACCTAATTTATTGTGGTTTGGAAGGGATTCAAATTGTTTACAATATGAGTCCTTATCCTAGAACAAGGACACTATTAATAAATTGAAATCGTTTATTTCAATAATAAAAAAGAAAATATAAAAATTCAAGTCCTAAGAACTAGTCGGATTGCAAAAGGTTTCAAGCTAACTGGACCTCTTAGATTTGTCCTCGTTGTATTCAGGTTGTTTTCAAGTACATTTGAAGCAGGATTTAAGTATTAACGACCACTTGCAATTACACCACTTATAGGAAGATTGGTTGTTCAGCCGGATGGCGGAGGTTAACGTGAAGTTGAAATGCTTGCGGTGTACAGTAATGGTTCGGCATTCTTATCACGATCTCCTGTAAAATAACCATGGCCGTTACCATCACATGTTGTAGCGGGTGAGGATCCAAAATTTCTAAGAGCATTTCTGATATCTGAGGGTGTTGCTCCAGGATGCTCAGATTCATATAATGCCGCGGCGCCTGTAACGTGAGCAGTTGAGGCGCTCGTACCACTGAATAAAGTATAGGAACTCCCTTTTGTTGTTGTTTTGATCAGTACCCCTGGCGCAGCCATATCAATTACTGATCCATAATTACTAAAACTTGCGAAGGTATCATCTTTCCCGACTGTTGTAGATATAGGAGAAATACCACCACACTTTCCGTCAGTGTCAACAATTGCTGATACGGCTATTACTTCTGGGAAGCTTGCGGGAATTACTGATGAGGCATCCTTTGCTTGATTCCCAGCAGCCGCTGTATAAGTTACTCCAGCTGCCACAGAATTAACGATTGCAGTATGAAGAGCATTACTTGCACCATCACCTCCAAAGCTCAAATTCACAACATCTATCTCGTTTGCATGTTGAGTTACATAATCGATCCCTTTTATTATATCAGAAGCAAGACCAATGCCGTTCTTGTCAAGAACCTTGATAGCCCATAATCTAGCGCCTGGCGCAAGGCCCACTACGCCCCGAGAGTTATCTTTTGCCGCTGCAACCCCGGCGACAGCTGTTCCGTGACCATTATCATCGTTACCGCTACTTATTCCTGAAACAAATGTTACTTGCCTGTATACATTCAGTTCCGGATGATTCAGGTCAATTCCAGTATCCACGATGCCTATGTCAACATTTACAATACCTTTCCCATTTCCAGATTTAGTTGAGCTCAGATCGCCATCTACCCTGTTGACGCCAGTTGGTAAACTCTGAACGAAGGCTTTTACCTTAATATCAGGCTGGACATAATCTACTTCAGGATTTTTCTGAATTTTCTCGAGCACCTTGTCATTAGGGACTCTGATAGAAAACCCGCGTAAAACATGATCATAAGTATGTCGCAATGCCGCTCCTTCATTTATGGCTTCGCGAGCTGAAAAGCTTGTGGATGATAAAAAATTGTTATCCTTTAGTACTACGATGTATTGATTTGGTATTTTCTCCCCCTTAACCTCTCTTATATTTTTTCCCAAATTCTCTGCTTTGGTCCTAAGATCATCAATTTTGCCTTGTAGTGATGTTGTATCGGGTTGCTGCGCCTCTACTTCAAACAAAGAAGTTTGTGAGATTGGACTTAATATCCAGTTTAAAAATAAGAGCGCTATCAGACTACTTACTGTAATCGTAATCAGCGAGCTGGTCCCACCTTGAGACCTTAGTTTCTCTGTCATAGCTACAATACCCTTGACCCTTGATAAGATGTCTGATATACATAATCAATAGTTAGTAATTGAAGTCCCGTAACCATGAACCCCATGAGCGTTTTTGATATATATCGGATGGTTAGGATGATTATCAATGATACGACTATGAGAATGATTTGAAACTATCTTCTATCACATGGAGAAAAATTACAAATTTAGTTATTCGAGCGGTAATAAGCAAATAATACAGTAACAAAGTCGATTCCAGGAGCCGTCGGGATATGATTGAATATTCAATCGGAACTAAGACGTATTATTTACGACTTCGGCGTTGGTCAAGTTTATTCAAAACAGAAATCATGATATCCCTAGTTCAGAAGTTCAGAACTTAATAAAGACTGAATGAATTTACTTTATTCCTGGCCATGCCAAAAAAGAGTTCGTACAAAGCTAGGATCTGGCATGCAGAAGGGCTAGACTTGGCCCTGACCTGAATTCCCCAATATCTCTTGTATTATACCTTGTCCTTGTTTACCCGTTTGTTCATTTATGAGCTTTGTAACTTCCTGAAAAGCTCTCTGTGCTTGAGCCTTATCACCATTGAAGCACCTGTTTGCAAGATCTTGTATAACATCTTCCTGAGAAACATTTTCTTGTTTTGTAGTAAATTCTGTTTTCTCATCATCAGAAAACGCGTCAGTCAAACCAGAAGGCAGCATTGACATGAGTCCAGATGCATTCTGCGGTGTTGCTTTTTTCAGGAAAAACCTTGATACCATTGGAATTGCTATAGCCGCTATTTGTGGCAATATCCCACTTTGTGTAGCATGGTAATTTTTATCCATTCAGTGACATCTTTCGCATTATTATTCCAATATGACTTCAGGAGAACGCTTATAATTTCTATGGCGAAGCGGAAAAGTAAAATATGATACGTCAGGTTTGAAGAAAAGATCCATTGTCCAGTCAAGTAACACTTTTAACCTTTTGCTTCTAGTTGGAAGGTTTCCAAGATAGAAACTACGCCACATCCACCATGCTATTATCCCGTGTACCTTGATTCCAAATAAAGTTGCGACACCATCTCTTTTTCCGATCTCCGCCATCATTCCCCTACTTTTATAGTCTAATTGTTCTTTCCTTCCCTTTGCCTTTATTTCGAAAATTATATTATTTGCCGCTGTCCTTCCCTGTCTTATGGCGTGTTGTGCCGTTGGAGGATAAGGCTTCCCGGTGATGGGATCGGTTATTGATGCACAGTCTCCAATGGTGTATACAGCTCCTTCATACCCAAGTATTTCAAGATAGTTATTAGCCATAATTCTATGTTCCCTGTCATGTTCACACTTTAAGGTGGAGATCAACCTACTAGGAGCTACACCTGCTGTCCAAATTATAGAATAACATGGAATGGAAGTACCATCATTCAACATTATATTGTCTGCAGTTACATTTTTAACCTCAGTGTTTAGTATAAAATTAACTCCTTTTGCTTCAAGTCTTTTTAATGCATAGTTACCAAGATCCTCGTCTATCTGTTCTAGTATCATTCTTCCTGCATCAACAAGTATAATTCTTACATCGGTTAGATGTATATTTTTGTAGAATTCTTTAATGGTCGCTCGCACATAATCGTTTAATGCTCCAACGGTCTCAACACCGTTAAATCCTCCCCCGACTACGACAAAAGTTAATAGTGTATTACAAAGTTGTCTATTCTTATGTTCCAGATTAGCTTGCTCAAGTACGTTTATCACATGATTTCTTAAAGTAACGGCATCATCGATATCTTTCATAGTAAAAGAATGGTTCTCTATATCACGCATACCAAAGAAGTTGGGTTCACTTCCCAGCGCAATGATAAGAAAATCGTAATCTAGGGTGTGTGTATGCAATGAAACAGGTAGAGACTGTCTACCAATCGAATATTTCAAAAAGACCTTCCTCTTTTCTAAATCTATCGATTTCACCTCAGCTTGGTAGAATGAGGCTTTCGTACAAAATGATCTTACGGGTGTAGGTACGTGTCTTGTTTCTATCATTCCCGTAGAGACTTCAGGAAGCATGGGAGTGAATAGAAGAAAGTTATCCTTGCTTACTAGAATAATTTCAATCTCTTTATCATTATGGAATTCTTTTTGCAAATTCTTAAGGGTTTCAATTCCTGCAAATCCACTACCCAAAATTATTATTCGTTTGGACTTAGACAAGGTGCTCGTTTTTGTTTCTTTCATCATCATACAATAGCAACATCTTTTGTTTCAAGACGTTCTCCGTACATCATCCGATCTTTTGAATAGTAGAGAATTAATTTATCATTATTGGATTGAGACAACATTAAACTTTTTTTGATAAAAAACTCCTGGTATAGCTATGGATTTAAATTTATCATTTATATGAAAGAAAATTGATGCAAATAGTTATCATCAAAATGGTAAGTCTGGAGCCGTAGGGATGAATCTGATTTTTCATATGGATCAAAAGTAGAATTTTTAAATCATAATCAATTTTAGGGATTTAGATTAAAAAAAGGGATTTTTGTGGTACCGTAGGTCCTCATTTCTGCATTCTGACTAGTATGCTATTTCCTTCTACCTTCACTTCATACTTTGGAACCGCTTGCATTGCAGGAGGCTTTGTTGGCTCACCAGTCCTAACATCAAATTTGGAACCATGCCAAGGACATTCAACATCAAATCCTTCAAGTGTTCCCTCATTTAAGGGCCCACCAACATGAGTACAGACGTTTCCAATCGCATAAAAATTTCCTTCAATATTAATTATACAGACCTTTTCGCCTGCTACGTCAACTGCTTTCATACTTGAAGGTGAAATGTCTTTTGATTCAGCAACCTTAACAAAATCGCTACTCAGTTCTTAAACCCCTCATACTTCAAGATGGTAATTAAGCGCTATATGCTTTTCTGTCTCCTTTCGACTAGAATTTGGTTAGCTGTAAATAGGAGGAAACAACAACTTACGAATGGGCCGGAAGGGACAAGTCTGATTTTTCAGATGGGTCTAAAGTATTGATAGCTCTACCAAAAGGTGCGCAAATGGATCTAGAAGTTGAATGGTCAGTGAATCGAAGACGTCGTTAGGTTGTAATTTAAGTATTTGTCTAGTTCAACCATATTTTCATCACAAAGCAGCTCAGTACGAGGCTTAAATGTTGAGTTTATGAAAAGTAAAAATAATTCCTTCCCTGAAGAAAGGAAATGGGAAGAAGTTTCTACTGGATGGTTCTCACCTTTGTGATAATGTGTACTGTAATAGTGTCCGGTGTTCCAGTTCACTTCATACAAAATACTCCTTCTTATATTCTTGCATCCCCACAACCAAAGGAGAATATAACCATGACAGTTATCTTTAACCAATTTAACTTTAAAGACGCGGGAAAATCTCTAGTAGACAGTGCTGCTGATATATTAAGATCCAATCATCCTGACCTTGGCATTAATATAAAGTATATCGAAACTGGGATGGACAATAACAGGACCAGATATCAAATTTTAAATGCGATAACCAATGGTACCACCGTTGATATTGTAACTCTAGATCAAATATGGCTTGGCGAATTCGCACAAAAGGGGTTGCTGACAGATCTTACAAATTATACTGAAAAGTGGGGACATCTTTCTGATTGGTATCAGTCAAATCTGGATGGCGGGGTATATAACGAATCAATATATGGCGTATGGGCATGGACTGACGTTAGAGGCATATGGTATTGGAAGGATTTATTGAATGAAGCAGGTGTTGATGCTAACTCTTTAAAGACGTGGGATGGGTATATCGCAGCTGCAAAGAAACTCAATACAGTATTAAGACCCGAAGGAATCGAAGGTGTACATCTTACTGGAGCTAGTCATTCTCCAGACCTATGGTACCCTTATCTTTGGATGCTAGGGGGAGATATAGTCCAACAAAGACAAGGTCATCCCACAAAGGGTACATACTGGTTTCCTACATATAATAGTACAGAAGGAATTAAAGCCTTGGAGTTCATAAAAGATCAAATAGGTGCAGGAATAAAGCCACAAAAAGAACATTACTTCGGTAAGGAATTTGTAGATAAGAAATTTGCAGTGATGTTAGAGGGATCTTGGATGCCATCCAACCTACCAAAAGAAGATCTTGCTAATGTACAATTTCTTCCTATGTTTCCAGTTCCTGATAAGAAAACTAAAAACTCTACATTAATGGGGGGATGGGAATTTAACATTCCAGTAACTTCTTCTCACAAGGGCCTTGCTTGGGAGCTAATTGAACTTATGTTGCGACCACAAATACTAACTCCTTGGATCGCTGAGCAACGATATCTTCCAACGCAGGTAACTATAGGCGAAGG
>Ga0209843_1000094_pt1 | contig 13207 bp, 11 predicted proteins | sample GWRWS1_20_30_FD_187222 | JGI IMG/M metagenome (GOLD analysis project Ga0209843, IMG submission 187222) | Riverbed sediment microbial communities from areas with vegetation nearby in Columbia River, Washington, USA - GW-RW S1_20_30 (SPAdes)... | ecosystem: Environmental > Aquatic > Freshwater >... | reverse complement strand
CCAGGTCCGCCCCGGCGAGCCCGTCCAGCAGCGCCGGGAGCCGCGCCGGCGGATGGGACAGGTCGGCGTCCATCTCCACCAGCGCCTCGTACCCGCGCTGGAGGCCCCACGCGAACCCGGCCCGGTAGGCCACCCCCAGCCCCTGCTTGGCGGAGCGCTCCAGCAGGCGCACCCGCGGCTCCCCCGCCGCGCGCTCGGCGACCAGCCGCGCCGTCCCGTCGGGGCTGCCGTCGTCGACGATCAGCACGTCCACCCGCGGATCGGCGGCCAGCACCTGATCGACGACCCCGATCACCGACTCAGCCTCGTTATAGGTCGGCATGACGACAAGTGCCTTCATCGACGTCCAACCTCCCGATCGGGTTGAGCGGCGGCACCACCGTCGCCGGCGGGTGGCGGGGACCCTCGCCCGACCGACTGTAGTCCCCGGAGGAAGGGCGAGGGTCCCCGCCACCCGCCCACCACGGCGAGGCGGCGCTCCCGCCGCCGCCCCAACCACCACAGGATTCCCACCGCCAGCACGCCGGCGACCGCGAGCCCGAGCAAGCCGGCCTCGATCAACCTTCCGAACCGCGTGTACGGCGTGAGCGCCTGGCTGGGCGAGACCCCGGCGCGCACCGTCGTCTGCTGGTACAGCCCGGTCCGGGAGCTGGTCCGCCCGTCGGGCCCGATCACCGCGGTGATCCCGGTCACGGCGGCGTGGACCACGCTGCGGCCCTCCTCGACCGCCCGGAGCTGGCTGCTGGCGAGATGCTGGCGGGAGCCGGGCCCGTCCCCGAAGGAGGCGTTGTTGGTCATGACCAGCAGCACCCCGGCGCCGTCGCGGGTGGCCTGGCGGGCGTCCTCGGCGTAGGCCGACTCCCAGCAGATCAGCACGCCGACGCCGACGCCGTCGACGATCAGGGGCTCCAGGCGCTCGCCGGGCACCTTGTCGTTGGGGACGCCCTCGCGAGTGGCCGGGATCAGCCGGCCGAGCAGGCCCGCGAAGGGAACGTACTCCCCGAAGGGGACCAGCCGGCGCTTGCGGTAGCGGTCGGCGAGCTGGCCGCCTTCGGTGAACAGCAGCGCCTCGGTGGCGAGGTGGTCCCGGTCGACCCTGGTGGTCGCGCCGAGCAGGATCGGCGCGCCGGCGGCGCCGGCCGCCCTGGCCACCTCGGCGAGCCGGTCGGCGCTGGCCAGCGGGTCGCGGTCGGCTGCTCCCTCGCCCCAGATGACCAGGTCGGCGGGCTGGCCGGGCGTCAGGGCGAGCCGTTCGGTGAGGCGGACGTGGTTGGCGAACACCGCCTCGGTGGTCTGGCCGAGGGCGAGCCCGCGGTCGCCACGCAGCCCGCCCTGGACGACCACCAGGTCCAGCGGCGGCCCCGACGGCGCCGGGGCCGCCGGCACCAGCACCCGCGCCGGGATCAGGCCGGCGACCAGCACCGGCAGGCCGACCAGCACCACCCCCCGCCGCCACCCCCCCAACCCTTCCCGCCGCTCCCCCGCCGCGGGCGCGGCGGGCAGCCCAGCCGCCACCGACGCGGCGGGTGGCGCGGGCGCCGCGGTGGCGTCGGGGGCGGGAGTTGGCGGCGGCGCCGGGGTGGGCGCCTCGACCATGGCGCGCAGCCAGAACGCGGCCGCCAGGTTCACGGCCACGATCACCGCCGCGAGCCCGTAGCCGCCGAGAACCCTGGCCAGCGGCAGCAGCGGCCCGGCGTCGTGCTGGGTGAGGGCCAGCAGCCCCCACGGGAAGCCGCCGAGCGGCTGGTGGGCCCGCAGCAGCTCCAGCGTCGCCCAGCAGGCCGGCAGCACCAGCAGCCGCAGCGGGCCCAGGCGCCTGGTCGCCGGGACCAGCGCGAAGAACACGGCCACGAAGACCGCCTGGGTCGCGCTCAGGGCACCCCACGCCAGCCAGGCGACTCCGCCCGTCCACGACAGGAACTCGGCGATCCACAGCAGGTGCAGCCCGAAGAAGGTGAGCCCTGCCACGTACCCGAGCGCCCCGGCCAGCCGCGGCCGCTTCGTCTCCACGACCAGCAGCAGCGGGACCAGGGCGAGCAGGGCGAGCGGCCCGATGTCGGGGGCCGGGAAGGCGGCCGCCAGCGCGGCGCCGGTGGTGACGGCGACGGCGAGCCGGAAGGCGGCGGCCCGCCACCCCCGCTGCGGGGGGGCGGGCCCGGCACCGGTCAGGCGCAGTCGCGACAAAGCTGGCGGCGACGGTCGGCGAGCTGGCTGCGGTGCTTCACCAGGAAGCAGTTCTTGCACACGAACTCATTCTGCTGCACGGGCAGCACCTTGGTGGTCAGCGACTCCCGTGCCTCGTCGCGGCCGGCCGCCAGCAGCGACTCGTCCTCGTCGTCGTCGTCGGTGATGGTGGGCCGGTCGGCCTTCTTCGCGATCAGCTCTTCGAGGGAGGCCTCGACCTGGCCCTCCTCCTCTTCCTCTGGATCTGCCACAGCGATGCATCTCCTTGTCGATTCGTGCGTGGCGTTCCCCGGGTAACGTTGGCCGCCGGGCGGATGTTCCCGAGCTGAGGCGTCACACGCGACACGCACGCAGGTCGGCGCAGTATGGGATAGCCGCTCCGCGGACGTCAACGAGTCAAGCGGCCCGATCCCTCATTCCCGCAGGGTGGCGGTGGAGATGCGGTCGGCGCTCCTGCGGACCTCGATCGCGGCCGGCAGCAGGTCCTTCACCTCGTCGTTGTGGGTGACCAGCAGGACCTGACGGAAGCGGCCCTGCAGGCGGGTGAGGGCGTGCAGCATCAGCTCGCGGCGTTCCCGGTCCAGCGCGCCGAGGACCTCGTCCAGCACCAGCAGGCCGAGCTCGCCGGCGGCCTCGGCGATCACCAGGCTGACCGCCACCCGCAGCGACAGGCTGGCCAGGTCGTTCTCGGAGCCGGAGAAGCGGGCCAGCTCGTGCTCGGTGCCGGCGTCGGCGATGCGGATGGCGTAGTCCTCCGGGTCGACGACCAGGTCCTGGTACTCGTGGTCGGTCAGCTCGGCGAACACCCCGGCCGCCTCCACCGACAGCCGCCGGCCGAGCCTGGAGACCAGGTGCAGCCGGAAGCCCGCCACCAGGTCGACGAGGCGATGCAGGTAGGCGGCCTCCTCCTCGAGGCCGGCGACCCGCTCGTGCTGGGCGCGGGCGGCCTCCAGCGCCTGGGTCTGGTCCAGGGCGCGGCGGTGGGCCGCGGCCAGCGCCTCGGCGGTCCGCCGCCGCTCGCCGTGGGCGGCGGTGGCGGCGTCGGCGGCCGCCCGCTGCCGCTCCCTGGCGGCGGCCAGCTCGGCGTCGGCCGGCCCGAGCCTGGCCGCCTCCGCGTCCACGGCGAACGCCCGCCCGTCGGCCTGGTCGGCCCTGGCGAGCGCTTCCTTGGCGAGCCCCCGCTCCTCCTCGGCCTGGGCGAGCCGGCGCTCCAGCTCGGCCAGGGCGATGGCGGCCTCCTGGCGGGCCTCGGCCGCCTGCTTGGCGCGCCGCCAGGCGTCCGCGTCGAAGCCGGGGTCCGGCGCCTCGTCCAGGGCGGCCTGGCGGGCGGCGACGTCGGCGGTTGCCAGCTCGAGGGCGGCGGCGGCCGCCTCGGCGAGCGCGGCCGCCTTGGCGGCCTTGGCCTCGGCCGCCGCCGCCTGCTCCCGCTCGCCGACCAGGACGGCGCGGCGCTCGGCCAGGCGCTTGCCCTCGGCGACGGCCACCCGCCTCGCCTCGACGGCCTCGGTGTGGCGCCGCCCGGCGGCCTCCAGTTCCTCGGCGTGCCTGTGCCGCACCTGGGCGTGGCGGTCGCCGAGCGGCTGGCCGCAGGTTGGGCAGGGCGCCTCGGGGTCGAGGGCGGCGACCAGCTCGGCGGCGGTCCTGGCGGCCTCCAGCCGCGCCGCGGCCGCCCCGGCGACCTCGCTCAGCTCGGCGTGGCGCTCGCGGGCGGCGGCCAGCTCGACGTCGACCGCCTCCACGGCCCCGTCGGCGGCGGCGCGGGCGCGCTCCAGCTCCTCGGCGCCCTTGGCGTCCCGCTCGGCCATGGCGAGGGCCCGCTCGCTGGTCCGCCGGCGGCCGTGGGCCTCCTCCAGCGCCTGGGCCAGGTGCGCGCGCCTGGCCGCCTGCTCCCTGGCCTGCTCCAGGGCGTCCAGCGACCCGGCCGCGGCGGCCAGCTCGGCGACGCTGGCCGCCGCGGCCTCGATGTCGGGGCCGAGCCGGTCGGCCTGCGCGGCCCGTTCCTCGTGGCGCTCGGCCTGCTCGCGGTGGCCGGCCGCCTCGGTGCGGGCCAGGCGGGCCCGGCCGCGGAGCTCCTCGAGGGTCCTGGCGGTCTGCTCGGCGGCGGCGGCGGCCTGCTCGGCCTCGGCGTGGCGCTCCCGCGCGGCCTGCTCGGCGGCGGCGGCCTGGAGGTCGGCCTGCACGGCGGCGGCCTGCTCGGCGGCGGCGGCGGCCGCGGCGGCCTCCAGCTCGGCCAGGTCGGGCAGGCCGGCCCGGGCGCCCTGGGAGGTGGCCTTGGCGTCGCGGGCCCGCTCGCGCACGTTCGCCAGGGCACGCTCGACCGGGCTGACCCCGAGCAGGTCCAGGACCAGGCGCCGGCGCTCGCCCGGCACCATGGTCGCGAAGGCGGTCAGCTCCTTCTGCTGGGCGCAGACCGAGGCGAGGAAGGCGCGCTGGTCCATGCCGAGCACCCGCGCCAGGTAGGCGTTGGCCTCGCGGACCGACTGGGCGGCGAGCTGCCCGTTGAGGAACACCTCGACCTCTGGGGTGAGGTTGCGGCCCTTGAGCCGGCGGCGCACGTCGTAGGTGTTGCCCTCGTGCTCGAAGACCAGCTCGACGCGGACGTCCTCGCCGACCCCGGCCGTGCGCAGCTCCCACTTGTCGGTCCGCGCGTCCCCGTACAGCCCGTAGCGGAGGCTCTCGATGAGGGAGGTCTTCCCCGAACCGTTGGGGCCGTAGATGCCGACCAGGCCGTCGGGGAACTCCAGGTCCACCGAGCGGTAGACGCGGTAGTTGCGCAGGCTGAGAGAGCGCAGGTGCATCCGCTAGCGCGCCTCCTCCTCGACCTGCTGCAGGAAGGCGCGGCCCATGCCCGCCAGCCGGTCCCGGTCGTAGCCCTCGATCGGGACGCTGGCCAGGTAGCGGTCCCACTCGTCGGCGAGGCTGGCGACCGGCTGGGCGGCGAGCTGGGCGGTCTGCTCCTCCTCGGCGGCCTCCACCAGCACGGTCACGACCAGCGCGCCGGCGAACACCTCGGCGACCTGGCGGCGGTCGACCAGCCGGCGGACCTCCGGCCGGGCGCGGTTGACGAACAGCCGCACCACCGCGCCGGCGGTCTCCTCCGGCGCGGCCAGACCGGCGGCGGCCTCGTAGACCTCGGGCGCCGACAGGTCGAAGGCGTCCAGCCGGTAGCTGCGCAGCGGACGGCCGCCCGGGACCGGGTGGTGGGCGACCTTGCCCGAGTCGGTGTCCAGGCTCAGCACGCCCTTGACCGGCGGCTCCCCCTCCTGGGGAAGATCCTTGAACGTGAAGGTGTCGGTGGAGCCCGGGTACCAGGCGTTGGGCGCGACCCTGGCGAAGTTGTGGAAGTGGCCGAGCAGGATCCGGTCGAAGCCGGCATCCAGGGTGGCCAGGTCGACCTCGAGCTCGTTGACGTCGCCGTAGGTGTAGCGGCGCGCGAGCACCGTGACGGCCGCGTGGGTGACCAGCAGGTTCAGGTGGTCGGCGGAGCGGCCCTGCGCCGCGGCGTCGATCTGCTCCTTGAGCCCCTGGTCGTCGCTGCACTGCGGCACCGCGTGGACGCGCATGCCCGGTAGCAGGTCGACCGGCTCGTAGCCGCCGCGGTACACGAACCGCAGGCCGGGGAAGGCGTCGGCCAGCACCGCGTAGGGCGACCCGGACTCGCGGAGCCGGGGGGTGTCGTGGTTGCCGGAGATGGCCAGGGTCGGCACGGCCGCCTCGGCCAGCCGCCGCAGCCCCTTGGCGCCCTCCCGGAACGCCCGGTAGGTGGGCCGCGGCGCGTCGAACAGGTCGCCGAGGAGCAGCACCCCGTCCGGGTCGAGGCCGAGGGCGGCCTGCACGGCGCGGTGCCAGGCGGCGGTGAAGTCGGCCTCCCGCTGGTTCAGCCCGTGCTCGTCGACCGCCTGGTAGTGGGCGCGCCCCAGGTGGGCGTCCGCGATGGCGACCAGGCGGGCCATCAGTCGAAGAATCCCGCCAGGGCGTCGGCGGGGCGGGCGCGGGCGGCCTCGGGCGCCGGCACCGTGGCCAGCCAGTCCTCGTACAGGTGGACCCTGGCCGGCAGCGCGAACGGCGCCTCGGGGTTGGTGACCAGCGCCTCGCCCGGCATCAGCGTCTGGATCTCGGCGCCGAGGTCGGAGAGGTCCTGCTTGGAGGAGGCCCGCAGGGTGTTGCGGTCGCGCTCGTCGGCCAGGCCGAGCACGAAATAGGTGTTGAACTGGCTGAGCAGCTCCGGGTCGATCAGCTTGGGCTGCTGGGAGACGGCGCAGAGGCCGACGTTGAACTTGCGTCCCTCCCTGGCCAGCCGCGGGAAGACGTTGAACTCGGCGTCCTCCAGCCGGGTCAGGACCCGCTGGGCCTCCTCCAGCGCGACCAGGGTCCGCGGCAGGCGGCCGAACCGCTCCCGGTCGCCGCGGTAGTGGCCGGCCCGCTCGTCCAGCAGGCTGCGGGTCAGCAGCGAGGCGACCAGGGTCTCCTCCACCGCCTCCAGCCCGGAGGTGTCGACCAGCACGACCTTGCCGCCGGCCAGGTCGTCCAGGACCTTGCCGGTGAGCGACTGGCTGGGGTCGTCGGTCATCAGCGGCAGCCGCACGATCCGCTTGGCCCGGCGGCTGAGCACCTGGATGGTGGCGAGCGCGTGCCGGCCGAGCTCGGCGTCCTTGAGGACCTCCGGGTCCTCCTCGGCCAGCCGGGTCAGCCACACCCCCTTGTCCCCCAGCAGCGCGTAGGCGCTCTCCAGCGCCTCCGACTGCGGGCCGGTGAACTTCCACGCGGTGCGCAGGTCGTCGACGGTCAGCTCGGCCAGCGACAGCCGCAGCAGGCTGGCCTGGCCGGCGCGGGCGCCCGGCGAGTAGACCCGCAGCCGCTCGGCCGCCCACGGGTGGTGCGCCAGGCCCCTGCGGCCGGCGGTGCCGCCCTCCAGGTACTCGCCGTGGGGGTCGAACAGCAGCATCGCGTAGCGGCCGCCGGCGGCCAGGAGCTGGCCGGCCAGCACCTTCATCAGGTTGCTCTTGCCCATGCCGGTGGTGGCGAAGACGCCGACGTGGCTGGGGAGGGTCTCGCCGCGGATGCCGACCGGCAGGTCGATGGTGTCCTCGCCCGACCGCAGCCGCCCGACCTCGACGTCGCCCATCCGCTCGCGCAGGAACGCCAGGTCGGCGTCGGTCGGGGCCGACACCTCGGCGAACTGGGCCGGCAGGCTCTTGGGCTTGTGGAAGCCGCCGGCGTCGTCGACGTAGCCGAGGGGGATCACCTTGGCGACCTTGTAGAGGCGCTTCTCGAAGTCGCGCAGGGTGGTGGCCTCGCCGACCTGGTCCATGGCCATGAGCCCGCCGGCGGTGCGCTCCGCCCAGCCCTCGTCGGAGGACTCCGAGCCGTAGGCGACGTCGGTGACGCGGAACAGGTAGCGGCGGTCCCGCTCGGGGTCGTCGCCGGCCAGCAGCTCGCCGAGGAACAGGTCCTCGCCGTAGAACGCCCGAAACCGGACGTCCAGCACGGAGCGGCCGAAGATTCGTCCCTTGTAGTCCGGCATGTCGTCGGTCCCCTGTGGTCAGGCGTTCAAGGTCAGGTGGAAGTCGCGCATCACCAGGTCGACGTCGTCCTCGGACAGCCCCTCGCGCAGGAACGCCTCCCGCAGGTCGCGGCGGAGGTCGGCGAGCAGGTGGCCGGGGAGGGAGACGGCCTGGTGGACGCGGGCCAGCGGGTAGGGGTAGCCGAGGAAGGCGGGGTCGTCGGAGAGCCCGGCGAGGACGGCGAACAGCTCCTGCGGCTCGCGCCGGCCGCGGACCGCGTCGACCCGGAAGGCGTAGGCGCCGCGCCGCGCCAGCCGCGCGACGTACACCTCCGAGCGCCAGGACCCGTCCCCGCCGTCGTCGGCGCCGGTCACCCGCAGGTACCAGCGGGCGTCGGCGCCGAGCTCCCGCTCTGCGCGGCGGCGCACCCGCAGCACCAGCGGCGCGTAGCGGCCCCAGCGCAGCTTGGACGCCTTGGTCACCCCGACCAGGTCGACGCCGCGGTCCAGGGCGAGCTGGTGGACGGGGCCGACCAGCGAGGCCGGCAGGAACGCGCCCGGGTGGAGGCTGCCGTCGACCAGCACCAGGTCGCCGGGGCGGGCGGCCGCGACCGCCTCGGTGGCCCGCCGCCACTCGGCCAGCTCGCGGAGCACGTCGACCACGCCGCCGAGGTCGGCCAGCTCCCGCTCGCGCCGCACCCCGGCCAGCGCCAGCGCCTCGGCGTAGGCGGCCTTGGCGTCGGTCTGGGTGAGCGCGCGCAGCATCAGCGGGTCGACGTCGGCGGCGAAGGTCTCCCGGTCGCGGTGCCAGACGGTCCCGGCGCGGTAGGCGACCAGCCAGAAGCTGCGGCCGTTGAGCAGGCAGGCCGAGCCGCCGTCGACCGCCGCGGCGGTCACCCCCGGCGCCTGGTCGCAGCCGAACTGGACCAGGGGGGCGTCGTCGGCCAGCTCCAGGGAGCCGCCGTCCTCGGGGCCGACCGGCTCGTCGACGGGGTTGTCGACCCTGCTGCCGGCGTCGGCGAGCAGCCGGCTCAGGTAGCCGGCGGCCAGCCGCACGCGGTCGGCGTAGTCCTCGACGAGCACGTGCCTCCCCTCGGATCGAACACGCGTTCACCCGGAGCGTAACGAATGTCCCCGGGAAGGGGAAGCACCGCGCGGAGTGTAGCAGCCGCCGGACGGCCGATTAAGCGCCGGCTAACCGCGGATTAAGTGCGTCCCCCGATCATGCGGGTGCCGGCCCGCCGGCCCGAGGACCTCACCCGAAGGAGGAACGACCGCATCCAGCGATGTCCAGCCCGTGACCTGAGCCCAAAGAGGTGATCTGCGGCCAGACGACCACCGGAAGCACGCCCGGTTCCCTGTCCGAAACGACGAGCCAAGTCCAAACGGATCCTCTTGGAGGAGCAAGCATGAATGCCAATGACGCAAGGTTGACCCAGCTGTTCGTGGCCGTGGACGGCAGCCAGACCCAGGACGACTCTCCCAACGAGACCGGCGGTGTGGCAGGAAACACCTACGATCTGCTCCTGCGGGCAGAGGCCGGAAACGCGATCGGTGACAGCGGCGGCGACTACACGCTCTCCATCACCGCGTTCAACGTGTCCAAGGGCGTCGCCGAGCCCGGTCTCAACCCGTTCACGAACCCGCAGGCGGAGGAGTTCAAGAACACCGCCCCCGGCAACTGGGCGCCCGTCGGCGTCGACTTCATCAAGCAGGAGAAGTACGACATCACCCTCCCCGCCAACCTGCCGCGGGGCGATGTCTTCCAGTACACCGCCCAACTGCTCGCCGTCAACCGCGAGGTCATCTCGATCATCCAGAGTGACCTGTTCGTCCTGCCGTAGGGACGACCGCGCCGTCCGGGACGGCAACCCCAGCAGCGCCCGGCCTCGGTCCGGGCGCTCCTGGGGTCCGGCCACGACTGCCGGTTCATGAGGTCGCCGATGACGAATGCTCAGAGCGCAAGGCTCGTGCGGGTGACGACCAGAGCCTTCGGTGGCGCCGTTCCCAGTGAGACTCCGCTGGCGGCGGACAACGGCAACCGGTTCGAGGTCGCCGTCGAGGGGCTGGCGGGACGCCTGCTCAGCACGACGGGGCAACCGTACTCGCTGGAGATCGTGGCGTTCGACGTGACCGCCGGGTGCAACCCGCACAGCGAGCGCAACAACTTCACGCAGAAGCGGTTGGAGCAGTTCGACGGCGTCGACGGCTGGCCGAACAAGCTGGCGATCTTCACCGTGACGCTCAACGACCTGGCCGCGGTGCAGGGCCACCTGTTCCGGTACCACGCGGTCCTGCTGAGCGCCAACCAGATCGCCTCCTTCGTCGAGAGCCCGTTGTTCCTGCTGCACGCGGACCACCACAGGACGGGCGCGTCCGGCGGAGAGCTTGTCGACGCCGTCGACCGGGCTCCCGCTCAAGCCCGATGGGGACAGCCATGAATGGGAACGACGCAAGGATCGTGCGACTGTTCACGGCGCGGACCGATGGCCTCGTCGAGGACAACACCCCCAACGCGAGCTCCCCGGTGGCAACCGGGTTCGACCTGATCCTGCAGGCGGAGGCGGGGAGCATCCTCGGCGACAGCGGCGCCAACTACACGCTGACCATCATCGCCATCAACGACGACACGGTCCTGCCCGAGCCCCGCCTGGACCCGACGGGCGGTCCGTTCCACGAAGAGTGGAGCCCCGAGGACGGGTGGAAGCTGAGCGGCAACGACTTCGTGAAGACCGGTCCCGGCGAGTCGGTCGGGATCGTGAGGTACAGGATCGGGATTCCCGGCGGACTGGTCGGCGCGTTCCACTACAACGCCAGGCTCGTCAGCAACAACTTCCAGGTCGTCTCGTTCGCTCAGAGCAACCCGTTCATCCTGGTGTAGCCACGAGCGTGACGTGTGGAGGTCGGCCTCAGACCGGCTGGTGGCCCCTGACCGCGTGGTGGAGCCGGACGGTGGCGGGCGCCGGGTCGACGCCGAGCTCGGCGCGGAGCGCCGCCGCGCAGGCGCGGTACTGCCGCAGGGCCAGGTGGTGGTGGCCCTGCCGGCTGTAGCAGCGGATCAGCCGCCGGTGGGCGTCCTCGCGGCAGGCGTCCCGCGCCAGCAGGTCCAGGCACAGCGACGCGCTCGCCCAGTAGCGGCCCTGGTCGAAGTGCAGGCGGCTGAGCCGGTCCAGGACGTCGAGGTGGGCCAGGCGCAGGCGCTCGCGGGCCAGCACCGGCCAGTCCTCGTAGGGGTCGTCGGCCAGGAGGTCGCCGCGGTACAGCGAGGCGGCCAGCTCGTACTCGGCGATCGCGCCGGCCGCCGCGCCGGCCGCCTCCAGCCGCCGGCCCGCGCCGGCGTGGCGCTCGAACTCGTCCACGTCGACCCACAGCTCCAGGTCCTCGGCCAGGCCGTAGGCGCCGTCGCGCAGCACCACCACCGGCACGTCGGCGGCGGCGCGCAGGGCGCGGCGCAGCCCGTGCACGGCGACGTTGAGGCTGTTGCGGGCCGCCGCCGGCGGTGAGTCCGGCCAGAACACCTCCATCAGGACCTCCCGCTGCGGCGACAGGCCGCGGTGGAGCAGCAGGTACTTGAACAGCGACCGTCCCCGCCCGCTGGGCCAGTCGTCGACGGCCACGCCGTCGAGGCTGACGCGGAACCGGCCGAGGAGGTGGACCGCCAGCGTCGGGGCGGCCGGCCGGGGTGCCGCGGGCGTCATCACGGTCACGGTCATGCATCCCCCCGTCGTCCGAACCGCACGCGATCCTGCATCGTCGCCCACCCGGGGGCGGCCAGGCAGTGACGCCGGTCACCGCACCGGTGTGCCGCCGGTCACCACCTGCCGGACAATGGGGGCGTGTTCGCCACCGACCGCACCGTCAAGCTGCTGACGCTGGGAGCCTGCTGCTTCGGCCTGTTCATGGTGATGCTCGACAACACCATCGTGAACGTGGCCATCCCGAGCATCCAGCGCGACCTCGGCGCCGGGGTGGCCGGGCTGCAGCTCGTGCTGGACGCCTACGTGCTGGTGTTCGCCAGCCTGCTGCTGACCGCCGGCTCGCTCGGCGACCGCTTCGGACGCCGGCGGGTGTTCCGGGCCGGCCTGGTGGTGTTCACCGCCAGCTCGGCGCTGTGCGGCCTCGCGCCCAGCCTGGCGGCGCTGGTCGGCGGGCGCGCCCTGCAGGCGGTCGGCGGCGCCGCGCTGCTGCCGACCACCCTGGCGATCGTGGCCGCGACCTTCCCCGACCCGCGGGAGCGGGTGCAGGCGATCGGCCTGTGGTCGGGGGTGTCGGCGATGGCGCTGGCGGCCGGCCCGGTGCTCGGCGGGCTGCTCACCGACGCCCTCGGCTGGCGCTGGGTGTTCTACGTCAACGTGCCGGTCGGCGTGGTGGCGTTCCTGGTCGCCGGGCGGGTCATCGCCGAGTCGCGCAACCCCGTCCCCCGGCGCCTGGACCTGCCGGGGCTGGTGCTCGGCGGCGTCGGGCTCGGCGCGGTCACCTTCGCGCTGATCGAGGGCAACCAGCGCGGCTGGGGCTCGCCCGCGATCCTGGTCCTGCTGGCCTTCGGGGTCGCGGCGCTGGCGGGGTTCGTGGCGGTGGAGGCCCGCCGCCGCGAGCCGATGCTGGCCATGCACCTGTTCAGGGACCGCGCCTTCTCCAGCGCCAACGCGGTCGCGCTGGTGGTGGGGTTCGCGCTGCTCGGCTTCGTGTTCTTCAACACCCTCTACTTCCAGGCGGTGCAGGGGTGGTCGCCGTTCCAGGCGGGCCTGCGCACCCTGCCCAACACCCTGGCGGTGGTGGTGACCGCGCCGCTGGCGGGGCGGCTGGCCGGCCGCTACGGCTACCGGCTGCCGGTGGTCGCCGGCCTGCTGCTCGGCGCCGCCGCGCTGCTGCTGCTCACCGGCATCCAGGTCGGCACCCCGTACGGGGCGCTGTGGTGGAAGCTGTGCATGCTCGGGGCCGGGTTCGGGCTGGCGATCTCGCCGGCCGTGGCCGCCGCGGTGGCGGCGATGCCCGGCGGGCAGGCCGGCGTCGCCGCCGCGGTCGCCAACACCAGCCGGCAGGTGGGCGGGGCGCTCGGCATCGCCGTGCTCGGCGCGGTCGCCACCGCCCGCTTCACCGCCGTGCTGCCGGGGCGGCTGGCCGCGGCGGGGCTGCCGGCGCCGGTCAGCGACCGCATCCAGGCGGCGGCGGGCGAGGCGGTCGGCGCGGCGGCGCCCGGCGGGACCGCCGGCGCGGCCGCCCGGCACGCGGTCGCCTCGGCGTTCGTGACCGGCATCCACGCCGCCTACCTGCTCGCCGGCCTCGCGCTGGCCGCGGGCGCGGTGGTCGCGGTGGTGTTCCTGCGGCCGCGGCCGCTGGCGCCGGCGGAGGGCGGCGAGCTCCCCGCCGAGGCGGCCGCGCCCGGCGGCGCGGCCCCGTAGCCGGGCCCGGCGAGGCGGTCGGCGGCCGAACGCGGCGGCGAGGAAGCGGAGCTGGGCGGGGGCCTGCCGCTGCCAGAAGACGCCGTCGTGGCAGCCCTTGGCGAGGTTGACCACGGCG
>Ga0209843_1000093_pt1 | contig 13217 bp, 14 predicted proteins | sample GWRWS1_20_30_FD_187222 | JGI IMG/M metagenome (GOLD analysis project Ga0209843, IMG submission 187222) | Riverbed sediment microbial communities from areas with vegetation nearby in Columbia River, Washington, USA - GW-RW S1_20_30 (SPAdes)... | ecosystem: Environmental > Aquatic > Freshwater >... | reverse complement strand
AGACCCCGCCTCGAATCGCCGTTCGGCACTCTCCAGGGCCCTCTGCAGCTCTTCCCGGAGCCCCCGGAGGAACTCCCGAATATCACCGGCCAGCAGAGCCCCGGCATAAGCCTGTTTCACCTGCAAAACGACCTCGGAGGCCGTCACGCTCACTGCTGCCTCGCTCGCTCGGACACCCCGGCCAGCCGCCTCGCGAAAGGAACTGATCTTCCCGAAGGTGTACAGCGGTTGGACCAGAAGGATCTGGGCTCGGCCGAAGACACCGTTGATCACCGGGTCCGAGGTGTCCGACGCGGAGTCGATGATTCCCCTGGAACTTCGAAGCTCCGACTCGGGGGACGGACCTATGAAGGCATTGGCAGTCAGCTGCGGCCATTGGGCCCCGTCGGCCTGCGTCCGCTTGCCCCGAAATAGATCCACGTCGGACCGAGACTCTTTGATCCGATCATCCACCTCCAGCGCCCGCTTGATGGCACTCTCCAGGGTAAAGACACCTCCTTTCTGTTCGCCAGATGCCTGTCCTAGGGTGAAGTCAAGTCTTTTCTGTTCGCCAGACGCCCGACCCTGCGCGGCGGCCCAAGCCGGCGCGAACAGGATCAGCAGAAGGCAGACCCCGGATGCAATCGATGCGGCCATCGCACCCCTCCTCTCCGGATTGACGATTGCCCGCGCCCTAAAACTTCCCAAAGATAAAACTGCCGATCATCTCCTCGATGTCAATGGGCGGCTCGGTCTCGCGGATCTTGCCTGCCGGGGGGATGATCTCATCGGACCCCCCGGGGCTCAAACGCATATACTTTTCGCCAATGAGTCCCTTGGTCTTGACGGAGGCGATCGTGTCCTCCTGCAGCTTGACGCCGCCGTCGATCCGGAGCGTGACCCTCGCCCGGTACTCCACCAGCGAGATCGTCTCGACCTGACCGACCTTCACCCCGGCGATCTCGACGCTGGCCCCCTGCTTCAAGCCGCCCACGCTGGGGAAGTCCGCGTACACGACGTACCCCGCCAATCCGAGGACCTGCATCCTGCCCAGCCGGATCGAGAGCCACGCCAGGGCGAGGATGCCCACCAGCAGGAAGAGACCCACGACCACCTCGAGCTCCATTCGTTTCATGCACGCCCCCTCAGTCGGGCTGGATCGGCCCTTCGGGATCGCCGGTGATGAACTGGCGGACCACGGGATTGGCGGATGCCTGGATCGCCTCCGGAGTCCCTGCCTCGACCACCGCCCCCCGATGCAGCATCGCGACCCGGTCGGCGATCCCGAAGATCTCGGGGATCTCGTGGCTGACCAGGATGGCCGTAAAACCGACGCGCCGATGCAGGTCGAGGATCAGCCGATGAATGGCATTCACCATGATCGGATCGAGACCGGTCGTCGGTTCGTCGAAGAGGACGATCTCCGGCTCCATGGTGAGCGCCCGGGCCAGCGCGACCCGCTTCCTCATCCCCCCGCTCACCTCGGCGGGATACTTGTGGCCCATGTCTGCCAGACCCACCTGTTTCAAGAGGGTCAGGGCCTTCTCCCGAATGGCCTCCTCGGGAAGGCGGGTCTTCTCCCGGAGCGGAAAGGCCACGTTCTCAAAGACCGTCAGGGAGTCAAAGAGGGCCCCCCCCTGAAAGACCACCCCAAACCGCTCCCGGAGTTGGTCCAGCTCCCGTCCGCGGAGTCGCGAGATCTCCTGGCCGTTGATCACGATCTGGCCCTGGTCCGGCTTCAGCAGACCCATCAGGTGCTTCAGGAGGACACTCTTGCCGCCGCCACTTCGGCCGATGATGACCAGGATCTCCCCCTGGGTCACCTGCAGATCGACCCCCCGGAGCACCTGCTGTCCTCCGAAGGACTTATGCACATTGCGGATCTCGACCATGGGCCCCGACATTACAGAAGCACCGAACCGACAAAGTAATCCCAGACCAGGATCAACACCGAGGAGAGGACCACCGCCTCGGTCGTGGCCCGGCTCACCCCCTCGGCCCCGTAGCCGGTATAGAATCCCTTGTAACAGCAGACCCACGTCACCAACAGTCCGAAGCTCAGCGACTTGAGGATCCCCTGGGTGATATCCCGGAGACCCACGTAGGTCTCCATCTCCCCGAAATAGGTCCCCTCCCCGATCCCCAGGAGCTTGACCCCCACGAGATACCCCCCGTAGATCCCGACCAGATCGAAGATGGCGGTCAGCAGGGGGAACGCGATCAGGCCGGCCAGGATCGTCGGGACGACCAGGTATCGCATGGGGTTGAGCGCCATGGCCTGCAGCGCATCGATCTGTTCGGTGATGCGCATGATCCCGATTTCGGCCGTCAAGGCCGAGCCGGCGCGCCCCGTGACCATCAGGGCGCACAGGACCGGTCCCAACTCGCGGATCAGGGTCAAGGCCACCGCCGGGCCGAGGAAGGCCTCCGAGCCAAATTTCGTCAGGGTATAGAAGACCTGGAGCCCCAGGACCATTCCGGTGAAGGCGCCCGTGAGGAGAATCACCACGAGCGACTTGGCCCCGATGAAGTGGATCCGGGCGATCATGCGCCGCCACTTGAGGGGGGGGAGAAAGACCCAAAAGAGGGCGGTGCCGAGAAAGATCATCATCCGGCCCCCGCCGCGGAGGGAAGTCAGGACCCACCTTCCAAGGAGCCAGAGAATCCTCATCGCCATTCCTCAGATAGCATAAGACCCGCGCCACAGCAACCATCCGGGGTGTTTCCCGGCGGGATAGTATACAGGATAGCAGGCCGCAGATGTCAAGGACGATCCGGCCTTTCTCGTCGTGAAGATGCGGGTCCCTGGTTCGAACGCACGAGATCAGCCCCCGTCGTGCCAATTTTTTCATTGCAAGTTCCTTGAAACCGCTTTAGTATACTCGGCCACGGGGGAAACGATGGATTCCTTTGTCCAGCTCCTCGTTGGCACTGTCGTGCTGCGACCGTACGTCGTCGCCTTCCTCCTCCTCTATCTCTTCGCGGCTGTGGCAGATATGGGGTGGCGACGGACCCTCCTCTTCACGGTCGTGGCGTGGAGTGTGGCCTTTACCGCCGAATCCCTGTCGATCCGGTTCGGGGTCCCCTTTGGCCTGTACCACTACCTGCCCACGACTGCCGGGAGGGAGCTCTGGATCGCCGGGGTCCCCTTCATGGATTCCCTCTCCTTCGTCTTCCTCGCATATGCGAGCTGGACGGTGGCCTCCCTCGCGCTCCTCCCACCCCTCAGGGATGGGGAGAGCCGCTGGGCATTGTCGCTCCCTCACCGCGACCGATTCAGCGTCCCCGTCCTCCTGCTCACCGTGGTCTTCTTTGTCCTCATCGACGTCGTCGTAGACCCCATCGCCGTCCGGGGTGATCGGTGGTTTCTCGGGCAGATCTTCACCTATCCTGAGGGGGGGGTGTACTTTGGGGTCCCGGTGTCTAATTTTGTCGGGTGGGGGGTCGTGGGCTCTCTGATCATGATCCTCTTTGCGCTCATCGAGCGGTCGGTCAAGGGCGGAGCACCCGCCTGGGCGGCGCGGCTCCCCCTGCGTCCCTTGTATGGGCCGGGGTTGTATTATATAGTCCTGGCATTTGCCCTCACCGTCACCTGGTTCATCGGGGAGCAGACCCTGCTCCTTGTGGGTCTCTTCATCTACGGCCCCCTGACCACGTGCCTAGCGGTCACCATCACCGCGCGGTGGCGGGAAGGCCAGCGATCATCTCGGGGGCATCTCGAGCGGGTGCCAGTTGTCCTCTCCGCCCGAGACGCCCCTGCAAACGGCAGGGGATCGCTCCCGGTGGAACCGGTGTGGAGGGACCCTCACCTCGAATAGGCCGGCCCAAGGAGGCGCCGTATCATGGCAGTTCCTCTCTCACAGTCGCTCGCCGTTACCCTGTACGTGCTCCGTCAAAAGCTCACGGGGAATACCCGGTATCCCCTCGTGCTGATGCTCGAGCCCCTCTTCCGGTGCAACCTGGCCTGTGCCGGCTGCGGCAAGATTCAATACCCCGAGCACGTGCTGCAGAGACGCCTGACACCCGAGGAGTGCTGGGCCGCCGCCGAGGAATGCGGGGCGCCGATCGTGAGTATCCCCGGCGGCGAGCCCCTCATTCATCCCAGCATGCCCGAGATCGTCCGGGGGCTCGTCGCGCGGAAGAAGTACGTCTACCTCTGTACCAACGCGCTCTTGCTGGAGCGCAAGCTCGACGAGTACACGCCATCCACGTATCTGACCTTCAGCATCCACATGGACGGGCTCAGAGAAGAGCACGACATCGCCGTCTGCCGGGATGGGGTGTACGATATCGCGCTGAGGGCCATCAAGGCAGCGCTGGCGCGCGGCTTTCGGGTCACGACCAACACGACCCTCTTCGACGGCGCCAACCCGGAGCGGGTCCGGACATTCTTTGACCGGATGATGGAGCTCGGGGTCGAAGGGATGATGATCTCCCCGGGGTACAGCTACCAGAAGGCCCCCGATCAGGAGCACTTCCTCCGGCGCCATCGCATCACAGAGCTCTTTGGGGCCATCCTCAAGGATCGCAAGAAACACTGGCGCTTCAACCAGTCGCCCCTGTTCCTCGAATTCCTCATGGGGAAGCGCGATTACCAGTGCACGCCCTGGGGAAATCCCACATACAACATCTTTGGGTGGCAGCGACCCTGCTATCTGCTGCAGGATGGCTACGCCCCCACCTTCAAGGCATTGATGGAGACCACCGACTGGGACCGGTACGGGACCGGCAGGAACGAGCAGTGCGCCGACTGCATGGTGCACTGCGGCTACGAGGCCACCGCCGTCGATGATACGTTCAGCTCCTGGTCGGGCTTCACCCGGACGGTCCGGTTGACGCTGATGCCGAATGCGTGAAGGGGGCGAACGGCCCATGCCCCAGGAGACGAAGGCACACGGCTCGGAACGACCCCAGTGGGAAGGCCGCTCGTTCCGACCCGCGAATCCCACGGAACTCCAGGAGGTCATCGAGGCGGCCTTTGATTATCGGGGCGATGTCACCCTCGAACTGAAGGATGGCACGCGCATCGAAGGGTACATCTTCAACCGCCAGGCGCGCGGATCTCAGGCCTATCTCCAGTTCTTCCCCAAGGGAGCCCCTGGTACCCAGACCATCCCCTACGCCGACATTGTGGCCGTGGACTTCACGGGGGAAGATACCGCCTTTGGGACATCCTGGGAGGCGTGGGCGACCAAGAGCGACAAGTTACGCCAGGCCGAGGCGGAGCGGCTCCGCGCCGAGGCCGAGGCGCGGGGGGATCTATAGGGGTGAGGTAAGGATGTCTCGATTGGCCCATGGCCCTGCTACGATCATAGTAGCCCTCGGGGTGGAGGCGGCCCCGCTCGTCAAGCATCTCGGGCTTCGGAGGGACCGGAACGTCGATGGTCTTCCCCGGTACCGCGATGAGGGGGATCGAATCCTCCTGCTTCAGGCGGGGATGGGTGCGCGTGGAGCGGCCCGGGCCGTCGCCTCGCTTGGCACGCCCAGCGTGCTCCTGTCGTCCGGTTTCTGTGGCGGGGTGGGGTCCGGGGTGGATCTCGGGGACCTCGTCGTCGCCTCTCAGGTGATTCGACATGCCGAGTCCTTCGCTGCCGACCCCTTCCTGCTCGAGACCGCGACGGGCGCCACCAAGGCCATCGGGCTCCCCTTTCATGTCGGGACCATCCTCACGGTCGATAAGGTCATGACGGCAGCCGAGGCGGCTGAGCAGAGGGCGGACGGGCCGATCGTGGCTGTGGACATGGAGAGCGCCTATCTGGCCGAAGCAGCGGAGTGGCGAGGGATCCCGTTCCTCGCGATCAGGGTCGTCTCGGATACCGCCGCCGAGCCCTGGGCGGCGCGGGGAAGCGCCTTCCTGGCATCGGACGGCTGCCTCAAGCCCATGACCGTCGCCGCTTCTCTTCTCCGACATCCGTCGTGGATTCCCCCGATGCTCCACCTGGCGTCGAGGCTCCGGATCGCCACCCGCCACCTCGCTCGGGTCATTCACGCTCTCGTACAGGAGCTCAGACCGTGAGGGCGCTCGTGCTCGCGGCAGGCCAGGCGATTCGCCTCCGGCCTTTCACGGTGGAGACCCCCAAATGTCTCTTGGATGTGGGGGGCAGACCGATTCTCGCCCACCTGCTGGATGCCCTGGCGGCGCAGCGGATCGCGGAGGCGGTGATCGTCACCGGCTACCTGGGGGAGCAGATCCGTGCGTTCGTGCGGGGGACGGACGTCGGGCGCCCCTTCCCGGTCACCGTCGTGGAGAATCCTCGCTACGCCGAGACGAATAATTTATACTCGGTCTGGGTGAGCCGCGCACAGCTCCTCGGATCCCCCTTCGTCATCTGCTACGCCGACATCCTCTTCCATCCGGACATCCTGAAGGGCTGCCTCGAAGGACCAGGAGAAATCTGCCTCGCCGTGAGCCAAGAGATTCACGCCGAGAGCAAGAAAGTCGCGGCCCGAGGAACCCGGGTCCTGGCGGTGAGCAAGACGGTCCCTCCCGCCGAGGTGACGGGGACCTTCCTCGGCATCGCGCGGTTTTCCAGCGACGGAGGGCGGTTCTTCTTCGCCGAAATCGAGCGGCTGACGCAGGAAGGGGCCACCAATGAGTACTACACCGCCGCCCTGGAACGGTTGATCGCCAAGGGTGTCCCCGTTCACTGTTCGGTGACCACGGGACTCTCGTGGATCGACATCGATGGGCCGAAAGAGCTCGATCGGGCCCGGGAGGAAGTCCTCCCGAGGATTGTCGCAACCCATGCCTCACGCTAGCGCCCCAATGGATGACGTCGGACGAACGGCCATCGTCCTCCCCCCGACACACGGGGACTGGTCTGTTGCCGCCGAGCGCGTGGGCGGGGTCCCCCTGCTCAGGCGCATCCTTGTCAGTGCCCAGCGCGCCGGCGTGCGCACCCTGATCATCTGCGCCGGCGACGCGGCCCCCCGGCTGCAGGCCCTGGTGGGCGAGCAACTACCCGAGAGTCGGATCGAGTGGGTCGACACGGAACCGGCAGCGGTGAGCGAAGCCGTGGGCGGCAACGGGACCTCCCCGTGCTTCTTCATCCGCGCGAGCACCGTGCTGAACCCACCCCTGCTCACGGAACTCAGGGCCGCCTATCATCCCGGGGCACCGTTCGTGGTCCCGGCGGGCCAGGGTTCCGATGCTCCGGTGGCACTCGGGAGCCCCGCGGTCCCGACCGGACGCCTGCAGCCTCCAGTCCAGGTCCCCCTTTCGGGGGCGGCAGTGTGCCTCGATCTCGCCAACACGACCAGCGAGGGGGCGGCGGCCGCCCTGTATCGGGCCCTCGGGAAGGCGACCGATAGCTGGCTGATCCGCCGCTCGAGACGCCTCCTCTTCCCGGTCATGCGTGCCCTGGTCGACACGCGGGTCACCCCCAACCAGCTCACCCTGGCGGGATTTTTCATCGGGCTCGGCGCCATCGCGTGCCTGTGGCAGGGCGATTACGCCTGGACGGTCGTCGGGGGGATGCTCTTCGTCCTCGCCTATCTCACCGACCTGCTGGACGGGATGCTGGCCCGCCTGAGGCTGCAGGAGAGCCGATGGGGCGCCGTGATGGATTATGTCCTGGACAACCTGGTACACGTCGGGATCTTCGCCGCTATCGTCCGGGCGGTGTATCTCAAAAGGCCGGAGCCGAGCGTGCTCATCGCGGGCGCGCTGCTCGTCGTCGGCGCGGCAATTGCCGCCGGGATCGTAGGGGCGTACATCATCCGACGCCGCCCGGTCAATCGGCTTCTCGCCCAGGTCATGCACCGGGACTTTGCCCTGATCGTCCTTCTCGCAGCGCTGGTGGACCGGCTCGAGTGGTTTCTCTGGGCCGCCGCGATCTTGATCAACCTCTTCTGGCCGTCGGTCCTCGTCCTCCTCATTCGGGACAGGCGGGCTGAGCGCCAGGAGCATCCCGAGACCGCGGCGCATCTGGCCCCGAGGCCGGTCTGCGCTGACAGGGAGGCCTAGCGATGGACTGGGGGACACACGTGATCCTCGCGACCAGGCTGCTGAAGAGCTGCGGCCTCGACCCGGGCGCGGCCATTTACGCAACCCTGCCCATCATCGACAGGCAGCCGACCCATTACCACGGGGTGTACGCCCATACCCTGGACAACTTCCGCGACTTCCTGGACGTCGCGCTCGAGGTTTTTTCGAGCGACGAGTTCACGCGCCGCGATTTTGGCGCCCTGCATGACCGCAAGGAGAGCGCGATCCAGGACCTCGAGGCGCATCTCAACATCCTTCCCGTCTCGGATGAGCAGGGCTGGCATCTGGTCGAACGGAAGATCTACGCGCTGCGGCGCATCGTCGAGGAGGCCCCGGTCTTTGCCCACCATCTTGAGACGGCAGCGACCCTGGTGGGGGACCCACAGGTGGGTCGGCCGGGCACGGATCGGCTCGCCGCTGCCGTGAGCCTCCTGAGCCATCCCTACTTCGACGTCTGGATCAATCCGATCCAGTTCTTCCTTCCCGATTGTGCCTTCGCCTCGGCGCGGTGGGACTTCTGGACAGCAATCGACTTCATGAAATTCCGCGGGGAATTCTACCGGGAAGAGCATATCACCCGGTTTCGCGCCCAGATCGGCGAGCACCCGCTCTGGAACACCCCGCTCGAGCCCGAGCCGCTCGTCAAGTCCCTCATCATCCGCATGGGGGACATGGCAGCCCCCACGGTCCCGTACGAGGTGGTGGACTGGGGCATCCGCCGGTTTCTCCGCTACCTCGGCATCGACCAGTACCAACGCGCCATCAAGGAGATCGAGTTCTGTCATCGACTCGAGGAAGAGATCGACCGCCTGATCCTTCAGGATTTTCCGCGACCGACGTTCGCGGCACCGGTCGTCACGCGATCTCGCCGACCGCAGACGGACCAGACCGTCCCCAACCGAGGGCGTCCGGCAGCGAGGCCGCAACCGAGCGTGACAGGGGTCACGGCGCACGAGTTCGTCCGGCTCCTCATGGAAGCCGGCTTTGACTTCTTCACCGGGGTCCCCTGCTCGCTCATGAAAGGACTCTTCACCCTCCTGGCCGAGCATGGCTACGTCCAGGCGGCGCGGGAGGACGCGGCGGTGGGCATGGCCACGGGGGCCTACCTCGGCGGCAAGCAGCCGGTCGTCCTGATGCAGAACTCGGGCCTGGGGCAGAGCCTCGATGCCCTCTCCTCGCTGGCCCTGCTCTACCGGATCCCCTGCCTGCTCCTGATCGGCTGGCGCGGATACGGGGGCAAGGACGCGCCGGAGCACCTCCTGACGGGCCAGATCACCCCGACGCTCCTCGAGACCCTGCGGATTCCCTACCAGATCCTGGAAGAGGAGACGATTCCGCAGGCCATCCGCTGGGCCGCGGACCGCATGAAGCAGGACCGGACCCCGGTCGCCCTGCTCCTGAGAAAGGGGATTGTGACATGATGCGCGAAGAGGCCATTCAGGTGATCCTGGAGCGGCTCGATCGAGAGATCGTGATCGCCGCCAACGGGTTCATCTCTCGGGAGACCATGGTCGCCCGGGATCGGACAGAGAATTTTTATATGATCGGCTCCATGGGCCTCGCACCCTCCATCGGGCTGGGGCTCGCCCTGAGCCGGCCCGAGCGACGGGTCGTGGTCTTGGACGGGGATGGCAATCTCCTCATGAATCTGGGCGTCCTCCCCACCGCCAGCTTCCACGCCCCGCCGAATTTCATTCACATCGTCCTCGACAACTCCGCGCACGCCTCCACCGGGAATCAACCGACCTTCTCGGCAAAGGTCCCCCTCGAGGAGATCGCGAAGGCGGCCGGGTACCGCCTGGTGTACCGCGTGACCCAACGGGAGGAGCTCGAGGCGGTGCTTCCCCTGCTCCTCGGCGGGCCGGGCCCTGCCTTTCTCCTCGTTCAACTCGAGATCGGGGACCGGCGGGAAGAGATTCCCCGGGTATCGCTTCACCCCGAGGCCATTGCCGCGCGCCTCCGGCAGGTAGCTGCAGGCAGCGATTAGCGGAGGGGGGTGTGAAGAGGCCCTGGGGCACACTGATCGCCCTCTGCCTCGGTGTCTTCCTCTTCCTGTGGATCCTCCGGCAGGTGGGGCTTGAGGAGACGCTCGCCCAAGTCCGGCAGGTCGGCTGGAATTTCCCCTTCGTTCTCCTCCCCTCCCTTCTCGCGGGAGTTCTCCTCTCCGTAGGCTGGTGGCTGACCCTGCCTCCCGGGGTGCCCCTCGCACACACCTTCCTGATCCGCGTCGCGGGAGAGGCGGTCAACCTCATCACACCCCTCGCCTACCTGGGCGGGGAGCCGCTCAAGGCATCGTTGCTCCGCCGCCTCGGCGTGCCGTTAAGCGACGGCCTCGCCTCGGTCGTGCTCACAAAGACCATGTCGACGTTCGCGTACTGTCTCTTTATCTTTCTGGGGCTGGCCAGTGCCCTTCCGAGAACGCAGGAGTTCAACTCGGCGCTGCTCGGGGGATTGGGGGTGGGCCTCTTCCTGGCCTTCTCGGTCCTGGTCCTCTACTATAGCCAGACGCGGGGGATGTTCTCGCTCCTCCACCGGCTCATCTATAGGCTCGGTGCCAGGGGTGGGGCCTGGATGGCGAAACGGGAGGAGCTCGAGATCCTGGACGGCAAGATCGCCACGCTCTACCGAAGCCGCAGCCCTCTGGTCGGGTGCCTACTCTTTTCGCTCCTCGGCTGGCTGACCACCGCAATCGAGGCGTACGTTTTCCTGTGGGCGATGGGAGGCCGCGTGGACGTCCCGACGGCGATGGTGATCCAGGCACTCCTCCTCGGGGTCAAGGCGGCGACCTTTTTCATCCCGGCCAACCTGGGAGCCCAAGAGGGGGGAACCGTCTTGATCTTTCTCGGTCTCGGCATGAGCGCAGAGGCCGCCATGGCCTTCAGTCTCTTGCGCAGGGCGCGGGAGATCCTGTGGGTCGCCATCGGCCTCCTGGTCCTCACATGGACTGGATGGCCCGAGCAGAGGGAGCGAAGGACGTGAGAGCCTTCGTCACCGGGGCGACCGGCTTTGTGGGGGCAAACCTCGTCCGAGCGCTGCTTCAAGACGGGGTCGCCGTCCGAGTGCTGGTGAGACCGTCGAGTCCACGGGCCGGCATCGAGGGCCTCGAGATCGAGGAGGTCCAGGGAGACCTCGCGGAGCGCGAGGGTCTCCGGCGCGCCCTCAAGGGGTGTCAGGTTTTGTACCACGTCGCCGCCCGGTACAATCTCTCCTCACGGGACGCGGCCGCAACGTACCGGGCCAATGTGGAGGGGACCCGCAACATCCTCGAGGTCGCGCTCGAGGTGGGGATCGAGCGCGTCGTCTACACGAGCACGGTGGGGGCCCTGGGGATCCCCAAGAATGGCCTTCCAGGCACCGAGGAGACGCCGGTCACCCTGGAACAGATGGTCGGCCCCTACAAGCGGTCCAAGTTTCTGGCCGAGCGGGAGGCAGAGCGGATCGCCGGCCTGGGGCTTCCGGTGGTCATCGTCAATCCCTCTGCCCCTGTGGGACCGTGGGATGTCAAACCGACCCCGACCGGCCGGATGATTGTCGATTATCTCAACGGGCAGATGTTCGGCTACCTCCACACGGGTCTCAATCTGGTCCACGTCCGGGATGTGGCTCGGGGCCACATCCTGGCGGCCCGGAGAGGACGGATCGGCGAAAAGTATATCCTGGGGAACCGGAATCTCACCCTGCGCGCAATCTTCGGGATGCTCGAGCAGATCTCCGGCGTCCCTGCACCCCGCTTTCGGATTCCCTATCCGGTGGCCGTCCTCGCCGCGTGCGCCTTCGAGCTGTACGCGCGACTCGGCCGCCAGGAGCCGCGGGTTCCCCTCAACGCGGTCCGCATGGCGCACACGATGATGTTCTTCGACCCCTCCAAGGCCATCCGCGAACTGGAGTTACCCCAGACACCGGTCGAAGACGCGCTCCGAGAGGCGGTGGAGTGGTACTGGGTCCACGGATACGCCCCCCGGAAGGCGAAGCCATAACGATCAAGAAGAGGCTTGGTCCCTTGCCAGAAGGCGCCTATAATCCAACCGTTCGGCGAGACCGGGAGGACGTGTGGATCTCAAGGCGTATCTCGAAGAGCGGCGGGCGCTGGTGGAGGCGGGCCTGAAGCGTTTTATCCCGGAGGAGAGCACCATGCCTCCGGAGCTTCACCACGCGGTACACTACAGCCTCTTCGCCGGCGGGAAGCGGTTGCGGCCGACATTGACCATCGCGGCCGCTGAGGCGGTGGGGGCGAGGGCCGAGGCGGTGCTCCCCGTCGCCTGCGCCTTCGAATGTATCCACACGTACTCGTTAGTCCACGACGACCTCCCGGCGATGGATGACGATGACTTGCGACGCGGTCGCCCCACCTGCCACAAGGTCTTCGGCCCGGCCATGGCCATCCTGGCGGGGGATGCCCTACTCACCGAGGCCTTTGCCCTCCTGTCGAACCCCGCGCACGTTGGCCACCTCGATCCACGGCTCCTCCGGACCGTGATCCACGAGATCGCCCTGGCTGCCGGGTCGCAGGGGATGGTGGGGGGACAGGCGGTGGATATCCTCTCCGAGGGGAAGGTGATTGAGCTGTCTCTCCTCCAGTACATCCACACCCACAAGACGGGGGCCCTGATCCTCTGCGCGCTTCGGGCGGGGGCCCACCTGGGCGGCGCAACAGCAGCCCAGCTCGACGCCATCACGCGGTACGGGAAGGCGGTCGGACTCGCCTTTCAGATCGCCGACGACATTCTGGACATCGAGGGGGAGGAGGCGATGCGGGGGAAGAAGATCGGGGGGGATGCCAGCCGAGGGAAGGCCACGTATCCGGCCCTGGTCGGCCTTGATGCGGCCAAACGGGAGGCACAGCGACTTGTGACAGAGGCGCTGGATGCGCTGACGTCGCTCACCCACCAGGCGGACCCGCTGCGAGCCATCGCCCGCTTCATTGTCTCGCGAAAGGCGTAAGCAATGTCCGAGGCCCTTGCCACGCTGGTCAGGAAAAGTCGCTCCAGCTTCTACTACTCTTTCCTCTTTCTCCCCCGACCGAAGCGGGACGCGATCTATGCCGTGTACGCGCTGTGCCGCGCCGTGGACGACGTCGCCGACGACGCCGGCGACATGGAGGCGAAGGCCGAGCGTCTGAAGGGGTGGCGCGAGGAGCTGGACCGCTGCTACGCGGGGCGGCCCACCCATCCCATCACCAGAGCGCTCCGCGACTGCCTCAGCCGCTACCCGATCCCCAAAGGGTATTTCGACGAGTTGATTGCGGGGGTCG
>Ga0209843_1000092_pt1 | contig 13237 bp, 14 predicted proteins | sample GWRWS1_20_30_FD_187222 | JGI IMG/M metagenome (GOLD analysis project Ga0209843, IMG submission 187222) | Riverbed sediment microbial communities from areas with vegetation nearby in Columbia River, Washington, USA - GW-RW S1_20_30 (SPAdes)... | ecosystem: Environmental > Aquatic > Freshwater >... | reverse complement strand
TGGGCATCATTGCGCAATGGCCAGGCGAGTTGGCCGTACCCGACGTCCACGGCCACCACGCTCTTCGCGCCGCGGCGTAGCAGCAGGTCGGTGAAGCCACCGGTGGACGCGCCGGCGTCCAGGCAGCGACGACCCTCGACCCGTAGGGAGCGGAAGGTCCCTAGCGCGCCGGCGAGTTTGAGTGCGCCCCGGGAGACGTACTCGTCGCCCTCCGCCTCGATCACCCGTACCGCCTCGGCGGGGTCCACCATGGCCGCCGCCTTGCTCGCGCGCGCCCCGCGCACCTGGACCCGTCCCGCCGCGACGAGAGCGGCGGCCTGCTCCCTCGAGCGGGCCAGACCGCGGCGAACGAGCTCGGTGTCGAGGCGGTTACGGCGCGCCATCGGCTCAGACGTCGCCGATGGAGTCGAGGGTCTCCCGCAGCGTCCGGTGGGCCTCCGTCAGCGGCGCCACCTGGACCGCGGGTGGGGCGTCCCGCGCTGCGGCCAGTGCGGCGAGAGTCTCATCGATGCGGGGATGCCCATTGCCCGCCGTCTGGTCGACGTTGACCGGCGCCCAGTCGTCGTCCGGGGCGGTCACGCCTGAGCCTTCTTCGCGGGAGCCTTCTTGGCGACCGACTTCTTCGCCGTTGTCTTCGCCGTAGTCTTCGCCGTTGTCTTCGCCGTAGTCTTTGCCGTTGTCTTCGCCGGCGATGCCTTGCTGGCCGGCGCGGTCTTCGTCGCTGCGGCGGTCTTCTTAGCCACGGCCTTCTTGGCCGCGGACTTCTTCGCGGGCACCGCGTTGGCTCGTACGGCCTTGGTCGGTGCGGCCGCCCGCGCCTCACGAAGCTGACGCTCCAGGTCCCGTACCCGCCCGGTCAGCTCGCTGACCTCCTCCGCGGTGGCTAGGCCGACCACGCCGAGCGCCCGGTCCACCTCGAACTTCACGAGCTTCGCCAGGGCCTCCCGGTTGGCCGTGTTGGCCGCCATAAGATCACCCGTCATCGTCCTGACCTGGTCGGCGGTGACACCGCTCTTGCCGACCGCGTCCTTGACCACCTTCTTCACCCTCTTGCGGGATGCATCGGTGATGCCCATGGCCAACTCCAGGTACGTCCGTAGTGCCTCCTGCATCGCGCATTCCTTCCTTGATCCCTGACAGATTCGACGCCGTACCACCTCACGCTACCGGCCCGCGACCGCACGGCCGTGCGGTACCGTGCGGCACGTCGGGTGCGAATCCCACCCAGGACAACGCGTGGAGGTGCGATGGCCACGGTAGACCAGTGTCGCCAGGCACTGCTGGACCTCGCGGCGCGGCTCGGCGCCGACCCGGATGCGGCCGCGCGGGTGAACCTCGACCGGTCGCTCGCCTGCCACATCCGGGACCTCGACGTCTACTTCCATGGGCGGCTCCGCGGCGGCACCATCGTGGACATCTCCGACGGCGACGACCCGAGGGCGCAGATCCGGCTCTCCCTCAGTGGCGACGACCTGCTCGCCCTGGTCGCCGGCGAGCTCAACTTCGCCGGCGCTTGGGCGTCCGGGAGAGTGTCGGTGAAGGCGGGCGTCACCGATCTGCTTAAGCTGCGGAAACTGCTCTGATCGACCACCCGGCGAAGCGGTCCAGGCCAAGGACCTCAAGCGCGCGCTCTGCGGCCGTGCCCTCCGCCGTGATACCCGTCCAATCCGGATGAGCCCAGGCTCCGGCCGCCAGTGCGCGGACCGCGTCCGCCGGGTGTCGTGTCGCGGCGCTGGCCGCGCCGTCATCGCTTGCTAGGACTAGCCGGTCGCCATCGTGCGTCACCCGCCATTGCCCAGCGCGAGCCTCCACTGTGTCCCAATGCCGTACGCGAGAGGCGTCGTCGGGTTCAGCCAGTGCCCCGAGGTCGGCCGCGATGTGGGTTGGTCGCTCGTGCGCGGCGGCTCGAAGGACATCCGCCGCCGTACTCACTCCGGTGAGTACGAGCATGGCATCCATCCCGGCCCGGGCCGCGCCCTCGATGTCAGTGTCCAGGCGGTCACCGACAACGAGAACCCGCCGCACGCCCCAGTGCTGGGCCGCGACCTCGAACAGGGCCGGATGAGGCTTGCCGACGACAGTGTCCGGTGTGCGACCGCTGAGCGCGGTCGTGAGCGCGGCCACCAGACTCCCGTTGCCGGGCAACGCACCGCGAGGCGATGGCAGGGTCGGGTCGGTGTTGGTCGCGACCCAGCGGGCCCCGGCCCGGATCGCGACGCATGCCTCGGCGAGCTCAGCCCACCCCACGTCTGGGCCGTAGCCCTGGACCACCGCGAGCGGTCGTTCGGCGGCGCCGTAGACCGGCGTCAGCCCGACCGACCGGATCTCGTCACGCAGCGCCGTAGCGCCGACGACGAGGACAGGAGCCGCACCGGGCAGATCGGCGGCCAACATCTCGGCCGCGGCCCGCGCCGACGTGAGCACCTCGTCCGCGCCCGCCGGTACTCCCATTGACCTCAGCAGCGACGCGACCTCCTCCGTGCTACGGGACGCGTTGTTGGTGACGTACGCGACCGGCGTCCCACTGTCCACAAGCGTCCTGATCGACTCGGCGGCGCCGGCGATGGGCTCCGTGCCGAGGTACACGACGCCATCGAGATCGAAGATCACTAACTCGTAACCGCCGGCGAGACTCACGGCGCCGTGGGTTCCGGCTTGTCGGGCGGCTCACCGGTGTCCGCGTCGGCAGCGGCCTCGTCGTCCTCTTCGGCTACGTCCTCGTCCTCATCCTCGTCGTCCTCATCCTCGTCGACCTCATCCTCGTCGACCTCATCCTCGTCGTCCTCGTCTTCGTCCTCGTCGTCTTCGTCCTCGTCGTCTTCGTCCTCGTCGTCCTGGACTTCGTCCCCTTCCTCGTAGTCATCCTCTTCCTCGTAGTCGGCGTCGTCGTCGAGTTCGCCCTCGTCGTCGAAGTCGGCGTCGTCCTCCTCCTCCGAATCGTCGGCGCCCTCGTCCTCGTCCTCCTCCAGGGCGTCGAAGTCGTCGTCCTCATCCGGGTCGTCGAGAACGACACCATCGAGTTCGAGCAGACGCTCGGCCGCGTCGGTGGCCGCGTCTTCGTCCACTTCGGCTGCTCGCGCGAACCACTCCCGAGCCTCCTCGTTGCGGCCCACGGCTAGCAGCGCGTCCGCGTATGCGTACCGCAGGCGCGCTACCCACGGCTCGTCGGAGGTCAGCTCACGTACTTGCAACATCGCCACCGCGGCATCGCGTTGACCCAGGTCTGCGCGAGCTCCGGCGGCAACGATGAGCAGCTCGATCGCCTCCTCCGGGGAGAGCTGGTCGCGGTCCGTGGCGCGGAACATGTCGACCGCCCGCTCCGATCGGCCAAGGGCCCGCTCGCAGTCCGCCAGCACCGCCAGATGGGTTTGCCGGCCGGTCATCCGGTGGTATGCCCGCAACTCTCCGATCGCGGTCTGCCACTGTCCGGCCCGGTAGGCCGTCAGCCCGACCGCCTCGCGTACCGCCGCGATCCTCGACGCGAGCCGTCGCGCGACAAGCGTGTGGGCGAGCGCGGTCTCCGGGTTGGAGTCGATCAGTTCGCCGGCGGCGACCAGCCTGAGCGCGACCTGCTCGGCAACGCCCCTGGCCAGTGCCCGCAGCTGATCGCGGACCTCGCCATCGAGGCTTCGCGGGTCCAGGTCCTCCGGCAGTGTTGGACCGTCCGACTCGCGGGGCAGCCGTGGTGCGAAATCCTCGTCCGCGCGGTCGCGAACCGGCCGGTCACCAGCCGCCCGGTCACGAGACCTGTCGCGCTCCCGGAATCCGCCACCTTCACGATCGCGGAACCCGCCGCCCGCGCGATCGCGGAATCCCCCGCGCGCGCCATCGCGGGGACGGAACCCGCCACGCTCGCGGTCTCGGACACCATCACGGTCCCGGTCGCGGGCACCTTCACGCTCGCCGTCGCGGGGACGGAACCCACTCTCGCGGGGACGGAACCCGCCAGCGTCGCGCTCGCGCGAGCCTCCAGTGTCTCGACCACGACCGGCTTCCCGATCCCGGAACGGTGCACCGCGATCGCCGGTCGGCCGATCCCGGAATCCTCGGCGGTCACCGTCTCCGGTGCGGGGACGGTCACGCGGACCCCCGCGGTCTCCGCTGACCGGACGGTCGCCATGAGCTCCCCGGTCACGATCCCGGTCCCGGAATCCACCACGGTCACCGCCGCTGGACCGGTCGCGGTAACCGCCTCGATCTGTGTCGCGGTACCCGCCGCCTGCGCGGTCCCGCGATCCGCCCCGGTCACCACCGCTGGGCCGATCACGGGACCCACCCCGATCACCGCCCGCGCCTCGGTCCCGGAACCCACCTCGATCGCCGCCACTGGTCCGATCACGAGACCCACCCCGATCGCCCGTGGGCCGCTCACGCCGGTCGCCACCGCCAGCCCGATCCCGGTAGCCCCCGCGGTCTCCGCCGGAGGACCGGTCGCGGTACCCACTGCGGTCGCCGCCGCCAGTCCGGTCCCGGTAGCCGCCGCGGTCCCCGCCGCCAGTCCGGTCCCGGTAGCCGTCCCGGTCACCAGCCCTGTCGCGGAAGCCACTCCGGCCCTGGCGGTCATCCGGTACGCGGTCGGCCCTGCGGCCGTCGCCTTCAGCCCTCGCACCTCGGTCGTGGGATCGATCCGACCTGCTCCGGTCCGAGCCGGTCCGGTCAGTCCTGGCCCGGTCCGAGCCGGTCCGGTCAGACCTGGTCCGGTCCGAGCCGGTCCGCCGATCGCTGAATCCACCTCCGCCGGAACGGTCATCGCCACCTCGGCCGCGGTCATACCCGCCTCGATCGCGCGACGACGAACCATCCCTCGACCGGCGACTTTCCGAGCCGGCCGGGCGGGCCCGCCCCGACGAGCCTTGACGGTCGGCGTTGCTACGGCGGTGCCCAGTGCCCGCGGGCTTTCCGTGCCCATCGCTCGAGCGAGGCCGATCCGAACGATCGCGTCCTGCTCCGCGCTCGGTAGCGCCCTCGCCGTCGTTCGTCGATTCTGTGTTCACAAGCCCAATCCTTCCCGACGGAGATTGCGCCCGTGCCACCAATACCCACGGCTCTCATCACGGGGGGACGAGAGCGGGGCGCTGCGCACCCGATCGCGGCCCGCGACGACGCTCAGAGCCCGACGGTCGACGGGGCCGTGGCCCTCGCGGCGGACGCGCATCGGCTGTCCCGAGCCTAGGTGACCACCCACCGCGAACCCAGGAGCTGCGCGCCACGACAGCGGCGTACCTCTGCGATTTTGGATGTTTCTCGGTGCGCGCTGCCCGCGAGTCATCCAACGTTCAGGCGCTGGCGGGTATCCGTGCCCGCGGCCCGCTCCAAGATCGCCGTGATCATGATGGGACCGTCGTGAAAAGGCGTCGATCATGACCTGGAGCTGGAGGTCATGATCGGCCAGTTTAGGGGTGGGGTGCAGGTAGGGCAGCGGGTCAAGCGGTCAGGGGGTGAGTTCGACGCCGGCGACGTTGCGCCGTCCCCGCCGCAGGACCAGCCACTTCCCGTGCAACAACGCCGAGCGGTCCACCACCGCCTCGGCGTCGGTGACCCGATCGTTGTTGACGTAGGCGCCGCCATCGGCGATCGTGCGGCGCGCCTCATTCAGGCTCGACACGAGGCCGGACTCCTTGAGCAGGATCGCGACCGGCGGCAGCTCCCCCGCCAGCGTGACGAGCCCCGCCTCCGACAGCGCCGCGCGCAGCGTGGACGGCCCGAGGTCGGCAAGGGAACCGCGTCCGAACAAGGCCTGCGACGCCGCGACCACCTGCGCACACTCCTTCTCGCCGTGAAGCAGGGTGGTCAGCTCCTCGGCCAGGGCCCGCTGCGCGGCTCGGGCGGCCGGCCGCTCGGCGGTCTGTTTCTCGACCGCCTCGATCTCCTCGCGCGTCTTGAAGCTGAAGATCTTGAAGTAGTCAACGATGTCTGCGTCCTCGGCGTTGATCCAGAACTGGTAGAAGGCGTACGGACTGGTCATGGACGGGTCCAGCCATAGGGACATGCCGGCCGCGCTCTTGCCGAACTTCGTGCCGTCGGCCCGGGCGACGAGCGGTGTTACGAACGCATGGACCCCACGCACGCCGCGACGGCGACAGAAGTCAACGCCAGCGAGAATGTTGCCCCACTGATCCGAGCCGCCCTGCTGCACCGTGCAGCCGTAGCGCTGATTCAGCTGGAAGAAGTCGTGCGCCTGCAGGATCTGGTAGCTGAACTCGGTGAAGCTGATCCCCGACTCCAGGCGAGCCTTCACCACCTCCCGTGCGAGCATCTGGTTGATCGGGAAGTGTTTGCCGATGTCGCGCAGGAACTCCATAGCCGACAGCGGCGCGGTCCAATCGAGGTTGTTGACCATCGTCGCGGGGTTCGGACCGTCGAAATCGAAGAACGGCTCGACCTGCCGGCGGATCTTGTCAACCCACCCGGCCACCACCTCGGCGTCGTTGAGCGTGCGCTCGCCCTCCTGCTTCGGGTCCCCGATCAGGCCGGTGGCGCCGCCAACGAGCAGCAGTGGATGGTGACCTGCGCGCTGCAGTCGGCGCGCGGTGAGAACCTGCACCAGGTTGCCGATCTGTAGGCTCGGCGCGCTGGGGTCGAAGCCGACATAGAACGTCACCGGACCTGCGGCCAGGTGCTTGCGCAGTTCGTCCAGGTCGGTGGAGTCCTGGAGTAGGCCCCGCCACTGCAGATCGTCGATTACTTCGGTCACGCCGTGATTGTCGCGCATCGGGCCTGATCACACGAAACGGGTTAGCCGCGCGAAGGTTTGATCGAGTGGGTGCCGCGAAGGCAACATGGCCCCGGTCTGCTACCCGACAGACGTGTAGCACAGGTGCTACAGTCGGAGCCGTGAGCGAGGTTGGGCTACGGGAGATGCGACAGAACGCCAGCGATCTGGTGCGCCGCGCCCAGGCGGGCGAGCACGTGACGATTACCGTGGCCGGCCGACCGGCTGCCGTACTCGGCCCTGTCAGCCCACGGGCATGGCGTCGCTGGGACGACCTCGCCGACATATTCGCCGAGCCGACCGACGCTGATTGGGCCTATGATCGCGACCTGCTCGACGACTCCGTCGCCGACCCGTGGGCGCAGCGGTGAGCCGCGGCATTCTTGACACGAGCGTCCTTATCGCCACCGATATCGTCCCGATCCCGGGCGAGCTGGCCATCAGCGTAGTCAGCCTCGCGGAGCTTCATTTCGGCGTCCTGGTTGCGAAGAGTCAGGAGGTACGGGCGACCCGGCTGACCCGCCTCAGCGCCGTGCAGCGACGGTTCGATCCGCTTCCGGTCGACGAAGCCGTCGCCAACAGCTACGGGCGCCTGGCTGCCCGGGTCGCACTAGTTGGACGCCAACCACGCGCGAGGGTCATGGACCTACTAATCGCCGCCACGGCGCACGCCCACGACGCCAGCGTGTACACCCGCAACGCTGATGACCTCGCCGGACTCGAGGATCTCATCACGATCGTCGCTATCTAACCGCGCAACCTAACCGGTCGTATCAGGCGCCAGGCACGGACGTTCGCCTCGGCACGTGGCGGCGGTACGGGCTAACCGTCGGCTCGCCGGTTAGCCAGAACCGCCACGGCCGCTCAGCCCCGCCGTTCACGCCTACCCGAGGCCCGACCGCGATCGCCACCGCGTCAACCGGTGCCGAGGGAGGAAGGAGCAGGATCGGCCCGCCGCCCGAGAGCAGCGGTGTGCCATCGGCGCGGCCGTCAACGCCCAGAGCCTGCGCGAGCCGTGCCGGTCCGCGAGCGAGATCCCGATCCAGACGTGCGCTGCGACGGCGCGAGCGGGCGACGTCGAGACCCTTGACTACCTCGCCGGCCCGCAACAGCACGGCCGACGCAACGCCAACCGGACCGGTCACCACGTTCAGGCACCAGTGCTTCTGTGGAGAGTTTGCGCGTGTTACCGGCTGGCCCGTTGCGGAAACGGGCGTGGCCGTACGACAGAGGAATGGACACCCACCTACGCCCTTGTCGCACACCCGGAGGTCGATCTTGAGCCTTCCCGGTATTCTTGCCCCCCTATGACGTACCACTGGCTCCAGGCCCCAGCCTCTCAGGTTGCGACGACTGCTCAGACTCTGCTGGGCTGGACCGTATCAGCCAACGGCGTCAGCTTGCGGCTGACCGAGGTCGAGGCGTACGCCGGCACTGGGGAAGACCCAGCTTCCCATGCACAGCGAGGGCCGACTCCGCGCAACGAGGTCATGTTCGGTTCGGCGGGGAATATTTACCTATACTTCGTATTTGGCATGCACTGGTGCATGAACATCGTCTGCGGCCACGAAGGCGAGGCTGCTGCCGTCCTGCTGCGGGCCGGTGAGGTGACCGAGGGGATCGAGGTCGCCCGAGAACGCCGCAACCATGCTCCGGATAGTTACCTGGCGCGCGGACCGGCGAGGCTCGTCAACGCACTCGGGCTCGGTCGCGACGCCAACGGCACCTCGGCCGTCGACGGGTCCGGGCCTATGCTCCTCACCCCACCATCAGCCGCCATCGATCCAGCGTTAGTCGCGTCCGGTCCCCGCGTCGGGGTGACCGCAGCGCACGACATACCTTGGCGGTTTTGGCTGGTGGGCGAGCCGAGTGTGAGCCCGTACCGCCGCCACACTCCGCGCCGCAGGCCCACATACACCGTAATTGTTTGACCTGCGTAATGCCCTGGGCTTTTGACGTAGTCGTGGAACCCGTCGGCACGCGTCAGCGGTGGCGCGGGTCGGTGAGGTTGTCGAATTGTGGGAAGTCGGTCTCCCCGCGCGTTGGTGATCAAGGGCATGCCTACCCCAGGGGACCGAGACTACTTGGCTCCCATTCGGCGTCTGTTGAGCACGGGACGGGCGGCACCCGCTCAGCCGCACAGGGTCTAGTGCGGCTGTAAGACGGAGCTGGCGCCGGCTACGGCTTTCGGTCGCAAACCTGCATCGGTATCAGGAGCAGCCGATTGTCCTCGGCCATGGTGGAGGGAGGGGCACGGCGGTCCATCGCTGACTAGCGCAGATGCGTAACTCTGCTAGGCATGTCTGCCGCTTCCAACCGCGCCTTGAGCGTTTCGATGTTCGCCTTGTAGGCGTTTGCTTCCAGCTCGAGGGTTTGGATGATGCGGACGAAGTCCTTTGCCGCGTTGTGCCAGTTGTCACTCTCGCGACGCAGCGCCGCGATCTCGGCTTCAGCCTTCGCGACGCACGCCTCCAACATCCGCTCACGATCCGATGTCGTCTCGGCGACGGCGGCATCCCGGCGGGCGTAGAACTCGTCCTTCAGATCCGGATGCCAGTGGGTCAGGGCATGACGTTTCACGCCCGCTTCCTGGGCGAGGTTCACGACCGTCAGCGGGCTGCCGGCGGGCACGTTCTTCGTAGCGCCGCCCCGCAGCCGATTCATCGCGGCGCGGATGTCGCGTCGCACTGGATCTTTCTCATCCGACGGGGCTGGGAATCCGTTCGTCTTGCCGCTGTCAGTCACGCCTGGGGGTCTTCCTCGTTATCTAGATGCACGATCCGCCCCTCGGCCCGTTCCATTTCCGCCCGGTAACCCGCGGCAAGCCGCAGCTTCCGCTGCGCCGCCGGCACCGGCAGCACCGCCGCCTCAGCTTCCAGTGCCCCGATGCGCCCCCAAACCAGTCGGCGGTCGGAGTCGGTGTAGACCTTGTTGGGGCAGACGATTCGGCACTCGCCCAACTCCGGGAACTCGCCCGTGCCGCACGCTGCCTGGGTACGGTCGTGGATGCAGTACCAGGACGTGCCGTTGAGAGCGACCTTGTAGACCTTCTGCTTGGACCGGGCGGCACGACGCTTGAAGTCGCGCTCGTCGGTCAGGCGCAGTAGTGCTCCGTCACCGCCGACTGCCTTGACCACCTCCAACGCCCGCTGAACCGCTGGGCCGGAGATGCCCTCACCGCTGGTCACCAATCGTTCGGATAACTCCGTGGTCGCGGCAACGGATAGGGCTGCGCGGCGCTCGTGCACTAGCTGCCCGCGGCGGCGCGTGTCGCCGTAGCCCTCCATCGTCTCTGTCTCGTAAACGCTCCCGACCACGTGCTTGGCTTGCTGAGCGCCCGCGTTAAGCCCGTCCTTCTGGTCTTCGATCATCGCCAGGGCTGTGCGGCGAAACTGCCGCAGGGTGAGGGATTCGGGCCTGGGGATCCGGTAGGACTGCGGCAGGTCCAGCAGGTCCGCCAAGCGGTTGGCCGTATCAGCGAACTTTTGCAGCCGGTAGGTCCCGACTGTCGTCGCCATCGCTTCATCTGTTGACCCTTGCGCTCCGTTCTGGCTGGGGAACACCAGCGGCGACCCGTCCGTCAGTTGGATCGCTAACGCGGCCGCCTTCGCACCCGTCTCGATGGTCTCCCAGGTGACCGGAACCCCGTCCAGCCGCTGCGAGCCAGAGATGTCAGTCTGCCCCTTGAACAGCCTCCCGTGGACGAGGAACCGCACGTGGCCCGTGTCGCTCTCCACCTTCTCGATCACCGGCCTTGACGAGCCATCGTCCTTGGACGCCTCGATCTCCAGGGACAGCATTTCGTGCGGCCGCAGCCCGCTGCCGAGGCCGACGACGATCATGCACGCCTCCCGCAGCCGCGCCAGCCAGAAGTCCACGTCGTAGAAGTCGATGCCGGACAACCACTGCTGTCCATGGATGCGTCCTCGCACATGGACGTCCAGCGGTGCTCCCCGCGCGACAGTCGCGTAGCGGAACTCGTCGTCGTTCTGATGGACCCACTGCACCGCTGACCGAGAAAGGCCAAACACACCCTCCATGTAGGTGCTCGCAAAGTTGACCTGGCCGCGGTCAACACCCCATGTTCTCTTCGATGACCCCGGCAGGCTCCCGTAGGTGGCCAGCCAGTCCCGCAGCGCGGCGCGCACCGCGTCGGCGCCCTTGCCCGGCTGTGCCGCCACCGCCCCGTCGGTCATCTGGGCGACCCGGTCCCGGGCCGCGAGGATGTCCGTAGCGAACTCGTCGATGAACGCGCACGCCCACACGATCAACGGAGCGTACGTATCCGGGGCCATCTCCTGGGTGGTGTTTTCTCCGCGCCAGCTTCGATCAAAACTCAATTCCTCGTCCAGCCATGACGGCCGCCGCAGACGGTCCGCGGCCGGCAGGTCAGGTGCGGAGTAGTGCAGCCGCTCGACCGCATGAAGTCGCGCCTCCTTCTCCCGGGCGTCGAAGTTGCACCCGCGAGTGTTCAAAGCCGTCAGCACCGACTGGCAGTACTCGCTAAGGACATACGCGTTAACGCTGGCGAGGTCATCATGTTCCTTAGCAAGAGCACAGAATAGGTAAACGATCTGGCGGAAGAGAATGACCAAGCTTCGGCTTGCGAGCTACGGACGGGCATGCGTTCCCGGGGCGTTCAGTATTTCAGCCGGCGTCTTCGTGTTGATCGCCAACCACATGAACCGCTTGGCGGTGACACGGAACTTCTCAGGCACGATCATGAAGTTCAGCGTCGGCGGCCTCTGGTTCCCCGTCGTGCCCAACCCAGCCAGGGGCCAGCGGTCGTCGCTGAACATGGGCACCACCGCGGACTTCTTCCTGACCCTTGGCCTCGTGATCGCCGGGAAGTCCATCTCGGGCCAGCAGCCGCCCTGAGGCATGACAAGCTGGGACGACGTCGACTTTGCCGCCCGGCTGCTCATATCTCGTACTCCCTCTTGCGGACGGCGCCCGTCACCTGCGCCGTAATATCGTCTGCGCGCCGCTGCCGCGCCCAGTCCCACTGCGCATGCGACAAGTCCTTCAGGATCAGCGTCAATCGCGCCCACGCCAGCGCGTACCGGCTCCGCCACGTCGCCTCGCGCGCCGTCTGCCGCAGCCCTTCGAGCATGTCGAACAGACACACCAGCAGCGGCAGGTGATCGTCCACGGCGAACGCGTTTGAGCAGCCCAGGCACGCCAGCCACGGATCGTCGCACGGCTTGCCCGTCCGGGGGTTGTGGTCACAGTCCGTGCAGCCCATACCCGTCGGTGTCAGGTAGCGTTCCGGCCCGCCCGCCAGCAGCCCGGCGTGCTGGGCCTCCTCATGGCTGAGCAACTTCACGAACGTCTGCTGCGCAGTGTCGAACAGGTTCTGCAGCCCCCGCGCGGCAACCTTCTGCATCTCCGCCTTGCGCTTGGGGTCCTTCATCGCGTACTCGCGGATGAAGGTGGTCTCCTCGTGGTGGTGTGGGCGGGCCAGCACCCGCGTGACGACGGACCGGCGCAACTTCTGCAGGTTGACAGCCCCGTCGCCGGGCACCCATGTGGGCTCCTTGGCCATGACGACTCTCGGCAGCGCGCCGATGTCATTCTGCAACACACCGTTGCGGCAATTCACGAACCAGATGAGCCGGTCAGCGTTGACGCCGCCGACACGCCGCAGCCGCTCGCGGCTTGGCTCGGTTAGTTCGGCCACCAGGGCAAGGCGACGGCCCAGCGACCGTGAAGTACCTGCGTTCTCGGTCATATAGCGCCGCCGGGCTCCGCGGCGCGGCTTGTCCAGCGACGAATGCAGTACCGTGACGCCCTCGTCCGCCGCCGTGGCTGCCGTGGACGGAGCTGTCCGGCGCTGTAACGTCGACGAGTTCTCACCCGTCTCGCACATTAGGGCCACGACCGCCGCCAGCGCCTCGTCGGTTGTCAGGAATAGCGCTCGCCACGCCAGCCGCTTCAGAGGCCACGTCCACGCGCCGAGGCGCTTCATCGCCCCGATGGCCTGGTAATGGTCGTTCGTCATGTCCCCGAAACCGTGGTCGAGCAGCATCTGCAGCGCCTCCCAACGCGTCCGATCAGACGCGTCGACACAGTCCTCGTCCTGCTGGACCAGCTCCCAGTTCGCACCGATGCGCCTGTGCGCGCGGCACAGCGCCAGGTACGCCTGCTTCTTGAACTCCTCGATCTGGTCGACCTCGTAGAAGTCCCGCTCTTCCGCGCCAGGGTTCTCCGGCTCCATGTATCGGGCCGCCACGGCCTGCTTCGTGACCTCGTCCAGCCCCGGCTGTGACAAGATCACAGCCCGCACCCGACTCAACGCATGATTTCTCGAGAGAGCGGAGATACCGGCCTTCTGCGACCGGAAGTCCTCCATCAACGCGTTCCAGTCCCCGACCCTAAACGCCTCAAGATCCGTCAGCCGGCGCTTCTGGCACCACGCCAGGAACTGACGCACGCTCCTGTGCGCGGACTTGCATGTCTCCGTTTCCCGCCATCTGCCGTCCGGCCCGTTCAGCCGGGCAAACGCCCGGACCACCTGCTGCCGCA
>Ga0209843_1000091_pt1 | contig 13257 bp, 17 predicted proteins | sample GWRWS1_20_30_FD_187222 | JGI IMG/M metagenome (GOLD analysis project Ga0209843, IMG submission 187222) | Riverbed sediment microbial communities from areas with vegetation nearby in Columbia River, Washington, USA - GW-RW S1_20_30 (SPAdes)... | ecosystem: Environmental > Aquatic > Freshwater >... | reverse complement strand
GGGAAATGGTCGATGACCTGCGACACCTGTCGGGTCACCACCGGCACCAGCAGGGAGACCGCCAGCGCGACCAGGCAGAGGAACAGCACGTACACCACGCCCGCCCCGGCCACCCTCGGCACGCCGCGCTGCTCCAGCGCGCTGACGACCGGGTTGAGCAGGTAGACGACGACCACGGCGAGCAGCAGCGGCGGCACCACCGGGTTGACGTAGACGAGCAGGCGGAGCAGCAGGTAGGCGAGGACGATGACGCCGATCCCGGCCCAGGCGAGGACGCCGAGGCGCACGAACCGCTCGTAGGCCGACGGGCGGCTGGGCGGCGGGTGCAGCAGCGGCGCCCGCGGCCGCTCCTCGCCGGTCTGGGCCATGCCTCGCCGCCTTCTTCCGGTCGACCGCGCCTGCCTGGGATGCCAGGATGCTCCTTTGGAGGGTACGAGGATACGGGTTCTTCGCGGCGACGAAAGGCGGGATCGCGCACGATGGCCGAGCTGGTGGTGGCGTCCAACCGCGGTCCCGTCCAGTTCGAGGTCGACGACGACGGCAACCTGACCTCGGGAAGGGGCGCCGGCGGGATGGTGGCCGCGCTCGGGCCGGCGCTCGCCGGCCAGGCGGGCACCTGGGTGGCTGCGGCGATCACCGAGGGCGACCGGGTGGCGGCCAGGCGGGTGGCCCGTTCCGGGCGGTTGCGCACGCTCGAGCTGGCCCAGGGCAGCGTCCGGCTCCGCAGCCTGGTGATCGACCCGCGGGCGTACCTGCGGTACTACAACCGGGTCTCCAACCGGACCATCTGGTTCCTGCAGCACTACCTGTTCGACGTGCCGCGGCACCCCCGCTTCGACCGCAGCTTCCAGGTCGCGTGGCGGGACTACTGGGACGTCAACCAGGCGTTCGCGGCCGCCTGCGACGACGAGGCCAGCCTCGGCGCCGAGGTGTTCGTCCAGGACTACCACCTGGCCCTGACCCCGGCGATGCTGCGCGAGCGCCGGCCCGACCTCCGCATCGCCCACTTCACCCACTGCCCGTGGGCCGACCCCGGCTACTTCGCGATGCTGCCGAACCGGGTCGCGGCCGCGATCCTGGAGGGGATGCTCGGGGCCGACCTGCTCGGCTTCCTGGTCCCCCGCTGGGCCCGCAACTTCCTGCGCTGCTGCCAGGACGCCAGCTACCGGGTGGACCGGGACCGCGGCACGGTGCTGACCCCCGACGGGCGCACCGTCCTGATCCGCAGCTATCCGCTGGGGGTGGACGGCGACGACCTGCGCCGCAGGGCCGCGGAGCGGGACGTCCAGGCGCAGCTCCGCGCGGTGACCGAGCTGGCGCGGGGGCGCAGCATGATCGTGCGGGTGGACCGCATGGAGCTCTCCAAGAACATCCTGCGCGGGCTGGAGGGCTACGGGCTGTTCCTGGAGCGCAACCCACGGGCACGGGGCCGGGTGGTGCACTACGCGCTCGCCTACGCCTCCCGCCGCGACCTCCCCGAGTACCAGGCCTACACCGCCGAGGTGAAGCACGCCGCCGAGGCGATCAACGAGCGCTTCCGGACCAGGAGCTGGGAGCCGGTGATCCTGGAGCTGAAGGACAACTACCCGAAGGCCCTCGCCGCGATGGCCGTCGCCGACGTGCTGCTCGTCAACCCGGTCTGGGACGGCATGAACCTGGTCGCCAAGGAGGGCCCGGCGGTGAGCCTCCGCGAGGTGGTGCTGATCCTGTCCCGCAACGCCGGCGCCGCCGACGACCTCGCCGACGGTGCGCTGCTGGTCAACCCGTTCGACACCGCCGAGCTCGCCGAGGCGATCGCGACCGCGGTGACGATGCCGGCCGACGAGCGGGCCAAGCGGGCCGCCCTGCTGCGCGAGGGCGCCACCGCGCTGCCGCCCCAGGAGTGGTTCGCAGCCCAGCGGGAGGTCCTCGCCGCGCTGCGCCCGGCGGGCTAGCGCAGGGCCGCTTGCCTGGTGGCGGCCGGCCGCCTCCCACCGCCGGAAGGTACGGTTGCGGAGCGTGCGGTGCGGCGCGTCCGGCCAGCCGGCGGCCGCCGGCGTTGGAGACGCCGGCGGCCAGCTCCGGGCCGGCGCTGGTCCCGAACCCGACCGACCAGATCGGGTAGTCGATGCCCAGCTCCCTAGAGAACGGCGTTCGCAGGGCGCTCACCGGGCGATCATCCCCCGCCCGCGACCCAGCGCTCCAGCAGGGCGCGCAGGCCCTCCGGGCCCTCGACCGTCAGGTCGGCCAGGTCGAGCAGCTCAGGGGGGGACTCGGCCGAGCGGACCGCGACCCGTAGCCCGTCCAGCCCCGACGCCGCCAGCTCCTCGACGGCGCGGAAGGCGACCAGGTCGCCGCGGTCGTCGCCGGCCATCACCACCGCCTCGGCGCGGGCCTCGGCCACCACCCGGCGGACGGCGTCGCCCTTGTCGAAGCCGACCGTGGGACGCAGCTCCCACACCAGCCGGCCGGGCTCGACCCGCAGGCCGTGGCGGGCGGCGGTGTCGCGGGCGGCCGCCTCGATGGGGCCGGCCCAGCGCTCCGGGTCCGCCACCCGGCGCAGGTGGACACCGACCGAGAGCCCCTTGTCCTCCACGTAGGCGCCCGCCCCGGTCACGGCCGGCTGGGCGCCCAGGTCCCGCAGGGCCGCCCGCACCGCCGGGCGGACCGGCTCGGCCTCCGGCGCGACCGCGACCCGGCCCTCGACGAGCTCCTCCAGCCCGTACAGGCCCAGGTAGCGGACGCCCGTGGCGGCGGCGCGGGCGGCCAGCCAGGCGGCCGGCCGGCCGGACACCAGGGCGACGGCGGCGAAGCGGCCGGCCAGGCGGCCGAGCAGCTCAGGGGTGCCCGGCAGCGGGGCGGCCGCCTCGGGGTCGTCGACGATCGGCGCCAGGGTGCCGTCGAAGTCGAGGCACAACGCGGTCCGGCCCGCCATCCCGGCGACCCGGTCCGGGGGGAGACGGGCCATCAGACGCCAGGGTAGTTCTGGCCGATCACCGCGTGGAGGTCGACCTGGCGCGACAGGTTGGACGGTGCGGGGGCGACCACCTGGAAGGCCGGGAACCGCTCGCGGAACGCCTCGGCGTCGGCGCGGTGCCCGCTGGTGTAGTAGACCCGCGAGACCGGGTAGTTCCCGAGCGCGGTGTTGGCGGCGACGACCTGGTAACCCTCTGCGCGCACCTGGGTGGCGACCCGGTTGGCCAGGCCGGCGACGAACACGCCGTTGAGGACCTGGACGGTCACGCCCTTGGTGGGGCGCAGGGTGGAGCCGCTCGGCGGGGTGGTCGTGGTCGGCACCCCGGTCGCGGGCGGCCGGGTGGTGGCGCTGGTCCCCGTCGCGCCGGTCGGGGCGCGCGTGCTGGCGGTCGTCGTCCGGGACTCGGTGGTGCCGCTGGCCGTCCCGTGGTCCGCCCGCCCCGGCCCCGAGAGCCGGTCGACGAGCACGAACAGGACCAGGAACGATGCGAGCACCAGCGCCGCCCGGGCGGTCGGGCCGGGTCGCAAGCTGACCTCCTCGCTACGAGCCCCCGGTCGGGCCCTGCAGGCCGAGCCTACGGGATGCGCGCTGGCGGCGTCGCGCGGCTCGCTGGCGCTGCAGGCGCTTGACGAGCATGGGGTCGTGGGCGAGCGCGGCCGGGTCGTCGATCAGCCGGCTGAGGAGCTGGTAGTAGGCGGTCGGGCCGACGCCGAACCGGCGCCGGATCGCCTCCTCCTTGGCCCCGGCGTGCCGCCACCACTGCCGCTCGAAGGCGAGCATGCCCACGTCCCGCTCCCCCAGGGGCTCCACCTCGGCCGGCGCGGCCGTTGGGGGGAATGCGGGGGGCGGAGCCCCCCGCACCTGTGCGTAGTTCTCCACGTCCTCTCCCCGCAGTTCTCCGCAGGCAGGGACCGGGCTGCGTCCCCGAACCCGTGGCACCGGATTCCCAAGATCTTGTGTCGGGGCGCAACATAAACGCTACATGTTGCGGAGGGCAAGCCAGGGACCGCCGTTAGCGCCCTGTGAGCACGGGATTTGGCGATCCACGCAGAAGCACGCTAGAGTCCGGCCGTTTGATCACGGAATGGTCACTGGACGGCCACGTTTGGCTCCGGATGACCCCTCCGGCCCCCACCGGAGGGAGAAGGAGGTCCGCCTCTTGCCTTCAGGCGCTCGACGGTTCCCCCACCGTCGATGGCCAGGTCGTGCCGCTCGAACCGTGCTGCTGGCGGCGCTGCTGTTGCCGCTGACCGTGCTGTCGGGCGGCGGCTCGCCGGCAAGCGCCGCTCCGAGCCAGGCCAGCCTCGAGGCCCAGCTCCAGCGGCTCAACCGTCAGGCCGACCAGCTCGTCGAGGAGTACAACCAGAGCAACCTGCTGCTCAAGCGGCTCCGCAAGACCCGCGACGAGATGCGAGCGCAGGCCAGCGGGGCCGAGGCGAAGCTCAAGGCGTTGCAGACGACCCTCGGGGCGCGAGCGGCCGCCGCCTACGTCCAGGGCGCCGGCAACACCCTGGCCGCCGTGCTCAACTCCGAGGACCCGGCCAGCGCCATCGACCGGGTCCAGGTCCTGGAGCTGCTGGCCAGCCACGACGGCGACCTGATGGACCGGCTCGCGTTGGCCGGCCAGGCCTACGACGGTCGCAAGCGGGACCTGGCCGCCGCCGAGCACGAGGCTGCCGCCGAGGTGGCCCGCCTGGACGCCAAGAAGGCCGAGGTCGAGCGGGCCGCCGCCAGGACCAGGGAGCTGCTCCGCCAGATGCGGGCCCGCAGCGCCAGCCCGAGCCCGAACCCGGGTCCCGCGCCCTCCCCGCCGCCCTCCTCCGGTGGCAGCGGCGCGGGCGCGACCGCCGTCCGCTACGCCATGGCCCAGGTCGGCCAGCCCTACTGCTACGGCGGCACCGGGCCGTGCTACGACTGCTCGGGGCTGACGATGCGGGCCTGGGCGCAGGCCGGCGTCTCCCTCCCCCACTCCAGCGCCGCCCAGTACGGGGTCGGCCGGCACATCTCGGCCAGCGAGCTGCAGCCGGGCGACCTGATCTTCTACTACAGCCCCATCTCCCACGTCTCCATCTACATCGGCAACGGACAGCGGGTGTCGGCCACCCACACCGGCGACTACGTCCGCGTCCAGTCCCTCGGCAGCAGCATCGTCGGCTACACCCGCCCGAACGGATAGATCCCCCACCGCGCCTCCCGCGCAAAGATCCCCCAATGCAGAAGGCCCGTGAGTGCACGGGCCTTCTGCATGTCCGCGTATCGTGACGCCATGCCGCCGCAGCAGCCGCCGGCCCTGGCCACCGCCAGGCCGCTCCTGTCGGGGACGACCTTCGGGATGTTCGCCATCGTCGTCCTGATCTGGCTGCTGTCGCTGGTGGTGGTCGCGCTGCCCGCGCTCGGGGCGGCCCTGGTGGCTGGCTGGCGGCCGCAGGTGGCCGTGGCGCTGGCCTGCGGCGCCTGGACGGTGAGCGCCCCGCTGGTGCTCACCCGCCCGGTCGAGGCGCTGCTGGCGAAGCTGCTGTACCACGGCCTGCACCGGCCCGACCCGGCCGACCTGGCCAGGATCGTCCCGGCGCTCGAGCGGGTGTGCTTGCGGGCGGGCGCCGACCGGCTCTCGCCTAGCGGAGCGCGAGGCCCCGGCCGCTACCTGCTGCGGGTCCAGGAGAGCCGGCAGCTCAACGCCTTCGCCCTCGGGGGCCACGTGCTGGCCGTCACGCGGGCCGCGGTCGACCTGCCCGACGACATGCTGGAGGCGGTGCTGGCCCACGAGGTCGGCCACCACCGCCACCTGCATCCCCTGGCGATCATCCTCGGCTGGTGGTACCTGCTGCCGTTCGAGGCGGCCGAACGGCTGCAGCGGGCCATCCGCCGCGTCACCCGGGGGCTCGCGCGGGCCTACTCGCGGCTGCGCGAGCAGACCGCCGGGGCGCGCGCGGCGGACGGTGCCATCGGCATGCTGGTCCTGCTGGTGCTGCTCGGCGTGCTGGTCATCGCCGGCACGCTGCTGGCGGTGGCGCTCGGCCTGCTGTGGCTGCCGCTCGCGGTGCTGGTGCGGCTGGCGCGGGTGCTCGGCGCGGCCCTGTCGCGGTCCGGCGAGTACGCGGCCGACCGGCACGCCGTCGAGCTCGGCTACGGCCCCGGCCTGGTGCGGGTCCTGGAGCTGTTCGTCGTCGCCGAACGGTCGGCGCGCCGGCCCCGCGGCCTGGCCGCCCTGCTGCGCACCCATCCCACCTGCGAGGCCCGCATCCTCGCGGTCGGCCGCGAACGCATATCGTAGTTGCATCGCCGACTGTTTTCGATATATCGTTAGATCGCTGCTTCGACACACAGGAGGTGACGCAGCGATGCGACGACGCATGTTCCTGCAATCGGTCCCCGAGGACTGGATGCGCCACCACGGCGGGTTCGGGCCGTTCGGCCACGGCCACCTGCCGTTCCCGCCACCGGGCCCGTGGGGCTTCGCGGGCCGCGGGCGCGGCCGCGGGCGGCGCGGCCGCGGCAACGTCCGGGCCGCGATCCTGGCGCTGCTGGCCGAGCGCCCCATGCACGGCTACGAGATGATCCAGGAGCTGGAGAACCGCACCGGCGGGGTGTGGCGCCCAAGCCCCGGGTCGGTCTATCCCACCCTGCAACTGCTCGAGGACGAGGACCTGATCGCCGGCGAGGAGGTCGATGGCCGCAAGCGGTTCGCGCTCACCGACGCCGGCCAGGCCGAGGCCGAGCGCCACGCCCAGCGGGCGCCCTGGGAGGAGGCCACCGAAGGCATCGCGCCTGTGGCCTTCGGCCTGCGCAACGCCATCTTCCAGGTCGGCGAGGCCGCCTGGACGGTCGCCAGCGCCGGCACCGAGGCCCAGCAGACCAGGGCACTGGAGGTCCTCACCGAGTCCAGGCGCCGCCTGTACGCGATCCTCGCCGAGGACGGCGGGGCCGGCGACGCCGCCGAGGACGAGCCGGAGGCCTGAGCCTCAGGTGCGCTCGTGGCGGCCTCGGGCCCCGCGTGCCGCCAGGTGCGCGCCGCCGCGCGCCCGACTCGTCGGGCGCCGGCCGGCGCGGCGGACGACCGCGCCGAGGGCGATCAGGCCAAGCCCGAGCGACACCATGGCGGGAGCCGAGCTGCCGGTGCGCGGCAGGGTCCCGTCCGCGGCGCGGGCCGGGAGGGCGACGGCGAGCATGGTCAGGACGAGGGCGGCGAGCGCCAGCGATCGCCTCACGGCGTGGCGGGACGGGCCAGCCACTGGGGCACGAACCACAGGAACAGCACCACCCCGACCGGCGCGAGCAGCCAGCGGGCCAGCGCGTCGGGCACCAGTTGCAGCACCAGCCTGACCAGGGCGACCCCGCCGGCGGCGAGCGCCAGCGCCCGCCCGGGCCCGAGCAGCCGGGCGACCGGCGCGGCCAGCAAGCCGAGCAGGAAGACGCCGAACGCGAACAGCCCCAGGCTCACCAGCGGCGCGCCCAGCCGGTCCCGGTAGACGCTCATCACCGTCGGGATCATCAACCGCAGGAGCTGCAGCCCGAAGGTCACCGTGAGGGCCGGCAACGCCAGCTCGGCCAGCGCGGCCGCCGGGGCCCTCGGCAGGGTGAAGGCTCGGGTCGTCATCCCGGTAAGCGTAAGCGTCCCACAGCCAGGGGGCCTACGCTCCTCGCCGGGACCTTCAGCGGCCGCCTGGTCCGGGTCAACCGGAACGGCAGCCGCACCGTGCTCGCCAGCGAGGGCCTGTTCGCCCCCGGCGGCTTCGCGATCGCCCACGACGGCAGCATCTACGTCACCAACAACGGCATCCTCGCCGGCGCCGGCCAGGTGCTGCGCATCCCGCCGCGGTAGGAACCATCGGGTTGGCGGGCATCACCCCGATGGGGTGATGCCCGCTCACCCTTGTGGCGGTCACCATGCCGCCGGGCTCGACGCGGGCAGGCCGTGGCGCGCCTGAGGACACCCGGGGCGACGGCCATGGGGCGGCTACGACGAGGTCGGGACAGGGTCCGCGCACGGCGGGAGCAGATCGAGGCGCTCGTGGCCGACGGGCAGGCTCGGCTGGAGCAGGCAAGGGTGCGGAGCGCGGCGGTCGACGCCGCGGTCGGCGTGGTGCGGCGGGAGCGGCCCGTCGCCTCCGGCATCCTGGCGGCGGCGCTGGCCTTCCGCCTGTTCGCCCTGATGATCCCGCTCGCCTACGTGCTGGTGGCCGGGATCGGGTTCACCACGCGCGCCGCGGAGCGGGCCGGCCAGGCCGGGGACGACCAGCTCGGCGACCTGGTCGTCGACTCGATCGCCGCGGTCGCCCGCACCTCGGAACGGGGCCGCTTCATCGCCCTGATCTTCGGCGGCGTCGCGACGCTGCTGGCCGCGGGCGGCGTGGTGGAGGTGCTGCGCTGGGTGCACGTGCTGGCCTGGCGGGTCCCCCCTCGTCGGGAGCGTCGCAACGCGCGGCTGGTCCTGGGATTGATCGCCGGCGTCGTGCTCATCTCCGGCGCGAGCGCCGCCGCCGAGCAGGCGCGGGCCGCCGCTCCGGCCTTGCGAACGAGCTCACCGTGCTGCTGACGACCGCCGCGGTGCAGGTGGTGCTGCTGGCCGTGCTGTGGTTCGCGCTGTCCTGGGCGCTGCCGCGTCCGGCGGTGCCGTGGACCGCGCTGATTCCCGGGGCGCTGCTGTTCGCTGGCGGGTTCCTGGCCTACAACCTGGTCGTCACCCTCTACTTCGCGCCCCGCGCGGCACGCGCGTCGGCGGTGTACGGGTCGCTGGGGGTGGCACTGGTGCTGCTGGTGTCGCTGTTCCTGTTCAGCCGGCTGGCCGTGGCCGCCGCCGAGCTCAACGCCACCCTGTGGGAGCGCCGGGCTCAGCGCCTGCGGCTGAACACGCCGCCGCCGTAGGACCCCAGGTCGTACAGCAACCCGAGGAACACGAAGAACCAGCCCCAGCCGCTGACACCGAACCCCGGCCGGTAGGCGAGCACGTACACCAGGGTCGTGAGCGGCAGGAAGATCAGGCCCAGCAGCGGCAGCACGAACCCCTCGAACGCCCGGTCCACCAGGTTGGTGAAGATCCAGACGAGCACCAGCGCCAGGCGCGGCGAGATCGCCGCCAACACCGCGAGCAGGCATCCCATCGTCCTCAGTCCTCCTCAGTCCCCGCGGGTGCTGGATGGAGTCTGCGGCCAACCGGGGTGAGCCGTCCTCACCCCCAGCGGGTGATTCAGATCGCCGACAGCGCCAGGGAGATCGCGAAGCCGGCGACCACCAGCGGGCCGGTCAGCACGCCCTCCACGGCGTAGGCCTCGGGCAGCAGCGTGTCGGCCAGCATCGCCAGCAATGCCCCGCCCGCGAACGCCTGCACCAGCGCGCCGGTGCGGCCGGCGGCCGGGTCCAGCAGCGCATAGCCCGCCGCCGCCGACACCGCCGACACCACCACCACCGCCGACCACATCAGCACCACCCGGCCCCGGGGCCAGCCGGCCGCCTTCAGCCCGCTCGAGGACGCCATGCCCTCGGGCAGGTTCGACAGCAACACCCCGGCCAGCAGCGACACGCTCACCCCACCCTGCAGCACCGTCAGGCCGAGCACGAACGACTCCGGGACGCCGTCCAGCACCGAGCCGAGCACGATCGCCAGCGGCGACCCTTGCGCCTGCGCCCCTTCGGGGTCCTTGCGCTCGCCGCCGCCGCGGCGGGTCAGCAGCCAGTCGCCGAGGGTGAACACCGCCGCGCCGACCAGCACCAGCAGCGCGACCCAGGCGACCGTTTGGGTCTTGAGCGCCTCGTCGACGAGCTCGAAAGAGACCGAGCCGATCAGCAGCCCGGTGCCCAGGGCCATCACTACCGCGATCACGCGGCGGCTCGGTGAGAACAGGTAGGCGATGAGCGCGCCGATCAGCAGCGCCGAGGCGCCCAGCGCTCCCCAACCGAATGCCTCAGCCACCTGAGGTGAGCCCGCCGAGCGCGTCGCCGATCAGCTTCACGCCGATCACCAGGCACAGCACCGCCATGATGACGGCGTTGTTGTGGGCCATCCAGTCCTTCAGGCGGCCCAGCAGCTCCGCCGACCGCTCTCCCATCGCGAAGTAGAGGACCACCGGCGTCCCCACCCCCAGCGTCCCGACCACGGCGAACACCGCGTAGGCCAACGCCTGCTGTCCGCCCGCGATCCCGGTCTGGGCGATGGCGGCGGCCCCGCCGACGGCCAGCAGCAGGTTCTTGGGGTTGGCGCCGGCCAGGGCGGCGCCACCACCCAGCGCCTGCCCGGGCGTGAACCGGTCGATCGCCCCCATCCACTTGGGCAGCGGCGCCTCCTCCCCCTCGTGGGGACGGCCGCGGAACTGCCGCGCCGCCACCAGCAGCAACAGCAGCCCGAGGACGAGCTCCAGCCAGCTCACCCAGGTCGCCGGCTGGCCCTCCTCGCTGGCGCCGCCGGGACCGGCGAGCGCCAGCACGACCGCGCCGACCACCCCAAGGCCCAGCAGCCAGCCGAGCACGAACGCGGGCCCGTTGGTGCGGGCCTGTGGGGTGGTCAACATCAGCACCACCGCGATGATCGGGACCGGGCTGAGCGCCACCCCGATCGCCAGCGCCAGCGACTGCCCGATCGCCTCACCCATGTGTCCACCTCCCCAAGCGTGGCGTCCACCCTCCAGCACGCCGGGGTGACCCGTCCTCACCCCGGCCGGGTGATTCCCCGGCGCGGGTGGCTCGGGGTTCGGCGGGCGCTGACCCGGAGTCACCCGGAATCACCCGCCGAAGGTGATGCCCGGTCACCCCGCGACCGGTCACAGTGCATGGGTCGGTGAGCAGCGAGGGACGGTGATACCGATGACCGGCGAGGGGCCCGGTCCGACCGGGGAGGAGCAGGCGGAGCTGGAGCGTCTGCGCGCCGAGGTGGCCAGGCTGCGCGCCCAGCAGGCCAAGCAGGCCACCGCGGGCGACCACGCCGCGGCCGCCGGTGGGCGGGCGGGCAGGCAGCGGTGGCGCACGATCGTGGCGGTGCTGCTGCTGGTGCTGGCGTGCGTGCTGGCGCCGCTGTCGGTGGTGGCGATCTGGGCCCGCAACCAGGTCACCAACACCGACCGGTACGTCGCCACGGTCACGCCGCTGGCCAGCGACCCCGCCATCCAGCAGGCCATCACCGACCAGATCACCACCCAGGTCTTCACCGCCATCGACATCCAGGCGCTCACCACCCAGGTGGTGGACGCGCTGTCCGCCCGCGTGGAGGGCCGCGGGCTGCCCCCCCAGGCCGCCGCGGCGCTGGAGGGGTTGGCCGGCCCGATCGCCGACGGCGTGCAGGGCTTTGTCCGCACCCAGGTCGAGCGGATCGTCCAAAGCGACGCGTTCGAGGACGCGTGGGTGCAGGCCAACCGGGTGGCGCACGACGCGCTGGTCAAGGCCCTTACCGGCGAGGGCGGCGGTGCCATCACCGTGGCCAACGACACTGTCACCCTCAACCTGGCGCCGTTCATCCAGACGGTCAAGCAGCGGCTGGTCGCCCAGGGGTTCACCCGCAGGGCTCCGTCAAAGTCACGGTATGCGGCAAATGTCCGAGCATCTCTGCCGGCGGAACCTGCCTTCCAACCTGGGATCAACGCCGCCATGTGACGCTGGCTGGTGACGTGGGCCTCGGACGAATGGGACGAAGAGTGACTTTGACGGAGCGCTCGTCATGGGTCCTGCCTGGTTCGCATATTGTGTTCACCCGGGATGGGCTGGGAGGGGGGGTGACTGGTGACCTCGACGGCTGATGGCCGAGCGTTCGAGCTGCTGGAGTCGAAGCTGGGTCGGGTGCTCGATGAACCAGGCCCGACCGCAGGTGGGCCCGGGACGAGAAGGATGATCTCCATTCGGCGGTTCCGGGGCCGACGTATTGCGAAACCGCAGGTCGGCACGGTGTGAGCCGCAGCTTGTTGGGCCGAGGAGGCCGGGAATGTCCGACGCAGGATCCACCCAGACCATCCAGCCGCCGACCGCGGAGCGGCGCAGGACCGGGCGATCGATCGGGGTGGTCGTCTGTGTCGTGTTGGCCGTGCTGCTCACGACTCCGGCCTTGGTCGCGTTCTGGGGGCAGCGCACGCTGAACGACGCGCAACGGTATCTCGACACGGTGGGTCCTATGGTGAATTCGCCCGAGGTGCAGGACGCCATCGCGACGACGGTCACCAACGCCATCGAGCAGCAGGTCGACATCGAGGCGGTCCTCAACGAGGTCTTCGCCGGGGTCATCACCGACCGTCCCCGCCTGCAGAAGCTGGTCGGGCCACTCTCGGCCGCGATCAACGGGCTGATCGACCGTGAGGTTCGCGCGTTCGTGGCATCGGATGCCTTCGCCGACATTTGGGTCAGGGTCAACACCAGGGCGCAACAGGCCCTGGTTCGCCTTCTGAAGGGGGAGGAGACCGGCGCGGTTTCGCTCCAGGGCGACCAGGTCGTCCTGGACGTGTCCGACGTCATCGACCAGGTCAAGCAGCGCCTGGTCGCGCGCGGACTCACGATCGTGGAGAACGTCCCGATCCCCAACGTGGACAAGCAGATCGTGCTGCTGGAGGCGCCGCAGCTGAAGCAGGCGCGGACGATCTATGCGTTCGCGAATCCGGTGGCCAGGTGGCTGATCCTGGTCGTGGCGGCGCTCTACCTGGCCGCGTTCCTGCTGGCAGGCCGCCGGCCGCGGATGACCGTGATCATCGGGGTGGCGCTGTTGGCGAACGCGCTGCTGCTGGCGCTGTCGCTGTCGATCGGCCGCCAGCTGTTCATCAACGAGCTGGCCGGCACGGTGTTCGGCCCGGCAAGCTCGGTGTTCTACGACACGCTGCTGGCCTATCTCGAGCGCGGCTGGCAGGTGCTTGCGTGGCTCGGGCTGATCCTGGTGGTCGTGGGTTGGTTCACCGGGTCCAACGCCTCCGGTAGCGCTGTCCGCACCAGACTGTCCGGCGGCCTGGAGTCCGTCGGGGCACAGCTGGCCGACGGGCCGCTCGGCGGTGCCGGTCGGTGGGTCGCGGCAAACGCCCGGTGGCTCCGGGTCGCGGTGGGCGTGCTTGGTGTCGTCGTCCTGCTGTGGGGCAACGACGTCTCGGTGTCACGGCTGCTCTGGTCGCTGCTGCTGGTGGTCGTGCTCCTGGCGGTCGTGCAGGTCCTGGTCGGGGCCGGCCACGGAGCGGATCGTCGTCCGAGCGCCGGGGCGCCGAGCACACACCCTGCATGACCCAAGCCAGACCCAAGGGCGCCAGCACCGGCCGGCTCCTGCTGGACCAGCTCGTCGAGCGTGTCCCAGTACGAGAAGTCGTTGGCCATGATCGTATTGATGGCCAGATGCACAGCGTCGACGA
>Ga0209843_1000090_pt1 | contig 13266 bp, 15 predicted proteins | sample GWRWS1_20_30_FD_187222 | JGI IMG/M metagenome (GOLD analysis project Ga0209843, IMG submission 187222) | Riverbed sediment microbial communities from areas with vegetation nearby in Columbia River, Washington, USA - GW-RW S1_20_30 (SPAdes)... | ecosystem: Environmental > Aquatic > Freshwater >... | reverse complement strand
GGGGGCCTAGCGCCCCATGGATCTCGTCCTCCCCGACGCGCTGCCCAGCGACGACGAACGCGCTGCCGTGGACGCCGTGGTCGGCCCCGCCACGTCGGGCTGGTCGGGGGGCCAGCGCGCGATCGAGTTCGAGGGGCGGGTCGCGAGGGGCGGGAGCGAGGCACGCGATCGACGTCACCTGCTGCTGCCGGTCCTGCACGCCCTGCAGGCTAGCGCTGGGTGGATCAGCCCAGGCGGCCTCCGCTACGCGTGCGAACGGCTCACGGTCCCGCCCGCCGAGGCCTATGGGGTCGCGTCGTTCTACGCGATGTTCTCGACCGAGGAGCGGCCGGCGCGTGTCGTTCACGTCTGCGACGACATCGCGTGCAAGGTGGCCGGCGCCGAGGACCTCATCGGTGATCTCGAGCGAGCGCTCGGCTCCGAACGAGAGAACCAACTCCTCCGGAGCCCGTGTCTCGGGATGTGCGAGCGGGCACCTGCAGCGTTGATGCAGACCTTCGGTAACGACGCGAGCGACACCGCGATGGGTCCTGTCTCGATGGAGGTCCTCGACCCGTTCTTGCATGGAGGGTCGTGGACGATGATGACGGGCACGGAGCCGGTGGACGCGGCGCCTCAGGCGCTCGGGACTCGAGAGGGCCTTCGCCTGCTCAGACGCGTTGGCGTCGTCGATCCTTCCTCACTCGACGACTACCGAGCCCGCGGCGGCTACGAGGCGCTTCGTCGGGCGGTGGAGCTCGGTCAAGAGGGCGTGATCCGCGAGATGAAGGACGCGAAGCTCCTCGGGCGTGGCGGCGCGGCGTTCCCCGCCGGGGTGAAGTGGGAGGCGGTCGCGAAGCAGTCCGTTCGACCCCACTACTTCATCTGCAACGCCGATGAATCCGAGCCCGGCACGTTCAAGGACCGGGTGCTGATGGAGCACGACCCGTTGGCCGTCCTCGAATCCCTGACGATCGCCGGGTACGCCACGGGTTCGGAGAAGGGGTTCATCTACATCCGCGGCGAGTACCCCAACGCGACCTCGATGCTCGAAGGCGCGATCGAGAAGGCCTACGCGCACGGGTTCCTCGGATCCGACGTGATGGGGGAGGGGTTCGCGTTCGACGTCGAGCTCCGCCGCGGCGCCGGCGCCTACATCTGCGGTGAGGAGACCTCGCTGTTCAACTCGATCGAGGGAAAGCGCGGCGAGCCCCGGAACAAGCCGCCGTTCCCGGTCGAACGTGGGGTGTTCGGCAAGCCGACCGGGATCAACAACGTCGAGACGCTCGTGAACGTGCTCGAGGTGCTCACGCTCGGCGGCGAGGCGTACGCGAGGATCGGCACGCCGGATTCGACCGGGCCACGGCTGTTCTGCCTCTCCGGCTGCGTAGAACGGCCTGGGGTGTACGAGGTCGAGCACGGCGTCACGCTCCGCGAGCTGCTGGAAATGGCCGGTGGGGTTCGAGGGGGCAAGGCGCTGAAGGCGATCCTCTTGGGTGGTGCGGCAGGCTCGTTCGTCACGCCGGACGACCTGGACCTGCGGCTCACGTTCGAGGACTCGAAGGCGGCGGGCGTCACGCTTGGCTCGGGCGTGGTGATGGTGTTCGACGAGGACGTCGACCTGGCCGACATCGTGCTCCGGATCGCCGCGTTCTTCCGGGACGAGTCCTGTGGGCAGTGCGTCCCGTGCCGGGTGGGGACCGTCCGGCAGGAGGAGGCGCTCGCGCGCGCGATCGCCGGTCGCGCCAACGGATCGCTCTCCGACGAGCTTGCCCTGATCGGCGAGATCGGGCAGGTGATGCGCGACGCATCGATCTGCGGTCTCGGGCAGCTGGCCGCGAACGCGGTCGACTCGGCGATCCACCGGCTGAAGGTCTTCGACGGAGGTGCCGCATGACGGTGGTCCCGCTCGCCCCGCCGAGGCGCCTGGTCGAGCTCGAGGTGGATGGCACCGCCGTTCGCGTCCCCGAGGGTTCGACGATCCTGGACGCGCTCCGTGCCGAAGGCGTGGACACGCCGACGCTCTGCTACGCCGACAACCTCACACCGGTCAACGCCTGCCGCGTATGCGTGGTCGAGCTCGAGGGCTCGCGTGTTCTCGTGCCCTCCTGCGCGCGCAAGGTCGAGCCCGGGATGAGGATCAGGACCGACTCGGAGCGCGTGCGCGTGTCGCGCAAGATGGTGCTCGAGTTCCTCGGCTCGAGCGTAGACGTCTCGCTCACGGGTGCCGATGTCGAACGGTGGCAAGCCGACTACGGCGCCGACGCGTCGCGGTACGGACCCGAGGCCCGGCCGGCAGCAGCAGGCGAACGCGACGCCCGCCACGCCGGCCACCACCACGAGCCGAACGGCGATACGGCGGAGACGGTCCACCAGCCCGTGAAGGTGGACAACGAGCTCTACGTCCGGGACTACTCGAAGTGCATCCTCTGCTACAAGTGCGTCGAGGCCTGCGGCGTCGACGCGCAGAACACGTTCGCGATCGCGGTCGCGGGGCGAGGGTTCGACGCGCGGATCTCAACCGAGTTCGACGTGGGCCTGCCGCACTCGGCCTGCGTCTACTGCGGCAACTGCATCGGCGTATGTCCGACCGGCGCCCTGATGTTCACGAGCGAGCACGAGATGCGCGAGGCCGGCACCTGGGACGAATCGCAGCAGACGGTGACCGAGACCATCTGCCCGTACTGCGGGGTCGGCTGCGATCTCGAGGTCCACGTCCAGGACAATTCGATCGTCAAGGTCACCTCGCCCTCGGACAACGAGGTGACGAGCGGCCACCTGTGCATCAAGGGGCGGTTCGGCTTCCAGTTCGTGCAGAACCGGGCGCCCGAGCCACCGCCGGGAGGGCGGCCTGCCTGAGGTCGCGGGCGTCGTCCTCGCGGGCGGGCGCTCGACACGGTTCGGTGGCGACAAGCTGGCCGAGACCTACCGCGGGATCCCGCTGCTCCAGCACGCCGTGCTGCGGCTCGGCGAGGTCTGTTCCGAGGTGATCGTCGTCCTCGCACCCGGCTCCACCGAACCATCGATGCCGCCGGGCATGTCGGTCGTCTTCGCGCACGACCCGGACGAGGGCCGGGGGCCGCTCGCCGGCCTGCACGCCGGCCTGTCGATCGCCCGAGCCGATCGTGCGCTCGTCGCGGCCGGGGACATGCCTGACCTGCAGACCCGAGTGCTGCTTGAGTTGCTGCACGTCGCGGACGACGCTCCGGTGGACGCGGTCGCGCTTCAGGATGGGGATCGATACCGGCCGTTGCCGTGCGTCGTTCACGTGAGACGCGCGATCGAGGTCGCCCACGCGCTGCTCCACGAGGAACGACGAGCGCTCCACGATCTCCTCGAGGCGCTCCGGCTGGCGATCGTCGACGAGCCGACGTGGCTCGCGCTCGATCCCGCGCGGCGAACCCTGTTCGACGTCGATACGCAGTCGGACCTCGAAGGCTGACGTTTCCCGCATGGGGTCGGGGATGCACGAGCCTGTACGGATCGGACGAGTCGAGGTCTCGGTCGTGTGTGAAGGCTACGCGCCGCTCGAGCTCGCGGACGAGATGCCCGGAGCGGAGGTGGACTGGGACGCCGAACGGGCTCGCCACCCGTGGGCGTTCGTCGACGATGATTCGTGGCCCTGGCACGTCCACGCGTTCGGCCTGCGGACGCCGAGCGGGCTGGTCCTCGTCGACGCCGGTGTGAGCCCGTTCCCACCCGTCCGGCCCTGGGCCGAGCACACGCCACTCGAGCAGGCGCTCCGGATCGCCGGTGTCGACCCGACCGAGGTCCGGATGGTCGTCCACACGCATCTGCATGCGGATCACGCGGGTGGCTCGGTCGTGGACGGTGAGCCTCGGTACCCGAACGCCGTGCACGTCGTGCATCCCGCGGACTGGACCCGAACCGTGGGGAGGGAGCATCCGAACTGGGCTCGCGGTGCGATGCAGCGGGTGTCTGAGCTCGGGATGGTCGACCTCGGCGCCGAGGATCGCGAGGTGTGGCCCGGGGTGCGGGTGGTACACGCGCCAGGGCACACGCCCGGACACCGGTCGGTGGTGCTCGAGGATGGTGGACATCCCTTGTTGTTCACCGGCGATCTCCTCCACACCCCGATCCAGATCGCGAGGCCGGAGCACCCGTCCAACCACGACGTCGACACCGACGTGGCCTGTCGCTCTCGGGTCCGGCTCGTGGAACAGGCTCGGAGCGGAGGGTGGATCGTCGGCGTGAGCCACTTCGCGCGCCCGTTCGGCCGTGCCCGGGAGGGCGGATGGGCCGAGGAGTCCTCGCCGAACGGCTGATGCCGGAAGCCGCCCCACCCGGGTAGATTCCCCCTTGAAGAGCGGGCCCCGCCCGGGTCTCGACGTGCGTCGACCGGCGAGATGCTCCCGCGTATCAAACCCTCGGATCCTCCGGAAAGGACCTCGCATGGCGCGTCGTGTCCTCATCATGGGAGCCGCCGGGCGCGACTTCCACAACTTCAACGTCGCCTACCGCGGCGACCGTCGCTACAAGGTTGTCGCGTTCACCGCGACCCAGATCCCTTTCATCGACGAACGAAGATATCCCGCGAGCCTCGCCGGCGAGCGCTACCCCAACGGGATCGCGATCCACGACGAGAGCGAACTCACGCAGCTCATCGAGGACGAGCACATCGACGACGTGGTCTTCAGCTACTCGGACGTGAGCCACGAGTACGTGATGCACAAGGGCAGCCAGGCACTCGCCGCCGGTGCGAGCTTCGTCCTGCTCGGCCCGCGCGAAACGATGCTGAAGGCCACCGTCCCGGTCGTCGCGGTCTGCGCCGTCCGGACCGGTTCGGGCAAGAGCCAGACGACGCGCGCGATCGCCGGGACGCTGAAGAACGCCGGGAAGCGCGTGGTAGCGGTTCGGCACCCGATGCCGTACGGGAACCTCGAGGCGCAGCGGGTGCAGCGGTACGCGACGCTCGAGGACCTCGACCGCTACGACACCACGATCGAGGAGCGCGAGGAGTACGAGCCGCACATCGCCTCGGGCACGATCATCTACGCCGGGGTCGACTACGGCGACATCCTCGAGCAGGCGCAGGCCGAGTGCGATGTGCTGCTGTGGGACGGCGGGAACAACGACCTGCCCTTCTACACTCCGGACGTGCACATCGTGGTCGCCGACCCGCTCCGGGCCGGCCACGAGACCCGCTATCACCCCGGCGAGGCCAACCTCCGCATGGCGGACGTGATCGTGGTCAACAAGATGGATTCGGCCTCGATCGAACAGGTGAACGCGCTGATGGACACGATCCACCAGGCGAACCCGGCGGCCACGGTGGTCAAGGCCAACAGCCGCGTGACGGTGGACGACCCCGCTGCGATCCGTGGGAAGCGCGTCCTGGTCGTCGAGGACGGGCCGACGCTCACGCACGGCGAGATGAAGTTCGGCGCCGGCGTCGTCGCGGCTCGCGCGCACGGCGCGGACGAGATCGTCGACCCGCGGCCTTGGGCGATCGGCACGATCGACGAGACGTTCCGCAAGTACGACGTCGGACCCGTCCTGCCGGCGATGGGGTACTCGAACGGCCAACTCGCCGAGATGGAGAAGATCATCGACTCGGCCGAAGCCGACGTCGTCGTGATCGGCACGCCGATCGACCTCCGGCGCGTGATCGAGATCCGCAAGCCCGCGGTCCGTGTTCGGTACGACCTCGAGGTGCTGCCCGACTCGCCGAGCCTGCTCGACGTGTTGAAGCCGGTCCTCGGTTAGGTCGTCGATGGAACGCGTCGTCGTCGCGCTCGGCGGGAACGCGCTCCTGCGGCGCGGGCAGGACGACACGTTCGAGAACCTCTACAGCTCGGCCCGTGCCGCGGCCGAGGGCATCGCCGACATCGCGGCGGGCGGCTGGGAGGTCGTCCTCACCCACGGCAACGGGCCGCAGGTCGGACGGATCCTCCTACAGCAGGAGGCCGCGAAACGGTGGGTGCACCCGATGCCGCTCGACGTCTGCGGCGCCGAGAGCCAGGGGCTGATCGGGTACCTGCTCCAGGTCACGATCGGCGACGTCTTCTTCGAGCGAGGGATGGAACGGCCGGTCGCGACCGTCCTCACGCTCACCCGCGTCCGCCCCGACGACCCGGCGTTCGCGAACCCGACCAAGCCGATCGGACCGTTCTACGAGGAGGCCGAGGCGAAGAAGCTCGAGGCTGAGCAGGGCTGGGTGCTGAAGCCCGACCCGCACGGAGGGTTCCGTCGCGTCGTGCCCTCGCCCGATCCGTACTCGATCGTCGAGGCGCCGGTGATCCGAAAACTGGTCGCCGACGGCACGATCGTGATCGCCTCCGGCGGGGGAGGCATCCCCGTGATCGAAGTCGGCCCCAAGCTGATCGGCCGCGAAGGCGTGGTCGACAAGGACCTCGCCGCCGCCATCCTCGCCCGCGACGTCGAGGCCTCGACGCTGCTGATCCTCACCGACGTGCAGGCCGTGCAACGGGGGTTCGGCACCGACCGCGCCGAGCCGATCGAGCGGATGACGGCCGCCGAAGCGCGCCAGCTCCTCGAAGCCGGAGAGTTCGGCGCAGGCTCGATGGGCCCGAAGGTCGAGGCCGCGGTGAGGTGCGTCGAGCAGGGGGGCGGACGAGCGGCGATCGGGGACCTCGACTCGGCGGTCGCGGTCCTGGCCGAGAAGTCGGGAACGACCATCGTCTCCGGATAGCGACGGGGGATGCGGCTCCGGGTCATCGTCTACAACGTCCGGGGGTTCAAGGACGGGCTCGGACGCCTCGTGCGGCTGGTCGGTCATTTCGAGGCCGACGTGCTCCTCCTGAACGAGACCTGGCGCAGATGGCGTCTCCGTAGATTCGCGAAGGCCCTCGGGATGGACGTCGCCGCCGACCCGTGGTCGCCTTTCCGCCGTCGGGTGAAGGACGCGGTGCTCGTCCGGCCGCCATGGACCATCGTCGAGCACCACCAGCACCGGTTCGAAGGGGGTCCGTGGCTCTACCCACGTGGCGCGTTGATCACGACACTCGAGCGAGGCGAAGCGAGGCTGTGCGCGATCTCGACCCATCTGGGTCTTCATCCTCGTGAGCGGCTCGCACACGCACGAGCACTCGTCGCCCTCGTCGATCACGCCGGCGCGCCGATCGTCGCCGGCGGGGACCTGAACGAGAAGCCGGATGGCCGGGCCGTGGGGCTCCTCTCCGAACGGTTCCGCGACGCGTGGCTCCTCGGCGGTGACGCGGACGGTGAGACGTTCCCGGCCGACGAGCCGATCGCGCGGATCGATTACCTGTTCGTCTCGGAAGGGATCGTGGTCGAACGGGTGCTCGTGCCGCCCGGCCCCGACGCGCGCGAGGCGTCCGACCACCGGCCGCTCGTCGCCGAGCTCACCTTCCCCGGGCCGGAGTAGGCTCTGGAGCATCGCTCCCGAAGGAGGACCGGCGATGCTCTCACCCGACATCGAGAACGCGATGAACACGCAGATCGCGGCCGAGCTCTACTCGTCGCAGCTGTACCTCGCGATGTCCGCCTACTGCGAGGAGCAGGCGCTGCCCGGGTTCGCCCGCTGGTTCAAGATCCAGTCCGACGAGGAGCGGGAGCATGCCCTCCAGTTCGTCCGGCACGTCGTCGATCGGGGTGGCCGCGTGATGCTCACCGGGATGGACGCGCCGCAGTCGGACTTCGGCACGCCGCAGGGTGCGTTCGAGCAGGCGCTGGCGCACGAGATGAACGTGTCGATGATGATCGACGGGCTCTACGGGATGGCCGTCCAGCACGGCGACTACGCGAGCCAGGTCTTCTTGCAGTGGTTCGTGACCGAGCAGGTCGAGGAGGAGCGCACGGCGGCCGAGATCGTTCAGACGCTGAAGGCGCTCGGCGGCGAGCCCGCGCCCCTGCTCATGCTCGACCGCGAGCTCGGCTCCCGCGAGGGCTGATCAGACGGAGCGCTTGCGCCGACCAGGGTTCACGAACAGCGTTCCGACCATGTACAGGAACGCGAGCCCGACCGCTCCGGTCAGGCCGACCAGGATGACGACGAACGTCCACTCGAGCAGACCCCACGCGGCGAGCACGGAACCCATGCTACCCGAGCGGGTGCGGCCGATCGCTCAGATCGGAGACGTCGGAACCAGGATCTCGGCGCGCACCCAGGAGAAGCCGACGCACGAGGGCCGCGACCGTGAGGAGTCGTCGCGTGGGTCTTGGTTGGGACGTGAGCGGGTTGACCGGCCGTACAATCCGGGTTCTCGACACCCGCACGAAGGGACTTGACCGCACACCTCGGGAGCGACGAGTGACCACACGCATCGGCGTCCTCACGGCAGGCGGAGACGCGGCCGGACTCAACGCGGCGATCCGTGCCGTCGTGCGCACCGCCATCGGCGTGCACGGCTTCGAGGTCATCGGTTTCCGGCGCGGCTGGCGCGGAGTGATGGACGGGGACGTGATCGAGCTCACCTCGACGTCGGTGCAGGGGATCCTGCACCGGGGCGGGACGATCCTCGGCTCGTCCGGCGCCGACCCCTATCGCGAGCAGGGCGTCGAGCGTGTCCGCCGGACCTTCGCCGACCTCGGCGTCGACGCGCTTATCACGATCGGCGGTGAGGGGACGATGGGAGCGGCGGCGCAGATCTCCTCGGAGGGCGTGCCGGTGGTCGGGATCCCCAAGACGATCGACAACGATCTCTCCGGCACCGACGCCTGCATCGGCTTCGCGACGGCGGTCCAGGTCGCGACCGACGCGATCGACCGTCTCCACACGACCGCGGAGAGCCACGACCGGCTCATGCTGGTCGAGGTGATGGGTCGGAGCGCCGGGTGGATCGCGCTCTTCTCGGGGATCGCCGGAGGCGCTGACACGATCCTGCTCCCGGAGAGGCCCTTCGATCTCGACGAGGTCGCGTCGGTGCTCCGGCGGCGTCATCTGACCGGCCACTCCTGCTCGATCGTCGTCGTGGCCGAGGGCGCCATGCCAGCCGAGGGAACGATGCCCGCACCCGACTACCCCACCGATCCCCGAGGAGATCCGCGGTTGGGGGGCATCGCGTATGAGATCGCACCGCGGATCGAGGCGCTGACCGGGTGGGAGACGCGGGTGACGGTGCTCGGCCACGTGCAGCGTGGCGGCTCTCCGGTCGCCGCCGACCGGATCGTGGCGACGCGGTTCGGCGAGGCGGCGACCGAGCTCGTCGCCGAGGGCGGGTTCGGGCAGATGGTCGCACTGCAGGGCGATCGGATCGGCCAGGTCCCGCTCGCCGAGGCCGCGAAGGTCCGTCCGGTCCCCCAGGAGCTCGTGGCCGTGGCCGAGCTGTTCTTCGAGGAGCGGAGACGCCCGTGAAGATCGGGATCCTGACGGGCGGGGGAGACGTGCCCGGGTTGAACGCGTGCATCAAGGCGGCCACGCTCCGGGCGACCGAGGAGGGCCACGAGGTCGCCGGCATCCGACGCGGCTGGGGCGGGCTGCTCGAGTGCGACCCGGACGATCCCGCGTCGGTCCAGGCCAACATCGTCGATCTCGACGCCTCGGCGGTCCGGACGATCGATCGGAGCGGCGGGACCGTGCTGCACACGTCGCGAACGAACCCGGCGAAGGTCCGGCCGTCCGAGGAGCCGGCCTTCCTGCGCTCGGACGGCAGCGACGGGCCCGTCGACCACACGCCGCACGTCCTGAAGGTGCTCGACCGCCTCGGGATCGACGCGCTGATCCCCATCGGCGGCGACGACACGCTCTCGTTCGCGCTCCGCCTCCACGAGGAAGGGGTCCCGGTCGTCGCGATCCCGAAAACGATGGACAACGATGTCCACGGCACCGACTACTGCATCGGGTTCTCGACGGCGATCACGCGGACGGTCATCTTCATCCACCAGCTGCGGACGAGCGCGGGCTCGCACGAGCGGCTCGCCGTCGTCGAGGTGTTCGGACGGTACAGCGGCGAGACGTCGCTGGTCTCCGCGTACCTGTCGGGCGTCGAGCGTGCGGTCATCAGCGAGGTCCCCTTCGACGTGGAGAAGCTCGCCGCCAAGCTGATCCAGGACAAGCGCGTGAACCCCAGCGGCTACGCGATGATGACGATCTCCGAGGGCGCCACGATGATCGGCGGCGAGACCGTCCACGCCGGGATGGCCGACGCGTACGGGCATCTCAAGCTCGGGGGCATCGGCCAGGTGACCGGTGAGGCGCTGCGCGAGATCACCGGCGAGGGCATCATCTACCAGCAGGTCGGGTACCTGATGCGTTCGGGCTCGCCGGACTCGCTCGACCTCATGGTGGCGATCAACTACGCCGTGATGGCGGCCGATCTCGTGATCGAGCGCCAGTTCGGCCGCCTGGTGGCGCTCCGGAACGGCAACTACACGAACGTACCGCTCCCCGTCGTCCGCCAGGGCGTGAAGCGCGTCGACGTCGGTGCCCTGTACGACGCGGAGGCCTACCGTCCGAAGATCCGCCACGTCGACGGCAAGCCGATGTTCCTGTACTGAGACGCGATCAGCGCATCAGATCGATCTCGAACATGACCGTCGTGGCTCCATCCCACTCGCCTCCCGCCGTGCGATAAGAGGCCATCGCAGCCTCGTTGTCTTCGTCCGTGAGGACCCAGATCGAGACGCATCCACGCTCTTCCGCGAGATGCTTGAGCTCTTCGAGCAGCATCGTCGCCGCGCCCCGGCGCCGGTAGGCCGGGAGGACGGCGAGCTCGTTGAGGAAGAGCTCCGTTGGCTTGTCGGGATGGAGGATCTCCGTGGCGGACACGAAGCCAGCTGGTTCCCCATCCACGTACGCGACCACCAGATGGTGCCGATCGTCGGCCAGGAAGCGAGCCGCCAGCTCGCCGTCCACGGCCTCGTCGAACGCCTCGTCGAACCGCCGTACCTCTGTCTCGTCGCCTGCCGACAGTCGTTTGACGACGACCCCTGACACGGCCATGGAGTGTAGCCGAGTCGTCTCTGCTGGTCGTTGGCAAGCTCCCAGGGCGACGAACGGTGGCCTCCATATACTCGGTTCCTGTGAAGAGCTTTCGCGTCGACCTGCGTTCGGACACCGTGACCAGGCCCACGACCGCCATGCGGCGAGCGATGGCCGAGGCCGAGGTCGGCGACGACTGGTTCGGCGACGACCCTACGGTCAACCTGCTCCAGGAGCGGGCTGCCGAGGTCACGGGCAAGGAGGCCGCGCTGTTCGTCCCGAGCGGGACGATGGCCAACCAGATCGCGCTGCGGCTGCAGTTCTCCGGGCCGGGGCATCTCGTCGTGGCCGAACCGCTGTCGCACGTTGCCTCCACCGAGGTGATGAGCTCCGCGGTACTTTCCGGCATCGCCTACAGGACCGTTCACGGCGACCGCCGCGGCCGGATCACGACCGACCAGGTCCGGGCGGCGCTCGAGCCGGACGAGCCCTACGACGTCGAGATCGTCGACCTCGTCTGCCTGGAGAACACCAGCGGGCACGCGGGCGGCACCGTGATGGACGTCGAGGACTTCCGGGCGATCCGCAAGGTGGCCGAGGAAGCCGGCGTCGCCGTGCACCTGGACGGCGCGCGGATCTTCAACGCGAGCGCCGCCTCCGGCGTCGATGTCGCCGAGTACGCGGCCGAGGTCGACACCCTGATGTTCTGCGTCTCGAAGGGACTCGGCGCGCCGATCGGCTCGCTCGTGTGCGGCAGCGCCGAGCAGATGCGGGAAGGCCGGAGGATCAAGATCCTGTTCGGAGGTGCGTGGCGGCAGGCGGGGGTCGTGGCGGCAGCCGGCCTGGTGGCGCTCGAGGAGGGGCCGAAGCGCCTCGCCGCGGACCACGAGCGCGCCCGCCGGATCGGCGAGGCCGTGGCCGAGATCGTGCCGGGGAGCCTGGATCCCGCCGACGTTGAAACGAACATGGTCTTCGCCGACACCGAACCGATGGCGATGACCCCCCTCGACGTCGCGAACCGGCTCGAGGGACACGGGGTCGGCGCGAGCGTGGTCTCGGGCAAGGTCCGCATGGTCACGCACGTCGACATCGCCGACGAGGACGTCGAGACGGCGATCGCGGCCTGGCGGGCCGTGGCGGCCGGTTAGGAGGCTCCCGGTGAAGCTGTTCGGCCCGAGGTACCCCGAGGAGATCGCGAAGCGCATCCCGCCCGGCCAGCGACTGGTGAAGACGTGGCCGGTACTGCATTTCGGCCCGATCCCGGACTTCGACGAATCGACGTGGTCGCTCGAGGTGAACGGGCTCGTCGACAACCCCTTCACGCTCACGTACTCGGAGCTGAAGGCGCTCGGCCCGGCCGACGTGCAGGCGGACATGCACTGCGTGACCGGCTGGTCGACGCTCGACAACACCTGGACGGGCGTGCCCTTCCGCGTGCTCGCGGAGAAGGCGGGTGTCCAGGACGACGCCAAGTGGGTGATCGCGCACTGCGACTACGGCTACACCTCCGACCTGTCCCTCGAGGCGATGATGGACGACGACGTCCTGGTCGCCTGGGCGCACGGGGGCGAACCCCTCACCGGCGAGCACGGGTTCCCGCTCCGCCTCGTCGTGCCCAAGCGCTACGCGTGGAAGAGCGCGAAGTGGCTCCGAGGCCTCGAGTTCTCGGCGCACAACAAGCGGGGGTTCTGGGAGGTACGCGGGTACCACATCCACGCCGAGCCATGGGCGGAGGAGCGGTACTCGTACCAGGAAGGCCCCGGGGCCGAGCTCGAGCCGTAACGAACGCGCTACCCGTGCTGGGCGGCTCGCTCCCTCGCCTCCCGGATGATCGTCAAAGCGGTCTCGCGATCTCGGAAGCCGTCGGTCTCGGTGACCTCGTCCTCCAGATCCTTGTACACGGCGAAGAAGTGCTCGATCTCGGCCAGGAGCGTCGGTAGCAGGTCGGAGAGGTCCTGCACGTGCGACCACGCGGGATCTTGCAGCGGCACGCAGAGCACCTTCTCGTCCATCCCCTTCGCATCGCGCATCACGAACACCCCGACCGGTCGGACCTGGATGCGGCAGCCGGGGAACGTGGGTTCGCCGACGAACACGAGGGCGTCGAGCGGGTCGCCGTCGCCGCCAAGCGTGCCCTCGATGAACCCGTAGTCCGCCGGATACCTCGTGGCTGTGAACAACATCCGATCGAGGTAGATCTGGCCCGTTTCGTGGTCGAGCTCGTACTTGTTCCGGGAGCCCCCCGGGATCTCGATCACGACGGTCAACGTCGTTGGGTCCATCGGGCCACGATACGTTGCGGTGGATCAGGCGGCGAGGGAGCGGATCGTCTCGAGCTCGAGGCGGCGGCGCTCGCCCGAGGACGGCGTCTCCACCACGACCGAGAGGTCGCGTACCTCGGGCTGGCGGACGATTGCGCCGAA
>Ga0209843_1000088_pt1 | contig 13430 bp, 13 predicted proteins | sample GWRWS1_20_30_FD_187222 | JGI IMG/M metagenome (GOLD analysis project Ga0209843, IMG submission 187222) | Riverbed sediment microbial communities from areas with vegetation nearby in Columbia River, Washington, USA - GW-RW S1_20_30 (SPAdes)... | ecosystem: Environmental > Aquatic > Freshwater >... | reverse complement strand
CATCGGCGTCGCGGGATTCAGCCTCGCATCCCTCCTGGCCGCCTGCGGAGGGGACGACGGAGGAGGCGGGACGACCGGCGGCACATCGACCCAACCCGCCGACGTCTTCACCGGCGAGGCCGGATCGACCCTGAACTTCGCCAATTGGCCCTTCTATCTCGATCAAAGCAAAGACAAGGACGGGAACGTGTTCCACCCGACCTTGAAGATCTTCCAGCAGCAGACCGGGATCGAGGTGAACTACCAGGACGTGATCAACGACAACGCCGAGTTCTTCGGGAGGATCCAGCCGCTCCTCGCCGGTGGTGACGACCCGGGCTGGGACGTCATCGTCATCACCAATGGCCGCCAGTTCGCTGCGCTCGTCGCCAACGACTGGGTCTACGAGCTGGATCCGTCGAAGCGGCCGAACTTCGACGCGAACGTGGGCCCGGCCTTCAAGGATCCGGTCTACGACCCGGGGAACAAGTACACGATGGCCTGGCAGTCGGGCATGACCGGGATCGCCTACAACACGAAGTTCGTGGACGAGGAGATCACCACCCTCGAGCAGATGCTCAACCCGAAGTACGCGGGTCACGTGGGGATGTTCAACAACACCGCGGACTCCCAGAACCTCGCGATGGTCGAGCTCGGGATCAATCCGGAGACGTCGACGCCGGACGACTGGCAGCAGGCGGCGGACTTCCTGCAGCGGTTCAACGACTCGGGCGTCCTGCGCGGCTGGTTCGATCAGGCGTACCTGACGGCGATCGAGAACGAGGACCTCTGGGTCACGACCGCGTGGTCCGGCGACATCATCAACGACAAGCTCTACTTCCCGGAATACGCGACGTTCGAGTTCAACGCCCTGGACAGCGGCGCGATCGTCTGGGTCGACAACGGCTGCATCCCGAACAAGGCCGCCAACCCGGTCGGCGCGATGATGCTGATGGACTGGTACTACGATCCCCAGTACGCCGCGATGCTCACGGAGTGGAACGCGTACGTCTCGCCGGTCCCGGCGGGCGGCGAGATCGTCCAGGCCGACGCGGACGCCGCGAAAGGCGCCAACAAGGAGGTGCTCGAGACCATCGCGACGAGCCCGTTCGTGTTCCCCACGCCCGAGCTCGAGGCGAACCTCTACAACTACCGGGTCCTGGAGGGGGAAGAGATCGAGGTATGGAACGACCTGTTCAACCCGATCTTCATCTCGTAGCTCCGCCGGAGCGGCGCCCGAGACGGTCCGCCGCTCCCTACATCCTGTCGGGGCCGGCGTTGATCTGGCTGCTGGTGCTGTTCGTGATCCCGATGTTTGCCATGGCCAGCCTGTCGCTGCAGGAGGGCACCAGCCTCGAGGGGTTCCGGCAGACGTTCCGGTTCGCGAACTTCACCGACGCGATCGCCGACAACGGCACGTTCCTGGTCCGGTCGATCCGCAACGGCGTGATCGTGACGGGGGCCGCGCTCCTGATCGCCTACCCCGTCGCGTATTGGATCGCGTTCTACGGCGGCCGGTTCAAGTCCGTCTTCCTTTTCCTCCTCCTGCTGCCGTTCTTCATCTCGTTCGTGATCCGAACGGTCGCGTGGAGCTTCATCCTGTCCGACGACGGGATCGTCCTCGGCACGCTGAAGAGCATCGGGTTGCTGCCGGAGGGCTACCACGTCCTGGGCACGACGTTCGCGGTCATCGCCGGGATCACGTACAACCTCGTCCCGTTCACGATCCTGCCCCTGTACGTCTCGCTCGAGCAGGTCGATCGGAGCCTGGTCGAGGCGGCCAGGGACCTGTACTCGAACCGGGCCCAGGCGTTCCTCAAGGTGGTGCTCCCCCTGTCGCTGCCTGGGGTGCTCGCGGCGGTCCTGCTCACATCGATCCCCGCGATCGGCGATTACGTGAACGCCGCGGTGCTCGGGAACTTCGCGCCAGGCACGTCCATGATCGGCAACGTCATCCAGGCGGAGTTCCTCCGGAACCGGGACTATCCCGAAGGAGCGGCGCTCGCCTTCGTCCTGATGGCCTTCATGGTGGTCGGGGCCGTGATCTACGCGCGGGTCCTCGGCACCGAGAGGATCACCGAGGGATGAGCGCCGTCAGCACCGAGCCGCGGCAGGTTCTACTTCCCGAGCCCGTCGCTCGGCGGCCGAAGAAGCGTTGGACGCGGTTCGTCCTGCCCACGTACGTCATGGCGTTCATCGTGTATCTGTCCTTCCCGATCTTCGTCATCATCCTGTTCAGCTTCAACCAGACACGGGGCGGGTTCGGCACCTCGCCGCGTGTCAAGACGACCTGGCTCGGGTTCACCACCGAGTGGTACGGGCGCCTGTTCGAGCTCCCGGACCTGACGGCATCGCTCCGGCATTCGCTGACGATCGGGCTCCTGTCCGCGCTCGCCGCCACGGCGTTGGGGACGCTCCTGGGGCTCGCGCTCGCCCGATACCGCTTCCGTGGGCGCGGGGGGACCGATTTCCTGATCTTCCTGAGCATCGCGTCGCCCGAGATCGTGCTTGGGGCTGCGCTCGCGTCGTTCTTCGTCGCCCTCGGCGTCACGAGGGGGCTGTCAACCCTGTTCCTCTCGCACACGATGTTCAGCATCGCGTTCGTGGCGGTGACGGTCCGGGCGAGAGCCGCGGGGCTCGACCGGTCCCTGGAGGCGGCGGCCATGGATCTCGGCGCCACGCCCGTGACGGCGTTCTTCAAAGTGACGCTGCCGTTGCTGTTCCCGGGGATCCTGGCGGGGTTCCTGCTCGCGTTCGCCCTGTCGATGGACGACTTCGTGATCAGCCAGTTCACGCAGGGTCCCGCAACGATGTTCCCGACGTGGGTGTTCGGCTCGACGAGGGTCGGGATCCCGCCGCACGTGTTCGCCTTCGCGACGATCATCTTCGTCACGGGCGCGACGCTGGCATTGGCGCTGGCGCTCACGCAACGCCGCCGGACCTGACTTCGCCGCGGGTCGTCGGGCGCGCGACGTCGCGTCCGCCCGTGGAGTTCGTGAAATATTTCACAAGCTCGGAACGGGCGACGGGAAAAGGGCCATCTACCTGCGGAAATGGGATCCGTGAGGATTGACGCCTCGGATCGGCCGCGGATATACTTCCCCGCCCATGGCGGCTTCGGGAGGCGACGGCGCTTGGGCCGGCATGGGGATCGGGTGGGCGGTCACCTCCACGTTGGTCGGGGGGATCGTCGTTTGGGGAAGCCTCGGCTACGTCGCCGACCGGCTGCTCGGGCTCAACCCGCGCGTCCTCACCGCGGTGGGGATCGTGCTCGGAGCCGCTGCAGCGATCTACCTCGTGTATCTGCGATACGGCAAGGGGGAGGGAAAGCGCGGTGGCGCCTGAGCGAGAGCTGATCCGGCGCATCTCGCCGTTCGCGCTCCCCGTGGCGGTTGCAGCCTTCGCCCTCGGGAACCTCCTCGACGGGACCGACGCCGGGTGGTCCGCGGCCATCGCGATCGCCGTCGTGTACCTGAACTTCGTCGCCAACGGCGCTTCGCTGGCGCTCGCGGCGTCGATCTCGCCGACCGTGCTCTACGCGGTCGGCCTGGGTGGATTCCTCGTGCGCCTCGGTGTGATCGTCGCGGTCATCGCCCTGCTCCAGCAGACCGACTGGTTCTCGATCGTCGCCTTCATCGCCGCGCTCGTCCCGTCGACGGTCGCCCTGCTCGTGGTCGAGATGAAGCTGCTCTCGGGGCGGATGCAGGCCGACCTGTGGACGGACCCGAGCGCGCATCGTGAGGCGGCGCGGTGACGGGGACGTTCGGATCGGTCCTGGCGGCGTTCGAGCCCCCGTCCACGAAGGACTTCGTCTGGGATTGCTGGGGTCCGGCGCTGCGGGTCGGCGGCCTCGAGTTCTGCATGAACTTCATCTTCTTCCTGGTCCTGCTCGGGTTCGTGGCGATGCTGGGCTTCTTCTACTTCGCGCTCCGCAAGCCCCGGGTCGTGCCCGGGAAGCTCCAGAGCACGGCGGAGATCGGGATCCAGTTCGTCCGCGAGAACATCGCGCTCCAGATGATCGGGCCCGAAGGGGATCGGTACATGCCCCTGCTCGCGACGCTGTTCTTCGCGATCTTCTTCTGGAACATCTGGGAAGTGGCCCCCTGGGTCAACTTCTCGTCCAACAGCCGGATCGCCTTCCCGCTCGTGATGGCCATCATCGCGTGGATCACCTACAACGTCGTCGGCATCCGCAAGCACGGGTTCGGCGGGTACATGAAGCACGTGCTGCTCCCGCCGGGGGCGCCGGTCTGGCTCTACCCGCTGCTGGTGCCCATCGAGTTCATCACCCAGATCATCGTCCGGCCGATCACCCTGTCCGTCCGACTCTGGGCCAACTTCCTCGCCGGTCACTTCCTGCTCGCCGTGTTCTTCCTGGGCACGATCGCGATGCTCGAGTCGGGTGGGATCCTCTACGCGATCGCCCCGCTGTCGTTCGCGATCGGGGTCGCGCTGGTCGGTTTCGAGATCTTCGTATCGGTCCTACAAGCGTTCATCTTCACCATCCTCACCGCCTCCTACATCGGCGGTGCGTTAGCCGAAGAGCATTAGACAAGGGAGGCAGCTGTGTTCGGACTGTTGGCTCAAACGACGGGAGACGTCGGTACGGGTCTCGAGACGATCGGCCGGGGGCTCGTCATCGGGCTCGCGGCGATCGGTCCCGGGATCGGGCTCGGTGTGTTGATCGGCCACGCGGTGGAGGCGATGGCGCGTCAGCCGGAGTACGCGGGCCAGGTGCGCGCGACGATGTTCATCGGCATCGGCCTGATCGAGGCCCTCGCGCTGTTCGGCATCGCGTTCTCGTTCATCATCTAGGGAAGGAGCCGAAGGTGGTCGCATCGATCCTCTGGTTCCTGGCCCAGGCCGAAGAGGAGGCCGAGCCCGTCAACGACGCGAAGGATCTCTACCCGCACTGGGAGGAGCTCCTGGTCGGGGCGCTCGCGTTCGCGATCCTCTTCTACTTCGTCTGGAAGTGGGTGCTCCCGCGCGTCAGCGCGCTCCTTGAGGAGCGGCGCGACAAGATCCAGGGTGACCTGGAGCGCGCGGAGGAGACCCGGAGGCAAGCCGAGCAGGAGCTCGCCGGGTACCGGCAACAGCTCGCGAACGCGCGCGAGGAGTCGAACGGCATCATCGAGGAGGCTCGGAAGACCGCGGAGCAGCTGCGCGCCGACATCCAGGCCAGGGCCGAGCGGGAAGCGGCGGCGACGGTCGCGAAGGCGCAGGAGGAGATCCGCGCGGAGCGAGATCGCGTCTTCCAGGAGCTCCGGGGCGAGATCGGCGAGATCGCCGTGACGCTGGCGGGCCGCGTGGTGGGCGAATCCCTGGACGCGAAGGCGCACCAGCGCTTGATCGACGGGTACATCGACGAGGTCGCGAAGGGTGCGGCGGGGAACGGGAAGCACTGACGTGGCGACGAAGGACGAGCTCGTTCGGAGCTACGCGGAGGCGCTGTTCCGGGTTGCCGATGCCGAGGGCGAGCTCGACGCGACCGAGCGACAGCTGTTCGCGTTCGCCAAGCTGCTCGAGCGCGAGACACGGTTGCGCGACGCGCTCACGGACCCGGCCCTCCCGACGGAGAACAAACGCCGGCTGATCGCCGACACGCTCGGCGAGCACGCCAGCCCGCTGACGTTGAACCTGCTGGGCTTCCTCCTCGAGCAGGGTCGCGCCCGGGAGCTCGGACGGATCGTCGAGGCGCTCGCGGAGGTCGTCGCCGAGACGCGGGAGCAGGCGGTGGCCGAGGTCCGTTCGGCGGTCCCGCTCGACGACGCGAGGACCAAGAGGCTGGCCGACGCCCTCTCCAGGGCCACCGGACGGCAGATCGAGGTCAGGGTCGTCATCGACCCGAGCGTGGTCGGCGGCGCAGTGGCCAAGATCGGCGACGAGATCTTCGACGGGTCGGTGCGGTCGCGCCTGCAGGAGGCGCGCGAGCACCTGACCGGAACGACGACAGGGAGCGGGTGACCCGATGGCAGTGGACGAGCTGAGCTTCGATCCGAAGGACATCGCCCAGGCGCTGCGGAAGAACGTCGAGAGCTACACGCCTTCGGTCGAGCGTGAGGAGGTCGGCCGCGTGGTCGAGGCCGGCGACGGCATCGCGCGCGTGCAGGGTCTCCCCGGCGCGATGGCGAGCGAGCTCCTCGAGTTCCCCGGCGGCGTGCTCGGCCTCGCGTTCAACCTCGACGAGGACGAGATCGGCTGCGTCGTCCTTGGTGAGTCCTCGCAGATCGAGGAGGGCGACCTCGTCAAGCAGACCGGCAAGATCCTTTCGATCCCTGTCGGTGACGGGTTCCTCGGGCGGGTCATCGATCCTCTCGGCGTACCGCTCGACGGGAAGGGTCCGATCCCGGCGGAGGAAACGCGGGTGCTCGAGATCCAGGCCGCCAACGTCGTCGACCGCCAGCCGGTGAAAGAGCCCTTGCAAACCGGGATCACGGCGATCGACGCGATGACGCCGATCGGGCGTGGCCAGCGGGAGCTCATCATCGGCGACCGACAGACCGGCAAGACCGCCATCGCGATCGACGCGATCATCGCCCAGCGCGACAACTGGGCCAGCGGCGACCCGAAGAGGCAGGTCCGCTGCATCTACGTCGCGGTCGGCCAGAAGGCGTCCACCGTGGCCGAGGTGGTCGAGACGCTGAGCGACAACGGCGCGCTCGACTACACGGTGATCGTGAACGCTTCGGCCTCGGACCCGACGCCGTTCCAGTACCTCGCCCCGTACTCGGGAGCGGCCCTCGGCGCGTACTGGATGTACGAGGGCCTGCACGCGCTCGCCGTGTACGACGACCTGTCCAAGCAGGCCACCGCCTACCGGACGCTCTCCCTGCTGCTCCGGCGGCCACCGGGGCGGGAGGCGTACCCGGGCGACGTCTTCTACCTGCACTCCCGGCTGCTCGAGCGCGCGGCGAAGCTCTCGGACCGGCTGGGGGCGGGTTCGCTCACGGCGCTCCCGATCATCGAGACCAAGGGCAACGACATCTCAGCCTACATCCCGACCAACGTCATCTCGATCACCGACGGTCAGATCTACCTCGAACCCGACCTGTTCTTCGCGGGGGTCCGCCCCGCGATCAACGTCGGGACGTCCGTCTCGCGCGTGGGCGGGAACGCGCAGATCAAGGCGATGAAGAAGATCGCCGGGACGCTGCGGATCGCGATGGCGCAGTACCGGGCGCTCGAGGCCTTCGCGCAGTTCGGGTCCGAGCTTGACAGGGAGTCCCAGAAGCAGCTCGCGCGCGGCGCCCGTGTCGTCGAGATCCTCAAGCAGCCGCAGTACCGGCCCGTGCCGGTCGAGTCGCAGGTCGTCGCGATCTGGGTCGGGACGGGCGGGTACCTCGACGCGCTCCCGGTCGAGGACGCCAAGCGGTTCGTGGACGACTTCATCGAGCACCTGTCCGCGCGGACCGGCGTCCTGGACGCGATCCGGGACACGGGCAAGCTCTCCGACGAGACCGAGGCTACCCTGAAACAGGCCGTCGAGGACTTCACCCAGGCGTTCGTGCGATCGGATGCCGGAGCGGGGAGCGAGGCCGGTGTGGGTCAGGGCGCGCCGAGGGACCCGGTCAAGCCGGACGTCGGGTGGGACCGGCTCTCGTCGGCCGACGACGAGGACGAGCCGCCGGGCTCGGGCGGCTAGGGCTCCGTGGGCGCGCAGCTCCGGGTCGTCCGCCGGCGGATCCGCTCGGTCCAGTCGACGATGAAGATCACGCGCGCGATGGAGCTCATCGCCGCGTCCCGGATCGTGAAGGCGCAGCAGCGCGTGATGGAAGCGCGCCCGTACGCGGGCCTGCTCACGGCGGCGATGGAGGACGTGGCCCGGCAGACGGGGTCGATGGTCCACCCGCTGCTCGAGGAACGCGAGACGCCGGCGCGGGCCGGGGTGCTCGTCATGACGAGCGATCGCGGGCTGGCGGGCGCGTTCAACGCGAACCTGCTCAAGCGGGCCGAGGACCTGCTCCGCCGCGTCCGAGCCCGAGGGCTCGAGCCCGTTCTGTATCTCACCGGGAAGAAGGCGATCGGGTACTTCCGGTTCCGAGGCGTGACGCCTGAGGCTTCGTGGTCGGGGTTCTCCGAGGTGCCGAGGTACGACGCAGCCGTGGAGATCGGGACCCGGCTGATCGAGGACTTCGGCTCGGGTCGCATCGACGAGCTGCACACGGTCTACACGGACTTCCGCTCGTCGTTCACGTTCCGGGCGACGGACAAGCGGTTCCTGCCGATCGCGCCGGAGGAGGTCGTGTCCGACGCCTCGGGCGTGCCGAGCGCCGAGTACATCTTCGAGCCGGAGCCCGCCGAGATCCTGGGCGACCTGCTGCCGCAGTACGTCATCACGAAGATCTACTTCGCGCTGCTCGAGTCTGCCGCCTCCGAGAACGCCGCTCGTCAGCGGGCGATGGCGGCCGCGACCGACAACGCGGACGAGCTCATCAAGGTGCTCACCCGCCAGGCCAACCGCGCCCGCCAGGACGAGATCACCACGGAGATCATGGAGATCGTGGGCGGGGCGGAGGCCCTGGCCGGCGCTACCAAGGAGTGAGGGATGGCTGACGAGACGCTTCCGAACGGCAGGGTGGTCCGGGTGATCGGGCCGGTCGTGGACGCCGAGTTCCCGCCGGACGGGCTGCCCGAGATCCACACCGCGCTGCGCATCGAGCTCCGGCTCGAAGGCGAGACGCGCGTGGTCACCTGCGAGGTGGCCCAGCACATCGGCGAAGGGCTGGTGCGAGCGATCGCCCTCAAGCCGACGGACGGGATGGTCCGCGGCGCCCCCGTGGTGAATACCGGGTCGCCGATCAGCGTGCCGGTGGGCGAGGGCGTGCTCGGTCACGTCTACAACGTGCTCGGCGAACCGCTCGACACGTCGCCCGACAACATCCACGCGGCCGACCGGTGGCCCATCCATCGTGAACCGCCCCCGTTCGACGAGCTCGAGCCCAAGCAGGTGATGCTCGAGACCGGCATCAAGGTCATCGACCTGCTCGAGCCCTACGTGCAGGGGGGCAAGATCGGGATGTTCGGCGGCGCCGGGGTCGGCAAGACCGTGATCATCCAGGAGATGATCCGTCGCCAGGCGCAGCAGCACGGAGGCGTATCCGTGTTCGCCGGCGTCGGCGAGCGCACGCGCGAAGGCAATGACCTGTTCCTGGAGATGACCGAATCCGGCGTCATCAAGAACACGGCGCTCGTGTTCGGTCAGATGGACGAGCCCCCCGGCGTCCGGCTGCGCGTGGCGCTGTCGGCGCTCACGATGGCCGAGTACTTCCGCGACGTCGAGCGCAAGGACGTCCTGCTGTTCGTGGACAACATCTTCCGGTTCACGCAGGCGGGTTCGGAGGTCTCGACCCTGCTCGGACGCATGCCGAGCGCGGTCGGCTACCAGCCCACGCTCGCCGACGAGATGGGTGACCTGCAGGAGCGGATCACGTCCACGAAGGGCCGTTCGATCACGTCGCTCCAGGCGATCTACGTCCCGGCCGACGATATCACCGACCCGGCGCCGCACACGGCGTTCGCGCACCTGGACGCGACCACGGTGCTCTCGCGCGACATCGCGTCGCTCGGGATCTACCCCGCGGTGGACCCGCTCGACTCGACCAGCCGCATCCTCGACGCGCGGTACGTCGGGCAGGACCACTACGACACGGCTCGGCGCGTGCAGGAGATCCTGCAGCGCTACAAGGATCTCCAGGACATCATCGCGATCCTCGGCGTCGACGAGCTGTCCGAGGAGGACAAGGTCATCGTCGCCCGGGCTCGCCGCATCCAGCTGTTCCTCTCGCAGCCGTTCTTCGTGGCCGAGCAGTTCACCGGCATCCCGGGCAAGTACACGCCGGTCGACGAGACGATCACGTCGTTCAAGGGCCTGTGCGAGGGCGAGTACGACCACCTTCCCGAGCAGGCGTTCCTGCTCGTGGGTGGCATCGAGGAAGCCGTCGAGGCCGCGAAGAAGATGGAGCAGGCGGCGTAGATGGCGCTCGACGTCCATCTCGTCACGCCCGAACGCGAGGTCTGGGCCGGCTCGGCCGAGATGGTGATCGCGCACGGGACCGACGGGATGGTCGGCATCCTCGCCGGCCACGCCCCGCTCCTGATCCGGCTCTCGATCGCGCCGATCAGGATCCGGCTCGAGGACGGTCGCTGGATCGTCGCGGTCGTCGACGGCGGGTTCCTCCATGTGACGAGTGCCGAGGACTCGACGCGGGTCGACGTGCTGGCCTCGTTCGCCGAACTGTCCGACGATATCGACCGCGTGGCCGCGCAGGCACGGGTCGAGCAGGCGCAGGCACGGCTCGCCCAGGGCGACGACGCGGGCGTGCGTGCCGAGCTCGCGAAGGCGCTGGCCCGCTCGGGCCTCGACGAGTAGCCTCGCGGGTCCCGGGGGAACCAGGGTTCCACGGGAACCCGGGGACCTGAGGGGTCCCAGGCACGCCCGGCCCTAGGATGGAGACCTGATGGATCGCCTGCTCGTGACCGGAGGGACGCCGCTCGAAGGAAGCGTCGAGATCGCCGGCGCCAAGAACTCCGCGCTCAAGCTCATGGCCGCGGTGGTGCTGTCGGACGGTCGCTCGACGGTTCGCAACGTCCCCCGGATCCAGGACTGCATCACGATGGTCGAGGTGCTCGAGCACCTCGGTGTCGGCTGCGCGTGGAAGGGCGACGCGCTGGTCCTGGACACGACCGAGGTGCGATCGGTCGACACGCCATACGAGCTCGTCAGCCGGATGCGAGCCTCGATCCTAGTGCTCGGACCGCTGCTCGCGCGGTTCGGGAACGCGAGGGTCGCGATGCCCGGCGGGTGCAACATCGGATCGCGCGCGATCGACCTCCACATCCGCGGGCTCGAGAAGATGGGCGCCCGGTTCAGCTCGGAGCACGGGTTCTTGGTCGGCGAGGTGTCCGGTCTCCGCGGCGCGGTGGTGAACCTCGACTTCCCGAGCGTCGGCGCCACCGAGAACGTCCTGATGGCCGCCGTCGCCGCTCGGGGGACCACCGTGATCGAGAACGCCGCCCGCGAGCCCGAGCTCGTCGACCTCGCCGACTTCCTGCGTGGGATGGGTGCGCGGATCGACGGCGTCGGCACACCCACGATCGAGATCCAGGGCGTCGAGGGGTTCGCGCCGGTCGACCACACGGTGATCCCGGACCGGGTTGAGGCGGGCACCTACGCGATCGCCGTCTGCTCGGCGGGTGGGCGCCTGGTGCTCTCCGGCGCCCGGGCCGACCACATGGACCTGGTCCTGTCCAAGCTCGCCGACGCCGGCGCCGACGTGCTGGCGATCGACGGTGGGGTGGCGATCTCGATGGCTTCGCGTGCCCGGTGTGTCGATCTGGTGACGCTCCCGTACCCGGGGTTCCCGACCGACCTCCAGCCGCAGATGATGGGGCTTCTCGCGTCGGCGGAGGGAACGAGCATCGTGACCGAGAACGTGTTCGAGGGCCGGTTCATGTTCGTGGACGAGCTGAACCGGATGGGCGCGGACATCCGCACCGAGGGCCATCATGCCGTGATCCGCGGCGTCGAGCGACTCTCGGCCGCGCCGGTGCGAGCTCTCGACATCCGCGCCGGCGCCGCGATGGTGATCGCGGCGCTCACGGCCGACGGTGTGACCGAGATCGAGGACATGTACCACGTCGACCGGGGCTATCAGGACATGGAGGGCAAGCTGACGGCGCTCGGCGCCGTCGTCCGTCGCGAGCGCGAACGCTCCCCGGCCCTGTCGTGACCCGCGCGCGTCTCGGCGCGCTCCTGCTGCCGCTCATCGTCGTAGGGGGTTTCGCCTCCACCTCCGCACGCGCGCAGGTGAGCGGGGAAACGGGTGAAGTCTTCGTCTTCCTGGTCCCCGGAGTCTCGTTCGAGGAGATGCTCGGGATCCCCGAGGTCACTGCCCTCGCCACCAACGGCGGTGCCGCGTTGATGACGCTGCAGAACGGGTTGCCGACTGAGGGGGAAGCCGGCATCGCTGCCGGCGAGCAGAACGTCCACTTCCGATGGCTAGACCCCACGCGAGAGGGTGGACTCGAAGGGGTAGCGAGCATGATCGTCGAGATGGTGACGTCGGTCGACGACGGATCGGTGCTGGTCCTCGTCGCCTCAACCACGCCTTCGCCGGAGATGATCGTCGCCAAGGACGAGCTGCATCCACTAGTGCTTGCGCGGGGGACGTCGAGCGACCTGTTCGCCGAGCGAGGAGAGGAGGGGTCGCTCACCTCCGACTCGACTCGCAGGGCGGGTGTTGTCACCGATCTGGACGTCATCCCGACCATTGCCGACTTCCTCGGCGTTGATCCACCCGCCGATTCGAACGGATCGGCGATCGAGATCATCTCGGGGCCGCCGCCGTTCGAGCTTCACGAGCGCTACCTCGCGCAACGCCGTTCGTATGTCCCGATCGGTACAGCCAGCGGGATCTACCTCGCCGTCGCGGGTCTCGGCGCCATCGCGCTCCTCGCCCTCGGGAGCCGCGCACCGAGCAGCCTGCGACGGGTCTTCGGATGGGGTTGCCTGTCCGTCGCGATGCTCGCGACGGCACTCCTCGCGGCAGGACATCTCCCCGAGCTCACGTACGCGACGGTGGTCCCGTTCGTCGCGCTCGTGACGGTGTTCGGGACGCTCGCGTTCGCCCCGCTCGAACGCCGAGACGTGCTGCTCGTCCCGGCGGGGATCGGGATCGCGGTCCTCGCGTACTTCGCGCTCGAGGCGATCCTCGAATGGACGGCCGCGCTCACCCCGTTCGTCGGAGGCTCCGAGCTCGACGGCGGCCGCTTCTACGGCCTCCCGAACGTCTTCATCGGCCTCCTGATCGGCTCCTGCCTCTGGATCGCGCAGCGGCTCCGGACCGCCGCCGGCGTCGCGCTCCTGATCGCCGTGGCCCTGTTCGCGGGATTGCCGTACGTCGGCGCGAACCTCGGCGGCGGGGTGTCGTTGTTCGCGGCGGCCGGTCTCTGGCTCGCCGTCCGCGAGCGCGAACGCCTCGGTTTGTGGAAGGGACTCGGCGTCTTCGTCGGGGTCACCCTGGTCGGGGGGGCATCGATCCTCCTTGCGCACGCGATCTCGCCGTTCGAGACACATGTCACGCGGTTCGAGGAGGAGGTCGGCGGGATCGCCGGAGTGTTCGAAAGATTCGGGGACCGCCTCCAGGTCGGGTTCGATCTCATCGCGCACAACCCGTTCGCGCTGATCCCCGTCCTCGGCCTTCCGGTCGCGATCGCGGCCCTGCTCCGTCCGCCCGCGGCGCTGCGTCCGAGCCTGCAGCGCAGCCCTGCCTGGCGGGACGCCGTCCTCGTCACGCTCCTGGCCGGCGTCGTCGCCTACCTCTTCGGTCTGTTCCTCTACGCGATCGCCGCGGCCGTGGTCCTGCCCATTCCGGTCGAGCTGCTCCTCTTCCTGTATCCGGAAGTCAACCCCGCGTTCAAAGCGATCGCCCTCGGCCTCGGGAAGGCGGTCG
>Ga0209843_1000087_pt1 | contig 13437 bp, 14 predicted proteins | sample GWRWS1_20_30_FD_187222 | JGI IMG/M metagenome (GOLD analysis project Ga0209843, IMG submission 187222) | Riverbed sediment microbial communities from areas with vegetation nearby in Columbia River, Washington, USA - GW-RW S1_20_30 (SPAdes)... | ecosystem: Environmental > Aquatic > Freshwater >... | reverse complement strand
CATGCCAGGCTGAGTCCACGCTCGATGGGTCGGCGAGGTAGCGCTGGTACATGTCATCGACGATCCACTCGTTGGGGCCGAAGCCCACCAGCGGGTAGTCCGGGGAGTTCGTCGCTTGGCTGGTCACGACAGCCATCGCCCTTTCGTCTTCGGGGCCCGGCGTACGCGGCCGTAACCGCAGGGAGCCGGAGGTCTAAATGCGGGGTTAAGGCTACGCCTCCGCCGGCCGCGCGTGATCGATGCGTCCTACACACCCTGCGACCACAGGGACTATGTGAAGGACGCCTCGATCATGGTGCACAGTGCGCTAGGAGATGTCCCGTTTCCGGGTGATCAGCGTGCCGACGATGCCCGCGACGATGCCGTATCCGACGAGCACCAGGGCGCCGGCCCACCAGTCCGGTCCGTACTCGTTGAACGAGAACTGCAGCCGCTCCGGAGAGATCATGATCTGCGAGGCGACCCCCGGGATGACCACGATGTAGCTCCAGACCCAGTCCTCCTTGATGATGAACTGCCGGATCAGGCTGAACAGCAGGAACGCGACCGGGTAGCTAAGCATGTAAAACGCCGAACCGGTGAGGGTGGCACCGAGTTGGCTTCGAATGAGTACGCCGAGCCCGACCCCGAGCACCGCCCAGATCACGAACGCGAGCAGGTTCATCAACACCGATCGGAGCACCGGCCAGTCGGTGAGGGGCACCGAGTAGTCGCTGAAGCCGAAGTATGCCGAGCCGACGGCGAGGTCGATCACGGTGACCACCGCCCAGAAGGCGGCGGCGATCATGACGGCCGCGGCGAGTTTGCTCACGATGACCCGCGTGCGGTGCGGGGTGGTGAGGAACGTCGTTGTCGCGGTCTGGTGGAAGAACTCGTTCGTCACGATCAGCGCACCCAGGATGACCATGAACAGCAGGCCGAAGAACTGGCCGGAGGTGTAGACGTTCGCGGCGCTGCGGACCAGGATCCGACCGATGTCGATCGAAGCGCGGTACTGGTCCTCCATCGCCCTGATCTCCTCGGCCGAGGGACCACCCTCGCCCGGCGGGATGTTCTTGCCGAAGTCGGGCGGCGGTTGCAGCTTCGCCTCTTCGGCGTAGCCCAGCTCGGCGTCCGCCTGGAGGATGTTGATCAACAGAGCGAGGCTCGTGGTGGCCAGCATGATGATCCCGAAGATCCACCAGGAGTTGGTGGTCCAGATCTTGAGCATCTCCGCCTTGATGAGGCGCATCGGAGTACCGCCGGCGGGGCGAAGCTGCGCCGGCGCCGCAGTCGGGCCGTGCTCGGTCACGGTTGTCATCGGATGCCGGCCTTCCCCTGGGTGAGCTCAAGGAACACGTCTTCGAGGTCGGGCTTCTCGGCGACGAGCTCATGCAGCTCGACCTGGGCGGCGAGGGCGGCACGGCCCACAGCCGGCGCCTCGACGCCGGTGATCTGTAGCGCGCCGTTGCCGTTGAGGTGCACGACCGCACCGAGCTTGTGTAGCTCCGTCGTGAGGGCCTCGGCGTGTGGCGTGCGGACCCGGACCGAGCCGGTGTGCGCCATGCCGTCGACAATCCGGTCCACCGGCCCCTGAGTGATCATCTTGCCTGCGGCGATGATGATCACGTCGTCGGCTAGCTGCTCCATCTCGGAGAGCAGGTGGCTCGAGACCAAGACGGTCCGCCCCTGCGACGCGAACGCCCGCAGGAACTCACGCATCCAACGGATGCCCTCCGGGTCGAGGCCGTTGGCCGGTTCGTCGAGGACGAGCACCTTCGGGTTGCCGAGCATCGCGGCGGCGATGCCAAGGCGCTGGCGCATGCCCATCGAGTAACCCTTGAACTTCCGCTTCGCGGCCGGCGTCAGGCCCACCAGGTCCAGCACCTCGTCGGCCCGCTGCTCCGGATAGCCAGCTGCGGCACAGACTATGCGTAGGTGGTTACGTCCGGTACGCCCCTTGTGCGCGCTGGACGCCTCGAGCACCGCGCCGACCGTCCCCAGTGGCTCGTGCAGATTGGCATAACGCTCTCCGCTAATGGTGGCGACGCCCTTCGTCGGCGTTACCAGGTTGAGCATCATGCGTAGTGTTGTCGTCTTCCCGGACCCGTTGGGCCCGAGAAAGCCCGTCACCCGCCCCGGCTCCACAGTGAACGACAGGTCGTCGACTGCCCTGACCCTCGGAAACACCTTGGTCAGACCGGAGACGACTATCTGTCCCTCCATCGGTCTCCCTCCATATGGCAGCGCCTCCATAGGGCTGCCGCCGCAGCTAGAGTGTCCGACGTTGCGGTTGAGGTCAATGAGTAGGGGTACTTACCCGTACCCCCTGGGAGGCCTTGGTGGGCGTGCGGTACGCGGTCGGGCTGCCCACCGTGGGCGAGTTCGGTGACCCTCTGCTCCTGGTGGAGCTGGCCGTCCTCGCCGAGGAATATGGCTGGGACGGCGTCTATTTGTGGGACCACGTCCTCTTTCACGACCCCGCGTGGCCGGTCACCAACCCCACCGTCACGGCGGCTGCCATCGCCGCCTGCACCACCAGGGTTCGGCTCATTGTGATGCACGTCCTACCGCGTCGCCGAGTGGAACTCGTAGCCCGTGAAGCCGTAGCTCTGGACGTGCTCTCGGGCGGTCGGCTCACCTTCGCGGCCGCGATCGGTTCGATGAACTCCGAATTCACCGCGTTCGGTGCCTCGCCCGACCTTCGGGTACGCGCGGCCGCCCTCGATGCCGGCCTCGACGACCTCCGCGCGTTGTGGTCTGGATCACCCGTCGGTCCGGAAAACGTACGGATGGTGCCCGGCCCTGTGCAGCCGTCAGGTATCCCGATCTGGTGTGGCGGCAGGTGGCCCAACAAAGCGCCGCTCCGTCGGGCGGCCAGATATGACGGCGCCATGCCGACGTTCGTCGACCAGAGTTCGCGGGTGGTACCTCCGCAAGACCTCGCCGAGGCGGTGTCGTACATCGCCAGGTTTCGCGGCTCACTCGACGGGTTCGACATCGCGATGGAGGGCGCTACGTCGCCCGGATCGTCGGTTGCGCCGTACGAAGTTGCCACGCATGACGTTGCCGCGTATCAGGACGTTGGGCTCACTTGGTGGATCGAGGCGATGGGCTGGTGGCGCGGGGGCGTGACCGCGGCTTCTACGCGCATCGCCGCCGGCCCCCCGAATGTCTAGTGGATCTGGGAGAGTTGTTGTAGCTATGGCGCTATAACTTTCCCAGATCCACTTGGGGCTCCTTGGTTATCCACAGGCGCATCGGCGGGCGTGAAATAGGGGCGCGCACTCTCCCACACTCTTCGGGTGCCTTCCACCGAGAAGCTCCCACCGAGTGATGATGCGAGCGACCTTGATTGGTTGATCTTCCGACAAGACGGTGTGCTCACCTGGCGTCAGGCGGTCGAACAGGTCGGCGCCGGGAGGGCGCGAAGCATGGTGGCCTCTGGTCGCTGGCGAGCTGCCTGTCGCGGAGTGATCGTGACCAACAACGGCGAGCTGGCATACCCTGCAATGCTGTGGGTCGCGGTGCTGGCAGCCGGGAAAGGCGCGATGCTCTCCGGACTCAGCAGCGCCATCGAGGCTGGCTTGCGAGGCTTTCGCAGCTTCGCCGTTCATGTCGTCATTCCGCATAGCCGTGGCCACGTGAACCTGCTCCGACGACTACCTCGTGACATGCCGCCCGTGCTGGTGCACCGCACCTCGTCGCTGCCTCCTCAACACATCCAGCGGGCCAGGCCTATGCGCACGACAACCGCACGAGCCCTGGTGGATGCCGCCCAGTGGGCCAGAAGCGACAACGAGGCGCGGACGATTGTGGCGGCGGGCTGCCAGCAGCGGCTCGTGACACCCGACGAGGTCATCGACGCGGCGAACGCACTGCCGCGAGCCCGAAGGCGCGCCCTGACGATCGAGACGGCCACCTACGCACAGGGTGGTGCCACGGCGCTCTCGGAGATCGACCTGGTAAAGCTTTGCAAGCGGTACGGGCTGCCGGCGCCGGACCTGCAGGAGCGGCGCAAGGATGCTAGCGGACGGGTCCGCTACATCGATGCGTACTGGCGCGACTTCAAGATCCAGGTCGAGGTCGACGGAGCCCATCACATGTACGTCCGCCAATGGGAGGCGGACATGCTTCGCCAGAACGACATATGGCTCCCCGGCGAGAGGATCCTCCGGTTCTCCGCTTGGCAGGTGCGTCACCAGCCCGAACTAGTGGCCGGGAAGATTCGCAAGGCGCTGATGGAGGCAGGGTGGACCGGTTAGGCGGACGGGAGGGCGAGCCAGGTGGCCCGTGCTGTTGCCAGGACCGTGCCGGTGGGCCCAAACAACGTCGACCGCACGTAGGCCTTGCGGCCGTCCTCTCCCGTCATCTCGCCCATTACCACACACTCGTCGCCCGGGACTGGGACAGCGTCGACTCGCGCGGTCATCTGCCCGAGAACGTACGGGCGGGCCTCGAGCGGCACGGCCCAGCCGCCGGGGCAGTCGAGCGACGCCCACACCAGCACGGAAGAGATGTCAGCCGGCACGACGAACGGCGCAGCGGTACGCCCATCGGGCAGCCGTCCTGGGAAGAGGCGCAGCCCGTCCTCCCGTAGGGGACCGCACGCGAAGCAGGTGGGGAAGAGATGAGCGACAAAGCCCGGGTACGACGGGGAGGCCGTCACCGCATCGGCGTATGGCACCCCTGGCACCACCGCGTCGTCGACTGCATCGGCGGTGGCCTCCGCGATGAGGTCCTCAGCCGCGTATACCTTCACGACCTCGCCTCCGCGAACAGACATCTCCGTGTCGAGCGGCGGCGGCCGGTGTAGCCGGACCCGGACTCCACGCTGACCACCGTCCACATGCGATGCCACCAGGCCGGCGGTGTAGCCGCCGTTGCCCGAGTTGGGCGGGCCGTTGAAGCGCGAAGCGATGATCACCTGTCGACCTTTCTGATGACGTTCTTGAGCCCGGACCATACGTCGTCCACGGCGCAGACCTTGACGTCCACCCGCCCGTGCGCGAGGGAATAGTCGCGGATGACGTTCTCGTCCAGGTCGGTCGATACCCCGGAGGATCGCTTCGGCCAGGCTATCCACAGCGCCCCGGCTGGCGTAGTCAGCGGATGCAGCACGGGCCATCGGGCGATCAGCCGTGCAATCGTCGGACAGAAGGCGACAATGACGTCGTACGGCCCGGCGCCTGCGCGCCGGCGGAGGGAGACCGCGTCGGGCAGATCACCGAGCGTGAACCCGGCCGGGGCCCCATCCAACAGGACGGAGGCGCCGGGCGACACGCCAAGTTTGCGCGCCAACGGCGTACCTGAATATCCCGCCACCCCGACATGCTCTCACGAAGGGCTATCGCGATGTATCGCGTTAGGTGATACGATACATCGCGACAGGTTGTCGCTAGATCCGGAGGAACGGATGTCCACGTGGCTCATCGACAGCCCACGGCGGCTGGCCCTCGATGGTGACGTCTTCCAGTTGAACGTGTGGTTGGCGCACGGCAAGCTCCGCGTGGTGGGCACCGACGGCCCGGCCCGCATCGAGACCACCAAGGTCGGGCGCAAGGGGGTCACCGTGACCCTTGAGGACGGCGTGCTCTCCATCCGGCATGGACTCAAGCCCGGTTGGCGGCACTGGGCCGGCCCGTTCTGGTGGTTTCTCGCCGGGCGGCGCAACTACACGGCCGACATCACGGTCGCGGTGCCGCCGACCGCGGCCGCCAGCCTCACCGTGGTCAGCGGGTCCATTGTGGCCTCGGAGCTGCGCCACGGCGCCAGCGTCGACGTCATCAGCGGCTCCATCACGCTGATGGGCCTGGGCGGGACCGTACGGGCGAAGACGGTGTCCGGCTCGATCGAGGCCATGGGGGTCGGTGGGGATCTGGGTATGGAGACCGTCTCGGGCGAGATCGCCCTCGCCGAGTCGTCGGCGGAGCGCGTCTTTGCCCGCACCATCTCCGGCTCGGTCACCTGTGACCTGGACAACCCGTTCGCCCACGACGTACGCATCGACACGACGTCGGGGTCCATTACCGTCCGGGTGCCCGAAGACGCCGACCTTGACGTGAGCCTCGGCGCCACGAGCGGCCGCGTCACGAGCGCGTTCCCCCAGGTGCGGGGCAGCGGGATGCCCGGAACCCACTCCGCCGCCGGACGCATCGGCACCGGATCGGGCACCCTCAATGCGTACGCGATCTCCGGCTCAGTGTCGCTGCTGGCCCGGCCGGCCGAGGACCTCGGGGATGAGGCACCATGAGCGCGGTCTTCAGCCACGGCCGGCTGCGCCTTTATCTGCTCAAGCTCCTCGAGGAGGGGCCCAAGCACGGCTACGAGCTGATCCGGTTGCTGGAGAACCGGTTCCATGGCCTCTACGCCCCGTCGGCCGGCACGATCTATCCCCGGTTGGCGCGGATGGAGGCCGACGGTCTCATCACGCACACCGCGGAGGGCGGGCGAAAGGTGTACGACATCACGGACAACGGGCGCGCGGAACTAAACCGGCGGGCCGGCGACCTGAGCCAGTTGGAGTCGGAGATCCACGCCTCCGTGGCGGACCTAGCGGCACTCGCCGAGGAGGTCGAGCAGGGGGTACGGGGATCGGTGCGGGACCTCAAGCGTGAGTTGCGGCAGGCCAAGCAGGAGGCGAAGACCCCGTTGCGCGCGGAGTGGGGCCGGTGGACGGGGCCAGAGTGGCGCGACACGCGGCCGCCCGCCACCGAGGTGGAACGGCAGGCTACGGATCTCGCCGCCGAGGTCCGCCGGCTGGTGGGACTGGGCCGCGCCACCCCGGACGACCTACGGGTGGCGTCCACGGTGCTCGACTCAGTCCGTGATCAGCTCCGGCACATCCTGCGCGGCTAGGCGTCAGGCGGCTCACAGGAAACTCCCAGAAAAAGCTCAGCGTGCGCCTAGGAGATGGGAGCAAGATTGCGCACATGGGAGTTCGCAACGGCTCGGTGCAGTCCGGGGGCACCCTGTCGACGGACGCCCGGCAGGAAGGGGCGCAGGCTCGCCCGCGGCTGCTCGTCGTGGAGGACGATCCGAACATCGTCGAGCTGCTCTCGGCGAGTCTGCGTTTCGCGGGCTTTGAGGTTACCGCCGCGACCAACGGTGCCGACGCGGTCAACGCCTCTCGCACTGCCCGCCCGGACCTCGTCGTCCTGGACGTGATGCTGCCCGACCTCGACGGCTTCGAGGTGATCCGCCGTATGCGCGAGGGCGGTGTGCGTACCCCGGTTGTGTTTCTCACCGCCCGCGACGCAACCGACGACAAGATCCGAGGCCTGACGCTCGGCGGCGACGACTACGTCACGAAGCCGTTCAGTCTCGAGGAGTTGACCGCCCGCATCCGTGCCGTGCTGCGCCGATCGGCGCTGGACCAGCCCCAGTCGGCGACGTTGACATTCGCCGATCTCGAGTTGGACGAGGAGTCGCACGAGGTTCGCCGCGGCGGAACTCTGGTCTCGCTGTCGCCCACGGAGTTCAAGCTTCTCCGCTATCTGATGCTCAACGCGGGCCGAGTGCTGTCGAAGGCACAGATCCTCGACCACGTATGGCAGTACGACTTTCGGGGCGACGACAGCATCGTCGAGTCCTACATCTCCTACCTGCGGCGCAAGGTCGACTCTTCGGAGCCCCGGTTGATCCATACGCTTCGGGGCGTCGGGTACGTCCTGCGCCTGCCCGCGTGAGCCTGGCCATGTCGTTGGCACTGGAGCCGGCCGAGTCGGCGGAGTCGGCGGAGTCGGCGGAGTCGATTGAGCCGCGCCGCCGCCGGTTGGCCGGCGTGCCGCTGCGGGTAAAGCTCGTCGCCGCTGTCCTCGCCCTCGTGGCGTTCGCCCTGATTGTGATCAGCGCGGGGAGTGTCTTCGCCCTCCGCGACTACCTCATCACCCGTATCGATGGGCAGCTGGCCAACAACACCAAGGGCTTCACCGATGATCCCTCCGTTCGGGTGTGTCAGTACGTCGTGGAGGCGATGCCCAGCGACTACCTCGTCGGGTTCAACGGCAGCCGCTGCAACCGCGTCATCTACGACCGGACGACGTATGAGAACGGGGAGCTGCCGCCGCTGCCCACCGATGCGGCGGGTCTGCGCAGGCTGGCCGGTGAACCCTTCACCATGACCTCCACCGACCATCGCCACCGCTGGCGACTCCTGGTCACCGCCCTGCCCGACAACCAATTCTTCATCATCGGCGAGGACATGGCCGATGTGGACAGTGCGGTGGAGCGGCTCGTCCTCATCAACATCCTGGTAGGACTGTCAGTCATGGTGGCGCTGGCCGCGGTGGGCGTGTGGTTAGTGCGGATGAACCTGCGACCGCTGGTCGAGATCGAGCGAACGGCTGCGGCGATCGCGGGCGGCGACCTGACCAAGCGAGTGCCGGAGCTCGACCCACGAACTGAGCTCGGACACTTGTCGGCCTCGCTGAACACGATGCTGGCACAGATTGAGACGGCGTTTCGGGCCCGCGCCGAGTCCGAGGAGCGGGCCGTCAGCTCCGAGGAGCGCATGCGCCAGTTCGTCGCCGATGCCTCGCATGAACTCCGAACGCCGCTCACGACGATCCGGGGTTTCGCGGAGCTCTACCGGCAGGGAGCCGCGCCCGACCCCGCCGATGTGCTGCGCCGGATCGAGGACGAGGCGGCTCGAATGGGGCTGCTCGTTGAGGATTTGCTGCTGCTGGCCCGTCTCGACCGTGAACGGCCCGTGCGGCACGCGCCCGTGGCCCTGGCCGATCTGATCAGCGACGCAGCAGCGGCCGCGTATGCGGTGGCACCGGATCGCACCGTCGAGGTGGACATCGCCAAGCCGGCTGACCAGCTTGTTGTCATCGGCGACGAATCCCGGCTGCGCCAGATCATCGCCAACCTCGTGACCAATGCCGTAACGCATACGCCGCATGGCACCCCGATCGCGCTGCGGCTGCGTCCGGACGGTGATCGTCACGCCGTGATCGAGGTGAGCGACCGTGGGCCGGGACTCACCCCGGAGCAGGCCGATCGCGTCTTCGAGCGGTTCTACCGGGTGGACAAGGCGCGCACCCGTCGGGCCCCTTCATCGACGCGGCACAGCGGCGCCGGGCTCGGCCTGGCCATCGTGGCCGCGCTCGTCGCCGCGCACGATGGCACCGTCGAGGTGGAGACCGTTCCGGGCGAGGGCGCGACCTTCCGCGTACGCCTGCCGCTGCTGACCCCGGAGACCAGCCTCACAGCGAACTTCCAGCCGGAATCCAGGTAGGGCATAGTCCGAGCGGGCAAGCTCGAAGACATGAGCGAGAACCAGGCCAACCCCGCCAGCGACGGTGACGACCGGCCAACAATCAGCCAACCCACCACACCGGCACCGTCGGACCCATCAGGTGCGTGGCAGCCCTCGTATTACGGGCAGGTCTGGGCCAACGCACCCGGCGCACCCGGCGCACCCAACCCACCGGGCGCACCCAACGCACCCGGCGCACCCAACGCACCCGGGGCACTTGGACAGCCGGCCCATCCCGCCACAACCGGCACCTGGCGCAAAGCGGCTGTCGCCACCGTCGCCGGCGCCGCGATAGCGCTGACGGCGGGAGGCGTGGGTGGCTTCGTCGGCTACGCGCTGCACCCCGATGACTCTCCGCTGCAGTCCACCACGTCGGCGAGCAAGAACGCCGCGCCGGTCGTAGACCGGTCCTCGCTCGCGACGATCGCGGCGAGTGTGCAGCCGACCGTGGTCGTGGTCGAGACGGGTTCGGGCGAGGGCTCCGGCGTGATCGTCTCCGCTGACGGCTACATCGTCACGAACAACCACGTGGTGGAGAGCGCTAGCGGCGGCAGCGTGAAGGTCACCTTCAACAGCGGCAAGCAGGTGTCGGCGAAGGTCGTCGGCACCGACCCCGAGACCGACCTGGCCGTGGTCAAGGCGGACGCCACCGGTCTGACGTACGCGTCCTGGGGCAACAGCGACGACGTGCAGGTGGGCGACACCGTACTGGCGATCGGTAGCCCGTTGGGATTGCAGGGTTCGGTGACGGCCGGCATCGTCAGCGCGTTGCACCGCACCATCGCGGTGGGCGGCGACCAGCAGTCGCCGTTCGATCCGGGCTCGGCGCGCACGACGATCGGCGACGCCATCCAGACCGACGCCCCGATCAACCCCGGCAACTCCGGCGGCGCGTTGGTCAACATGAAGGGTGAGGTTGTCGGCATCAATAGCGCGATCGCGACGTCTGGCTCCAACGGCAACATCGGTGTCGGCTTCGCGATCTCGGCCAACCGGGCCAAGGCGGTCACGGACCAGATCATCAAGGGCGGCAAGGTCAGCCACCCCTACCTCGGTATTTCCGTCGGGAACGCGCAGAACGGTGGCGCCCAGATTCAGAGCGTCGAGCCGGGTAGCCCCGCGGCGAAGGCGGGCCTGCAGGTCGGCGACGTCGTGACCAAGGTGGACAACCGCACGATCGCGGGTCAAGAGGACCTCGTCGGTGCGATCCAGAGCAGCACCGTCGGCTCGCAGCTAGCCCTCACGGTGGTTCGCGACGGCTCGGAGCGCACCATTACCGCGACAGTAGGCGAGCAGCCGTAAGGCCCCAGTTTCTTGTTCCCCCAGGTGGCTGTGGGCGGCGCTTCGGCGCCGCCCACGGCTGTGCGCGCACCCGTTAGATCCAGTCGAGGGTACGGGCCACGGCCTTGCGCCAGCGCTGGTAGCCAGCCTCGCGCTCCGCTGCTGGCATCGCCGGCTCCCAGGTTGCCTCGGCCCGCCAGTTGGCCTTGAGGGCGTCTAGGTCGGGCCAGTAGCCGACGGCCAGGCCAGCTGCGTAGGCCGCGCCAAGGCAGGTGGTCTCTGTCACCTGTGGACGGACGACCGGCACATCGAGTACGTCGGCCTGCGTTTGTAGGAGCACCTCGCTGGCGGTCATGCCACCGTCCACCTTGAGTTCGCCGAGCGGCAGGCCGGAATCGGCGGCCATGGCGTCGGCGACCTCGCGAACCTGCCAGGCCGTCGCGTCCAGGGCGGCGCGGGCGAGGTGGGCCTTTGTTACGAACGCGGTGAGCCCCGCGATGATCCCTCGGGCGTCGGAGCGCCAGTGCGGGGCGAAGAGGCCGGAGAAGGCGGGCACAATCACCGCGCCACCACTGTCGGGCACCGTCCGCGCGAGTTCGTCCATGTCGGACGCACGACTGATCAGGCCCAGGTTGTCCCGCAGCCACTGAACCAGCGAGCCGGCGACGGCGATGGATCCCTCGAGGGCGTACACGGGAGGCTGTCCCTCCAGTTGGTAGCCGACCGTGGTGATCAGGCCAGCCTGGCTCAGGGTCGGCTTGGTGCCCGTGTTGAGGAGCAGGAACGCGCCGGTGCCGTAGGTGCACTTGGCGTCGCCCGGCGCGAAGCAGGTCTGACCGAACAGCGCTGCCTGCTGGTCGCCCAAGGCTCCGGCGACGGGTACGCCGTGCAGCGGCCCCCCGGCCTCACCGTAGACACAGGACGACGGCCGGATCTCTGGCAGCATCTCGCGGGGAACCCCGATCGCCGCGAGCAACTCCTCATCCCAGTCCACGGTGGACAGATTCATGAGCATCGTACGACTGGCGTTGGTGACGTCCGTGACATGGTGTCCGGTGAGGTTCCAGATCAGCCAGGTGTCCATCGTGCCGAAGAGCAGTTCGCCGGCCTCGGCTCGGCGTCGCAGCGCCGGGTCGGCGTCGAGGAGCCAGCGGATCTTCGGCCCGGAGAAGTACGTGGCCAGTGGCAGGCCGCTCTTCTGCCGGAAGCGATCCTGCCCGGCAGAGCCGGCGAGATCCTGCCCGGCAGAGCCGGCGAGATCCTGCCCGGCGGAGCCGGCGAGATCCTGCCCGCCGTCGCGCCCGAGCGAGCCGATCAGCGCATGGGTGCGGGTGTCCTGCCAGACGATCGCGTTGTGGACCGGTTCGCCGGTGCGGCGGTCCCATAGCACCGTGGTCTCGCGCTGGTTGGTGATCCCGATGGCGGCGAGGTCGCTCCGGGTGATCCCGGCGCGCTGCAGGGCGTTGTTGACGCACGACTGGACGTTGAGCCAGATCTCGGCCGGGTCGTGTTCGACCCAGCCGGGCCTGGGGAAGATCTGCTGGTGCTCCCGCTGGTCGACGGCGACGATGCGGCCGGCGTCGTCGAAGACGATGCAGCGTGAGGACGTGGTGCCCTGGTCGATGGCGGCGATGAAGGTCACCCGGCCAGTCTCGGCGTATGGCCCACCCGTGTCACGCATAGGGACAGTCCATTAACGCCCGGTTCGCTCTGGTTAGGGCTATCTCGGGTGGGTACGCTGAGGGGTGGTGGGGAGAGGGTACAGCCATGAGCCGTGGAGCTGTGGAGTTCGTCGTACTCGGTTTCGCCGGGACGCAGGTCGACCCGAACCTGGCGCCCTCGATGCGCGCGCAGGTTGACCGCGGAGTCATCCGCATCATCGACGTGCTCTTCGTGCAGAAGGCCACCGATGGCAGCGTGCGGATGTTCGAACTCGACGAGATCGAGGGCAATGCGACGTACGCGGGATTCCACGGCGTGCCCCAAGAGATCGATGGTCTGATCGGCGCCGAGGACGCCGCGAACGTCGCCGCGGATCTGCCGCTCGGCGCGACGGCCATGCTGGTGCTGTACGAGCACGCCTGGATGCGCACATTGCGCGTTGCCGTTGACGCCAGCGGAGGCCAGCTACTGCACTCCGAACGCGTCCCCGGTCGCATCGTCGACGCCGTTGCCGACGCAGTGGAGAAGGAGGCGGCCAACTCCGGCACGCGTCGTGGCCGTACGGGTAGCCGTCCGCCGTTGACGGCCCATCCCGTCAGCGGAGCGCCGATTCGTCCTACCTGAGCCCCCCTAGGCGGCTAGCCTGACTTTGGCACTAAACGGGGCAAAAGGGGGAAAGCAATGGGCGGGCACGGAGCCGTGGAGTTCGTCGTGGTCGGGTTCTCCGGCGGGCAGATCGACCATAGTCTGGCGCCGGCCCTCCGAGAGCAGGTCGAGAAGGGGACCATCCGGATCATCGACCTGCTCTTTGTGCAGAAGAACGAGGACGGCTCCGAGCGCACATTCGAGCTGGACGAGGTGGCTGGGGATCAGAACTTCGCCGAGTTCCGCGGGATCCCGCAGGAGATCGACGGGCTGATCGGACCCGACGACGTCGCCGAGATCTCTCAGGACATGCCGGCCGGTGCCACGGCGATGATCATTTTGTTCGAGCATGCATGGCTTCGTGATCTACGCAGGGCGGTGGAGTCGAGCGGCGGGCAGGTCATGTTCACCGAGCGCATCCCGGGCGAGATCGTCGACGCCGTCGAGGAGGCGGCGGCCAAAGCCGCCTGAGTCGCCAAACAGGCGGAGAGGAGCCAATCATGATTCGCAGAGGAGGGCTGCTCGGCATGGCGGCCCGGACCGCCGTCGTCGCCGGCACCGCAACCGCAGTCTCCGGAGGCGTTCGACGTCGCCAGATGTCACGCGAG
>Ga0209843_1000086_pt1 | contig 13534 bp, 12 predicted proteins | sample GWRWS1_20_30_FD_187222 | JGI IMG/M metagenome (GOLD analysis project Ga0209843, IMG submission 187222) | Riverbed sediment microbial communities from areas with vegetation nearby in Columbia River, Washington, USA - GW-RW S1_20_30 (SPAdes)... | ecosystem: Environmental > Aquatic > Freshwater >... | reverse complement strand
TAATGGCCTAAGCCCTTGAACGCCTTGTTCTTTCGACAGTTAGGTGCTTTTGCATCGTACAGAAGCAGAAGGGGATGGCCGACGCCATGATCGAAGCCTGAAGTGTCCCGCTTTAAGCGGGTACCCCTTGTTTCGCCTGGATCAGGTCGATCAGGTCACCCACATTTTTCATACTCAAGACTTCACGCAGTTTAAATTTGATGCCGAAGGCCCTTTCCACCTCGCTGATCAGTTGGATATGGCGCAAAGAATCCCACTTTTCTATATCCTGGGCGGTCATTTCCCGAGTAATAGTGATGTCGTTTTCCTCGAGAACTTTCTGGAACACAGACTTTAACTTGCCGGTCATTTCTTCTTTTTTCATTGACATTTCACCTTCGCGAACTACGAATTAATCCTTCCTCATCATGATCTTGGCGTGGTAGGGGAGCAGTCTTCTGAGTTTTCTATTTTCAGAACTTTTTTCGCTCTTAAAAGTAAAACCTGCGACAGCCAAAGAGGGTGGGAAACATCACCCCGACGATCTTGCCCAGAAGCTTGTGTTGGCTGCGTATGCAGCCTTCGATCTCTGCCACCAGGTTTTCTGGCAAGCCCAAGTCCTGCAGGGCTTGGTGCAGGGCCTCCGCAGCCCGCTGCGCCTGGCGCCGGTCGCGTTCGAGACGCTCGTGCGCTTGGAGGCGACGACGGTGTCTGGCTTTGGCTTGCTTGTTGGCATATCGTTTGCTGGGGGACAGGGGGCACTCCTTCAGACCGTTCGATTTGCGATGTACGGTTAGAAGGAAACTATGTCCCCTAAGGGCTCAAATTTCAAAAACTTTCATAGCCCTCGCACAGTTTCTCTGCGTCGTTGGTAGCCCTGACAGAGTCACGGAAAAGTCAGATTTGAAAATTTTAAGTTCTCATTCACGCCGGTGATGACGTTGGGATTAATTTCTGAAAAACAGGCCGTCTACCTGCAGCAGTTGCCCGTTTTTCTGATCATAAAATCCATTTTCCAGCGAGTACAAAGTGAATCCAGAATTTTTCAGGTAAGTAATCATTTCTTCTAATATTAATTCACTTTTATACAACGGCACTATTGACATCTCAAGCTGTATGCCTGTTATTTTATGAAGAGAGTTTCCGGCTCCTTCCAATACCTTTTTTTCAAACCCCTGCGTATCAATTTTCAATAATATTTTATCGGATGCAGTATGTAAAGTATCAAAAATCGAATCAAGTGTTCTGATCTGTATTTTTTCTGTATCAATGAATGTGGATGCCGGTGCGCTTTTCAAATGTTGAGGAAGCATATTCAGTATGGAACTGCTGAATGAATTTTCCGAAATATTGATAACGGTTTCCGTATTTTCATTACCCAGTGCATAATTGTGAGCCTGCCAGTTATTGTGTTTATCAGAAACTTCTTTTAATGCGGAAAAAGCAGAGGAGAGGGGTTCAAATGATATGATCTGACCGGAAAATCCCAGTTCCTTCACCAGGAGTGCATATTGTCCTACATTTGCCCCTACATCAATAATTTTGTTTATTCCGAATGTCTCAAATAATTTGAATCTTCTTTCGAGGTCTGTTGTCGGGTATTTTTGTATTCTTCTTACTTGAAAGCCAGTAATGGAAATTATTTTTTTAATTAATTCTATCATGATGGTTACTTCTTATAATTAACAATTATTGTATATTATCATTGCTGTCCCAGCAAAATCTGATATTTCTTATCTCCGAAAATGCTTCGTCAATAGCTTTTATCGTATTATCGATATTGAACATGCCGGTGTATTTCTTCATAAGGCCTTTTTGTTTGTCGGAGATCATTAAACGGACTGCCGCTGCTATTTCTTCTGGTTTTAAAGGATTGAAATAATATCCGTATTCGCCCAATTGTTCCACATGTCCTTTAAAATGGCTGCACGCCACCGGACATTGCAATTCCGCGGCTTCGAGCAGGGGCATATTCGTAGGGCCCAGAAAGGTTGGCATTACAAGGCCCTGTGAATTTAAATAGATCCATTTTAATTCTTCTGATTTTACAAACCCCAGGTCAAGAACGTTATTTGTCAGCGATAATTCTTTGATAAGAGACAGGATATAAGACTTATTCCCTTTGTCCGAACCTGTTAATATCAATTTCAGGTGGGGAAATTCCTTAACTATTTCTTTGAATGCAATGATTAAATTATAATGATTTTTGTGCGCCCAATATTGAGCGGGATAATGGATGAAAAATAGATTTTCTCCGATGCTCCCTGGTTTAACCGGAATTACTTTTTTATCAATGATAGAGGAGGGGAATAGCGGAACAACCTTTATTCTGTCTTCATTGAGATTTAAATAACGTATTGCTTCCTGTTTGCCGGCATTTGATTCTGTAAAGACGAACAATGCTTTCTGAATGATATAATCATGCCATTTCTTCCTGTTTTCAAATTTGTCATTCATGCTGACTTCCGGAAAGGCGAACATACTGAGGTGGCCCCAGTCCCACTGCGTATAAATGTATGGAAAGGAAGGGAATTTACATCTTTGCACAGGGTAATAAATAACATCAGCAACAGCGTATAATTCCCGGTGCAGCCGTCGCTCGTTTTCTCTTATTTTTTTAAATAAATTATTGAATCTAACATGTCCGAAATCAAAGAAGTTACAGCACTTTTTGAGCATGGAATAAATCCGGAATTTCTTCTTTAAATCCCATTTTATAGCGTGTATGTTTATTGCTTTTCCATGGTAAGCTGTGGGAGAGTCCGATAAAAAAACGATCTCAGCATCTTTAAAGGTGTACTCGCTGATTTTATTTATTAATTGGGAATAATAACTGTACCATCCGCCTTCTTCAGGCTTAATATCTTCATATAACCAGATACCGACCCTTAATTTTCTCATAACTTAACCAGGCTTTCGCTAATTATTTTTTGAAGACGGAAACAATGAACCAATCGGAATCGGGAGCTCTTGATGTAAGCCAGTTATAGTGATTAATAGAAGTAAGCTTATCTGCTCTTATTGAGGGACAACTCTAATTAGCGTGTGGTTAACCCCTTGTAAATTTTGCAGGTATTTATTTATCAGGGCCTTGCGGTCGGTTTTACCATTGCTGTTGAGGGGAAAGAGACTTACTGTGATTATTTCTTTAGGGATCATGTAGTCCGGAAGATACTTTTTCAAATGTTCCTCCAAGCCCTTTTTCAGATCCTTTTCACTTTCGATAAAAAGGAGAATGAAATGAAAGTCCGCTTCGCTAGTGTTCACTGCAGCAATCACCTGTTTGTCCCCACAGAATACGCGAGCATGGAATTCGATTTCTTCAAGCTCTACCCGGCGGCCGTCAATTTTTACCTGGTTGTCTATCCGCCCCAGATACAGAAAATTACCAGCCTGGTCGATTTTACATAAGTCGCCGGTCCGGTAGAATTTCTTACCGTTTTTCGTCGTTCCAAATACTTCTGCGGTTTTTGATGGATTGTTCCAGTAGCCAAGAGTAACCTGTTCACCGTTGAGGCAGAGCTCTCCCTCTTCATCCAAGGTGTTTTCGTTTATTTTGAAAGCATCCATTCCTTCCATGGGTCTGCCGATAGGAACAATTCCTTTACCTTGCGGATGCGGCAACTCCCCGCGTTCCCATTCATAGCGCAGGCAGAAAATTGTCGCCTCCGTGGGACCGTATAGATTTTCGATTTTTGCGTAGGGAACGCATTTGGCCCAACTGGAAAGGGTTTCATGGTAAAGCGCTTCACCGCAAAATAGGCTATATCTCATTTTGGGAAGATTAATCTCTCCGAAATAGGGCTTAAGGAAGTTGATGACCGAAGGTACCATCAGGGCAACGGTGATCTCCCTGGTTTCAAGGGTGTCGGCCACTTCCAAGTATGCCATTCCCTTCCGGGGAATCGGATAAAAACTCGCGCCTACCGACAGGGGGACAAGGAATGAAAAAACCGAGAGATCAAAAGTCAACTCAAACATTTGAAGGAAACGGTCATTCCTGTTGAAATCATACCTCCCACTTTCCAGCATCATGTCAAGAAATGCGGAAAGATTACGGTGATAAATCGGAACTCCCTTGGGCTTGCCTGTGGTACCGGAAGTGAAAAGCAAATAACAAAGATCACCGTGCATTTGGTCTACTGGATCCAATTTGCCCGGGTTAGGAGTAACCCGGTTGTTTAGCGGCCGGCATTCCGTACCCGGAGAAACGGAAAGTTCACAGGCCTTATCTTCCTTTTCAGTGTATAAAAGTACTTTAATGCTGGCATCGGCGATAATTCCCATGTTTCGTTCAACGGGATTGTCATAATTCAGCGGAACATAACATGCTCCGCAGGACAAAATTCCGAGAAGAGAGGCGTAGGCATAAATATTGTTTTCCGTAAAAATCCCTACCCGGTCTCCCTTTTTTATGTCATGGGCTTTTAAAAGTGCGCACATGGCAGAACAAAGGCCATTTAACTCGCCATAGGTGTATGACCTATCATCAACAAAAATTGCCGGATTATCCGGAAATTGCGTTGAACATTCAATAAATCTGGAAAGAATGGAAGTTCCCATCGTAGAAGTCCTGTTCTGATCACCCATCATTCGTGGACTCTTGATCTGCCCAGTTGATATCCAGCATAGATATCTTTAGGACCGTCGAAGCAGACGTTGAGATTCGGATTATTTCGGAGTTATCACCACACAAGGAGTTCGACGATGCTCTATGTTGAAACCTAAGTCGTCGCGCCAAAGTTAGTGACGCAAAACCGCCAAGCTTTCATGTCCAGCGTGGTTTTCTTTATTAACAAACCGCTATTTTGCACAGTGGAGAATCGTCCAAGCCGGGTGTCAAAACAAGGTGTAAATGAACGGCGTTACAGCGATGACAGCTCTCTCTGTGTGAATCACTAAACCGACCAAAAACGCTAAAATGGAAAGGGCTGGCGCAAGCCACCACCACAATCTCCCAGTGAAGAAATCGAACAAGGCTCCTATAATCAATGTAAAATTGGCTACGGTTACCGGCCATTTACCCTCTGCGGGTTCTCTACGTTCGCTCATTGCCTCCCTGTAGCGTGCTCTCCAGGAAAACAACAATGAATGTCCAGCTGTGACAACAAAATAGCCGACCGCAATGGTGGACGTGAGAATATAAAAGTTACGCGGCATGGCGAAACGCCCATAGGCGACAGGAGTAAAAACAGCTCTCAACATCGTCCAAACCTGAGTCAAATCATTGGCGCGAAAAAAGATAAACCCTACTGAAAGCAGCACAAATGTAGTTCCCCACGATAGAAAAGCTCCCCAATAGCGTGGCAGGCGGACAGAGAATTGTCGTTTCATCTGCTGGCCCAAACGGTGCATTACTAATACCAAACCGTGGTACAAACCATAAACAATGAAAGTCCATTTGGCCCCATGCCACAACCCAAAGAGAGTCATCGAAATAATGAAAACCACATATGGCCACCAACTATAGCGCCGCCCGGCGGCGGCAAGCGGACTGAATACATAGTCGCGAATCCAGAATGAAAGTGACATATGCCAGCGCGTCCAGAAAATGGAAGGGGTTGTCGAGAGAAAGGGGCAATCAAAGTTTTCCGGCAAACGTATGGCGAAAATACGGGCGGTTCCAAGGACCATATGTGAGTAGCCCGCGAAGTCAAAAAATAGGAGGAATCCAAATCCTATCCCCAATAACCAAACATCTACACCGCCCCATCCGCCCTTCATCTGATCGAACCCGGCGTCTATACCTTCACCGGGCAGCCATCCGGATCCCAGGATTTGGGCGAGCACAAACTTCATCATGACGCCCTGGATAAAACGAAGACTCCCCGCAGACAGATCGTCCCAGCTAAAGGGAGAAAGCTGACGGAATTGCGGCAACATGCTGGGCAGGCGGCAAATAGGACCGGAGAGCACCGTTGGCCAGAAAGCCATATAAAGACAAAACTCGAGTAAAGAAGGGTCCAACTCCTCCTCGAAGTAAATGTCAAATAAATAAGAAAGTCCTTGAAATGTCCAAAAGGACATTCCTACCGGCATGATGATCTGGCGCCCAAGATCATATTGCCATGAACCCGCTGACCCCAACTCTAGCAACTCGGGCAAGTACTTAAAAAAAGCTAGAGGCAGAAGGTTTAGTGCGATACCGATCCACAAGCGCGGCGCGGTCACTTTGCGGCGCAGCGCACAGCCGCAGGTATAATTCATCAGCGAACTGATGATTAAGATGGACAAAAAGCCTATCCCCCAATTAGCATAGAACAGATAACTGGCAGCTAGAAAAAGTATCTGCCGTCCCTTGGTTGACGGCAGACGCCACCCCACCACCGTTAGAAGCAGAACGACAAATGTAGAGCCTACAGTCTGAGTCATTGTAACCCCTCAGCTCCGGCAATACCTCATGAGGATGTGGACACAGCTAGTACTAGTCGTAGACGAGCCAGGAGAGAACCTGAAATCAATAGAAAATTGTGGATTACTTTTCATCAGAAAATCGCGCCTGGATTATGTCCAGTATTCTCTCGGCGATCAATTGGTTCCCGATTGGCGTGACATGGCCTCCGTCAATCCAAATTAGTGAATCGCAATGATCAAAGATATGAACCATCGAGTAGAAGTTCTGATATTTCGAAGATTCCCTCTCGATAGTTTGATAAACAGCTGTATGAAGCTTGTAAAACGCCGCTTCAATTTCCAGCCTATGTTTCATTTCTCGCTCTTCGGGTGTTAGAGGTTTGTTGCCCAGTGAGAGGATGGGCGGCAAAAAAAAGAAGTACTTGAAACCATACTTTTGGGCAAGCGCACTCACAATCTTGTAGTTTCCCATATAATCCTGCACGATCGAATCACTCAACTTTGCGACGTCAATCCCCATGCTCTCGTAAGTGATCAGTTCGCTAGGAGTTGGTTCTTTCTGTTGTGGATTGGCGATCGTCAGTTTGCCCATAAGCATGTCGATCAACGAGTATGCATACGTACTTCTTAGCCGATCTATAAATGTAGATGGCTCCTGGTGCCTCTCGAACCTAGCGGCAATTTGATCAAGGTTCTCAAGAACGCCAGCTCGACCGGATTGGTATGCGGCATAGATGTCACCTCCAATATTATAAAACAGAACTAAATCTGGTATATTGCCGGACCGCAGTTGCATCAGGAGCATAATAACGTCTTGCATTGAAACATAAGCTGACTCAGCAAAATTCATCACACAAACCGGCCCCTGTCTCAGCTTTTCAAGACCCTTCTGCAAGTTGGCGGGTATCGTACCCCAGTTCGGCGACCCCGTTCCCCACATTGAAGATTCGCCAAAGGCAAACACTTTAAAAGATTTGTCGCTGCAGTCCGCGCCGGGCGTCAATCTGACGCTATTCTGATCTATTTCTATGGTTTCGCCTTTGAAAGGAGCTCTCCTCCAACCAACGTAAGGGTAATACCGTTGCGTATTGCTTAGCCGAAACTCATACCAATACCGTTCAGCCCAATCTTGGGAGGAATAGTACGAGACTTTCTCCCTCGGCTTCCCCTCTCCGACTAGCTGTGCAGTTGGTTTTGAAATCACACTCGCACTCTTGAAGACACCTATAGCTGCCAACTCGAAACAAGCGAATACAATAAGGGTGTTCAGCATGAGAATGGCGACCGCTCTATATAAGTACCCCATAAGTACCTCAAAATCGACACCTTGAAAAAATAGAGTGAGAACATTAGACCACCTTGGGGCGCATCATTCGCCGGACCTCCCGCGCACCTGCCGGTGCGGCAGGTGTTAGCTTGCCCGGCCTACTCCCAATATATTCCAAGTTGTTTCATCTGGGTCTCTGTCAAACTCAGGGAAGGCCCCGAGACGGAGAGAAGAGAAACCTGCGCACTCCAGAAGAAGGTGTAATTCCAAAGGAAAGAAGTAGCGCATCAAATGCGTTTCCTCCGTTTCCGACACAATTCGCTTTGCCGACATCTGCCATAGATTGTAGTGTACCGAGCAGAGGTGCCGAGAGGCATCCAGTTGGCCCGATGCAATTCGAAGGATTTTCCCGTCCGCAGTCGGAATAACTCTGGAGCGCTCCGACGGGCGTTGATGGAGCACTGCCGGGCCATACCACACGTCGTAAATGAACAGAGCCCCTGTGCGCACATGTTGGCGAGCGGTTTTCAGGGCAGCCAATACGTCCTTATTCTCGAGTTGATAGCCGAGAACCGCAAACATCATCAAGGCAGCGTCAAATTCGCTCTCGAGTTTGACACTTCGGATGTCTCCTGCACAATAGGAAAGTTTGGGCTTTGTGGGTGCGTGAGCGAGTTTATTGTGGGCTTGGGCGAGCATGCTCTCCGAGCGTTCTATGCCGACAACTTCGTACCCACGGGACGCCAGAGGGAAGGCGTGGTTACCCGTGCCGCAACCGAGATCGAGAACGCGAGAAATCGGTTTGTCGCTGTACCTGTGGAAGACGTTTTCTATCAAGTCACACTCGGCGGTGTAGTCTTTGTCGAGGTAGAGCAGATCGTAAGCCTGCGCGTATGTGGAGCCAAAGGTTTGATTCATCTGAGCACCTCGCGCACCGCATCGCATACTTTGGTGAGTTGCTCCTCCGTCAAGCTGAGACCCGAAGGAAGATAGAGACCCTGTCGTGCAATCCGTTCCGCCACTGGATAATGTTCATTATGAAAGAGCCCTTGTTTATGAAAAACCGGCTGTTCGTGCATGCCGAGAAAGAAAGGGCGGGTTTCTATCCCGCGCTCTTTAAGCCGAAGGGCAAAACCAACCGCATCCATCCCCGTATCTTCGGAAAGAACCACGCCGTACATCCAATAAACACTTTTGGCCCAGGATTCCTCGTAAGGAAGCTGCAGTTCTGGGATGCCGTCCAATCGGCGGTTATATTCGTGGCCCATCCAGCGCTTGCGCTCGACGATCTGCGCGATTCGCTCCAACTGCGCCACGCCCAAGGCCGCTTGCATATTGGTCAAGCGAAAATTAAATCCCAAGGTTTCATGATAGAAACGTCTCTGAGGTTGAAAACACAAATTTCTCAAAGATCGCACCTTTTCGGCGAGTGCCTCATCATCGGTGAGCACCATCCCTCCCTCGCCGGTGGTGATGAGCTTGTTGGCATAGAAGCTGAAACAACTCAGCGTCCCAAAGCTGCCACACCGTCGCCATGCGGAGCCCTGAGCATCTCTGTCAGAAAGATACTCCGCGCCATGGACTTCCGCCGCATCCTCGATGATGGCAAGCCCGTACTTTTTCGCAAGGCGGCACACGGGATCCATGTCCACCGGATGCCCGTAAATATGCACAGGCATGATGGCGCGCGTGCGTGGCGAAATCTTCGTCTCGATCTGACTTACATCCATACACCAGTTGCGCGGATCACAATCGACAAGCACAGGTATTCCACCATTACACGTGACGGCCAGGGCACAGGAAATAATGGTAAACGTGGGCATAATGACTTCGTCGCCAGGTTTGAGACCGAGGCAAGCGACAGCGACCTGAAGGGCGGTTGTCCCGTTGCTGACGGCGATGCCGTAGCGCTTGCCGCAGTATGCAGCCCAGCGGTCTTCAAACTCGTTGATGAACCTGCCTGCAGAGGATATCCAGCCCGTTTGTAGACACTCATTGACATAGGCGATGTCTTTTTCGCCGAGTAAAGGTTCGTTGACTGGAATCATGATGTTACCTTTCGCGAAATCATGCCAGGACGCCCACTGCTTGCGGTGAGGAGGAATAGTATCCTTGTTAGGGGGTTTGAGGGATAGATTCCGCCAACAGGCTGGTGCGCTAGAACCGTATTTTTTCGTCGATACCGGTATAGGGGCCCTGCTTGACCTCTAGCAGCACGGTGTGCTCTAGCACACGAAAGCCATGGCCCCCACCGACCATGAGCATGATATCGCCTTCGCGCAGCTCCCGGGTAGCGACAAGCTCCCGGTCGTCGTTGTATATATCGATTTCGCAGCGTCCTTGACGCACGACAAGCACTTCGGACGTTCCCACCAGATGTCGTTCTAGGGGGCGATGGACATGGCGCGGGATCACACCGCCGGCGGGATAAACCACAAAACCGACTTGTTGGTTGAAGTCCGACGGCGTGAGAAAGGTGGTCTTATCGGGCATCAACTGGCCACGAATGATGTAGGCCAAGGGCACATCGTTAAAGTATATCTTTTCAACTAAATCCATACATTACTTTCCATTGATGTTGATGTTGGATTCCTGCTTCATCGAGGCCATTTCACCGTCACCAGTTTGTTCTAGGGGCGCCAACCTGATCTCTCCTGGCTCTCCTGAACATCGCCTTCATCTCTACCCCCTGTGAACGCGAACACTGCTTTCATAGTTTTGCCTCTCTTAAATCCTATTTTATTTGAGCAATATAGACCATTGATTCAGCATTTCAATTACGTATTCTAATTGTTCTCTAGTAATATCAGGATATAGGGGTAGTGTAACTACCCTGGCTGCCACTTCATTTGTTATGGGCAAGCTACCAGGTTGATAACAAGACCTATAGTGAGAAAAGGTATGAACAGGAGGATAATGAATACTCGTCTGTATCCCTTTGTCCCGCATGAATTGCATGAAGCGTGGCCTTTCACTGCCACTCTTTAATAAAATTGGAAATATATGGTACGCTGATATAGAGTTTGTGTTGAGAAAAGGTATTGATATCTCATCGAGATCTTGGAGATTTTCTCTATAGATATTAGTAACCTCAGCTCTTTTTCGATTATTTCTTTCTAGCTTTCTCAGCTGAATGAGGCCTATCGCCGATCGCATTTCATCGATCCGATAGTTGTATCCAAGATCGACCACATCATAACTGAAACTATGTCCTTTATCTCTATCCCAAGTAATACTGGTCATTCCATGGGATCTGAGGAGCTTGATTTTTTCAGCTAATACGTCGCTGTCGGTGGTGATCATGCCTCCTTCACCAGTAGCCATATTTTTATTCGAGAAAAAGCTAAAACAGCCAATATCTCCTAGACTGCCACACTTTCTCAAAACTTTTTCGCCTCGCCCTGTGTCCTTGTCTGTTATCCATGTCGCTGCCCCTGGTGCATGGGCAGCGTCTTCAACCACATAAAGATTATGCCGCTTCGCGATGTCCATAATGCTTTCCATGTTGCATGCATAACCACCATAATGCAACACACATATACCTTTGGTTGATTCATCAATTCTGGCTTCAATATCGTCCGGCGCATTATTCAAATCATCTATACTCGTGATGTCAGCAAAAACCGGGGTAGCGCCGGTGTAGCGAATCGCATTGGCCGTTGCCACAAAAGTTAACGACGGGCAGATGATCGTATCTCCCGGGCCTGCGCCCAGGGCCATATGTGCCAAATGTAACGCCGCAGTACAATTTGCGACTGCGAAGGCATATTTCACACCTACATACTCAGCAAAACACCTTTCAAATTCCGCTGTCACTGGGCCCATGGAGAGCCATCGGGAGCGCAGCACATCGGCGACTGCCTCTATCTCTTCTGTGCCAAGATTAATGTCTGCTAGAGGGACTTGCCAGTTAGCCAATGTGTAGCCTCCCTTTTATTGCTGCAAATTCTTCAAGAGCTTTTTCGTAGTCGTTGTGGTTGCCTATATCCAGCCAGTACCCATCGAATGGGTAACTAACAACTTTTTTGCCATGTACTATGAGCTGCTTCACAAGATCAGGAAAATCTAAATACTTTTTTGGTTCGATATACTGTAGGACGTCCATATTAAATACATAAACGCCCATGCTTACCTTAAAAGTATAAGTCGGTTTTTCTACATAATCGGTGATGGAATATCCATCGCCGTTTTGAATAATCCCCAAGTCAATTTTAAAATTTTTCTGATAAGTACCAATAGTTGCAATCGCATTTTGCTCCTTATGGAAATCCATTATATCTCTGTAATTTAAACTGGTGATTACATCACCATTCATAACTAAGAAATTTTCATCAAGCTTCATTATTTGCGATAAAGCACCCACAGTTCCCAAAGGTTCGTCTTCGAAAGAATAATCAATTTCTATTCCATACTGCTCTCCATTGCGTATATATGTTTGGATCATCTCAGCCATATAACCAACCGCTAATGTAATACGCTGAAAGCCAAAATGCCTGAGCTGACGGATAATCAGATCAAGGATAGGTTTTTCACCTACAGGTACCAAAGGTTTAGGAAATACTTTGGTAAAAGGGGAAAGCCGTGTGCCTTTGCCCCCGGCTAGAATGGCTGCTTGCATTGGATTCTCCGTACTGACTTTTCCGAATTTAAACCGTTCCACATGAGATTCGTACACTCACGCAGCTTCCACAACCAAGGTTCCGACGGTCGCTGTGACAGCCAGTCCACAGAAATAGGGGACATTTTGTGTTTCAATGACTCGTGTCCCTGCCTGTGCCGTTCGACGTCTTTGAGCAGATCACGCAAGCGTTTACACTTGTGCTTCCCGTGCATTTGTCGTACACATCACCGAATACCAGTTCAATGGGGTTGGCCCGTGGACAATAGGTCGGCACGAAGAGCAACGTAAAGCGGGGAGGGATCACCAACCATTCACTTGGAAACCCTCACAAGAAATTGATCTGCTAGATAATTCCCCAAGTCAATCGAGCACCCGCCTTTGCCTTCAAGATCGATTCGCAAAGACAATTTCATCATCTCTTCAGAAATCAAATCTAGCCTCTCGACCTCACCTAGTTGATCGAGAGTATGTCTGAAATATGAATAGAGAAAGTTACTCCCTAGTATCTCAGGCTTAGTTCCCAGGTTTGCAAAAAAATCCCTAATATATCCAAGGCCAATAATGCCCACGAAATATCCGTCTTCTCGTTGTGCATCCATTTGATAGGACCTGTTGTGCTTTAAAAACAGACTGTTCTCATTATTGACGATAATATATGCATTGCCTCCCCTTTTAAGCACTCGATCTAATTCTTTGAGGGCTTGGCTCCGAATGTCTAGGGGAAGGTGCTCGAGCAATCCGACACAAACAACGATGTCGAACGTTTCATCCGGAAGCGGTATCTCATGGGCGCTGGACTTTACTAGCTGAAGGTTCTTTTCGAGCGAGGCAGTCTTTGCTTTCGCCTCGGTGATTTCCAGCATCTTTTGAGAATTGTCGAGTGAAGTCACATTTGCACCCGCCCTCAACAGCACCATCGTGATTCGCCCTACGCCACAGCCCATATCTAAAATGCTCTTGCCGTTGATGTCCTCAAGGCTCTTGGCGAGAAGCCCTAATTCCCATTTCGTATACGTTTCGTTGACATAGTCAGGCACATTGTAGCTTAGCACTGCTCGAAGCTCACTAACCTCAGACACTCGCCTAGTCCAGAACTGCTCAGCTTTCGTTTTGTCGTACATTATCCTCTCCCACCCTGATTGTTGGATGTTTTGACCATCTCAATGTACAACTCGCGCTTCGCCCCCCCCTCCAGAACCACCCCTGACCAGGAGGTGGGGAGCGAACTTCATCGGCTACCTACAAAAATTTCGTAATTACCAAACCAACACCTCTGGCTCTCCACGTTGTCGAACAATCCCTCGCGTAAAGCT
>Ga0209843_1000083_pt1 | contig 13570 bp, 14 predicted proteins | sample GWRWS1_20_30_FD_187222 | JGI IMG/M metagenome (GOLD analysis project Ga0209843, IMG submission 187222) | Riverbed sediment microbial communities from areas with vegetation nearby in Columbia River, Washington, USA - GW-RW S1_20_30 (SPAdes)... | ecosystem: Environmental > Aquatic > Freshwater >... | reverse complement strand
GATCTGCGCGGCGCAACGTCTGCTGGAGACAGTCACGATCCGGTCAGCGGGAGACACCATACCCGCCGCCCGCTACCGCTAACCGCCGCCGCTGGCTTTCGGACCCAGGAGGTCGAGCGTCTCAAGGCCGGGACGGTGGAACGGGTCCACGCAAGCAAACCATGAGCGGCGGCCTCAGAGGTGGCGCTGCCACACGATGGCTTCGGCCATTACCTGATATCCAAGCATCTCGTTGACCCGAATCATGTGCGCGTTCGAGGCAGCATTCCAGGTGTCGACGATTCGAAGCTGCGGTTCCTCCTCGCGAAGCCAGTACATCATCGCGACCTTCAGGAGCAGTCCAAGACGGTTTCCGCGGTGTGACGCCAGCACGCTCGTGTCGAACTGCCAGCCATGGCCGGGGACCTCGTTCTCCACGCCCACCATGGTGTGCCCCGCGAGGACACCGCTGCTGCGCTCGCGGGCGACGAGCCGGTAGATCCGCCGGTCGTGGGCGAGCTGGGCCGCCTCGAAGGCCCGGATGCGCTCTGGGCTAAAGACCTCGTCCTCGACATCCAGGTCGTCAATCGGCGCATCGTTGATCGCCTCGGTCATCTGGACTACGTCCGCCAGCATGTGCTCAGGCGTCGCGCCCTGCATTCGTACCAGCTCGTATCCGCCAGCGAGGCTCTGCGCCTTTACGTACTCCTGGTCGAGCTTCTCCCAGTCAAGGTTGGTCAGGTCCTGTCTGCGCTGCACCGCCACCGACGCGCGTTCGAGGCCCATGGCCTTGGCGAACTCAACACCCGCGGGCTGATCGAAACACTCGGTCAGGACCAGTTTGCGTCCGTCGGCGCGCACGCGTTCCACACCGACGTCGAATAGCCGACGCCCGACGCCCTGCCGACGGACGATCGGATCGACGGTGACTTCAAGAAAGCCGAGGTGGGTGTTGTCCCAGTGCGACAGATGCACCTCGAGGACGGCGTTGACCCGGCCGCCGGCGTCGCGAGCAACCGCGGCCACGGGCGGGTCGCCGTCCCACCCATGCCGCAGCCGAGCCGTGAACGATGAGACGGTCGTGCCGGGCAGGTGCGGGCAGTCGACGAGGCGCGCGGCCTCCAACACCGCCACAGCACCGTCCAGGTCGCGTCTGGCGAGGTGCTCGGGGTCAAGCCAGGTGAGGTCCACGAGTCCAGGAAACCGCGACCGCCTTGCCTCCGCCACTCATTATTGGAAGGAGTACGGTCACTCGGAGACTTTGACCTCACAACCAGGGGGACGCCATGTTCGGCCGGCTGGGCGCATTCGTCGTACGCAGAGCGTGGTGGGTGATTGCCGGCTGGCTGCTCGCATCGGCCGTCATCATCGTCGCCTCCCCATCGCTGAGCGACATCACCTCCGCCGACCAGGGCAGCTTCCTGCCCCGATCGTACGAGTCGGTGCAGGCGATCGAGCTCGCCGAGAGCGCGTTCCCGCAGCAGACGACAGCCACCGCGACCATTGTCGTCAAACGCACGGACGGGCAGCCGCTGACCCCGGCCGACGAGGCCCGGGTGGGCCAGCTTGTCCAGTCCTTGCAGGCAAAGAACATCGAGCGGACGTCCGGATATCTGACCGGTCCGCAGGCCGTCGCCCCGGACAGGTCGATACAGGTCGTGACCGTCGGCCTCGACGCGGTCACCCCGGACGATCCAGCGCTGCTGGACGCGGTACGGGAGCTTCGCACAGTGCTCGGACAGGAGTTGGCGGGCAGCGGACTGACCGCGGGCGTGGCCGGCGACGTAGCGAGCTTCGTCGACAATGAGGACACGTTCACCAGCGCGTTCACGATCGTCGGCCTGGCCACGATCTGTCTGATCATCGGGCTTATCCTGGTCATCTTCCGGAGCCCGATCGCCGCGCTGTTGCCGGTCGTGGTGATCGCCATCGTCATGCAGGTCACCACCTCGCTCGTCGCGGCGGTGGGCACGCTCTTCGATCTCAACGTGAGCCAGGACCTGCAGACGATCCTACTGATCGTGCTGTTCGGCATCGGGACGGACTACATCCTGTTCCTGCTCTTCCGCTACCGCGAGCGGCTGCGCGCCGGCGACGACAAGCGAACCGCCATGGTGGTGTCCGTCGAGCGGGTCGGCGAAGTGATCGCGTCGGCAGCCGCGGCGGTCATCGTGGCGTTCCTTGTCCTGCTGCTCGCGTCGTTGGGATTCTTCGGCTCGCTCGGCCCAGCGCTGGCGATCGCCGTCGGGGTCATGCTCGTGACGTCGCTGACTCTCATCCCCGCGATCGTGTCACTCCTCGGCCGGTTCGTCTTCTGGCCGTCGAAGTCGTGGCAACGCCAGCCGAAGGCAACCCTGGCACACCGGCTCGGGACGGCCATCGGGCGCCGGCCGGCTCTCGTCGCGGCGGCGTCCGGCGCGCTGCTGGCCGCGCTCGCCGCTGGTGTCCTGGCGTACAAGGCTGACTACGACTTCAGCGCTGGCTTCCCACAGGACACCGAATCCGCCCGCGCGGCGGCGGACCTTCAGCGGGCATTCGCGGCCGGGGCGCTCGCGCCGACCGAGGCCTACCTCATCACGACCGATGGGTCGCCGCTGACTGGCCAGCAGATCAGCCAGTTCGCCACGGCCGCGGCGAGCGCACCCGGTGTCGCACAGGCGCAGCCGCCACAGCGCGGAACGGACCCGAGCGTGGCACGGATCAGCCTGCTGCTCGACCGGAACCCGGTCTCCAATGAGGCGATCACCCTGGTCCGTGGCGAGCTCAGAGACACCCTCCACGCGGCCGCGCCGCCGGGGACCCGAGCAGTGGTCGGCGGAACCACCGCGATCTTCGCGGACATCAATTCCGCGAACAACCGGGACCTCTCCGTGATCCTGCCGGTGGCCGCGGTCCTGATCGCGCTCATCCTCGCATTGTTGTTGCGCAGCCTTGTCGCGCCGATCTACCTCGTTATCGCGGTGCTGCTCAACTTCGCCGCGACGCTAGGGGCGACGGTGTATGTATTCCAGGGTCTTCAGGACAAGCCCGGTGTCACCTTCCAGCTGCCGATCATCTTGTATCTGTTCGTCGTAGCCATCGGGACGGACTACAACATCCTCATGATCGCCCGACTACGTGAGGAGGCGCGAGAGGGGAAGGAGCCGCGTGAGGCCGCCGCGATCGGCGTCGAGCATGCCGGCCCGACGGTCGCCGCGGCGGGACTGATCCTCGCCGGTACGTTTGGGGTGCTGATGCTCGCGCCTATCTCGTTCCTGCAGCAGATGGGCTTCGCCGTCGCGCTCGGCATCGTGCTGTCGGCGTTCGTGATGTCAATGTTCCTGGTGCCCGCATTGACCGCGTTGATTGGCCACAAGGCATGGTGGCCCGGCCACGGCGACGAGCCGACAGAGGCCGCGCGAGCCGTGCCGGAGCGAGTGGGCGTCGCGGAGGCGTAGTTAGTGCGGCACGACGGGGCGTCGTACGCCTGGCCCAGCGGTGGAGGCTCAGCTTCGGCGGGCTGGTGGTCGTATGTTTACTCCTGTGCCTGTCGCTCACGCCGTCGCTGCTGCCGCGGAGCTGGGTCTTTCAGGGGATCGTCCTCGGAATCCTGGTCTCCATCGGGTACGGCATCCGTGCTGGCGAGCTGGTCAGCACGCAAGATCTTTCGGCTCCAACCCAGCCCCGCCATCCGGCGGGAGCGGCGCGGCTCCGATGTGGTACCCGCGATGACGTGGTACCCGTTGGTGACGTTCTGGCAGGCCACCGCCGACATGGCGGTCGCCAACAACGTGCCGGCCGGGCACGGCCACATGCACAGCAGCGAAGTGGTCGACGCATGGGCCGCAATCGCGCCGCCGGTGGGCTGGACGTCGCGGAAGACGGTCCTGCTCAAGCAGATCGTCGGTGAATAGTTGGCCGGCCGAGTCGACATGCGCCGGGCCTCGTGGCTGGGCGTGGTGGCGGTGGTCGCGGCGATCGTGGCCTTCAATGTGCTCAACAATCGGGTCGTCCCCTCGGCGTATGCCTTGACGCGGCCGGCCGAGTTGGTGCTGCTCGCCTTGCTTGCGTGGGGGTCGGGCTTGACCCTCGCCGACCTCGGGCTCGCACGGTCGACATGGGCACGCGGACTTCGCTGGGCGGCTGCTTTGATTGGCGTCGTCGTCGTGGTCTACTTCATCGCGATTGCGCTGCCGCTGACCCGCGCCGCATTCCTGGACCATCGCGCCAACCTGGAGTTCGGCATCCCTCTGGCGCAGGCCGTCATCGCGGCGGCCATTGCCACCGTGATGCTGGAGGAGTTCGCGTTCCGGGGAGTGCTGTGGGGTCTGGTAAGCCGCCTTCGCGGACCGACGTACGCCACCGCCGTGTCTTCAGTCCTCTTCGGACTGTGGCACCTGTTGCCGTCGATTCGGCTGAACCGCAACAACGAAGCCATCACCGACCTCTTCGGCAGTGGCCCCGGCTCCACGCGGCTCGTCGTGGCGCTAGGGATCGTCGCCGCCGCACTCGCCGGAGTGATCCTCTGTGAGCTGCGCCGGCGCAGCGGCAGCCTCCTCGCACCGCTGGGACTGCACCTGGCGACCAACTGCCTCGGTTACGTCTTCTCGGCCGTGGCCTGGGCGACCACGTAACCACCGCGGGCGCAGCCCGATAGGGTTGGTCGATGCACCTGGTCGCAGTGAGCGCCGACGTGTCCCGTCGGTTTCTCGTCCTGGTATCGGCGCTGGCCGCGACCGGGTTCGCCGTTCTGGCCGTGCTCGTGGCGAACGGCGTTCCGGCGATTGAGCGCGCCGATCTCGCTACACACGCGTCGCTGCGCGCATACTCGGTCGCGCATTCGGGGTATCTCACAGCGATGAAGGCAATCACTCACCTCGGCGACGGCGTGGTGATCCTGGTCGTCGACACGGCTACATTCGCCGTGTTCCTCTGGCTTCGGCGATGGCGTGCGGCCATATTCGTCGCCACGGGCGGGCTCGGTGTGTGGCTGCTTTCGCGCCTGACGCGCTACCTAATGGCCCGACCGCGCCCCGGCGATTTACTGTGGCACGCCGATGGTCCTGCCTTCCCCAGCGGACACACCACAAATATTGCTGCCACGGCCGCGATCCTCACGATCGTGTGCTGGCCATTTCTCACTCATGCGGGCCGCATCACCGTCGGCGTGGCCGCGGTCGCCGTACCACTTGCCGTCGGGTTCACGCGCATCGCCGGCGGCGTGCATTGGCTCACGGACGTGGTGGGCGGTCTCCTCTTCTCACTTGCGGTCGTATGCGCGATCGCCGCCACCTACCCACCACATGCGAGCGCCGCCACCGACCATGGGCCATAAGGCGCTCCGCCGCCGCGTCGGGTCGGCCCGGCATGGCCGCCAGGGCTCTCCTTTCTCCCTGTAGTTGCGTAGCGTGACGAAGAGCCGCAACCTCCACCACCAACCCTGGTGGGTCACGTCGCCGCCGGGGTGCGAGGGTTGCCGGTCGCGAGCCCGCATCTTGAAGTCGAGGAATTCCGGGTAACGGGCGAGTAGGACGTTATCGACAGCCGCCGGATTCTCGGCTAGGACCTCCCGCCCACGCGTGGTCAACTCGACGACCGCGCGACGCGGTCGCCGAATAAGACCCGACATGTACGTCACCGCCCAGTGGACCCGACTGTCGAACACCGGCGAGCCACTCGGAATCTTGAGTGCGCGGTCTTCCTCAGTTAGCCCTAACTGCTCCGCGAGCGTCGTTCGTACGTCCGCCAAGCGGTGGCTCTGCCCGTCCGCAATGGCGTGCAGGACGGGCAGCATCAGGCTTTGGTAATCGGGCACGGTCACCCGGGAAGCCTCTCATCCGACCTGCGGTGAATTGGCGAAGGCTGAGTCGAACGGCGGCGTATGCTGCCGGACGGCGACGCTGCCTCCAGAGTCGACGAGACGACCAAGGCCGAATCGCACCAAGCCCACGAGAATGAAGAGTCCGAATGACGAAGACCGACCTTGGTAGCGCCAGGGCGAAGCTGCGGTGGGCGCGCGAGCATCGCAGCGATCTGGAGAAGCACATCGATGCGACGTTCACGAACCCTGAGAATTGGGCCATCATGAGCGCCGACCGAGATCCGGACTCCGGCGAGCACATCTTCCACATCAATGATGTCCCCGACTACAGCGTGTTCCTCGAGGAGATCAGCCTCTGCGTTGGCGACGTCGTTCATGGACTCCGAGGAGCACTAGATCACCTTGCGTGGCAGGTCGCGAACTCCCATGGGGCGATGAGCGCAACCGACGCGCGCAAGATCCAGTTTCCGATCTATGCGGACCCAACGACGTTTTGGAACAACGTGGGAGCCGTTTTCTACGATCCAGGCGATTGGGCGCAATTCGGAGCGTATCAACCGTTCAATGGACAGAACGGCCGACCCGACTCTTATTCTGGCGCGTACATCCACCAGCTTGCACACTTGCAAGAACTCTCCAACGCCGACAAACACCGACAGCTGTCCATCGTGCTGCTCACGTCCTCTCGTTTCACCACTGTGCCCGTAGAGGGTGGCCACCCACCGTGGCTGGTGAGGAAAGACGGAGAACGGACGATCGACGTGACAAAGGTCAATGAGCCCAACCCACATGCCGCACCGCCGAACTTCAAGCACACCAGCTACCTCGTCGAGGTAGGCGCCGAGGTGGTGCGGTTCAAGATGACTAGCGAGTTCGCCGAGCACAGCAACATCGGGGTAGCCGGGGCCGTGATGCCGTCAGTGGCCTTGGCCGAGCGCCGGCCGATCGTCTCTACCTTGGATCGCATAGCCGCTTTCGTCCAACTGATCATCGATGAATTCGAGGAGCGCCTTCGAAAGGATGGCCGGCTGATCGGGCCGAAATGAAGGGTGCAGCCTACTTCTCGCGGCAGATCCAGTTCTTGGCGGAGGTGATCGCAACGCTTGACGTGGATCCCGGCGGCGAAGCGGTCGACAGACAATGCGAAGTAATGAAGCCAGAATCTCGGGGGGCACTAGGCGTTCAGCCGATACTCGATCTTGCTCTTGGTCGGTACCTTGCCACCCATGACACTGACGGTGCTCGTGCCACGCTTGCTCAGACGGTAGGCCATGAAGGACTTGCTGATAAACGTCCTTGCGGCGCTCGCGACCGCAGGTCTCGGCACGTTCGCCGCCCGAACGTGGGCCATGTTTCAGAGGTACCGCCGCCTGAACAAGAGCAAGCCCGCGGTCTCCATCAGCGCGGGGGACGACTCGCTCGTGATGCAGGGCGACCTCGGCCCCGCCGAGGTCGACGTAGCCATTAACCGTTGGCTCAACGAGAGCCTTGGCCTGCCGCGCGATCAAGGCGTACCCGTTCACGAGCACGAGCCTGAGCCCCAGGTGCTGTCCGGCGACACGCTGTCGCTCCTCGATCCACTCACCATTGCGCTACAAGAACTAGCCAAGGCACGGGAAGAAATCACGGAGCTCACCAAGAAGCTCCTTGCTGCGGCGGACGCCAGCAACAAGCGAGGCCAGAAAATCGCGCTGTGGACTGCTATCGGAGCGAACATCGCCACGATGGTTGGTCTAGTGGTGACGATCACCCTTGCTGCCAACTGATGACCCAGAGATGACGGGCCGTTTCTAGAAGGCTTCCAATGCGCCTGCCACTCGGCGGTGTCAACGCATGTCCCTTGCGGACTCGAACACTTCCACAAGCGGAGAGGGTTCGCACTGTCGGCGGGGCCTTCAAGGACGGGGTACGGCGGTGACGTCAACGTCCGACTCGCGGCAAAATGAATGCCGGCCGCACTCTGTAGAGTGGATCTCTAAGAAACTTGGCTGCCCGTACGGTCCGCGAGAGGCTATGCCTACCGGTCTCGTTAGGTGGGTGGGGGAGGGAGTCCTCCCCCGCCCCCGGGTTGCCGGCTACCGGCGTCTCACCTGCCGGTGCGTCTCGCCGTCCGGACTGGACCGACTGGGTGTCGACGCGGTAGGAGCAACTACCGGGTGGGCGAGCGAAGCTAGAGCCCGAAGTGGACGTTAAGGCGCTCAGTGGTGCTGGTGTCGCACGTTCCTACCGAGCGTGACGCAATTCGGTTTCGTTTTTGCCTCGATCGGTGGCGTCGCGTGCTCGTGGTGGCGCGGCTGCGCGTGGTTTCGGCCGTGGGGTTGGCGGGATATTCGCTGCTGCGTCGTGGTGCGGTGTTGTCGCAGTCGGAGCGCGGTTGCGGTGGCGGCGACGGTGAGCAGGAATGTGGCGGCCGCGCTGGTGGGCACGATGAGCAGGGTGGTGGCCGGCCAGGTGGTCGGCGCGCGCGGGAACAAGGATTGACGAACCAGACGACGGTGGCGGCGAGGGTGCCGGCGGCGGTAGCGAGGTGGGGCGGTGAGTCAGCCGGTGCGGTGGTGCCTGGCGTGGTTGTTGGGGCCGGTGGCCCAGCGGGGTCGGGGCGGGGGATCATGCCCCACCCCACATGCGAACCTTGGGCGCGCCGCTATGCCGTGCTGCTCGCGCGGCGGGGGCCGCAGGTCCGTGCGGATTGCTGCTGCGTTCTGGCATCGAGGTTGGTCAGTCTCCTCTGGGTGGCCGCGATGACGCCGCTTCCGGCGGCGGTGTATCGGTCGCGTCCCTGCTGGCCAAGACGTTCGTACTCGGCGCCGAGCCGGCCGGCTAGATCGGCTAAATGGCTCTGCCGAGCCTGCGCGTTGACCGCCTCCTCTTGGTGATGCAGCGCGGCGATGCCAGCGTCGTGTGCTCCGAGCAGGACGGCGGCCGTGCCGAAGGACGCGAGTCCCGTCCGCCGCGCGAGCCGCGCGAGGCGACCGGCGGCGCTTCAACGCATGCCGAGCCGCGTTCCGGCGATACGCCCTCCGAGGGACAGCACATCCGCTAGAGTTCTTGTGGGGTGTAAGCCGTTCGAGCACACCCAATCCAACCATCGGGCGACGAGGAAGTCGGCACGTCGAAGACGCCGAGCCGCAATGGCCCCTCGCTTTTGACGGTGCTAAGCAGCAACAACTGTTGCTGCCGCCACGCTGGTCTTCAAGCCCTAATCCTTTAGTGGGGAGCAAATCCATGAGTGGCAGTGATACGGCAGCCATCCGCCCGTTTGAAGTGAACTTTCCGGAAGCGGAGCTCGTCGAGTTGCGCAAGCGCATCAATGCGACCAGGTGGCCCGAAAAGGAACCGGTCGCGGATCACTCGCAGGGTGTGCCGCTCGCGACTATGCAGAAGCTCGCCGACTATTGGGCGACGGAGCACGATTGGCGCAAGGTCGAGGCCCGACTCAAAGACCTGCCGCAATTCATCACCGAAATCGACGACCTCGACATTCATTTCATCCACGTTCGCTCGAAGCATGAGAATGCCCTGCCGGTCATCATCACGCATGGATGGCCCGGCTCGGTCATCGAGCAGCTGAAGATTGTCGACCCGCTCGTCAATCCCACAGCGCATGGCGGCAAGGAATCGGACGCTTTCCATGTGGTGATTCCGTCGATGCCGGGCTACGGGTTTTCCGGGAAGCCGACAACGACCGGCTGGGACCAAGCCCGGATCGGACGTGCCTGGGCGGAGCTGATGAAGCGCCTTGGGTACACGCGATATGTGGCGCAAGGCGGGGATTGGGGCGCGATTATCAACGACGTGATGGCCACGCAGGGACATCCGGAATTGATCGGTCTCCACACGAACCTGCCCAACGCGATTCCACCCGAAATCAACAAGGCGGCCGCGGCCGGCGGCCCGCCGCCGTCAGGTCTCTCGGCCGAGGAAAAGCGCGCGTACGAGACGATTGTCGCTTTGTACAAGACCATTCCAACACAGCTTTTCATGGGGGCGCACCCGCAAACGCTGTACGGCATCGCGGATTCACCCGTCGGCGTGGCAACCTGGTTGATCGACCACGACCCGGCTAGTATGCGGCTCATCGCACGTGCTTTTGACGGGGAGTCGACAGACCTTACCCGGGACGATGTGCTCGACAACGCCACGCTGTTCTGGTTGACGAACACGACAGTCTCTGCGGCGCGTCTCTATTGGGAGGGGTTCGCCAAGACCGACTTGGGACCCAAGAACGTCACCATCCCGGTTGCGCTGAGCGTCTTTCCTGACGAGGTCTACTACACGCCGCGGACTTGGGCGGAGCAGGCCTATCCCAACCTCATCCATTACAACCAGCTCGACAAGGGCGGGCACTTCGCGGCGTGGGAACAGCCGAAGCTCCTGGTGGATGAGATGCGCGCAGGGTTGAAGTCGTTGCGGTAATTCACGTCGTTCAAAGGTCGTACGGTGGATGGCGCCAGACGTGCGCGTCATCCATCGTGTACCGAATCGCCAAAGGACAATGCACAGAGAAGTTGGTAGCGGGGCGTGATTTGTACCTTCGCGAATGGCCGCTTCGGGTCGAAAGGAGTCAGTGTCGAGGCGAGCGTCAGGATTGATTGCGGAGTGACAATCCGCTGGCTCTGGTTGAGTAATCACGCGGTTATAGTCCGCGCAGCGAAGCACGTCACACCCGTGTCACAACCGCACGAGCTGTAGCTCACCTGGGCTCGCCGGCACGGCCGTTTCAAGATCGATGCGGTGGTGTATCAGCGGACGGGGGGATCTCCCCATGTGCGGAACCAGCCTGCCCGCTCCCGGACAATTCGACTCCCCACTGGCGCACGCTTCGTTGCTTTCCGTAATCTGGCTGGCCGCCGTATGGGCAGCCCCACACTATCGACGACAGTGAGTCAGTTCTTTCCGGGACCAGTGCATGGGTCCACATCAATAAGGATTTGGACATCGGGTTGACATCTGGGCCTGTGTGGCGGCTCTACGGTCGGCTTCGTGCCCCCCGGAACACGATCCTGATCTTCGTGGACGACCCAGCGGGCGCGAGTGTCGCAGATGTCGTTCAGCTGGCCCGAATTTCGACGGCGACGGCTGCGGCGACGGCTGGGTGCGAGTCGACGCTGAGGTGGATCCCGTCATCGCCCGACTTGGCCACACTGCCCAGGTCGACGAGGCCCAGCCCCCGTTCGGCCGACAGGGCCCGGACTGCGGCGGCGAACGCGTGTGACCGTGCGACCAGTTCGGGCGCGATGTCTCGGGGGAAGAACTCGTGGACGTCGGGTCGGGTGTCGTCGATCGGCAGCGGGGCGAGCAGCACGACCCGCGGTGGCCGGTCGCCCCAGTTAGCCGGCGCGGTCTCAATATCGTCAAGCAGCCGGTCCAGGGATGCGGCAACCTCCGGCACATCCCGCTGGAACTGGGGCTTGAGGTCATTAGCGCCGAGCCCGAGCACCAGGATGTCAACCGGGTGCTGGCTCTCCAGACAGGGGATCAGGTAGGTGCGGCCATTGCGGCCGGGCCGCTGCTCGTCGAGGTCGATGGTCCGGCCGTTGAGCCCCTCTTCGACCACCGAATAGCCATCGCCGAGCAGGCGCTACAGCAGGCCGGTCCAGCGGACATCGATCGGCCACCGTCCTCTGTCGACATCCTCGGCGCGCTGCCCGTAGGTGTTGGGGTCACCAAAGCACAGCACCGTGCGCGCGTCCGGGATGATATTCATCGACCGATGGTAGCGGGCAGCACGTAACCGCGGCTCGAGAGCGCGGCCAGCGGCGTCACCCCGGCGTGCCCATAGACTCGCCGACATGACCGTGTCGAGCCGACCAACTGCCGTGCTGTTCGACTCCGGAGGAGTGCTCATGCAGCCGATCGGTGGGCGTTGGAACCCCCGCGCGGACTTCGAAGCGATTCTCACCGCAGCGATACCGAGTCTCGTAACCGACGACATCGCAGCGGCAATCGCAGTCGGCGACACCTTTCTTCATGCCGCTGGCAGCACCCCGACCTACGACGACTACCACCGGATCATCCTTCGTCGGCTGAGCGTCGAACCAACCGAGAGCCTGCTTGCTGAGCTAACCAGACCCGTCGATCCATGCACGATCCTTGAGACCTTCCCGGACGTGTTGCCCACGCTGCGGGAACTGCAACGGCGGGGCGTGCGAATGGCGGTCGTGTCGGACGCCTGGCCCGAGCTGCCCGCGCTGCACGCGGCCCTGGGCATGGACGGATTCTTTGAGGCCTACGCCATCTCCGCCGAGCTCGGCTGCCACAAGCCGGACCCGCGCATGTACCACCACGCTAGTGATGCCCTGGGGCTGCTCCCCGGCGACTGCCTCTTCCTCGACGATGACCCGGCCTACGTCGCCGCCGCCATCGCCCTGGGCTATCAAGGATTCGCTGTTATCCGCGAGCCGGGCCAGACCGCCGACGGCGTGCCTTACATCAACTCGATCGACGCCCTACTCAACCGCTTCTGAGCAACCTGTCTGCGGCAGATCCGGACGCGGTGGACCGGGTCTGGATCCGGATGCCGCCCCGGCCAGGCCCCTCGACGGCTGGACCTCGGTGGCATCGGGGCGACGCAGACCTTCAGCCGCCAGGACTGCCAGGGCTGGGCCTGGATGCTTCATCGCGTTGCTTCGAAACGGCTGCGCAGATAGAGGTCACGAAGCAGGCAGATTTCTGCACCGTGGTGAAATACCTCCAGGCTCGTGTACAAGACGAGCCTCGCCATAGGTGCATCGGCGAACTCGGGCGGAACCGTCGGGCCCTTGCGGCCGGGCAAGCCCCTGCGTCGCCGAGGCCGCGCACACCCTCGACCCACATGTCGTGGGCCCCATCGAGCTGACGCAGCGCTTCCTTGGCCGTGCCCGCATAGTCGAAGGTCGCGACATGCGTCGGCGGGCCACCGAAATGGGTCCCGTTCATCTCCGCGAACCCAACGATTAGGTGAGCGAGCCGCCAGGCGATGGTGGTCACCGGCTCCGGATCTTGAGGCTCACCGAAGTCCCAGGTGAAATCTCCCGCCCCGAGTGACTTCGGCGCCGAGGTCGCTCCGCGGCGGCTGATCGTCCAGCAGTCGGCAACCGGCTGCCAGAAATACTCGTCATCGGTCAGGCCGTCGAGTCGAGGCCGCAGCCGATGCTGCCAATGCGACTCAAGCTGATCGACCAGCTCGCCGTTCCAGTCAACGTATCGCCGGATCGTAACCACCACCACCACCCGGGCGCACCGCTCGCCGAACTGCCGGTTACCGCTCATCGGCTATGAGCGCGTTCCTAGCCGCATATTGTGGATCTTTGGGAAATTGGCTGCCCTCCGACGATGACTCCAGCGATCGATCCCGTCGTCATTGCAACCACGAACCGCCTGTTCTGTCGCAGTACGGCGAGACTCTGGCCGCGGCTGTAACGCGCGGTCGCGACCAACATCTTTGGTAGCGAGGCCACCAGCGACAGGCTGCCAGCCACGTTGATCTCGACCCGAACAGTAGGATGCAATGGACCCGACCGGGCCGCGCCCGTGGCACATGCTCTTCGGCATCGATCGTCCAACCTGCGGCGTCACCGGGATGACCTGGTATCTACTGCGCGGCGACCTCGTCGACACCGCCCGCGAACATCGCCGCGCTGCTGTTGGTGCCCGTCGCCGCCTAACGCCTATCTGTGGTAGGTGGCCGGCTCGGCGTTCGGGCGGCGCCTGCCCATCATGCGGATTACCAAGGCCCATCACCATCGGCGCCGTCGTGGCCTTCCCGCCTGCACTCGGTGGTGCTACGCAAGCTTCCCTGGCCACAGTTCG
>Ga0209843_1000082_pt1 | contig 13600 bp, 14 predicted proteins | sample GWRWS1_20_30_FD_187222 | JGI IMG/M metagenome (GOLD analysis project Ga0209843, IMG submission 187222) | Riverbed sediment microbial communities from areas with vegetation nearby in Columbia River, Washington, USA - GW-RW S1_20_30 (SPAdes)... | ecosystem: Environmental > Aquatic > Freshwater >... | reverse complement strand
CCCGCGCACCTCGGCGAGCGGGTTGAACTTCATGCGGATGCCGCGGTCGCGGAGTCCCTGGTCGGGCTGGATGAACGTGCGGCCGACGTAGCGGTTCTTGATCAGGCCTTCCTGGAACGGGATCCCGCTCGTGCGCGCGAAGCCGATCGCCGCGGGTGTGCCCGAATCGGGGATGGCCATGACGAGGTCGGCGTCGACCGGCGACTCGGACGCGAGCCGTTCGCCCATGCGCACCCGTGCGCCGTGCAGCTCGACGCCGCGGAGCGTCGAGTCCGGGCGTGCGAAGTAGATGAACTCGAAGATGCAGAGCGCACCGCTGTCCCGCGGCTCGACCGCCTGCTCCGACCGTATCCCGGCGGCGTCCGCGACGACGAGCTCGCCCGGCTGGAGCTCGCGCGCCGGCTCGGCGCCGATCAGGTCGAACGCGCAGCCCTCCGAGGCGAGCAGCCAGTCGCCGTCGAGCTGCCCGAGGACGAGCGGCCGGATCCCGTCCGGGTCGCGGAAGCCGACGAGCTTTCCCTCCGAGAGCAGAACTGCCGAGAACGCGCCCTCGATGCGCGCCATCGTCGCGGCGACCGCCTCTTCGAGCGGCCGCTCGTCGTGCGCGACGAGCGCGGCGATCACCTCGGTGTCCGAGGTGGAGGAAAGCCGAACGCCGGCACTCGAGAGTTCCGCGCGGAGCTCCTCGGTATTGGTGAGGTTGCCGTTGTGGGCGAGGGCGACGGTGCGGGCGGGCCCGTGCTGCACGATCGGCTGGGAGTTCACCCACTGCGTCGACCCCGTCGTCGAGTACCGGCAGTGGCCGATCGCAGTCTGCCCACGCAGCCCGCGCAGCTTCTGCTCGGAGAAGACCTGCGTGACGAGCCCCATGTCTCGCAGGACCGTGAGGCGCCCGCCGTCCGAGACGGCGATCCCCGCCGACTCCTGGCCTCGGTGCTGGAGGGCGAAGAGCCCGAAGTACGAAAGCCGTGCGACGTCCCGATCGGTGGCGTGGATGCCGAAGATCCCGCACATGCCTAGGGCGTGCCTCCCTCGTGTGCGGCCCGGAGCTCGGCAAGCGATGCACCGAGGAGCTTCTCCCCGCCGACGACGCCGATCCGCCGGAGCGGGACACCCTCGAGCGTCTCGGCCCGCTCGGGAGGGCACGCGACGACCGCCCGGCCCGCGCCCTCGCCGAACCAGTCGAGCGCGTCCGCGCCGAGGTCGATCTCCGCCCCGATCCCGGAGTGGAGTGCAAGCTCGGCCAGCGCGACCGCGGCGCCGCCGTCGGAGACGTCGTGCGCGGCCGAAAGGCGCGCGGCCGAGCGCCAGAGGAAATGGATGAGCGCAGCCTCCGCCACGTAGTCGGGCGAAGCAGGCCGTCCGGCCGGGCCGCCGAGGAAGCGCGACTGGTACTCCGAGCCGTCGAGCGAGGCGTCCTCGCCCCCGGCGAGGAGGACCGCGTCGCCCTGCTGCCAAGCGCCCGGCACTGCGCGCACGTCCGCGACGAGGCCGACGCAGCCGACCACCGGCGTCGGCGGGATCGCACGCCCGTCGGTCTCGTTGTAGAGGGAGACGTTGCCCGAGACGACGGGAATCCCGAGGACCTCGCATGCGCGTGCCATCCCCTCGATCGTCTCGGCGAGCTCCCACGAGACCTCGGGCTTCTCGGGGCTCCCGAAGTTGAGGCAGTCAGTGAGCGCGAGCGGGCGCCCTCCCGCGCAGGCGACGTTGCGCGCGGCCTCGAAGACGGCGCGCGCGCCGGCGGCGCGGGGGTCGAGCGCGGCGGCGCGGCCCGGGCCGTCGAGGGAGACGGCGAGCCCGCGCAGCGAGGGTCGGAGGCGAAGCACGGCGGCGTCCAGGCCCGGCCGTCGGACGGTGCGCGAGCCGACGAGGTGGTCGTAGCGCTCGAATACCGGCCGCCGGCTGCGAACGTTCGGCGAGGCGAGGAGGGCGAGGAGCTCCGCCCGCTCGGCCCGCATGGGCGTCTGCTCGCTCGGCGGCGCGAGGACCCGGGGCGCCGTCTCCAGGCGGTAGCGTGGAGTCTCCTCCGTCAGGTAGGAGACCGGGATCGCGCCGACCTCCTCGTCGTCGTGGAACGCGCGCAGAAACCCGGATTCCGTGACGACGCCGATGACGGCGCAGCAAAGCTCCCAGCGCGCGCAGACCTCCTCGACCGCCGCGAGCCGCTCGGGTGCGACGATCGCCACCATCCGCTCCTGGCTCTCGGAGAGCATGATCTCGACCGGCTCGAGCTCCGGCTCGCGAAGCGGCACGCGGTCGAGCTGGACGTCCAGGCCGGCCCCCCCGCGGCCCGCCATCTCGGCCAGCGAGGAAGCGAGACCGGCCGCGCCGAGGTCCTGGAGCGACTCGACGAACCCGCCCTCGACGAGCTCGAGGCTCGCCTCGATCAGCTTCTTGCCCGTAAAGGGGTCGCCGATCTGCACGGTCGGGCGCTTGTCCTCGTCCTCGTCGGAGAGCTCCTGGCTGGCGAGCACGCTCGCGCCTCCGATCCCGTCCCGCCCCGTCGTGGCGCCGTAGAGGACGACGAGATTGCCCGGGCCGGTCGCGCGTGCGCGGGTGACCCGCTCGCTCGGAAGGAGCCCGACGCACATGGCGTTCACGAGCGGGTTCTCCCGGTAGGCCGGATCGAACACGGCCTCTCCCCCGACGGTCGGGACCCCGACGCAGTTGCCGTAGTGCCCGATTCCTCCCACCGCGCGGTCGAAGGCGAACCCAGGCTCGCCGAAGCGGAGTCCGTCGAGAAGCGCGATCGGGCGCGCGCCCATGGCGACGACGTCGCGGAGGATGCCGCCCACGCCCGTCGCCGCTCCTTGAAACGGCTCGACCGCCGAGGGGTGGTTGTGGCTCTCCACCTTGAACGCGCACGCCCAGCCGTCGCCGAGGTCGACGACACCCGCGTTCTCGCCCGGGCCCTGCAGCACCGCAGGGCCTTCCGTGGGGAAGCGTCGGAGCAGCGGAGCCGAGTGCTTGTAGCCGCAGTGCTCGGACCAGAGGAGCGAGAAGACGCCGAGCTCGAAGTCGTTCGGGTCGCGCCCGAGCAGACCTCGGATACGGTCGAGCTCCCCGTCGGTGAGACCGAGCGCGCGGTGGAGCGGCTGTTCCGCCACGGAGCTCAAGAGAGACTTCCACTCTAACGTCCGCGGAGGACCGAGAGGAGAGGCGCACAGGTAGCCTCTGGCCGTGGTCCGCGGCTACGTGCCCCTGCTCGCAATCGTCGCCGCGATCTGGGGAGCGTCGTACCTCTTCATCAAGGTCGCGGTCGACGAGGTCGAGCCGACGGCGATGATGTTCTTCCGGCTCGTGCTCGCGAGCGCCGTCCTCGTGCCGGTGCTCGTGTGGCGGCTCGGCCGGCGCGAGGCGGTCGCCGAGCTGCGCGGGACCGGCTGGTACGCCTTCGGCGTCGGGCTCCTCAACGCGGCGCTCCCCTTCACGCTCATCGCTTGGGGGGAGAAGTACGTCGACTCGGGCGTGGCCGCGATCGCCAACGCCACCGTGCCGATCTTCGTCGTCCTGCTCGCGCTGCGGTTCAACCCGAGCGAGCGGGTGCAGGGCGTCCGCCTCGCGGGCGTCCTCGTCGGGCTCGCCGGCGTCGGCGTCCTCGTCGGACTCCATCCCGAGGGCGGCTGGCTCGCCGTCGCGGGCACGCTCGCGATCGTCGTCGCGTCCCTCTCCTACGCGGGGGCGAACCACTTCGTCCAGCACAACTACTCGCGCACGTCCCCCCTCGTGATCGCGACCGCCTCCTCGGTGACGGCAACCCTGATCCTGCTCCCGTTCGCGGTCTTCCAGCTGCCCTCCGAGATGCCGAGCCTGGAGGCCGTGGGCTCCATCGTCGCGCTGGGCGTCTTCGGGACGGCGATCGCGCTCCTCTTCTTCTACCGGCTGCTCACACGCTACGGCGCCGCGCGGGCCTCCCTGGTCACGTACCTGCTTCCGCCCGTCGCGCTCGTCTACGGCGTCCTCATCCTCGACGAGGAGGTGACCCTGAACGCGGCGCTCGGGCTCATCCTCATCCTCGCCGGCGTCGCACTCGGCTCGGGCGGGCTGAGCAGTCTGCGGAGGCGCGGTCGCGAGCCCGCGCCCGCCACGCGGGCATGACGCATCTGGGCGACGCGCTCGAGGGCGAGGGCTTCCGCCTGCGTCGCGCGACGGCTGCGGATGTCGACTTTATGGCGGAGCTCGCCGTCAACGAGGAGGTCGAGCCCTACATGGCGGCGGTCTCCCCGCGCGAGCGCGACGAGCTCCTGGAGGAGGTGCGCCGCTCCGAGGACGATCCCCGCCACCACGGCCGCTTCGTCATCGAGGTGAACGGCGAGCCCGCGGGCGTGATGGCCTTCGAGGTCGCGAACCGGCGGAGCCGCATCGCCTATCTCCACGCGATCATGCTCCACCCCGACTATCGCGGCCGAGGCCTCGCGACCGCGGCGACCCGCCTCCTCGTCCGCGACCTCGTCTTCGACCTCGACTACCACCGCGTGGAGCTCGAGGTGTACGGCTACAACGAGCGTGCCCTCCTCCACTTCGAGCGGGCCGGCTTCCAGCGGGAGGGCGTGCGCCGCCAGGCCTACCGGCGGCACGGTGAGTGGGTCGACGGGATCCTCTTCGGGCTCGTCCGCGAGGACCTGGGAGAGGAGGGCGAGCATGAGGGGGTAAGCCGATCGGGTGCTGCAGGCTGAAGGGAGGTGGGCTCGCACCCGGGCCGCTCGCGGCCACCCGCACGGGCCGACCGCCGGGGGTTATGCACGGGCGGAGGCGGAGTACTTCGCTACCCTTGCGCGCGTCGCACGCACGTCCGCCGTGGGCCGGCGCTCGGTCTCTCCGACAAGGGGCGGCGCTGCTCCGGTTGACGTGCGGAACACCAGCCACAGGAGAACCCGGCGATGGAGCTCATCCACACCTGCTACCGCATCACCGACCCCGACCGCTCGGTAGCGTTCTACGAGGCGCTCGGCTTCGAGGAGCGGGCTCGCCTGCCGATTCGCGACGAGGCCGTCAACATCTTCATGGGCCTCCCCGGCGACGGTGACCGCCTCGAGCTGACCTACAACTTCGGCGTCGACTCCTACGAGCTCGGTACCGGCTACGGCCACGTCGCCGTCACCGTGGACGACCTCGAGGCGACGCTGGAGCGGCTCGCCGGGCAGGGCATCGAGCCCGAGAAGCCGCCGTACGCGGTGCGTGAGGGCGGGTCGCTGCTCTGCTTCGTCCGCGATCCGGACGGCTATCGTGTAGAAATCATCGAGCGCGTGTAACAGGTATCACGTCGGGCGCACGGACAGGCCAGCTTCAGCGAGTTCCTCACGTTCGGCCGGTGTGATCTCGAAAGCGGCGCCGGGCTCCGCTCCGATAACGAGCACGACCGTGTTGTCTTTCTCCGCGACTGCCGATCGCCTTGTGGCAACGTCGTGGGCGCTCACGAACGTACCTGCAGGGGCATTGATAACCGTGCCATTGACCTCGAAACGTGCCCGACCGGAGTGGACGAAGTACAGTTCCTGGTGTTGCTCGTCATCTGGGTTGGAGTGGTCGTGCTCACCGATGATGCGGTCACCAGCTCGCCGCGCCGTGTACGCGTTGATGCCGAATGCAGTGAGCCCGAAATGGTTACGAATCGGTTGCCATCCGGCGTCGGAATGTGGAACGGCTACTGTCGGGATGTGGGCGAGCATGCCACTAACTGGAGTATCTGTCACGGTGAACCTCGATGGTGGTCGACACATTCAATCACGGCCGTCAGTTTGCAAAGGTCGATACCTAGATTCCTACCGGGTCGAGCTCATCGAGCGCGGGTAGTCACTTCTCACTCGTGCACTTTCTGGACGGCTATGGGATCGAGCTGATCGAGAGGCCCTGAGCTTCAGGGCGGAATCGGTGCCGCGGCCGGGCGCCGTAGGGCGACGCGACTGCGGCGGCTCCGGATCAAGCCGGTCGGGCGGGGCTCAGAGCGAGAGCTCCAGCTCGAGCTCGTCCCGAAGCGGGATTCCGTGCTGTCCGACGAGCGGGATCTGTGGCTTCAGCCTTCGGGATTCGTCCAGGGCGTTCCGATGCACGGCGACGAGGGAGAAGCCCCGCTTCTGCGAGAAACGGAGCATCCTCAGGTTGTCGTTCGTGGTTATGAACCACAGCCGGCGACACCCAGCCTCGCGCGCCGTCTCCTCGACCGCAGCGAGGAGCGCGGAGCCCACCCCGACGCCTTCCCGGAGGCTGTCGATCGTGACGATCTCGCAGGCGTCGCCCTCGATCGAGTACGTCACGAGGCCGACCGGTTCCTTCCCCTCCAGACCGACGAAGCCCGGGAGATCGCTAGGCCGGTATATGCGGGCTCGCGCGACGACCGTCGGCGCGCCCCAGTTCTCCCGTACGAACTCCTCGACCCAGGAACGGTCGTCCTCGGACAGCGGGCGGATGTCCATGCCGGATCCCTCCAGACCTGCTTGTCGCGGCGCGAGGCCGTCGGTTGCCGCGAAAGCGTACGCGCCGCCCTTCGCTCGGATGCAGCACGTCCGTGATCTTTCCCCACTCTGGCCGCTGCGGCAGCGGCGGCACGCGGTCGTCACTTGCCTCGACGACCCGAGCGGGCTCGAAATGCTCCGCATCGAGATCGAGGCGCTCGGGGGCACGCTCCTCGTCGAGCGCGTGCCGGGACCGCTCTCGGCCGCCCTCGGCCGTCCGTCGGTCACGGTGGCCGATCGCTTCGGGACCGTGGCGCTCCACGCTCGGGGCGGCGCCCGGTCGGCGCGTCCTGCGGACTGCCCGCCGCTGAGAGCCATCGGCCGATCTCGTCACAGGTTCGTGACGACCTTCACCCTGGGCGGCACACACCCGTGCGGTTTCGGGAGCTACGGTCGTCTCATGACGACGAAGGCGGCCACGCCCTGGGGAAAGGCGACCGTGCTCGAGGAGCTTCGCGTGGCACAGCGGGCCGGCGACCGCCGCTTCGAAACGATCGTCCAGCTGCTCGAAGACGAGAAGGGAGGTGAGCTCGTCCGCTTCGCATACTCCACCGGCGGCACGGTCCGACGTGGTCCGGTCACGCTGCGGGGACGCGATCTCGAGCGTTTGCGCACGGAGCTCGAGGCTCGCCCGCGGCTGGCAGGCGCCCTCGGTCTCCCAACGCCGTAGACGCTCACGACAACTGAATATCGAGGCGCTCGCGGCGTGTCAGGCGTGCTCGTACGAGCGCTCGCGCGCGGCGTCCACGAGGGAGGCCAGGATCAGCGCCCCGTCGCCCGAGCCGAGGAGCGGGTCGACGGCGTGCTCGGGGTGTGGCATGAGCCCGAGGACGTTCCCGTCTGCGTTCACGACGGCGGCGATGTCGCGCTCCGACCCGTTCGGGTTCTCGCCGGGGGAGTAGCGCAGCACCACCTGCTCGTCGGGAAGCCCTGGGGGCGCGTGATAGCACCCGTCCCCGTGCTTGACGGGAATGGTCAGAGCCTGCCCCGGCTCGCAGCGGGCGGTGAACGGCGTGTCCGTGCGCTCCACGACGAGCGAGACGTCACGGCAGACGAACGACAGCGATGCGTTGGGACGGAGGACCCCTGGGAGGAGCCTCGCCTCGCAGAGGATCTGGAAGCCGTTGCAGATCCCGAGCACCGGTCCGCCGTCCCCGGCGAAGGCGACGACCGCCTCCATGGCCGGCGCGAAGCGTGCGATCGCCCCGGCGCGGAGGTAGTCGCCATAGGAAAACCCGCCGGGAAGGACGACCGCGTCGACGCGAGGGAGCTCGGCGTCCGCGTGCCAGACGAGGAGCGGCTCGCCGCCCAGCGCGGAGAGGGCCCAGGCCGCGTCGCGGTCGTCGTTCGACCCTGGGAAGACGAGGATGGCGATCCGGGGCCTGCGTGCGCTCACGCTCCCTGCTCCTGCAGCTCGATCTCGTAGCTCTCGATCAGCGGGTTGGCGAGCAAGCGCTCGCACATCCGCTCGACCTGGACACGAGCCTCCGCCGCGCTCGGCGCATCGACCTCCAGGTCGATCACCCGTCCGACGCGGGCGTCGCCGACCGCGAAGCCGAGCTGGCGGAGCGAGCGCTCCACGGCTTCGCCCTGCGGGTCGAGGATCCCGCCCTTGGGGCGCACGAGGACGGTCGCCTTCACCGGAGCACGACCGCCGGGTCGGCGAGGTAGTCGTCGAACAGGATCCCGGTGAGGCGCTCGAACGCCTCCACGTAGCGGGCCCGCGTCCCGTCCACCACCTCGGTCGGCAGGTCGGGGCCGGGGGGTGCCTTGTCCCAGCCGAGCGACTCGCAGTAGTCGCGGACGTACTGCTTGTCGAAGGAGGGCTGCCCGCGTCCGGGCTCGTATCCATCGGCGGGCCAGAAGCGAGAGGAGTCCGGCGTCAGCGCCTCGTCCCCGAGCGTGAGCAAGCCGTGCCGATCGAGCCCCAGCTCGAACTTCGTGTCGGCGATGACGATCCCGCGCTCGGCCGCATTCGCGGCCGCGAACCCGTAGAGCTCGAGCGAAACGCGCTCGGCCTCGGCGAGGAGCTCGTCGCCGACGAGCTCGGCCGCGCGCTCCCGGTCGATGTTCTCGTCGTGCCCCTCCTCTGCCTTCGTCGCCGGCGTGAAGATCGGCGCCGGGAGGCGCTCCGACTCGCGGAGCCCGTGCGGTAAGCGATGTCCGCAGATCTCACCGGTCGCCAGGTAGTCCTTCCAGCCCGAGCCGGCCACGTACCCGCGTACCACGCACTCGATGGGAAGCATGGAGAGACGGGACACCTCCGTCGAGCGGCCGTCGGCCCGGAGGCGCACGAGGTGGTTGGGGACGATCTCCCGCGTGCGCGCGAACCAGAAGCCGGAGAGGCCGGTCAGCACGCGCCCCTTGTCGGGGATCTCGGTCGGCAGGACGACGTCGAACGTCGAGATGCGGTCGCTGGCGACGAGCAAGAGCCGGTCGGCGTCGAGCTCGTAGATCTCCCGGACCTTCCCGCTCCCGACATGGACGGCCTCAGGCATGGACGGCTTCCTCCCTTCGCTCGGCGATCCTCTCTTCGAGCGCCCCCAGGCGCTCGAAGAGGACGTCGACGTGCCGGAGCGCGTCGTGCAGGTCGAAGGCCTCGGCGAAGGCGTCGGCGTCGAGCCGCGCCGCGATCTCCGGATCGGCGGCGGCAAACTCGCGGAAATCGCGCTCCTCGTCCCAGGCGGCGAGGGCGTTCCGCTGCACGAGGCGGTAGGCCTCGTCGCGGGAGACACCTGCCGCGACCAGGGCGAGCAGCACCCTCTGGCTGAAGACGAGGCCGTGCGAGGCCTCGAGGTTTCGCCGCATCCGCGCGGCGTCGACGACAAGCCCGTCGACGAGCCAGGCGAAGCGGTCGAGCATGTAGTCGAGGGCGAGGAACGCGTCTGGGAGGACGACGCGCTCGGCGCTCGAGTGGGAGATGTCCCGCTCGTGCCAGAGAGCGACGTTCTCGAGTCCGACAGCCGCGGCCGCCCTCACGATCCGGGCAAGCCCGCAGATCCGCTCGGCCACGACCGGGTTGCGCTTGTGCGGCATGGCCGACGAGCCCTTCTGGCCGCTCCCGAACGGCTCCTGGACTTCGCGCAGTTCCGTCCGCGCGAGGTGGCGGATCTCCGTTGCGAAGCGCTCGAGCGAGGCGCCGACGAGGGCCAAGACCGAGAGGAGCTCGGCGTGGCGGTCGCGGGGCACGACCTGCGTGGCGACGGGCTCCGGCACGAGTCCTAGGCGCTCGCACGCGGTCCGCTCGACTTCGGGGTCGCCGCCCCCGTACGTCCCGACCGCGCCGGCGAGCTTGCCGACGCGCATGCCTTCAAGCGCGCGCGTGAGCCGTCCGCGGTCGCGCTCGAGCTCGAACGCCCAGCCGGCCAGCTTCGTGCCGAAGGTGATCGGCTCGGCATGGATCCCGTGGGTGCGCCCGACCATGACCGTCTCCCGATGCTCTTCCGCGCGGCGAATCACGGCGGTGAGCGCCCGCTCGATCCCGTCGATAACGAGGGCACCCGCCTCGCGCACCTGGAGCGCGGTCGCCGTGTCCAGCACGTCCGAGGACGTGAGCCCGTAGTGGAACCACCGCCCGCTCGGCCCGAGGCCTTCCGCGACCGCGTCGACGAACGCCGCCAGATCGTGCTGCGTCCGCTCCTCGACCTCCGCGACGCGCTCGGGTGTAGGCGGGACGGCGCGCTCACGGACCTCGGCCGCGGCCTCGCGCGGAACCGCGCCGACCTCGGCCCAGGCGTCGAGTGCCGCCAGCTCGACATCGAGCCAGCGCGCCAGCTTGCCCTCCTCCGACCACACGCGCGTCATGGCGGGTCGGGAATAGCGGGCGATCACACCCGCAGTCTAGTGAGCGCGCAGGCTGCCTACTCGAGCTCCCACGGCCCCCAGTCGGGAAGCCGTAGACGGTCGATTTCCTCCTGTGCACGGGCGAGCATGTCCTCGCTGGGATCCGGCCGGCCGAAGTAGACGCGCGCGTCGACCTCGTACTGGCCTTCCACCCGCGTCCACAGTCGGTACTCGGGAAGGTCGCGCACCTGCCCTTCCCAGCCGGGAAGGACCTCGAAGTCCGCGAGGCGATACGGCCGGGAATGGACAGGCCACCGTTGCCCTGGACCGCTCGGGTCGCAGAAGCGGGAGAGGGAGAGCCAGACAACGATTCCGTCCGCCGGCAGGGTCGCGAGGGTCTCTTGCATCGGGAGTGCGTTCCACGGGTCGCGATACGGCACGGTCGCGGCCCAGGACGCCGTCCAGTCGCCGTCCGCGCCCACGGGTCGCGATCCGCTCGACCCCGTGTGCCAGCCCTCGGCTGTCGCGAATGAGGCCGGCTCCACCTCTCCGGGATAGAGGTCGCCGGGCTCGACGGCGAGCGTCGCCAGGATCTCGTTCGCCTGCGCTGCGACTGCGGGAGCGATCGGCCGGCTGCCGGACTCAGCGAAGAGGTCGAAGAACCGTCCGGCGAGCGAGAAGGGCACCCTCGCCGCCCCGTGGTCCTCGGGATAGGTCCCCGGCTCGGGAGCGCGGAAGTCCTCGGGCGCGAGCTGCGGCGGACGGTCGAGAGGCGTGAAGAACGAGCGCTCCTCGGGCGGCGGGTCGCGTTCGAGGACGTCGACGACCAGGTCGGCGGGCTCCAGGGCTCGGGGGCCGCCGCAGAGAGCGAGGGCCGGAACGTCGCGGTTGGCGAAGCGAATTGCCCCGCGGGCGATGGTTGCGTGCCACCCGCTCGGAGCGGTGATCGTCAGTCCGTACTGTCCGCCTGGCGTGTCGCCGGACGTCGTCTCGACGACGAGGGAGGTCGAGCCTCCGGGCTGCGAGGCCGGGGCGCCGCACGACGCGACGAGGACGGCCGCAGCGAGCGGGGCGAGGAGCGACACGCGCACGCCCTCGGTACGAGCGGCGGTGCTCGAGAGGTCCTAGAGCTCGGCCGCCGGGCGCCCCGGTGTGCCCGGGTAGCCGCCGCCCTGGCCGAGGATCTTGGCGGCAAGGATGGCCGCGTTCCGCGATCCGTTCACCGCGACACACGCGACGGGGACCCCCGGCGGCATCTGTGCGATCGAGAGCAGCGAGTCGAGCCCGCCCATGACGCTCTTCGAGGAGGTGAGCGGAACCCCGATCACCGGGAGGTCGGTGTAGGCCGCCACGACCCCGGGGAGCGCCGCCGCCATACCTGCGCCCGCGATGATCACGCGTACCCCGCGAAGCGCCGCGGTCGATGCGTACTCGGCGACAGCGCGCGGATCGCGGTGCGCGGAGAGCACCTTGAGCTCCCAGGAGATCCCGCGCTCGTCCAGCTCGATGCCGGCGGGCTCCATCACCTCGCGGTCGGAGTCCGAGCCGATGAGGATGCCGACGAGCGGGCCCGCCTCCTCGAAGTCCTCGAGGACCGGGAGCGGGAGGGGGCTTTCCTCAGGCGGCGGCATGAACTGCTCGGAGCGCGATGTCGCGACGGTACTGCATGCCGGGGAAGTCGATGCGGTCGACGGCGCGGTAGGCGCGCTCGCGCGCTTCGGCGACGGAGGCGCCGAGCGCGGTTACGTTCAACACGCGCCCCCCGGCGCCCACGAGAGATCCCCGGCGGAGCGCCGTCCCCGCGTGGAAGACGAGCGCGCCTATGGCCGAGGCGGCCTCGACGCCCGCGAGCGGCACACCGGTCTCGGGCGCGTCGGGGTAGCCGGCGGCGGCGAGGACGACGGTCACGGCCGCGTGCGAGCCGGCGACGAGCTCGACGCCGGCGAGCGAGCCCGAGGCCGCGGCGGCGAGCGCCTCGAGCAGGTCTCCCTCCAGGCGTGGGAGGATCGCCTGGGTCTCCGGGTCGCCGAAGCGGCAGTTGAACTCGAGCACGCGCGGCCCGTCCTCGGTGAGCATGAGTCCGGCGTAGAGGATCCCCTGGAAGGGCGCGCCGCCCGCGGCCAGCTCCCGCAGGACCGGGCGGTGGATCGTCTCGACGAGCTCCTCGGCCTGCTCGGGCCCGAGGAACGGCACGGGCGAGTAGCTTCCCATGCCGCCCGTGTTTGGGCCCTCGTTCCCGTCCCGCAGGCGTTTGAAGTCCTGGGCGGGCGCCAGCGCGAGGGCCTCCTCGCCGGCGCAGAGCGCGAGGAGCGAGACCTCCTCCCCCTCGAGGAGCTCTTCGATCACGACGGGTCCGCCGAGAGCCCGAGCGCGGGGGAGGGCGAGCCTGGCCTCGGCGTCCGTCCTGCAGACGAAGACGCCCTTCCCGGCCGCGAGGCCGTCGGCCTTGACGACGCAGGGCGCGCGTGCCTCCGCGAGCTCGGACGCCGTCGGCACCCCGGCTGCGCGCATGACCTCCTTGGCGAAGGACTTCGAGCCCTCGATGCGGGCGGCGGCCGCGGTGGGCCCGAGGACGGCCACGCCCGCGTGCCGCAGCGCGTCGGCCAGCCCGGCGACCAGGGGCGCCTCCGGGCCGACGACGACGAGGCTGACCGCGAGCTGCCGGCAGAGGTCGAGGAGCGCCTCCGCGTCGTCGGGCCGGAGCGGATGACACGTGCCGAGCGCGGCGATCCCGGGGTTCCCAGGAGCCGCGTGCAGATCGCCCAGGTTGGGGCTCTGCGCGATCTTCCACGCCAGGGCATGCTCACGCCCGCCGGCGCCCACGATAAGGACGTTCACGCGGGCGAGTTTAGTGCCCGCCTCGGCCGGGCTGGCAATAGTATTTGGCTTCACAAGCGTGTCTCTTCCGACGGCAAAGCAGCGACCCAAAGGAGTCTGAGCGAATGGCAACCGCCGAAGCGGGTCCGACCCAGGTTCAGAGCGTCCTCGCGAAGGGACCGATCGCTGATCCGATCCCGACGCTCGAAGAGGCGCGCGCCGACGCCACCCGCCTGAAGGGGATCCAGGAGATCCGCAAGCAGATCAACGAGCACGGGATCAAGTACATCTTCTTCCAGCAGGTGTCCGTCTCCGGGCACGTCAACGGCAAGGGCGTCTCCGCGACCATGTGGGAAAGGGTGGCCGAGGACGGCTACCAGCTCGTCTACGGAGCGACGGCCGACCTCTTCGTCGACAGGGAGGAGCGTTACATCGGATTCGGGCCGGAGGAGTCGGAGCTCGCCGCCATCGCCGACCTCGTCCGTCGTGCCTATTCGATGTACCTGCCCCGGATGGATCGAGAGCCGGCGCCGATCAACGACGAC
>Ga0209843_1000081_pt1 | contig 13601 bp, 12 predicted proteins | sample GWRWS1_20_30_FD_187222 | JGI IMG/M metagenome (GOLD analysis project Ga0209843, IMG submission 187222) | Riverbed sediment microbial communities from areas with vegetation nearby in Columbia River, Washington, USA - GW-RW S1_20_30 (SPAdes)... | ecosystem: Environmental > Aquatic > Freshwater >... | reverse complement strand
CGTCGCAGGCGATCCGCAATTGCCTGGCGGGACACGCCTAACTCTCGCGCCACGGCCGCCTGGCCTGCCTCCTCGACCAGCTCGGCCCACTCGCGGCGCGTGGCCTGTAGCTCGGCTTCAAGCCGCGAGATGCGTCCCTCGAGCGAGTGCAGGTGCCGCTTCTCGGTCGTCGTCAGGTCCCTTCGAGGTCGAGGCACGCACTCAGGGTATCCCCCGCGGCGTTCCACCAAGGGCATCCTTGACCGAACGCTCTATCTTCTGGGGCCCGAACGCTACTCGGACCAACGCCTTGCGGCCCGGGTGGCGCGTTGGATCGGGCTCACCTCCAGAATCCCGTCGGGCTGGCCGGATCGCCCCGCGGCGCGGGCTCCCGGTGCGCCCAGGAGGCCTCCTTCCTCAGGTGTACGCACAAGGAGCCTTGTAGGCGGATCAAGAGGGCTGGCTGGCGCAGGCACGAAGATTGCCGCGGCGCTGCGGCGGGATGGACTGCTCGGGCGCGGCCACGGCCCCCAGGGGGGCGGGTCTAAGGCCGCCCCCGCCGGGGGACCCCGGCTTCTCAGCATCAAGGTGTCACTAGACGGTCCCCTGCTGGACCGCCTTCACGTAGTCGCGACTGTGCTGCTCCCAGAGCCGGATCGACTCTAGCGAGAACCGGGGTTCGAGCGTTCCGTCCACGTACATGACGGCGGCGTCCTTCGGATACGTCGAGGAGACCCACTCCGCGAAGGGCTCCCACATCTGCCGGTCGAACTTGGCCAGGTTCCGGGCCACCCCAGCTCGGACGATCGCCCCGTCACGAACCGTAAACACGAAGGAGCTGCCGCTGAACGGTCCCCGGCCGATCTGATCGGACCCGAGGGCGTGGAAAACGAAATCGCAGACGACGCTCGTCTCGGACCCGAAGGGGGCCGCCTCACACGAGGTGACCGTCTGTTCGTAGCCCGCAGCCTGTTCCAGGGAGAGCTTCAGCGACAGCCCCTCGGTGTTCGTCGGAAACTGTTGTGAAACTTCGAGCAAGCTCCTGAGGTCGGCGTCATCGGCCACGTAGGTCATCGCCTTCTGCGCGTCAAAGGCGGCGTAGGCGTCGAGGAATCCGAGTGCGACCTCCTCCGCCGCAGCATCCCGGTTCACCGTGGGCTGGTCGGCGGGCGTCCTCGTGCGATCGAACGACCCAGCGGTCGTCACGATCCAGACCGCCGCCACGAAGACCGCGATCCCGACCACACCCGCCGCGATGCGCTGGTTCCGGCGCTTGCGGTCGCGACGGCGACCGAGGTCGTCGAACGAGTAGGAAGGTGAACCGGCTCCTTCCATCTCCTCGCGGACGAGTGTTCGAAGCTCAGCCATCGACGTTCTCCTTGGTCCCGCTTAGCGCCGAACGCGCCTGGAAGTGAAGCGCCCGGACCGTTGAGCCCTTGATGCCGAGAAGCTGCCCAGCCTCCTCGGCCGAGTACCCAAGCCCCTCAGTCAGCACAAGTGCGGCGCGTTGCCTGGGTGAAAGCTGCCCGAGCACCGAGGCGGCTATCGACCGAGCTTCCACGGCGGCGTACTCGTTTGGCTGTGAAGCCATGCCCACGGCTCGCTTCATGGTGAGGAGCAGTCTTCGGGAGCGGTCACGGTAGACGTTGATCGCCGTCCGATGCAGGTACCCGACCGGGTCGTCCAACCCGCGTATCCGATCCCACCGCTCCCAGAGCCTGAGGAATGCCTCCTGTCCGATGTCCTCGGCTTCCTGTCGGTTCCCGGTGATCACGAACAGAGCCTGGTGGAGACGGCGTTGCTCGGCGCGAAACAACTCCTCGAACGACGCCACCGAACCCCCCACAGCAAGGTCCTCGCGGATGCCGAGCTCGTTCGATGAGGCTCCCACGCTCTCCATACCTGTGTTCAACGAGTGGTGCAGCGGAAACGTGTAGGCGGCCTCAAACTCTAGTGGGCCGAGCAGTGGCTTCGCTCCTCGTGCGATCAGCCCGCGTCAAGGTCTACGCACAAGGAGCGTTGTGGGCGGATCGAGAGGGTGGCGGGCCGTCTGTTTGAGGGGGAGGAGGCGGTTCTCCATGTGAATCGAACGCATCGTGGCACGACTGGGTCTCCGGGAACGCAGAGGGCTCGGTTTCCAGGCGGAGACCGAGCCCTTGCGACTACATCAGGTCGTCATCACGGCCAAGCCATACGCATCGACTCCTTCGAAGTCGACGACTGCCTGATTCTCGGACCGCCTCCTGGGTTAGTCAAGGCACGTCGACGGATTCTCGCGACTCCTGGTCGGTGTACGCATAAGGAACGTTGTCCGCGGATCGAGAGGCAAGGGCGCTCTCCCGGACCGCTAGCGCTATAACTTGTCGCGCGCCCCCGGCGCGTCGTGACCCGTCGAGACCGGGAAGCCGCGTGTCGGTTCCGTCCAGAAGCGACATCTGCGCTCGACGGAGAATCCTAGACGCTACCGATACGAAGAAACGACTTGACGGCTCGCCGGTCATCCATGGCGGCGTACGCCTCACGGACATGATCAAGGTCGGTTTCGAAGTCGAAGATCGGCGCTGGATCGATTACGCCGTTGAGCACGTCGTTCATGAGTTCCGGGATGTACACGCGCGCCGGGGAGACACCGCCGCGTAGCCCCACATTGCGAAAGACGACGGTGTCCATGATCGCGATGTCCACGTCGTGAGGCGCTCCTACCGCGCCGACGACGGAGCCGGGGCGCGCGATCGCGAGCGCTGTCTCCAAGGCTTGCCCGGTTCCTACGCATTCGAGGGCCGCGTCAACGCCAACGCGGTCCGTCATGTCGAGCACTGCCTCAGTCGCCGCGGCACCGCGATCGGCGATGATGACGGTCGCTCCGAAGGTCCTCGCCAGTTCCTGACGCGCCGGGTTGCGGCTGAGCGCGATGATGCGAGCGGCGCCGAGACGACGAACCGCGATGATCGCGCAGAGCCCGACCGCACCGTCACCGACCACGGCAACGACACTGCCCTTCCGGACATCAGCACTCATGGCGGCGTGATGACCTGTGCACATCACGTCGGAGAGCGCAAGCAGAGACCGCAGCGTCGCGTCCTGGTGCCCCGAACCGGGAACCCGAACCAACGTGGTGCCCGCGAGCGGCACACGCACCCTCTCACCTTGACCACCATCGATCCCGTGGTTGCCGAACGAGCCGCCCGCGACGCATTGGGACGTGACGCCCGCACGACAGTTCGCGCAGACCCCATCGCTGAAAGTGAACGGGGCGACAACCAAGTCGCCCTCGCTCAGGTCTTGCACGTCGGCACCCGCCTGCTCCACCACCCCGACGAACTCGTGCCCGATCGGGCCGATCGCGTGCGGAGACTCGCCGCGGTAATACCAGAGGTCGGACCCGCAAACGCATCCCAGGACGACCGGACGACAGCATCCGAGGGTTCTTGGAGGACCGGGTCGGGCCGGTCACTCACCGTGATGTCCATCTCGCCGTTGAAGATCGCAGCTCGCACCGGCTCCCTCCTTACGGCGCACGCACGCGAGTTTCCTCGCGTTCGGACGCGTCCGAGGACACGCCAACGATCAGCAACCAGGCTCCGGAGATCATCCACACGAGCAGGATCAGCATCGCGACGGCGGCCACGTACAAGCCGGCAACGCGGCCAGCGATCAGCGCGGTCGCTCCCGCGATCTCTGCGATGTACAAGCCCGTTCCGCTCGCCAGCCGAGGCACACGCAAGCCAACGTTGCTCTCACCCGTCCGTAACGCCTGAACGTAATCCGTAGATGTAGACGCCGAAGGCGATCGTGGCGACGGTTACCCACTCCACCCCAAGGGCGACGTGACCCTGACCGCCCACGAGCGCGAGCGAGCAGATCACGAACACGGAGATGAAGCCTGTCAACGTCCCGATCGCGCAGCAGGTATCCGAACGCGAGACCGGTATCACGTTCGATGTGAAGCCGGGGTGACGCTGGCGAGCGCACAACGAGCAGTCGCCGTCGCGTCGCGACATGTTGACGATGCTACTCGTGACCCTCTCGGGCCTCGCCTGCCGGGATCTGCTCGACGTCGCCGGCCAGGATCTCTTCGGCTCGGTGGCACGCGACCGTTCGGGCTGCGACCGCTCGCAGCTCCGGCACCTCGGTACGTGACCGCTCGTTCGCGTAGGGGCACCTCGGGTGGAACGGGCATCCCGGTGGCGGATTTGCCGGATCCGGCACTGTGCCGGGCAGCACGATCCTCGAGCGACGCGCCGCGAGGTCGATCTCCGGCACTGCCGAGCGCAGCGCCAGCGTATACGGGTGCGCCGGCCTGGCGAGGATCTCCTCCGTGGGGCCGTGCTCCACGATCCGGCCGAGGTACAGCACCGCCGTCTCCTCGCAGAGCTGCTCGATCACCGCGAGGTTGTGCGAGATCAGCACGTACGCGAGGGCGCGTTCGCGCCGCAGCGTGGCGATGAGCTCGAGGATCCGCGCCTGCACCGTCACATCGAGCGCGCTCGTCGGCTCGTCGAGGACCAGCACCCTGGGCTCGACGGAGAGTGCTCGCGCGATCGCCACGCGCTGGCGCTGGCCACCCGAGAGCTGGTGCGGATAGCGCTCGCCCATCTCGGGCTCGAGGCCGACCTCCGTAAGCAGCTCGGCGACGCGCCCGCCGACATCCGCTCGAGGGACGATCCTGTGCGCCCGCAGAGGCTCGGCGATCGTCGAGCCGATCCGCGCGCGCGGGTCGAGCGACGTGGTCGGGTCCTGGAATACGATCTGCACGGCTCGTCGGTACGCGCGGAGCGCCCGGCCCGAGCCGCGTCCGTTCGACCCCACCACCTCGTGCCCGTCCAGCCGGATCGACCCGGACGTGGGGGCCACGAGCCGCATCAAGGCCCGCGCGATCGTGGTCTTGCCCGATCCGCTCTCGCCGACGAGGGCGAACCCGTAGGGTCCGGCCGGGAGCCGGAACGAGACGCCGTCGACGGCTCGGACCGGGCCGAACTCGACGACGAGATCCTCGACCTCGAGCAGCGGCGCCGTCTGCACCTCCGCCTCGGGCAACGCGCTCATGCCGGCCCGGTCCCCGCGCCGATCTTCGGAACTGCCGCCACCAGGCGCTTCGTGTAGTCGTCCTCCGGCTCGCCGAGCACGCGCGCGGTCGCGCCCTCCTCGACGATCCTGCCGAGCTGCATGACGGCGACGCGGTCGCACAGCTCCGCGATCACGGCCAGGTCGTGGCTGATGAACAGGACGCTCATCCCGCGCTCCTCGCGCACGCGGCGCAGGAGGTCGAGGATCTCGGCCTGGACGGTGACGTCCAGCGCGCTCGTTGGCTCGTCCGCGAGCAGCACCTGCGAGCGCAGCGCGAGCGCCATCGCGATCGCGATCCGCTGCGCCTGCCCGCCCGAGAGCTCGTGCGGATAGCGCTCGAGCAGGTCGGGGGAGAGCAGGACTTCGCCGAACGCGGTCGCCGCGCGCTCGGCCGCCTCGCGCTTGCCGACGCCGTGCAGCCGGAGCGTCCGCTCGAAGAGCTCGCCGACACGGAGCAGCGGGTCGAGCGAGGAGACCGGGCTCTGGAAGATCATCGCGATGCGGCTCCCGCGGATCTCGCGCAGCCGGCCCTCGGGCGCGCCGACGAGCTCCTCTTCGTCGAGGCGGACACTGCCCTCGACGCGCGCGCCGAGGGTCGATGCGAGGCCCAGCACCGCCAGCGCCGTGATCGACTTGCCCGAACCGCTCTCGCCGGCCAGGCCGAGGATCTCGCCCGCGCCGAGCTCGAGACGCTCGAGATCCACGACCGTGCGAGGGCCGAACGCGATCCGCAGATCGCTCAACGAGAGCTTCGCCTCGGTCATCGCGTCGTCACCACCCTTCTGGGGTCGAGCACGTCGCGGAGGCCGTCGCCGAGCAGGTTGAACGCCACGGCCGTCAGGAAGATCGCGGCGCCCGGGAAGGTGACGAGCCACCACTGCGTCGTGAAGAACGCCTGGCCCTGGCTCACCATGAGCCCCCAGTCCGGCGTCGGGTCCTGGGCGCCGAGGCCGAGGAACGAGAGCGCCGACGCGGTGAGGATCACGCCGCCCACGTCGAGCGAGACCTGCACGATGATCGGCGTGATCGAGTTCGGCAGAACATGCCGGAGCAGGATCGTGCGGTGGGGGATCCCCGTGGCCTGGGCGCTTTCGACGAACGGACGCCCGGTCACCGACGCGGCCTGGCCTCGGATGATGCGCGTGTACCACGGCCACCACGTGACCGAGATCGCGATGACCGTGTTCGTGATCGAGGGCTGCATCACCGCCGCGAACGCGAGCGCGAGCAGGAGCGCCGGGAACGCCAGGAAGACGTCGGTGACGCGCGAGATCACCTCGTCGATCCAGCCGCCGAAGTAGCCGGCGGCGATCCCGAGAGGCACCCCGATGAGGACCGAGATCGCGAGCACCAGTACCGCGATCACCGGCGAGATGCGGGCGCCGTAGACGACGCGGGAGAACACGTCTCGCCCAACCTGGTCGGTCCCGAAGTAGTGCTGGGCGGAGGGCGGCTCGAGCGTCTGGAGGGGGTGCACGGCGCTCCCGGCGTCGTCCGGGTACGTCGCGATGAGCGGCGCGAGCACGGCCACGAGGAAGATCGCGATGCAGAGCGCGGCGCCGACGGCGAGGAGCGGGTTGCGCCGGATGACCCCCGGCACGCTGCGGAGGCGGCCGGGCGGGGCGAGCACCTCCTCGCGCGTCTCGACGTCCGGGTAGCTCGGGACCCTGGACATCAGCTCACCCGGATCCGCGGGTCGATCGTGGCCTGGACGATGTCGACGAGCAGGTTGCCGATCACGTACACGATCGCGACGAACAGCGTGACGCCCAGGATCGCCGGCGTGTCGAGCGCCCCGATCGCGTCCGCGGCGTAGCTGCCGAGGCCGGGCCGGTTGAAGATCGCCTCGACGAGGAACGTGTTCACGAGCGCGTACGCGAACACGAGTGCCAGCAGCGCGACGACGGGACTCCACGCGTGCCGCAGGGCGAAGCGCGCGAACACGCTCCGCTCGGGGAAGCCGAGCGCCCGCACCATCCGCACGTGGTCCTCGCCGATCGTGTCGAGGACCGAGGCGCGCACCATCCGCGTGATGACGCCGGCCGGGTACGCCGCGATCACGATCGCGGGCAGGATCACGTGTGTGAGCGCGCTGCCGAACACGGGCCAGTTGCCGGTCAGCAGGGCGTCGACGATCGGCATGTTCGTGATGCTCCGAAGTGGGCTGGTGTAGTCGAGATCGGGGTTGTACGTGCCGGCGACCGGCAGCACGTGCAGCCACTGGAAGAACACGAGCTGCAGGACGATCGCCAGCCAGAACGCCGGGATCGAGACGCCAACGACGGCCACGAGCCGCGAGCCGATGTCCGGGACCTTCCCCTTCCACCGAGCGGCCACCAGGCCGAGCGGGATCCCGACGGCCAGCGCGAGCAGCATCGAGATCGCGACGAGCTCGATCGAAGCCGGGGCGCGCCGCCGGATGTCATCGAGCACCGGCCGGCGCGTTCGGAGCGAGACGCCCCAGTCGCCGGTCGCGACCCCCCCGACGTACTGGGCGATCTGGGCCGGGAGCGGGCGGTCGAGCCCGAGCTCCTCCCGCGCCTTCTCGATCTGCTCGGGCCGTGCGCGCGGGCCCGCCCATGTGGCCGCGGGATCGCCGGGCACGACGCGCGCGATGACGAACGTGAGCACGACGACGCCCAGGACGACCAGCGCGGCAAGCGCCAGCCGCCGGACGACGAACCGCGTCACGCGGCGGGCGTCAGCTCGTAGCCGAAGACGACATTGGGGTACGCCGGGTTGTCCACGAAGCCATCGACCTCGGCGAGCATCGCCCGCTGATACACCTGCGTGTACAGGGGGATCGCCGGCGCATCCTCGAACAGGATCCGCTGCATGTCCCCGTACATCTGGGTCGCCTGGTCACGGTTCGTGGCCGCGACGACCGAGGCCTGGTCGATGTCCGAGTCCAGAGCGGGGTTCGAGTAGTACGCGAGGTTGAAGAACGGCTCCTGCTCGGTGCGGAACAGGTTGAAGAACCAGGAGACAGGATCCGGGTAGTCCGGCCACCAGTAGAAGATGAAGATGTCCTGTCGGTCGGCGGGGTTGGCCGATTTGCCCTGATCCCACTGCGTCTGCCACTGCAGCCCGCGCACGTCCAGGTTGACGTTGAGGTCGGCCAGGTTCGACTTCATGAGCGTCGCGACGAGCTCCTCGTCGGCATCGCCCTTCAGGTAGGTGAGCGAGAGGTCGATCGGGTCGCCGCTGGGGCCGAACCCGGCCTGCTCGAGCATCGTTCGCGCCTCGTCGACGTTCTGCTGGTACTCCAGGCCGTCGGTGTGACCCCACAGGCCGGGCGGCACCACTCCCGAGAGCGGGTCCGCCGCACCCTCGAGGGCGGCGATCATGCCGTTGTAGTCGATGGCCTTCGTAATCGCGTCGCGGACCTGCCGGTCGGCGAGTGGACCGTCGGCCGTGTTGAGCATGCCGAGCAGCGTCTGCCACGAGGGAGCGCTCTCGGTCTTGAAGCCGTCCTGTCCCTCGAACGAGGCCCACAGTTGCGGGCTCATCCGCTCGACCATCGAGACCTCGCCCGCCCGCAGGAGCTGCGCGGCGGTGTTCGCCTCGGGCGTCACGCGGAAGACATAGCGCTCGTAGTGATCGGCGTCGTCCCACCCGCCCCAGTAGTCCGGGTAGGCCTCGAGGCGCAGCTCGATCTCCTCGCCGGGGTTGAACTCGGCGACCATGTACGGGCCGGTGCCGGCGTCGTTGCCGTCGGCGAACCAGTCGCCGAGATCCTGACCGCTGCTCGCGGTGGTGTCGTAGATGTAGGCCGAGTACGTGCCCGAGGAGACGAGGTCGAGTGGCGACGGGTACGACAGGTGGAACACGAGCGTGGTGTCGTCGGGTGCGTCGATCTTCTTCACCGCGCCCCAGATGTACGCCGCGCCCTCGCCGATCTCCATCGTCCGCTCGATCGAGGCCTTCGCGGAGTCGGCGGTGAGCGGGTTGCCCGTGTGGAAGGTCACGCCCGGGCGGAGCGTGAACGTCCACGTGAGGCCGTCGTTCGACGTCTCCCACGACTCGGCCAGGAGTGGCTCGACCTCCTGCGTCGCGGCGTTGTATCGCGTCAGCGTCTCGTAGATGTTGTGGAGGGCGATGACCTCGTTCGAGTAGCCGGTCGCCGGGTCCCAGCCGATCATGACCTCGGAGGTGACCGAGTAGGAGAAGGTGTCCGGCTCGGCGTTCGTCCCGCCTCCGGTCGTGCCCCCTCCACCTTCGTCCCCCGTGCAGGCGGTCGCGGCGACGGCGAACGCGGCCAGCACCACGACCCATCGGAACCGGGCAGATGTCATGGTCTCCCCTCCTGTTCGGTTCGTCCGGTGCGTCCGGCGTCAACCCCAGGCGAGCGGCCCGCCGGCTTTGACCCTTATACGTACAGCAGGATCGGTGAGGTATGCCAGGGGCACCTCCTCGATCTCGACGACCTCGACGCTCTCGCGGGCGGCCCCGGCCGAGACCGCGCGTTCGATCGCCTCCTGCGACGCCTCGGCGATGGCGGCCTCGCGGCCCCCGACGCCCGGGTGGAAGACGCGGTCGACCTCGCCGCTCACCGAGGCGATTGCGGCCCCGATCGCGTTCGCCACGTCGGAGTGGTCCGGACGGAGGACCTCGCTCGCCCCCGGCACGTCATCGGGCACGAGCGGCGCGCCGCCGCCCACCGCGACGAGCGTCACCGGTTCGCGCGAAGTCTTCACGCGGTCGATCGCGTCGGCGAGCATCTCGTCGGAACGGGCGAGGCCAGCGGCGAGGAGCGGGCCGTGGTCGGCGAGGGCGTTCGGGTTGCCAAGCCTGAAGCGACCGGCGGCTGTTCCCGCGTCCGTCAGCGTTGGGGTCGAACCGCCGAACACGAGCGCCTCCTCACCGATCCGGTAACCGACGCTGTCGGGACCGAGCGCGTCCTCGGACACGATCGTTCCGCCGCCGAGGGCGATCGTGATGAGATCGGGCATCCGGAAGTTGGTTCGGATCCCGCCGATCTCGACGCCGAACGACGACTCGCGCGGGAAGCCTCGAACGAGCACGCCCACGTCCGTCGAGGTGCCGCCGACGTCCACCACGATCGCGTCGGACCGACCGGTGAGGTACGCGGCGCCGCGGATGCTGTTCGCCGGCCCGCTGCCGATCGTGAGCACGGGGAAGCGCATCGCGAACTCGAGATCCATCAGCGTGCCGTCGTTCTGGGCGAAGTAGGTCGTCGGCGTGAGGTCGTGCCGCTGCAGGGCCCCGTCGATCGCGCCGGCCACGCCGCGCGCGACGTCCGTGAGGGAGGCGTTCAGCACGGTCGCGTTCTCGCGTTCGAGCAGGCCGAGGGAGCCGATCTGGGAGCTGAGCGAGACCGGCAGGTCGCCGAGCTCCTTGCGAACGAGTTCCTCCGCCGAGCGCTCGTGCTCGTCGGAGACGGGTGCGAAGACGCTCGTGATCGCGATCGCCTCCGCTCGCCCGGCCACCTCGCCGGCGAAGCGCGCGATCGCGTCGTGATCGAGCGGCGAGAGCTCGCGTCCGTCGAACTCGATCCCGCCGTCCGCGATCAGCTCGCCGGCCGAGATCACGTCACGCAGGTCTTCCGGCCATCCGAACAGGGGGCGGATCGCCTTCGTGGCCGGGCCGCCCAGGCGCAGGACGCCGACACGGCGAAGGCCCCGCCGTTGGAGGACGGCGTTCGTCGCGTGCGTCGTCCCGAACATCGCGTGGGTGATCCGCGTTCGGTCCACCAGCTCGACGACGCCGGCGATCGCGGCCTCGATGCCCGAGCTGACGTCGGGCGTCGTCGGCACCTTCGCCTTAGCGATGAGTCGGTCGTCGGCGTCAAGCACCACGGCGTCGGTGTTCGTCCCGCCTACGTCCACCCCGAGCCGCAGGTCAGGCGAGGGCATGCAGGTCCTCCACCGGCGCGTAGTCGAGGTCGTAGCCGAAGTGCCGCGGCCCCGCGAGCTCCAGGCCGCGCGCCGTTCGCCAGATTGGATCGCACGGGAACGCGATCACCGTGACGCGCTGCCCGTACCGGAGGCGCTCGGTCGAGATCGCGTTCGCGGACTGCGAGTCGAGCACCGTGATGATGTCGGGGACCATCGCGAGCGTTCGGTCGCCGTCGAGCGCGACGAGGTTCTCGTTCTGGATCTCCAGCCGGAGCGATCGACCGGCGTCGGCGTCGAGGCCCTCGATGGTCGCCGACCCGCGGACGAACCCGGCGGTCGTGCGACGCTCGACGTCGATGACCTTGCCGACGATGAGGCTGGCCGCGTGGATCTCGCGCGCCAGCGCCTCGACAGGGTCGTGTTCGGCCTCGGCCACGACGGTGCCGAGCCTGATGGCGAGGGACACGGCGTGGTTCACCACCGCGCCGGCCTTGGCCTGCTCGACGGTCAGCTGGTACTCGCTCGACCACGACATGCCGCCGAACTCGACCGCGGCGGCGCGCTCCATCCGCTCCATCCAGTCGCCGTCGGTGGCGCGGAAGACGATCACGTTGCCGCGCTCGTCGGTCATGACGGCGGGGTTGGGCGAGATGCCGGCGATCTCCATCGTGACCTGCGGGATCTCGGGGAACGCGCGGCCCATGCCGTCGGCGTCGACGACCGGCAGGCCGAGCCTCGCCGCCCACACGACGGGGATGACGCCGTTCGAGCCGCCGATCTCCGCCGACATCAACGCGACGACCGGGCGGTTCCACAGGGTCTCGACCATTTCGCGCAGGCGCCCGCCCTCGTCGCCGCTCTCGATCTTCTCGATCGAGACCGTGGGGGCGCCGACGCCGCCGCACGGCATGAGGAGGGCCTCGTCCGGGAGCTCGTCGAGTTCGACGAGCGGCACGGGGCCGTGGTCCTCGATGGCCTGGAGCGAGGCGAGGAGCCCGATCTCGGTGTCCCCACCCCCGCCCGCGCCGAGGATCGCGCACCCACGCGCGAGCGCCGGCAGCGTCGAGGCGTTGAGCTGCATGGCGCGGATGCTACTCAGGAGGCGTCGAGGCCGTACACCGCGCGCGCCTCGCGTTCGGTGACGATGCCGTTCTCGAGGTCCTCGCGGACGAGCTCGCGTTCGCGTTCGCGCGGCTCGCCGGCGCCGCCGCCGGTCCCGGTGACGAGGCGGATGAGATCCCCCTCCCGCAGCGGGTACCGCGCGACCTTGCCGAACCGTTCGCGCGAGCCGTCGCCCCGTACGACCTCCACGTAGTTCGGCGAGCCGTCGTGCCCGCCGTCGATCCCCCAGGGCGGGTACCGGTGGCGCCCGAAGCCGACCGTCAGGCTGCCATCGGTGAGCATCCGGTACTCGCGAACGAGACCGCGTCCGCCGCGGCGACGACCGGCGCCCGCCTCGACCACGTCGAACCCGAACCGCTCGACCCGGATCCCGTAGCGCTGCTCGCACACCTCGGCCGGGATGACGTACGTCTCGCCGTCGCCGACCGAGACCAGGCCATGCTCGCCGTCCTTCAGGACACTCGCGCCCCAGCCACCGGCCTGCGGCTCGACGAGCAGCGTGGGCTCGCCGGTGTCCGGGTGGGTGCACGCGATCGCCGTCGCGCACACCGAGACGAAGCTCCCCGCCGTCAGCACCTCGGGCATCGCAGGCGCGAGCGCCTTCCAGACGAGGTCGGTCGCCGCCTCGGTCGCCTCGAAGTAGAGGGCGACGGGCGCGGGCCGTTCGGCCGTGAAGATCGTGCCCGGCGGACAGATCACCTCGAACGGCCTGAACCACGCGTCCGAGCCGGGTTCGTTCGGATCGGTTATGGCCTTGAACACGGTTCGGATGCCCGAGACGAGGCCGCTCCGCGTGCAGTTGACGGGCCCGGGCACCTGCGGGTGCGTCCCGGTGAAGTCGGCGACGACGCGCTCGGCGTCGATCTCGACGCGCACGCGGATCGGGAACGGGCCGTTGCCCAGCCCGTCGTCGTCGATGAAGTCCTCGGCCTCGAACACGCCGCGCGGCAGGCGCGCGACGGCGGCTCTCGCGAGCGCGTCGCTCCGGTCGTGCGCCGCGCGCATCGCGGCGGTCACGTCGTCGACACCGTACCGGCGGCAGATCTCGAGCACCCGGCGTTCGGCCACCTCGAGGCAGGCCGCGAACGCCGTGAGATCGCCGATCGTCATGTCCGGAAGGCGGCTGTTCGCGCCGATGATCGCCGTCAGGTCGCGGTCGAGCTCGCCGCCGCGTACGACCCGGACGAACGGCAGCTGCAGTCCCTCCTGGAAGATCTCGACCGAGTCGGCGGTCCACGAGCCCGGGTCCTTCCCGCCGACCTCCGTCCAGTGCCCTTTCGCCGCCGCGAACGCGACGAGCTCGCCGTCCACGAAGATCGGCCGGACCATCGCGACGTCGGAGAGGTGGCCGCCGCCGCCCGCGTAGGGGTCGTTCGTCGCGACGACGTCGCCGGGCGCGAGATCCGGCACCCGGACGAGCGTGTCCCGCGCAGCCTCGCCGAGTGGACCGAGGAACCCCGCGATGCCGTTGCCCTGCGAGACGAGCTCGCCCCGCGCGTCGGTGAGGCCGACGGCGAAGTCCAAGACCTCGTAGATCACCGGGCTCTGGGAGGTCCGCTGCAGGGAGACGAACAT
>Ga0209843_1000078_pt1 | contig 13834 bp, 10 predicted proteins | sample GWRWS1_20_30_FD_187222 | JGI IMG/M metagenome (GOLD analysis project Ga0209843, IMG submission 187222) | Riverbed sediment microbial communities from areas with vegetation nearby in Columbia River, Washington, USA - GW-RW S1_20_30 (SPAdes)... | ecosystem: Environmental > Aquatic > Freshwater >... | reverse complement strand
GGCGACTTCGACCGTCGGATACAGCCGGCAGGCTTCATCCATCGCCGCCAGGGCGGCGCCTGCCTCGCCCATCGCTTGGCGGATCCAGCCGAGCGTGCACAGCCCGCGATCCCATTTTCTGAGCACCAGCACCTGTCGGCACAACTCGATGCCTTGGGTCACGTGCTCCAGGGCGAGGTCCACCTCGTCGCGCTCATACAGCACCTCGGCGATCCCCACGTGCGGCTCACCGGCCTGGTACCCGGTGAGGCGGCCACCCTGGGTGGCGAAGCGCAGGCCGTCTTGGCAGGTGCGCAGGGCCACGCCCAGCCGGCCCCGGGCCCGCTGCACCCGGGCGAGGGTGAACCCGGTCGACATGACGGGATCCAGCTCCACTGACGTCCTGCCCTCGGCGACCAACTCGGCCAAGGCGCGCTCGGCGTCGGCCATCCGCCCGCCCATCCAGTCCGAGAAGGCCAGCAGCCAGCGGGCCCAGAAGCGAGGAGCGTGTTCCTCATCGGCCATCTCGGCCAGCGCCGACCGGGCGTGGGCTGCCGTCCCAGCGCTGTCTCCCCGCAGCGCCGCCAACTCGGCCCGCAACAGCGAGATCGCCGCGGGAAGCTCGGCGACCATGCCCGCGGTCGTGCGCACCGGCCGCGGTGGCTGGCGCCGTGGGTCGAAGGCCCGTTCGGCATGCTCCAGGAGTCCCTCGACCGAGTCCAGGTGGCCGAGATGGAACTCCATCAAGCCCTGCGCCAGGCACAGGGCCGGGACCGCCTGCACCGCCTCCTCAAGAAGCGCCGACAGCCACCGCTGCAGGATCACGTCTTCCCCCCGCCGCAAGCTCTCGTCGAGATGCTCCTCCACCAGCCGCGCTGCCGACGGCGCCTCACCGGATCCGAGTCGATGCCGGATGGCGTCGTCGATCAGGCCGTGCTGCTGGCACCAGTCGGCGGCCCGCCGGTGCAGCTCGGGTACCAGCGCAGGATCCGAGCGCTGCAGGTTGGCGCGGAGCAGGTCGGCGAACAGGTGATGGAAGCGATACCAGCGGCGCTCCTCGTCCAGGGGACGAGGAACAGGTTCGCCCGCTCGAGCCCCTCGAGCGTGCCCTGGCCATCCGAATCCCCGGTGACGGCGTCGCACAGCGGGCCGGTGAGCCGCTCCAGGATCGAGGTCTGCAGCAGGAACCTCCGCACCCGGTCCGGCTGGCGCTCGAGGACCTCCTCGCTCAAGTAGTCGAGGACATAGCGGTGGGTGCCGGTGAAGCCGTCCAGGAACGCGGTGGGGTCGGGTCGCCGCTGGAGCGACAAGGCGGCCAGCTGCAGCCCCACGATCCAGCCTTCGGTGCGGGTCTCCAGGGCGGCGACGGTCTGCACAGGCAGGTCGAGCTTCCACACCCCCTGCAGGAAGGCCGCCGCCTCCTCGGGGGTGAAGCGTAGGTCAGCGGCGCGCAGCTCGGCCAGCTGGCCCCTGGCTCGCAGCCGGGCCAGGGGCAGGGGCGGGTCGCTCCGGCTGCTGATGGCCAGGTGCAGCCGTGGCGGAAGATGGCTCAGCAGAAAGGCCAGGCTGCCATGGATCGCCGTGTCTTCGATCGCGTGGTAGTCGTCCAGGACCAGCACCAGCTCGTCGGGGCTGGGCCTGGAGCTGGTTGACCAGGGCGGTCACCACCCCCCGACTCGAGGTGCCGCTGCCAGGGCTCAGCAGCGGAAGAATGTGCTCGCCAAGCCCTCCGACCACCCGATCAAGCGCCGCGACCACATAGCGCCAGAAGCGTGCTGGGTCGTTATCGTCGCGGTCTACCGACAACCAGGCAACCGGCCAGGCCACGCTGGCGGCCCAGTCGGCCAGCAGGGTGGTCTTGCCGAAGCCCGCCGGGGCGCACACCAGAGTCAGCTCGCCCCCCTGCGCCTGGGTGAGCCGGTCGGCGAGCCGGGGGCGGACCACAAACCCGGGACGGGTGCGTGGCACGTGCAGCTTGGTGGCCAGCAGCACATCCCCCTCGGCGGCGACGGCAGCAGCTGGGGTCGTCGCGGGCGGCTCAGCCATCGGTGCCCCACCCTCATGCCGGCTCGGCAATGATGGGTTCTCAGGCGGCTCATTGTAGTGGCTGGCAGGGTGGTCGCCGTCGGTGGTCAGCGCCGCCGCGGGTAGGGCAGGTTCGCATGTCCCCACCATCACCTCCTGGCCGCCGTTGTGTCGGATGGACTCGGCGTGCCCGCCGGCGACGCGGAGATCGCGAAGGGTCCGTGCGGCCACCGTCCTGCCGCTTGGGCACGCCCAGAACCTGTCCAGCATCGATTCGCCGCGCAGGAGGAGGAGGTTGCTGGCCGTGTGCTCGGCTGAGCGAGTCCCCGAGCGGCCGGTGGCGCGAAGATTCCACCTCACATTCCACGTTCGGGTGATGCCCGCCCGCGGGCGGGGTCCGTAGCGTGCTGGCCAGAGCAACGCCAACCCCGGAGGGGTGGAGATGGACCACTACGAGCTGGGTGTCGCGATGGCGGTGGCGCACCTGGCCGAGCTTCACCACCAGGCCAACCGGCAGCGCCTGGCCAGCCGCATCCCTGGCCGCACCGCACGTCGGCGCGGGGGACAAGCGGCCAGGCTCGCCACACGTCCCCGGGCCACACGGCCAGGCCGCCGACCGCGCGGTCGCTGCCAGCAGTCCCGGGCGAGCAACCAAGGAGGCCGCCATGCTGGTGCAGCATCACCACGAGCCTGGGGTGTTCGACGCCGGCCACTGCTGGGCCTGCGCCCGTCAGGCGGGCCTGCTAGACCACTACCGGCGGGTGCAGCAGCAGGAGGCCACCTTGGAGGTGGCCCACGAGTTGGCGAGTGCGGCCCGCCGGCGCGCCAGCGTGGCGCTGTGGTCGTCCGGCGCCGCCATCCTGCTGGCTGTCGTCGCCCTCCTGACCGGATGAGCCGCCCGCCAGGAGATTCCGGGCCGGCCAAGCCGGCGTGCTACGAGGTCCGCGTCCAAGGCGTGCTGGACCCCGGCTGGTCGGCGTGGTTCGAGGGCCTGCAGGTCAGCAGCGACCAGGCCGGCCAGACCACCATCGCCGGGCCCGTCACCGACCAGGCGGCCCTGCACGGCCTGCTCGCCAAGGTCCGCGACCTCGGCCTGGAGCTGCTTTCGGTCCGCCGCATCGACCCCGACCGCTGACCGCCATGGAGGCAGCGATGCGACCGCTTCCCACCCCGACACGCCCACCTCGGACCCAACGGTCACAGCGGCGCCTGATGCCCAGGCGGCAGCGAGGGCGCCGAGCGACCCCAGCGATCGACCGGCGGACCCCATCCGGACGCCTGCTCGCCTACTGAGGCAGGCACGACGTCACGCGCGCCCGCTCCAGCCCACGCCGGGAGCATTCCCGGTCGCGCCACACGGCGGCCGGCATCGGCGTCGACACCACAGCTCGCAACCGGGAAGGAACCGCATGAGCGCCACCATCCAGGATCCCCCGCCGTTGCACCAGCTGGCCCCCGGCCTAGCCCTGGCCCGCGGCGGTCCCGGCCGGAGCCTCAACGTCTATCTGCTCGGTGACGTCGTGGTCGACGCCGGGGTGCGCTGGAGCCGCCGGCGGCTGGCCCGCCAGCTCGCCGGGCGGCAGCTCGTTGCGCACGTGCTGACCCATGCCCACTTCGACCACGCCGGCTGCTCGGCCTGGCTGTGCCACACCCTGGGCGTGCCATTGTGGTGCGGCGCCGGCGACGCCGCCGCGATCGGCAGCGGCCGGGTCGACACCCACGGCTCGCCGCTGGTCAACCGCCTGCAGCGGACCCTGGCGCCGGTCGCCGCCCAGCCGGTCAGCCGCACCCTGCGGGAAGGCGACATGGTGGCAGGGTTCGAGGTGCTGGAGGTCCCCGGGCACTCGCCCGGAGCGCTGGCGTTCTGGCGCCAGCGGGACCGGGTACTGGTCTGCGGCGACGTGCTGGCCAACTTCGGCCTGCACCCCAGCCGGCCCCGCCTGGTGTTGGCGCCAGCGGCGCTGTCGTCGGACTACGAGCAGAATCGGCGATCTGCCTGCCGCCTGGCCGGGCTGCGGCCCCGGCTGGCCTGCTTCGGGCACGGCTTTGCCGTCACCGACCCGGGCCGGTTCGCCGCCGCCCTGGACCAGCTCGGCCCGACATCCTCGTAGCGTTCCGGCCGCCAGCCGACCTCGCGCGACACCCTCGAGCTGCGCCAGAGTCAACGATCCAACCAAGGCGCGCCTACCAACAGGACCACAGCCGACCGGCACTGGCCTGGCTCCGCCAGCGCACCGGCTGGCCCTGACCCCACCAGCGCTGATCGGGCGGTTGCGAGGCCCGCTTGGCCCTGCAGCTTGCGAACCGCTGGTCGGTGAGGCAGTTCATCCCAATTGGATGATGAACACCGGGGCTCCTGTGGGGTTCCGTGGTCTCGTCGGATCGGGCTGACGGGACGGCCGCGCGTATGGATCTCGCCAGAGGACTCGAGACGCTGCTGGTCGTGGCCGCCATCGCCGCGCTCACCCCGCTGGTCGTGGCGCTGCTGCCGGGCCCGCGCCTCCCCCAGGTCGTCGTCCTGATCGCCGGCGGCGTGCTCGTCGGCCCACAGGCCCTGGGCCTGGCCGAGACGCCGAGCATCCAACTGCTGGCCAACGTCGGGCTCGGCTTCCTCTTCCTGCTCGCCGGCTACGAGCTCGAACTGGGCCTGTTCCGGGAGCGGCCCGGGCGTCTGGCCGTCGTCGCCTGGTTGATAACCTGCGCCCTTGCCGCCTCGCTGGTCGGGGTCCTCGCCGCGGTCGGGTTCGTGCGCGCCTTCGTCCCTGTCGCGCTCGGGGTTGACCACCACCGCCCTTGGCGCTCTGCTGCCGATCCTGCGGGACAACGACATGCTGGGCGGCCGCTTCGGCCGGTACATCCTGGCCGCGGGAGCGGTCGGGGAGCTGTTCCCGATCCTGGCGATCGCCATCTTCCTGGGCGCCAGCAGCAAGTTCGTGGCCTTGCTGTCGCTGGCGTCGGTGGGCGTCCTGGCCGTCATCCTGACGTTCGCGCCGCGGCTCGTCCGCGGCAACCTGCTGGAACGAATCCTCCACGAGGGCGAGCACGCCACCGCCCAGACCACGCTTCGCTGGTCGATGCTGCTGCTGCTGCTGTTCCTGCTGGTGATGGCCGAGGAGTTCGGTCTGGACGTGGTCCTCGGCGCGTTCCTGGCCGGGATCGTCCTGCGCCGCTGGGCACCCGGCGACGTCCACTCGCTCGAGGAGAAGCTCGACGCCATCGGGTACGGCTTCTTCATCCCGGTGTTCTTCGTCTCCTCGGGCATGGCGCTGGACGTCCGCTCGATCGCGGAGGCACCGGCCCGTCTGCTGGTCTTCTTCGTCCTGCTGCTGGTCGTGCGCGGGCTGCCCGCGCTGGTCGTGTACCGAGGCGCCCTCGCCGCGACGCAGCGGGTCCAGATGATGTTCCTGACGGCCACCGCGCTGCCGCTGCTGGTGGCGCTCGCCGAGATCGGGCTGCGCAACGGCACGATGCTTCGGGAGAACGCGGCCGCCCTGGTGGGGGCCGGCGCCCTCTCCGTCCTGGTGTTCCCGACCATCGCCGTCGCGATGGAGCGGCGCCGGCGCGCCCGCGCGCTGCCCGGCGAGCTCGTCCCCCAGGAGTGAACGGCCTTGGGCAGCATGTCGTGGAGGGGAGCCAGGATGTCCAGAGGATCGTCTTCCGGGTCCGCCAGCAGCTCGGCGGGAGCCTCTGGCTGGACCGAACCGGCAGGTGCCGGAGGTCTGGCGGTGGTCCCACGCCTACCCGGGCAGGACGTTGATGGCCCGCGCCAACACCATGATCGCGATCACCAGCGACACCACCGCATGGACCATCATGGTCATCTTCGCCCACGTCCTGACCGGGAGGGTGTCGGTAGGACTGAACGCGGTGGCGTTGGTGAACGACAGATACAGGTAGTCCGGATACCGCGGCGCCCAACCCTCCTTCGCGAACTCGGGCATCGCGTTCTCGGGGAAGGCGAAGCTCGGTCGGATCGACGAGCCGGCCGCCCGCTCGGCGGGACCGCCGCGATCCAGCGCGTCGTACCACAGGCTGAACACGATCACGTTGCTGACCCATATCGCCGCCCCCCTGCCGAGCAACACGGTCGCGGTGACGCCCTTCACCGTGACGAGGATCTCGTACACCAGGACGATGACACCGAGCACGGTGCCGGCGGTCATGACGAGGAGCAACGCGATTTCAACGCGCCGTAGCGCCCTGGAGCGGCGGTCGATCCGGCCCGGATCCTGGGCGACCAGAGCTCCGAGCAGAACAAGCTGCAGCACCGGGAACACCCACCAGCCAGGCACTCGCCCGCGGTGCGGCATGCCGACGTACAGGATCGTCGCGGCGAGCACGGCGATGGCCATCGGCCAGCGCGGCTCGGCCACCGGGCCGGTTGAACCCGCTGCTCGGATGTCGCCGCCACCCATGGTGGACTCGCTCATGGGATAGCCCTCCTGGGCGCGTCCGGGTTATCGAGCGGCCTGGTGGCGATCCAGGCGCCGCCCACTGTCGCCCGCTCCGATGTACCCCTCTTGCTTGCCGTTGGGATCACCCCAACGGGATGATGTGTGGTGCCCCCGGCGCCGGCAGAATCGACCAAGGGCTGTTCCGGGACGGCAAGCCGTCCTCCGGCTCGAGACAAGGGGGTGACAGCGTGACCGATCAGGCATCCCAGGCTGGCGTTCAGCTCAACCGGAGACTCCTGGTGGGCGGAGGTGCGCTCGTTGGGATCGGCGGTCTCCTGGGGCTCGGCGGCGTCCTGCTCCTCAGCAGCGCTTTCGTTTCGGCAACCCGGCAGTGGGTGAATCAGCTGGAGCGGCCGCCCAGCGAGACCGCCAAGCTCCGGTGGCAGCAGGCGAGGGCCGCCGCCGCCGCTGGCGCCGAGGCATGGCGGAACGGGTCCGCGACCCAGTCCCAGGTGGCGTCCCCGCGCCAGCGCGCAACCCGGCCATAGTCGCTGCGGCGCGTCGGAGAGCCGGCCCGTAGGTGAAGCCATCCACGCAGCCGGCCGCTGAGGAACCCGCCTCCCAACCTCGGGGACCGCAGCGTCCAGCCCCGTTCGACCCTCGAGCGTGGCGGATGCCAGGCGTCCGGGTCTTCTCGTCTGCCAGCGACGCTCCCAGGGTCCGCCGGCCGACGGACCTGGTGCTGCTCGTCGTCTCCTTCCTCGGCATCGTCGCGTTCTCGCTCGTCGCCCCCGGCCCCACAGCGCTCGACCAGGCCGTCTCCCATCTCGTCTCCCTCGTCCCCGGGTTGGCCGGATGGTTCTGGGAGGTCTCCTACGACCTGCTGATCGGATGGGCGTTGCTGCTGACGGTCGGGCCGTTGGTCGTGCGGGGCCGCCGGCGTCTGCTGCTCGACGCGCTGCTCGCCGCCCTCCTCTCGTTCGGGTTCGCGGCCCTGGCGAGGAGGATCGGTGGCACGTCCTGGTCGGCGATCCTCGGCGCCCTGCTCGACGCCCACCCACCCGCGGTCTATCCCGCGATTCGGCTGGCGGTGGCGACCGCGATCGTGGCGACGGCCTCGCCGCACATCGCCCGTCCGTTGCGGTACATCGGGCGCTGGGTGATCGCGGTCGGAGCGCTGGCCGCGATCGCCCTGGGGATCGCCCTCCCGCTCGGGATCCTGACGGGCTACGCGGTCGGGCTGGCAGCCGCGGCCGTCACCCATCTGCTCCTTGGCTCGCCCGGCGGCCGCCTCTCGCTCGAACAGGTGGCGGCCGCGCTCCGCGATCTCGGCGTGGACGCGACGGCCATCCGTCACGTCCCGCTGCAAACCCGCGGCGTCGCGCTCGCCACCGCGTCGCTGGACGGGCGGCCGCTGCTCGTGAAGATCTTCGGCCGTGACGCCTGGGACGGCCAGTTGATCGCCTCGACCTGTCCGCCGATGGGCTCGTGGTTCGGCCCGACGGGTCTCCCGCGCTCGGCGACTTCGGGCAGGCAACCTTGGCGGTCGGCAACGCCGGCCCGATGGCCGACCGCGCGCAGCTTCTCGTCACCACCGCGCTGCTGGTCGGCGAGGAACGGGCGGTCGCGGCGGCCGCCGCCTCGATCGGGAGCGCGGGCATCACGGAGATGCTGCCGTTCCTCCAGCCCGCGGTGCTGGATCGTGCCACCAGGCACATGGTGCGAGCGGGAGACTGGGATGTCGACGATCTCAGGGAGCGCACCGCGGCCGCGGCAGGGGTGGATCCCCCGAAGCTCGAACAGATTCGGCGGGTGACCTGGGGGTCGATCGCCATCGCGGCCGTACTCGGCATCGCCGGCTACGCCGTCATCTCGGCGATTGCCGGTGTCGGGCTCCAGAATCTCCTCGACGAGCTCGGGCAGGCGAACACCGCATTGCTCTTGGGAGCGCTGCTGCTTTCTCCGGTCGTGCAGGTCGGCCAGGCATTCTCGACGATGGGGGCGTCCATCCGGCCCGTGCGCCTGGGACCCACGCTCCTGTTCGAGTACGCGATCCAGTTCTTCGCGCTGGCGGTCCCCAGCTCGGCGGCCCGGGTCGCGCTGGAGATCCGCTTCTTCCAGCGTGTCGGCGTCCCGGCAACCGGCGCGGTGGCGATCGGCGTGATCGACAGTGTCTGTGGCTTCGTCGTCCAGGCGCTGTTGATCCTGGTCATCACGCTGTCGGGTCTTGGGAGCCTGGACCTCTCGCCGCAAGGCTCGGCTCCGTCATTCGACGGGAAGCTGCTGATGGTGGCCCTGGTGCCGCTTGGGCTGGCCACGGTCGTCGCGGTGGCCGTGCCCCGGATCCGAGCGGTGGTCCGAGGAAGGGTCGCGGACCTGGCGGTAGCGCTCCGGGTGCTTCGCTCGCCGTCGAAGGTGGCGTTCATCTTCCTCGGCAACCTCGCCGCGCAGATCCTGCTTGCAGCGATCCTGGGTCTCTGCCTGGACGCCTTCGGGCAGCATGCGAACCTGGCCGACCTGATCCTCGTGAACACCTTCGTCAGTCTCTTCGCCGGGTTCATGCCGGTGCCCGGTGGCATTGGTGTGGCCGAGGCCGGTTACACGGCCGGGCTTGCCGCACTCGGCATCCCGAACGCGACGGCGTTGTCGACGACGCTCGCCTTCCGGGTCGTGACGTTCTACCTCCCCCCGATCTGGGGGGCGCCCGCCATGCGGTGGCTGCGAGGCCACTCGTACCTGTGAGTCGGGCGCCCTTTCCGGTCCCAGTCCGCACCCTTACAATGCTTGACGGTGCGGCGAGGGGCCTCCGCGTTGCTGGGTGATGCGGAGGGGGAGATGGCATGGGCTTGGAGGAAGCGCTCACCGAGCAGTCCTTGCCGATCCTCGAGTCCAAGCTGTATCCGCACCTGGGACACGGCGGTGGCGTCGCCCGGATCGAGCTCCTCGATCGGCTGGAGGCTTCGAGCAGCGTGCCGGTCGTGGCCGTCATCGCTCCTCCGGGGTACGGGAAGACCACGGTGCTGGCCCAGTGGGCGGAGCGGGACCGGCGTCCGTTCGCGTGGCTCTCGGTCGACCAGCACGACAACGATCCCGCCGTCCTGCTGACGTATGTCGCCGCTGCGCTCGACCGGGTCGTGCCCGTCGACCCCACGGTGTTCGGCACACTTGCGTCTCCGGGCGTGTCGATCGCGGATACCGTGCTCTCGCGGCTCGGGTCCTCTCTGTCCGCGAACGGGCTCCCGGTCGTCGTCGTCCTCGACGATGTTCACCTGCTGCAGAACTGGGAGTGCCTGGATGCCGTCGCCGGGCTCGTCGAGCACCTTCCCGAAGGTTCGCAGCTCGTGGTCGCCGGCCGGGGCGAGCCGCCGCTTCTCGGCGGCCTGCGCGCCGAGGGCCGCATGATGGAGATCGGCCCGGATCTCCTCGCCATGAACCCCCAGGAAGCCGAGTTGCTCGTGAGCGGCACGGAGGTGGAGCTCTCCCGAGTCGACATCGACGACCTCGTACGACGGACGGAAGGCTGGCCGGTGGCGCTGTACCTCGCGGCCCTGTCGGCGAAGACGGCGCGGTCCGGGGAGGGCGCCGCGGCCGCGTTCGCGGGGGACGATCGCTTCCTGGTCGACTACCTGCAGGCCGTGCTCCTCTCGCACCTGCCACCGAGAGTGGTGTCGTTCCTGACACATACCTCGGTGCTCGACCAGTTGTCCGGGCCGCTCTGCGACGCGGTCCTCGGCAGGACCGGATCGTCCCATCACCTCGAATCACTCGAGCGATCCAACATGCTGGTGATCTCGCTGGACCGCGACCGGCGCTGGTACCGGTACCACCAGCTGTTCCGGGAGCTGCTGCGGGCGGAGCTCGAGCGCCATGAGCCCGCCCTGATCCGCGAGCTCACCCTCCGAGCGTCCGAGTGGTACGAGCACAACGGGCTGGTAGAGGAGGCGATCGAGTACGCCATGGCGGCGGGCGATGCCGATCGTGCCGCCCGGCTCGTTGTGGAGACTGCCCTTCCGGTGTACTACGGCGGGCGGATGGCCACCCTTCAGCGATGGCTGGACTGGTTCGACCACGACGGGCTGGTCGAGCGGTACCCGGCGGTCGCGGTGCTCGGGGCCTGGATGCATATGCTCGGCGGCCACCCTGCTGCTGCCGAGCGTTGGGCCGATGCGGCCGAACGCAGGTCGTACCAGGGCGCCATGCCCGACGGCACGACCTCGATCGACGGCTGGTTGGCGATGCTCAGGGCGATGCTGTGCCGCGACGGGGTTGCGCAGATGCGGGCCGACGCCGAGATCGCCCTGACGCTGGTGCCTGCGGGCAGCCTGCTGCGGGCCTCGGCGCAGCTCTTGCTGGGGATCTCACACCTTCTGGCCGGGGACCCGGACCCGGCCGATCGCTTGCTCGCGGCCGCCACCGAGGCCGGGGAGGACGCTGGGGCGGACACCGCGACGGTGGCGCTGGCCGAGCGGTCCATCCTGGCGTTGGCGCGCGAGGACTGGAGCCAGGCCGAGATCCTGGCTGAGCGGGCGCGCTCGATCGCCCGCAGAGCCTGGCTGGAGGAGTACGCGACGAGCGTCCTGCTGTACGCGGCGGCGGCTCGCGTGGCCATCCACCGAGGAGATGTGGCACGGGCGCGCGAGGACCTCGCTCGGGCGCAACGGCTGCGGCCCCAGATCACCTACGCCCTGCCCTTCTACGCGGTGCAGGCCCGGCTCGAGCTGGCCAGCGCCTACCTCGCGCTGTCCGACACGGCTGCCGCCAGGACGATGCTGCGGGAGGTCGACGAGCTGCTGCAGCGGCGGCCCGATCTCGGCATCCTCCGGCGCCAGGCCGAGGAGCTCCGAGCTCGGCTCGACGCGTTGCGGGTGGAGGCCGTCGGGGCGTCGTCGCTCACGGCCGCCGAGCTGCGGCTCCTCCGGCTCCTCGGGACGCATCACTCGTTCCGGGCGATCGGTGAGCAGCTCTACCTGTCGCGGCACACGGTGAAGTCGCATGCGATGTCGATCTATCGCAAGCTCGGCGTCTCCTCCCGCAGCGAGGCGATCCAGCGCGCTCGCGACCTCGGTCTGGTGGGACCGTAGGCACGGTCGTCGTTTCATCCTGTTGGGGTGATGCGGTTCGGCCGCCGGTCGTGTTCCCCTGTGGCGACGCAGCAGAGAACGGTCGCCGAGAGCTGCGACGAGGGGATGATCATGGCGACGCACGAGGAGAGCCTGCGTCGTCTGGCGCTGCACGACGAGCGATGTATCGAGTCCGTGCTCGCCGTGCGTCTCGAGACCGACCAGGCTTCAGGGTTGGACCCCAAGACCCACGCCTTGGTCCGTCTGGGGGCGCTGGTGGCGCTCGGCGCGGGTGCGGTCTCCTACCACTGGGCGGTCGGAGCGGCCTTGGCGGCGGGCGCGACCAACGATGACATCGTCGGCACCCTGGTCGCGGTGGCGCCCATCAGCGGGCTTGCCCGCGTGGTCGCCGCCGCCCCCGAGGTGGCCCTGTCGATCGGCTACGACATCGACGCGGCCTTCGAGGCGCTCGACACCGACCCGCGTAGGTAGGGCTGATTCTCATCCCCTCGGGGTGATGCCGGCTGCCCGGGGGCGGGGTTCGCTGGTTTGGACGCGAAGGAGGCGGCACGGGGATGAGCGAGCCATTCAGGGGCACGATCGACATCGACATCAAGGACTCGGTGCCGGACTGGGGGCCGTACGCGCAGCCGCAGGCGCCCGAGGGCGCGCCGAGCGTGCTGTACATCGTGCTGGACGACGTCGGCTTCTCGGCGATGCAGCCGTGGGGTGGGCTGATCGAGACGCCCAACATCAACAAGCTGGCGGCCAGGGGTCTGACCTACACCAACTGGCACACCACCGCGCTGTGCTCGCCGACCCGCTCCTCGCTGCTGACGGGCCGCAACCACACCACCAACGGGATGGCCTGCATCGCAGAGGCGACCAGCGGGTTCCCGGGCTCCAACGGTCATATCCCGTTTGAGTGCGCCACCGTCGCCGAGGTACTGGGGGAGCGTGGCTGGAACACCTACATGCTCGGCAAGTGGCACCTGTGCCCGGCCGATGAGCTGAACATGGCCTCGACCAAGCGCAACTGGCCGGTGGGGCGTGGTTTCGAGCGCTACTACGGGTTCCTGGGTGGTGAGACCAACCAGTGGTATCCGGACCTGGTCTACGACAACCACTATGTGGAGCAGCCCAAGGGTCCTGAGGAGGGCTACCACCTGACCGAGGACCTGACCGACATGGCGATCGGGTTCATCCGCGACGCCAAGGTCGTGGCGCCCGACAAGCCGTTCTTCATGTACTTCTGCCCGGGCGCCACCCATGCGCCGCACCACGCCCCACAGGAGTGGATCGAGAAGTACAAGGGCAGGTTCGACATGGGCTATGAGGCCTACCGCGAGCAGGTCTTCCAGCGGCAGAAGCAGCTTGGCATCCTGGCCCCGGGCGCCGAGCTGTCCCCGATCAACCCCTACACGCAGGAGAAGAGCCACGACGGCAGGTCCTGGCCCGAGGTCGACACCGTGCGCCCGTGGGAGTCGCTGTCGGCGGGGGAGAAGGCGTTGTTCTGCCGGATGGCGGAGGTGTACGCGGGGTTCCTGAGCCATGCCGACCATCACATCGGCCGGCTGCTGGACTACCTGGAGGAGTCCGGCCAGCTCGACAACACGATCGTGGTGCTGGTGTCCGACAACGGCGCCTCGGGGGAGGGCGGCCCCAACGGCTCGGTCAACGAGAACAAGTTCTTCAACGGCATCCCCGACGACATCGAGGAAAATCTGAAGTATCTGGAGATGCTTGGCAGCCCCGAGACCTACAACCACTACCCGACCGGCTGGACGTGGGCGTTCAACACGCCGTTCAAGCTGTGGAAGCGCTACAACTTCGAGGGTGGTGTCGCCGACCCGCTGATCGTCTCCTGGCCCAAGGGGATCAAGGCCAGGGGCGAGCTGCGCCACCAGTACAACCACGCCACCGACATCGTGGCCACCATCTACGACTGCCTGGGGGTCGAGCTGCCCTCCCAGGTCAAGGGCTACCCGCAGCTCCCGCTGGAGGGCCTGAGCTTCCGCTACAGCTTCGACGACGCCGACGCGCCCACCCAGAAGGAGACCGCGTTCTTCACCATGCTCGGCTCGCGTGCGATCTGGCACAAGGGCTGGAAGGCGGTCACGGCGGTGCCGGCGGCGCCGGGCGGCTGGCCCGACCACATGCGGGACCGCTGGGAGCTGTACGACACCACCGAGGACCCCACCGAGATGCACGACCTCGCCGAGGAGCACCCGGACAAGCTCCAGGAGCTGATCGCGTTGTGGTTCTACCAGGCGGGCAGGTACAACGGCCTGCCGATCGAGTCGCGCACCGCCGTGGAGATCCTGACCACCCCAAGGCCGGAGATCGGCAAGCCCCGCGACCGCTACCTCTACTATC
>Ga0209843_1000076_pt1 | contig 13945 bp, 13 predicted proteins | sample GWRWS1_20_30_FD_187222 | JGI IMG/M metagenome (GOLD analysis project Ga0209843, IMG submission 187222) | Riverbed sediment microbial communities from areas with vegetation nearby in Columbia River, Washington, USA - GW-RW S1_20_30 (SPAdes)... | ecosystem: Environmental > Aquatic > Freshwater >... | reverse complement strand
CGTTCTTGAGTGTCCCCGCTGCGGAGGCCGGCGCCGCAGCGGCGCCGTGCACACCGGTGGGGAGGGCCTTCGGGCGCTGATCGAGCGGCTCGGGCTAGCCGATACCTCCCAGGCTAGAGCACCCTAACGCTCGCCTCTGAAGGCTCCGTCCAGCACGATACAACGCCCCCTTCTCAGAACCCCTCGGTCGGATTAAACAAAGGTACGCAAACCGCCATAGCCGGCGATAGGGGCGGAACTATTCAAAGAAAACCCCAAGAACAGGGGTTTTAGTATCGAAAAAGTGCTCGCAATGTCCGTGTATTTCATCGAAGAGAAGCGATAGCCTAAACGACCCTTTTCTCGATCATTTATAGGGGTGCCCATGCCACGCATGCAAATCCTCACACCGGCAGAACACGTCAAGTTCGACACGCCACCGCATTTCCACAGCGTCGAACGCAAGCGATTCTTTGACATTTCACAAAGCCTTGATCCCCTGCTGGCGTCATTCCGCACACCGACCAACCAGATGTGCTTCGTGTTGACGCTTGGCTATTTTAGGGCAACTAAACGGTTCTTTACCCGCCAGTTTCACGACGCCGATGCCGCGTATGTTGCCAAACAATTGAGCTTCCTACCTGGCGTGTTTGATCTGAGCGCTTATGATGAAGCGACGGCCAGACGGCACCGCCAGGTCATTTTGGATTACCTGGGGTTCCGCCCCTTTGATGCGCACGCCAAACAGGACCTCATCGTTGAAATCCGCACGATGGTGCGTTCTCAAATCCGACCGAAGATCATTTTTCTCCATGCCCTCGACATGCTCGCACGTCGCAAAACTGAAACGCCCAGCGCCTCTAAGTTGACTGAGCTCCTCACAGGAGAAATGCGGCGACATAAACACACGTTAACTGCGGTCATCCAGGCCCAACTGCCCTCAGAACTGCGAGAACTCCTTGAGGCTCTCCTGGATAAACCTGAGCCGTATACGGTACCACCCCCCCAGGTCCAACGCTTCAAATTGACGCTCCTCAAGCAGCTTTCCCAATCAACGAAACCCTCGAAGATTCAAGCCACCCTGGAGGATTGGCAGACCCTGCGCATGCTCCACGACGACCTCACCCCCGTCTTGGACTCCTGAGACCTCACACAGGAAGGACTGAGGTACTATGCCAACGCCGTCCTCAAATCCCGCACCTTCCAAATGACTCAGCGCACAGAGGACGACCGTCTGTTACATCTCGTCTGCTTCACTGCCCATCAGTTCTATCGCCTGCAAGAGACGCTCATTGATGTCTTGCTCAAGGTTGTCCAGAACAGTCTCAACGCTTATAAGCGTCACCACAAGGACGCCTATTATGATACCCGCACGGCACAACGCCGTGCCGTGCGGGCCTTCGTGGATTGTGTTGATCAAGGCGCAATCAGCCCACTCCACGCGATCGAGGGTATCGCATTCAGTCCCGCATTGTCGGATACCGACAAGGTGCAGTGTATCCAGGAAGTGTTGACACAAGGCCACCTGCAACGTAGCGCAGCACAGGAACAATTGACCACTTTCAAGACCCAGGCTGAGCGTGAGGCCAATGACGCCGATTACTACGACGTGGTGGCCGCCCAGTCCCGCAAGCTCCAAAATCGCGTCGCTGAGATCGTCAAGGCACTGGCCTTCCAAGGCGATGAGAGCAGCGACCTGATGGTGGCGATCCAGCATGACAAAGCCAAAGACGGCCAGATCACCTCATCGGCCCCCTTGGGTTTTTTGGAGCCCCAGGAGCAACAGGCGGTACTGGATGACTCGGGTACGGTCCGCGTCTCGCTCTACAAGGCCCTGCTCTTCATCAAGATTGCCGAAGCCCTCAAAGGCGGTGTACTCAACTTGCGCTCCTCGTACAGGTACCGTTCATTGGACGACTATCTGATCTCCAAGACCGATTGGGACGCCTATCGTGATGCGTATCTTCAGCGTGCCGACCTGACCACCGTCTCGGACTGGCAGCCCACGCTCCACGCCATGGCGATCCAGCTCGACCGGCAGTATCACCAGACCAATCAACACATTCTCGAGGGGAAAAACCCTCATGTGCACTTCCGCAACAACGGATCATTTCATGTCAGCACGCCAAAAATTGAGCCTGAAGAGCGTGAAACCTTGCTGAGTATATTCCCAACCAAACGCTATATCTCCTTGCTCGAGGTCCTGGCTACGGTGAACCGCTTTACCCACTTTCTCGAGGCGTTTCAACCCTGGCAGGTTCACTATGCCCGTGCCAAGCCAGCAGACCGAACGTTTTACGCCGGTATCACTGGCTACGGCTGCTTCATTGGTCTGCACAAAATCGCCACGATTTCTTCTGGCATTGCCGAAGCCGAACTGGAGCGTACCATCAACGGATACTTCACGCTGGACAATATCTATAGTGCTCATGATGCTATCGTTCAATTCATGGATGGTTTAGCGCTGCCCAAGGTCTACCGCCAACCCGGTGAGCCGTTGCACACCTCGAGTGATGGCCAGAAGTTTGAGGTCGCCGTCGATTCGCTCCATGCCAACTACTCCTTCAAATACTTTGGCCAGGAGCAAGGCGTCAGTACCTACACCTTTATTGACATGCGTCATTTTCTGCCGTTCTCGCTCGTCATCAGCGCCGCCGAACATGAGGCGCACTATGTGATTGATGGATTGATGCACAACGACGTGGTCAAAAGTGACATTCACTCAACGGATACCGGCGGCTATAGCGAGGTGCTGTTTGGGGTGATGCATCTCTTAGGCTTTTCCTTTGCGCCCCGGATCAAGAATTTCGCCACGTGTAAGCTCTATGCCTTCGAAAAGCGGAAAGGATATCAGCAACAGGATTATCAAATCTTGCCAGATGGGTATGTCAAGACGGAACTTGTCGCCGATCAGTGGAATGAGATACTCCGTTTTATCGCCACCATCAAGCTCAAGGAAGCCACAGCTTCTCAGCTCTTTAAACGGCTCAATTCCTATTCCCGTCAGCATCCGCTCTATCATGCCCTGCAAGAGTTTGGCAAGATTCCCAAGTCGGATTTCTTGCTGCGCTACACGGACATTCTCGCACTCCGTCAAGCCGTTGAAAAACAACTGAACAAAGGCGAGAACGTCAATAAATTCGCTCGTGCGGTGTCCTTTGGCAACCATCAAGAATTTCTCTATGGCGAAAAGGTCGAACAGGAGATTGCCGAAGGCTGCCGGCGTCTGATTAAAAACGCCATCATCTGCTGGAACTACCTCTATCTGACGCAGAAGATCGTGGAAGCTGAGAGTGAAGAGCGCCGGCAGGCATTACTGACTGCCGTACGAAATGGCTCAGTGGTCAGCTGGGGTCACTTTAATCTGCATGGTGAGTATGACTTCTCAGACGACAAGCTTCAAGATTCCGTCGGCTTACAAGCTCCCAAAATCCTGGCTCTAACTGAGGTCTAAAAATAGGAGGTCAGCTTTGCTCTAACAAATTGATTCTAAATGAGTTTTCTTAAAGTCTATGACGGTTTACGTACCTTTATGCGGTTTTACCCAGAGATGGAGTTGACATTGGAGTGCGTGCTTTGCATGGGGAACGTTATACCAGATTTTTCTGGAACGTGCTGGTTTTGATGATGGGGGTACTGGGTTCGCCGAAACTTTACCTCGCATCCTGCACAACCTATTGACTCCACTATGCCTTTGACTGTAATAGCTATGCCTGCTTTGTGTTAAAGCGAACATGATGACCGCTTCAAAGAGGCGTCAGATACCCTCCATCGGAAATGTTGCACGAATGGTTCTCGCCCCCCCAGTCCCTATGACGGGGACTGGACCTACTGGGGTCTGCGCCGCCGTCACCATGCCGGCCTGCCGCCACAGCACCAGCAACTCCTGAAGAGACAAGATGGTAAATGTGGGTAGTGTCACCTGTACTTTACCGCGGATGATGAGCTCGAAGTCCATCATAAGGATCGGGACCGCACACACTACCGGGTTACCAACCTACTACTTCATCGCCGCTGTCATGATACGGTGCACCGTGCCCATGACACGGGCCATCAGGTTGAGAAGCTGCATGATCGGAAACGGTCACGACAGGTTTGCAGTGGCAGGAGGCGGGGCAATCCGCTTCCTGACCGTAACTGTTTGCGCCTGGAGGGCCTGGATGGAAGGATACTGTGCGCAGGATATCAGCAAAGACGCCACCAGCGGTGACGTCGGCGCCGGCACCATAACCACGGATCACGAGCGGCATAGGATCGTAGCGATGGGTGTAAAACGCCAACGCATTTTCGCCATCACGGATCGGGTAGAGTGGATGGCTGGCATCGACCGCGAGTAGCCCCACGCGCGCTTTGCCGTCACGGATTTCCCCGACAAAGCGTAAGACTTTGTTTTCAGCTTGCAAGGCCAACACCCGTGCAGCAAACCAGCGGTCGATTTGCGGCAAGTGTGCACGAAAACGATCGAGGCTGCTACTGCTGTCGAATGTGGCGGGAAAAATCGATTCTCTACTGATATCCTCCAGCTCGGCAGCCATTCCCGCTTCGCGCAGCAGTATCAGCAGCTTGCGCGCCACATCCAGGCCAGACAAATCATCGCGCGGATCGGGTTCAGTCAAGCCACGCGTCTGGGCATCCCGCACAGCCTCGGAAAACGGCACACCATCGTCAAGTAAACCAAATATATACGACAGCGAACCGGACAAAATACCGGCGAAAGCGCGCACGGTGTCACCGCTCTTGACGAGGTTTTGCAGCGTGTCGATCACGGGCAGCGCGGCGCCGACATTGGTTTCGTACAGGTACCGTCGACTATGACGATCCGCGCTCTGCCGGAGTGCCCGGTAAAAGGCCATGCTGAGTGTATTGGCTTTCTTGTTGGCCGTCACGACATGGAGACCATGCTGCAAGGCACGGAGCTGCGCTTGTGCAATGTGTGTATCGCTGGTGCAGTCTACTAGCACGGGATTGAGGCAACCATCGCTGCTGACAAACCGCAGCAGCTGATCGACATCAAACGCAACGCCGTCGTCAAGGCTGCTCAACGCGCTGTCCGGTGCGAATCCCTCACTGTCAAGCCGCATTTTTTTTGAGTTAGCGATCCCACGCAGGCGCAAATCGATGCCATGCGCACGCAAGAACGGTTGTTGGACGGCCATCTGTTGCAACAGCGCCCGTCCTACAGTCCCGACGCCGATGAGAAACACTTCGATCACCTGCCGGCTTTCAAAAAATTGCTGATGCACACCGCGCAGCGCCCGTTGGCCGTCACAACCAGCGATGACGGCCGAAATGGAGCGCTCACTGGAACCCTGAGCAATCGCTATCACGTTGACGTGGAGAGTCGTCAGGGCAGCGAAAAAACGGCCAGCGACACCCTGTTGGTGGTACAAGCCATCGCCGACCAGCGACAGAATTGTCACATTGCGCAGCGGTTCAAACGCGTGTAGCAACGCGCGTTGCCGTTCCAGGGCAAACTCGCATTCCAGTGTTGAAAGCGCGCGTGCTTCATCCGAAGCAGCGACCGCAAAGCTCAAGCTGCATTCAGAACTGGCCTGTGTGATCAGCATGATGGCAATCTGTGCACGGGCCACCGCGGCAAAGAGACGAGCCGCCATACCGGGTACTCCCTGCATACCAGGGCCGGACACCGTGATAAGGCTCAGGTCTTGCAAGAGGGTAAGGCCTCGTGCCGGCACCGGAGGAATCGACTGTCGTGGGCCGATCAAGGTGCCGGCACCGTCGGGGTTCAGCGTATTGCGGATCCGGAGAGGGATACGCTTCAACATCAGCGGGCCAATCGTTTTAGGGTGCAATACCTTGGCGCCAAAATAGGACAGCTCCATCGCCTCTTCGTAACTCATCGTAGCTATCAGTCGGGCATTGGCAACTAGACGTGGGTCGGCGCTGTACACGCCATCCACATCGGTCCAGATTTCGCACAACTCGGCATCCAATGCATAGGCAAGTAGGGCAGCGGAATAATCAGAACCATTACGGCCCAGCAAAGAGAGAGCGCCATTGGCATCGGCACCGATAAAGCCAGGCAGCAGCAGTAGCTGTGCACTGCTGTTCTTTAAGCGAGTGCCGCTTGCAGCGATTTCAGGGAGCAGGGGTTGAGCTTCCAGCAAGCCGCCGTGGGTGTGAATCAGTGCACTGGGATCGATGCGTTCCACCGTCAGTCCCTGAGCACGTAACAAGGCATCGACGATACACACTGCAAGCTGTTCGCCGACGGCCAATATGCGGGCCTGTACCTCTTCCGGACAAGCCCGTAACAGGCGCACGCCATTCAGATCTTGAGCAAGTCCAGCAAAGCGCTGCTGCATTGCGGTGTGCAGCAAGGCGACTGTATCGGTGGCCAATTCTGGCTCGAGCTGCTGCAGTAATTGTCGGTGTTGTTGTTGCAACGGTGCCTGCAGCAGCACCGTGTCCTGACCATTGCGAGCCAGTTCCAGCAAGCACACCAGTTGATTGGTCACGCCGCCGACGGCAGAGACGACTAGGCCTCCCCGGGTACTGATAGCTCGTTCGGCAACGCGGGCAACGACCTTGCGCAGCCGTTCGGCATCGGCGAGCGAACTGCCTCCAAATTTCATAACCCACATCAGACTGCTCCTCGTTTGCTTTGATACATTGGCCACAGCCCACGCAGCGCAGAGGATCCACAAAGATTTGTCATTTTCCTGACATGCTCCAGCGGGACTATCGGGTAGTATAAGCCGCCTTGCCCCTTCCCTGGTCCACGAGTCCTGCGGAAGGCCCTAGCTATCGCCTCAGGCTTATCAAGCGGAGTGCGTCTGGACGGAGGACGTTCGCCCTCCTGCCTCCGCAGGTACTGCACGCCGCGTGTAGCACCTGCGGAAGAACCACCACCATGTATGCACGTCCACACAGAGGTGCAGGCCACGCCTGTATGCATAATTCCTGATCGTAGCGCAGCGCTACCTCTCGGCGCTGGTTGGTGCACAGACTCCCCAAGACCAATGCTGAGCTTACCAATACAAGGGGTATTGCTCGCGCTGCGTGTATCTATTAAAAAAAATTGCTACGAGCGTAATCACCAGAGCACCCACAAGAGTCGGTACCAACAAAAAATCCCAATGCATCGTTCCCAGAAACACGATAACGGGATTAGAACCGGCCGGTGGATGCACCACACGAAACCAAAGCATGGCGGCAATCGCCAGTCCGGCAGCCAATGCCACTGCGAACCAAGAGGGACCAAGACACTGCAGCATAGTCAGTCCAACCAACGAGCTGATAAAATGGCCGGCGATAATGTTGCGAGGCTGGGAAAAAGGCGACTGAGGAAAGCCGAAAGCGAGCACGCACGTTGCGCCGAACGACCCCAAGACAAGTGGCACGTGAGAGACATCTTTCAATAACGCGATTAAACCTATCGCGATCGTGCCGCCGAAGGCAGCGCGGAGGATATGCCCTATCGAGGGTCTTGGAGGCGGCACGGTTTTTGGCGCGGCTTTTATTGCAGAGTCAATCATAGCGAAGTCCTTTCGACCACCTGGTTTATAAGCTGCAACATACAGTGGGATAGGAAGCATACAAGGGTGGGCGTTTGCCACATGGGTCGAGACAGAGCACGGGGCCCTTACGGTCTATTTCTGCCTCCCTCCCGTTGCAGCCGCCCCTGAGACTTTCACTTCACAGAGCTATCGCACAAAGATCGTACGCTTCTTGTACAGTCCACCGACATCGCGAGGTCCATCCCCCCGGGGCACCATTTGGGTTGTCTGTTTGAGCAACGTCTCCACGCTCCGGCCTCTCCCAGCACCTGGGTTTACTCCCTCCTCATGTGGATCAAAGCGATGCTTACCACCTTGCTCCAACTGATCACCACGGTACTCCCGATCACCTCCCCGGTGCTGGATGGCCACATGGCAGCCCCTCTTTCAAGAGAAACTGCTTGACAGGGATACCCCGAATGCCTCAAGCGTCATAAACGCTCTTCAGGAGTATGCGGGGGAGATCGGCGGCCGCTTCAACATAGAGAGGGCGCCGGCCTCACAGCGCTTGTGCGGACCCCACAGACAAGCCCGAGGCACAACTTCAGCCTTGCCAACAGGGGAACACACTGCTCCGGATCTTCAATCGGCGGTGGGTCCACGCACTGGGCCCCCCGTTCTACAACATCATGCGTCCGGCCTACGGGAGTTTTTCGCTCCCCACGGACGCCTCTTCCCAGGTCCCGGATGGGGCTGCGTAAGAAGCGCCACATGCTCCCAGTAGTCCACTAACCATCGGGGTGCAGGCGCCGGATCGTAATCTTGGCCACGGGATTACGCCAGTCGTGGAGTGCAGGGACTAAATCGCCAACGCCGTGTATACCTGAGTGAACATATACGAATCCCTCGGCTCCTTCCGTGGCACGGACAAAGAAGTGTTGACAGGCTGGGCCAGGCACAAACTGACACACCTCGTTGTTTGCTTCACTTCCCGCATCCCAAGCAACCGCATAGTATGTGACGGCCCCTGCACTGGGCCCAGCAACCCCCTGGAGCGCATAGAAGGCATCGTTCGTATTAGCCAGCATACCCACGAGGGACACGAATTTCGCCCTCCCACCAAATTGCACGATTACCGAAGCCGACTCACCGGGCTTGATGGCGAATCCCCCAGGTCCCTGCGGTGGGGTAGGAAGAGGCGCAGAGCCTTGCAGGACCACGACGTCTCTCACATTTGGGTCTCCCGAGAGTATGTGGACCATAGGCCCAACATCAGCATCCTCTGCAATCGCAATCAATTCAGGACTGGCTGGTTTCCCTTCTACAAATAGAGGATTAAAATCACTATTATGCGTGACGACGACGGCTGGGGTAAGAGGCTGGCCCTGGGTAAGGTTCGTCACTGTCACCTCATATTGCCGTGGACTGTCATCGGCGAAAACCCTCGAGGCTGTGGATAGAATGACCAACCACATCAGCCCCACCATACTTACACATAGCAAACGTTTTGTTGTCATGGCTAGACACTCCCTTTGGCATAAGGTTATCGATGCAAAGACACAGAACGGGTACAGCCGAGAGCACTACAAAAGTCGGCCATAGGTCAGGAGCCCACGCTCACGTTGCCGACCGTACCCGGTTTGCCCTTGAGACGCCGCGATTTCCCTCACTCTCTGGCCACAGCGCATACAAGGTGTGTGGCCAAGTCACGAGAGGAACTCCGCTGCGGAACAGGGGACTCTTTACCTTCTTGAGGCATGTGGTCTATGCTCTGTAGTGAGCTAGGATCGAACGTTCACTAAAGAGCCATCGAGATTGAAGCGTGGGTGCAGGTCCATACCGATCCACGAATGCAGCATGGCGGCCCACAGACTAATACCTTCCAGCGCTTTGGCGATCAACGCTTGCCCTCTGGGCGACTGGGCGTCTTGGGGAACGATGTAGTCCAGTCCCATGATGCTGTGATGCTCGTCCGCCTCGACGTGCACGTCAAAATAGACGTCCCCCGCGCCAAGTTCGTGCATCTTTGGCGCCACCACCTTGAAAAAGTCGTTCGAGCAGCGTTCGATCCCGCTGTTGAGCCCCACCAGCCACTTGTCCCGATCTTGCTCAAGCGCCATCTGATAGGCATAGTTCACGCACGCATTGGTCTCCGTCGTCGGGATGACAGCCTTGAGCTCGTCAGCGGAGGCCAGCAGCTGGTGCCGAAGCATCCAGTCCATCAGCATCGCGTGATGGTCCGCCTCGCCAAAGGCATGCTTGGCATAAAACGGCATCATATGGTTTTCCGACATCGGAGTCAGCCCGAGCATGATCCCCATGACTTTCGGGAAGGTTGCTGAGTGGTAATACAGCTGGACAGCTGCCGGTTTGAATGCCTGGGGCGAACGCAGGCTTTTGACCCACTCGAAGAACGGCATTTCCAACACCGCATCGCTCGCCCGATAGATGGGCTGCACAATCCATGCGTGTTGCTCACACAGGAGCGCCAGCTTTGCGGCGTCGATTTCCTCATAGACGTCCTGGACATTTTGCGGATGCTTGACTACTAACGATGCACTCATGATGATATTCCCCTAGAAGTTTACTCAGCCTAATCTACAGTGCTTATCAATATGGGCCTTAACACCGTCACGTTTTCGCTCCCACCTAGATGGAGAAGATAATGTCTTATTGCCTTGCCCTCCTGTATGGCCTGATTAACGAACCTAAGAAGGTGTGTTCCACCAAATTCCTCATTACAGTGTGTAGAAGGATTATTTATGAAGTCTTATGTACTACATTAAGTTTCATAAACAAGCCCCATCTTTCCATATGGATCCTCCATACTTTACTTTGTTTTCACCATACCCTTGAAGTAGCCCAAAAGGAGTACGTCTCTGTCGGATACCAGCTCTACAGCAAGGAGGCAAGATTAGCCGGTACTTGTAGCAGAACTGACTCACCTCGCCGTCAATAGGACTCTCCTTCTATTCATAGAACCCTTTCTGGAACCACACGGCCTTCAACGCCCGCGTCGCGACCTCGGTCACGATCGTTTTAAAATTGGGTTCCCCAAAGGGGCCAAAGCCCGTCTGCGTCTGACTGGTTCCATACGGGTTCCCATTATCCAAGGGCGCTGCAAAGCCACCCCGGTTCTTGGGCGTGATCATGAGCAAACAGGCGTTCAGATAGGCCTGATACAGCCCGTCAATATGCACGTACTGCCCGAGGTCGCGCCCGTTGCGCAAGAGGTGAGGCTGTGCCAGCGGTGCCACCGCCGGACCCGTCGGGGCGATGCCTCTTTGCACGGAGAGCCAGTCACTTTCTGCGATCATAAAATCCTGGTCCGGCAGTCCGTAGGCCAGCTGCGGCGCGGTCTGCGGCGCACCGTAGGGAATGGGCAGGATCATGAACTGTGACAAATAGGGGCCAACCAGGTCACCCGCAAACCCGCGAAAGATCGACCGCGGCGTGACCTTGCGGACGCCTCCCACTGTTTCTTTCGGCCCATCGAACTGCGCGTACGTGGAAAGATCGGCGGCAGCGGCTTGAATCGTCGCGTCGGTCTCGTAGCCGTGAACGGGATGTCTCGGCACAGCGCCATCCAGTAGTTTTCGGCGATTTCACCGATCTCGCCGGCGCTGTTAAACGCATAGGCAGGCTTGCTCGTGACTTGCTGCGGATCAATGCCTTCCAGATCGAAAGCCAAGCCAGCTTGCGGATTCACCAGCAGCAACCGCCGCGGTTTTGGGAGGCTGGCAGAGCCTAAGGGGACGCTTTCGAAGTCCCGCGGCTCGCCGCTCTGCAGCGCAGCGAGCAATGCCGCATAGGCGGCGGGAACGACTTCGCCGTTGTGGTCATGGGGCAATCCCTTGATGAAGCTGGCGTAGGAGTGGAGATTTTCGTATTTGCTCTCATCGCCGTTGTTGCGGTGCAGGGGCGAACGGCGCGAGCGGTAGTATCCCGCAGTGTTCTCCCGCAATGCGTATGCCTGCCTACGGCGTTCATCAGGCGTTTGAGGCCCAAGCCCTATGCCCGCACTTTGCATGGTAGGTGTCCCTTCTTTCCCTTAGGACCGGTGGATCGCTGCTTCTGGCGCCCATGGGCTTTGGCGAGCGGTGAGGCGTCTGTCAGTCATGGACCTGCTGACACCCCATGGTCGGATTGTGCCCCCAAAACCGCCCTGTACGGCAGAACCCCGTTTCCACGACGCTGTCGCGACGCTTGGCTCCCTCCCTGAGTACAAGCTACATGCGCTCGCTGAGGATAGGCGACGGTATAGTATTATAAATACCATCCTCGCTTTTCGCCCCTCCGGCGCCACCCCGGGTTGTCGCACCAATAACGATGCCAGCACTGATGAAGACGAAGTTCTTGAAGATATACTGCGCCTCCAACGTGGGGGCATACGGCCTGTGGAGAAACATGGCATCTGGGAACAAGACCAGAGGCGAGAACGTCCCCAACATATGGAGAAACAGCAATGCCAAGACCACACGGGGGTATACCCCTAGAAGTAGACCCGCGCCCACCACGGTTTCCCAAAGCGCCAGGAGAGGCAGGGCCACTGACGGCGGCAGGGTTCCCCATGTCAGCATCTCGAGGGTGCGCAGCGCTAAGGCCTGGGCAGGGCTCAGGTCGGGGAAAAACTTCAAGACGCCAAACCAGAGGAACACCCCCCCAAGGCTCAGGCGCAACCCCCCCACACTATGGGTAGCGAGCCAACTGGTCAGCCCCGCGACCGCGTGGTGTAATGACGTCAGGACCTCGTTCATACCTTCCCTCACTTCCGGTTAGATCTCTGGGCTTCGATCACCGCGTCGGCCACGTGGGCCACGCAGCATAAACACCAGACTCCTCGAGCGCCTCTGGCCTCCGATGCTCTGGAACGCGGCCCGTTCTAGCAGCATGGCTGCGCGTGACGTGTTGGGCGTGAAGATACCCCCCGAGGGTCGCCCGGTGGTGTGAGCCAGGTCACCGCGTATCTGTAACCTTTACTACACACCGCATGCTGCCCAGTGCGGGTATGACACCCCGATCTCTCTCCGTGCTCCTCACTCTTCCTGGCGACACTGCCGGGGGGAGAGTGGACATCGTGGACCAGCGGGCGCATAGGCAAAAAACCCCATGAGCCGCTGCTAGGGTGCTCGTTGCCGCAGGCCCGGATGCTCCCCGGAGGGCGAGGAGCCGTGGGGCTTTACGGTTTAGGGTGTGAATTCTGAGTGGATAACGGCCCCAAACAATCAGGTGCTCGACATTGTGAAGAGTTGCAACAAGCAAGCAACCTCGCCACCCTTAGCCATTGATTTTTACCCCGCATACATTCCGACCAAGCAACGGCGTGACTTGGGGTGTCATGCCCGATCTGGGCAGCATGCGGTGTGTAATAAAGGTTACAGATGTTATGTGACCTGGCTCACACCACAGACCTCTCCTCGGCGGGTATTTTTACATCCAACACGTCACGCGCAGCCATGCTGCTAGAACGGGCCGCGTTCCAGAGCACCGGAGGCCAGAGGTGCTCGAGGAGTCTGGTGTCATGCTGCGTGGCCCACGTGGCCGACGCGCTGCTCGAAGCCGAACCAAAAACTTGAGGAGCGAGTATGTAGCATTCATAGGCATGAGATAAGATGGCGTATTATATGCCCAGCTTTGGGTCAGAGTGCAGAAAGTACACGTTTGGCCCTATCCTCCCAAACTCCTTTTTAGGCCCTAACCTAGCGAAAGGCGATTTTCTGGCCAAGTAAAGCCGCTCTAGGGCTACAATCGGTAGGGCATCGGCCTAGTGCGCTGGCCGGGACTCGCAAAACGGCGCTTCGTGCGGGAGGAAAGTGCGCATAAACACCTTACTGCGAAGTTTTGAGCGCGCCGAAGGGCCAAACTCGAGCGAAAGAGCGGTAGACACAGGACAAAATGCGTGGTCAAACAGGCAAAGCGAACTTATGGTGCGTATTCCAGCACAGTTGTGGCAGTCGCTCAGCGTCTACTTGGCCGAATTTTTGGGCTTCGCTAGGTTAGGGCCTTTTACCCACGGCCAGTATGCCCTCACCCACAGGAAAAAACATTATGCCAGACCCCATTCTGTTGTGGAACGAAGTCGCACTCGAAGCAAACCGCGTCAGCCACACCAACGGGCAGGGTGAACAACCCGGGCCGACGCTCAGCTCGCGCGCCTTGGCGATTGTTCACTTAGCGATGTATGACGCCTATGCCGGCGTCATCGACGATCCGGCTACCCTGCCGCGTTACTTATCCGTCCCGCCGGCCCCTGGGGCCGGCGCCTCGGAGGATGCGGCCGTCGCTGCGGCAGCTCACACTACCCTGTCCAGGTTGTTTCCGAGTCAGACGCCTTTCTTCGACTCTATCCTGGCGGGAGCAGGTGACCCGGCCAACCCGGGACATGGCTTTGGGATTTTGGTCGCCCAGGCCATGCTTACTGATAGAGCAGGCGACCCCGGTGCGGGCGGCAGCTACACGCCTTTGCCGCAGCGCGGCAAACATCGCCCCGACCCCGACAAGCCCGG
>Ga0209843_1000074_pt1 | contig 14051 bp, 14 predicted proteins | sample GWRWS1_20_30_FD_187222 | JGI IMG/M metagenome (GOLD analysis project Ga0209843, IMG submission 187222) | Riverbed sediment microbial communities from areas with vegetation nearby in Columbia River, Washington, USA - GW-RW S1_20_30 (SPAdes)... | ecosystem: Environmental > Aquatic > Freshwater >... | reverse complement strand
CGGGGTGAGCAGCTCGGCGTAGGCCGCTGCCATCCGGCGCGGGGTGTCGCGCAGGCCCTCGGTGTCCAAGGCCAGACCCATTGCACGGAGGAACTCGGCTGCGGCGAACTCCGCGGCGACGAGGTCCGGACCGGGACCCTCACGGACGACGCGCAGGGCGGTCGCGCCCTGCTCGCGGGGCATCGGAATGACCTGCGCGGTCGCGTCCATGCGCTCGCCTCCATTTTCACTAGCCAACGTTGGCCTAATCTCAAATCCTGCCGCGCGCCGGGGAAAATTTCAACAACATGCACTAGTGATATTCTTCTCGGGTGGCGGATACGCGGTGGCAGGCGGTCGCCGCGCTCGTCGACCCGGTGCGGCGAGCGCTCTACGACTACGTCCGTCGGCAGGATCATCCAGTCACCCGCGAAGAGGCTGCCGACGCGCAGGCGATCTCTCGCAACCTGACCGCGTTCCACCTGGACAAGCTCGTCGACGCCGACCTGCTGCGGGCACGCTACGAGGCACCCGCCGACCAGCCACGAGGGCGTGGTCGCACCCCCAAGGTGTACGAACCGGCCGATGACGGCGTCAACCTCACGATCCCGCCACGCCAATACGCGCTCGCCGGCGAGATTCTGGCTGACGCCGTGGCGAACGACCCGACGAACGCCGGCGACGTCGCGCGACGGCATGCGTTCGACCACGGACGGCGCATCAGCCAGAATGGGCCCGTTCACGCGCGGCCCGACACGGCCGGCGCAGCCCGCCAGCTCGCCGCAGCGCAAACCGCGCTGGCCGACCTGGGCTTCGAACCCCGTACGCATGAAGGGCAGGTCTCCCTGCGCAACTGTCCATTTCACGCGCTGGCCATCCGCCAGCCGGAACTCATCTGCGGGCTCAATGTCGCCTTCATCTCCGGCCTGCTAGCAGGCCTGGGCTGCAGCGACCTCACCGCTCAGCTCCGCCGACGGGCGGGCGCCTGCTGCGTAGTCATCAACGGACCCGACAAACCCGCAAAGATCCCGCCGATCCTGACCTGGAGGTCATGATCGGCAGCTTGGAGCGACGCTCAGGTCATGATCACGGCGATCATGAGGGGAGCAGATCGGCGAGAGGGACGTCCGGGTTCGCGAGTGCGGCGAGATCGACGGCCTTGCCAGCGCAGCCGGCCCGCACCAACGCCTGGATCTGGTCCTGGACATCCCACACGTTCACGTTCATGCCTGCCAACACTCGACCGTCCGTGACCCAGAACGCGACGAACTCGGGCGTCTTGCCGTCCACAACGGATGGATCACCACGGAAGACGACCTGGTCGTACCCGCCCGGCTCGACGTAGCCCGAGTACTCCATGCCGAGGTCGTACTGGTCGGAGTAGAAGTACGGCACCCGATCGTAGACCATGTCCTGGCCGAGCATCGCTTTTGCCGCGGCCGGGCCGCCATTGAGCGCGTTGGCCCAGTGCTCCACTCGGATGCGTCGGCTGAAGAGCGGGTTGTACGACGACGCGACGTCGCCGCAGGCGAATACATCCGGATCCGAGGTGCGTAGGTTCGCGTCGGTCACGATGCCGTTGTCCACCTCGATCCCGGCACTCTCCGCAAGCTCTGTCGCCGGCCGGATGCCGACGCCGACGATCGCGACATCGGCGGGCGCCTCGGTCCCGTCAGAGAGGATCGCGTGGGTGAGCCGGCCGCCGAGCCCGCCGAACTCCTGCACGCCGGACGAGAAGCGGAAATTGACTCCGTGCGCGCGGTGCAGGTCAGCGAAGACGGTGGCCGCCTCATCGCCGAGCACCCGCCGAAGGGGCAGCGTGTCCATCTCGACCACAGTCACAGTGGCCCCGTGGGCGCGGGCCGCCGCGGCGGTCTCCAGGCCGATCCACCCGGCTCCCACGACGAGCACCTGGGCACCCTCGCGCAGATCCTCCCGCAGGGTGTCGGCCTCCGTGATCCTGCGAAGGTAGCGGACGCCCATGTTGTCGATCCCGGGTACGTCCAGGTGGCGCACGCGCGAGCCGGTGGCCAGCAGCAGCTTGTCGTAGCGAAGGGGCTCCACATCGTCCAGCGTGACCGTGTGCGCACGCGGATCCAGGGTGGTCGCCTGCACACCTAACACGAGATCGACGTCGTTCGTCGCGTACCAATGCGGGTCGTGGACGTACGCCTTGTCCCTGGGCTCCTTACCCAGCAGGTAGCCCTTCGACAGCGGCGGCCGTTCGTAGGGACGATCCGTCTCCTCGCCGATCAGCACAATCCGCCCGGTGAAACCCTCCGCGCGAAGTGTCTCGGCCGCCTTGGCGCCCGCCAGCGAGGCACCGACGATCACAAACGTCCGCTCGTCACTCATTCCGCCAGCCTCCCGCATCCCGGAACTCGGTTCAACCACAACGCACGCTCGTCCCCCTTGTCCGGTTCACGCCGCCCCCTCGTCGATCAAGGACTTAGTCGCGTGGTTAGAGATCAACTCACGCGACTACGCCCTTGATCGACGAGGAGGGAGGGAGCGAGGCAGGGACGGTGAGGCGCTGGTGCCAGGTGAGCGCCGCCGAATCGGTCAGCGACGCCACCTGGTCGATGACGACCCGCAGGCGCGCGGCGTCGTCGGCGGCGCTCTCCGACAGCGGCGCGAAGACGCGGTCGAGGGCGTCGGGAGCACGCGCCACCAGGGCGGCGACGAGTTCGCGGAGGACTTCCCGCTCCCGTGCGTAGCGCTCCTCCGAACCGGGCCTGCGCATCACATAGCGCAGCGCGATCCCTTTCAGCAGAGCGCACTGGGCCCGCGCGGCGGGCGGCACGACCAGGTCTGCGTCGTACCGGCGGAGTGGATCGCGGCCGTACTGCGACCTGGTGGCAGCCAACGCAGCGGCGGCGAATCGTCCAATGAGGAGACTCGCGACGTGCTTGAGCGACACCAGCGAGCCGCTGCTTCCGTCGAAGTCCGCGACGGCCGCCAGCGCTGGATCGGCCAGCAGGCCGGCGAGGGCACCGTTGAGCACATCCGCCGACTCGGCCGAGTACGCCTCGGCGACGTCCTTGCACAGCGCCGCCCGTTCGTCCGCATCCCGTAGCAGGAGACCCAACCGGACGTGCCCGGTAATGACGCCGTCCTCGACATCGTGGACGGAGTAGGCGACGTCGTCGGCCCAGTCCATGACCTGGGCCTCCAGGCAGCGCCGACCCTCGGCCGACGGACCTTCGGCAGACGACTCCGCGGCCGACGACTCCGCGGCCGACGGTTCTGCGGCCGGGGACTGCGCGCGCAGCCAGACGAAGACCGGCATGTCGTCGGCGTACGCGCCGAACTTGCGCCGACCCACCCGTCGGGGCCAGGGGTACTTGCACGACGCGTCCAGGCAGGCCCTGGTCAGGTTGAGTCCCACCGACTCGCCGGATGGACCGAGAATCTTGGCCTCGAGGCGGGTGAGCACCCGCAGCGTCTGCGCGTTGCCCTCGAAGCCGCCGCAGGCCTGGGCGGCCTCGTCGAGGGCGTCCTCACCGTTGTGCCCAAACGGAGGGTGGCCGAGGTCGTGGGCCAGCCCGGCGGTGTCGACCACATCGGGATCGCAGCCGAGGCTCGCCCCCATTTCCCGAGCGATCTGCGCGACTTCGAGCGAGTGGGTCAGCCGGGTCCGCAGGAAGCCGTCGCCGCCACCTCCAGCGGTGTGCACCTGTGTCTTCGCCGCGAGCCGCCGGAATGCGGCCGAGTGCAGCACCCGGGCACGGTCCCGCACGAACGGGCTGCGGTCCGCGTCGGCGGCGTGCGTCTGGCCGTCCTTTGGTGCCTCGTCGATGAACCGCTGCCGGTCACCCTCGGCTGGGTCTGTCACGGTCGAGAGCTTAGCCGGGGTCGGAGGCTGCTTCGCCGGCTGCCTGACTGGCCCCTTCGGTGGCTGTTGGACCGACCCCTTCGCCGGCTGTCGCGCTGGCCTCCTCGCTGGCGTCCATCTCGCGGATCTTGGGCGAGGCGAGCACCTTGATGACGGCCGCGATAGGGATGGCCATCAACGCGCCCACCAGGCCGAGCACCGTGCCGCCGATGAGGGCTGCGAGCAGCACCGCGATCGCGGGCAGGTCCACGCTGTTTCGCAGGATCCGCGGTGCGATGAGATAGTTCTCCATCTGTTGATAGAGCACGAAGAAGATCGCGACCACCACGGTGGTCGGCCACAGGTCGTCGACGAGCACCGTCACGAGCACGGTGATGACCGCGCCCAGGGTAGCTCCGATCATGGGAATGAGATCCGTAATCGCGACGACGAAAGCCAGGGGCAGCGCGAAGGGCACACCCAGCACGGTGAGGAGGGCAAACGTGGATATGCCCGCGACCAGCGAGATCAGGATGTTGCCGATCATGTAGGCGCCCACCTTGTCGACTACGACGTCGACGGTCCGCCGGGCGTGCGCCCGACCTGGCGGCGGAAAGAGCCGGACAACGCCGCTACGCATGCGCGGCAGGTCGGCCATGAAGTAGATGGTCAGGACTATGCCCGTCAGTGCGGTGAACACCGCTCCGAAGAACGACCGGACGAAGCCGAGGACGTTGGCTCCGATCCTCCCGGGCAGGTCCTTGGCGAGATCCTGCAGGTAGCTGACGAGCCCGTACCGCTCGCCGAACTCCCGCAACGGCTTTGACTGCTCCACCATGCGGTCGATGTAGCCCGGCAGGTCGGCGGAGAGGCTTGCGGCCTGACGGATGAGCGGTGGCATGAGCGCGGCGCCCAGCCCCACGACGGCGAGGAAGGCGATGGCGAAGATGAGTCCGACCGCCCACGATCGGCGCACCCGATGGCGGGTGAGCCAGCGTACCGCCGGGTCGAGACTGACCGCGATGAAGAGAGCCACCAGCGCGAGCACCAGGATGCCGCGAATGGCGAAGACAGCCGACGCCGCTAGCGAAACCGCGAGCAGGCCCAGTCCGGCGACCACCGCCCATCGGAAGACGGTGCGCGAGCTCACCTGATCGGTCATCCGACCCCCTGGCCCTCGGGCCGGGACCGGAGTACACAGAACTCGTTTCCCTCGGGATCGGCGAGCACCACCCAGCTCCGGTCGCCCTGTCCAATGTCGACATTGCGGGCCCCCATGTTGACCAGACGTTCCACTTCGGCGTCTCGGTCGTCGGGGCTGAGATCGAGGTGTAGGCGGTTCTTCCCGACCTTACTGTCAGCGCTGCGCGTGAAGAAGAGGATCGGGTGACTGTCATCGCCGGCTCCGACCATCACCTCGTTCGCGTCCTCGTCGAGAATTCGGTATCCAAGCACCTCGGCCCACCACCGGGACAGGCGTGCCGGATCGGCAGAGTCGACCACGACCGCGTACCAGCGGCTGCCCATAAAGCCTCCTACGGTTGCGTAAACCCAGACGCGACGTGTCGCCCAGGTTACGCGACGGGACCACCTCAGGACAGGGCACGCAGGTCGATGGCGAACCACATCAGCTCATCGCCCGTTCCGGTGGACCACCACAGCATGCCGTACCGGGCCTGCACGTTGGCCACGCCCGTGGCGACGAGGTCGGTCTTGGCGGACGTGATGTCATACAGGCTCAGGCCCGCGCCATCCGCCGATGCCCCGTTACCGCTGTCGGTCTTGAGCGGCACGAACCGATCCAGAAGCGCCACATCGACGATCGTCGGTGTCGCCTCACTGCCAGCGATGCGCCGACGTTCCGTACCATCGGGCCGCTGCAGATCGATGCGCACGAGGGCGTTGTCCCCGAGCACCGCCATGCGGCACCATTGCGGGCTGCACGCCGAAATCTCGGCGGCGTTGGTCGGCACCTTGATTCGCTTGTTCGTACTCATGTTCAAGAGATCCACGGGCGTGCCCCGCCCGCCGGCGACGCTGACAGCCCAGGGCCAGGTGGTCAGGACGTACTCGCCGTTGATCTTCTTGGTTGACACCTCGCCACCGCCGAGCGGGACGGATCGGATCTCGGTCACCGCTTTACTACCCGCCCCGACGGCCGCCCAGTACACCCGCCCCGCCTGTACGAGGAGGTCGAACTGTCCGCCGAAGAAATTGGGATCGCCTGTGTTGGATGTGATGAGAATCGGTCGCGCCCCGGTGCGCCAATTGGTGCGCCACAACGTAGTACTGACCGGCGAGTCTTCGCGCGACACGGACTCCGCCCACACCAGCGTGTCGCCGCTCACCGCGAAGCCGTCGAACTGGGGCTGATCGGCCCCGTTCAGCCGACGTAGCTCGGTGACACGCCCCGCGCGGCCACGGAGCATGAGCCGCAGCGGCCCGCCGTCGCCACCGTCGGCGATGCCGACCGACGTGTCCGCAGCCAGATAGATCCGGGGAACGTACGAGGCACCGTCGGCGAGCACCCCTGCCACTCTCAGGGGTGCCGGGCCGGACCATGTGGGCACCACCGTCAGGGGAGGCGTGGCCGGGGCTGGGACGCGGGCGGCCTCGGGCAGTACGAGCGCCACGACCACGGCGGCAAGGGCAGCGACGAGTACCAGCAGTCTCGCGATCGGAAGGTTCGACTGCTTTCGGCGTCGTCCCGTGTGGTCCGGCACGGCCGTAGCCTAGCGGCGCGAGGACCGGCCGGCGTGCCGCCCGCCGATGCCGCCGCGCCCCGCGTGGTCACAGCCGGTCGTGCCATACGATGACGCGCGGAGGCGTCCACTGCCAGACGCCACAACCTGCCAGACGCCACAACCTGCCAGGCGCCACAACCTGCCAGACGCCACAACCTGCCAGACGCCACGAGGAGACGCCCGTGAATCCCGAGGGGAGCGGGACCGCCCGCACCGAGGTGCTGGCTGAGCTGCACGGCCTCCGCAGCCGGATCGACCACATCGAAGGCAGCGTCGTGGCGACCACCGATGGACTCGTCATCGCTCACGACCTCGGGGCGCTGGAGCCGTTTGGAGTCGAGCCTGAGGGCGTGGCCGCTCTCGCCGCGGTCAATCTGGGGTTGAGCCAGCGCATCTCGGACACGGCGAGCCACGGGGAACTGCAGGAGACGGTCATCCGGGGGTCGTTCGGGCAGGTCGTGACCTACAGCGCCGGAGACCGGGCGCTACTCACCGTCCTGATGCGCGGCAGTAGCGACCTCACCGCTCTGCACGTCGACGCGCGCGAGGTTGCCAAACGAGTCGCCAACCTGCTCGCCGACGCCTGGCAGGACGACGCCGCGACTTGGCCCGGTCCCGGGTAAGGCTCAGCGGGAGTCAGAGCCACCGCCTTCGATCGCGGCGCGACCCGCCTCCAGCCGGGCGACCGGTACGCGGAATGGCGAGCACGACACGTAGTCCAGCCCAACCTCGTGGAAGAAATGCACCGAGTCGGGATCGCCGCCGTGCTCGCCGCACACGCCGATCTTCAGATCCGGCTTGGCCGCGCGGCCCTCGTCGACCGAGATGCGGACGAGCCGGCCGACGCCGTCCCGGTCGAGCGACTCGAATGGTGACACGCCAAAGATGCCCAGGTCGAGGTAGTTCGTAAAGAACGAGCCCTCCACGTCGTCGCGGGAGAAACCCCATGCCATCTGGGTCAGGTCGTTGGTGCCAAAGGAGAAGAACTGTGCCGCCTCGGCGATCTGTCCCGACGTGAGGGCGGCGCGCGGGACTTCGATCATGGTGCCGATCAACGTTTCGACCCGTACGCCGGACTCTCGTGCCACATCGTCCAGAACGGCGAGCGCCTCGACCCGTACCGTCTCCAGCTCCTGCACCGCACCCACCAGCGGAACCATGATCTCCGGCCGGGGGTCGCCGCCCTCGGCCTTGACCGCGGCGGCAGCCTCTGCGATGGCTCGCACCTGCATGGTGAACAGTCCCGGGATCACCAGGCCGAGGCGTACGCCGCGCAGGCCTAGCATCGGGTTCTGCTCGTGCATGCGGCGTACGGCGGCCAGCAGCACACCGTCACGGCCGGGATCCTGACCTGTGGCCTCGGCGACGGCAACCTTCGCCGCCAACTCCTCCAGCGATGGGAGGAACTCGTGCAACGGCGGGTCGATGAGGCGGACCGTGACGGGCAGCCCATCCATGGCTCGGAAGATGCCGATGAAGTCTTCTCGCTGCAGCGGCAGCAAGCCGTCGAGCGCGGACTGTTGATCCTCCTGCGTGGAGGCGAGGATGAGGTGTTCAACGAGCTCGCGCCGATCGCCGAGGAACATGTGCTCGGTGCGGCACAGGCCAATGCCCTCGGCGCCGAAGCGCCGGGCCCGGGCCGAGTCCTCAGGCGTGTCCGCGTTGGTCCGGACGGCGAGCCGCCGCTTCGCGTCGGCGTGAACAAGGAGACGGTGGACCGCCGCGATGAGCGGATCGGCTGCCGGGCTCATCTCGCCCTCGAAGTACTGGACGACGGCCGACGGCCGTACCGGCATCTCGCCTAAGTAGACCCTTCCGCTCGTCCCATCGATGGAGATGACCTCGCCCTCCTTGACGGTCACACCGTCCACAGTGAAGTGTCGGGTGCTGGTGTTCACGTCGAGAGCGTCGGCGCCGCAGACACAGGTCTTGCCCATGCCTCGGGCCACCACGGCGGCGTGCGAGGTCTTCCCGCCGCGCGAGGTGAGGATGCCCTGCGCCGCGATCATCCCGGGGAGGTCATCGGGGTTCGTCTCCCGCCGTACCAGGATGACCCGCTCCCCCGTGGCGGCCACCTCGGCGGCGCGCCGTGAGTCGAAGATCGCCTTGCCCACAGCGGCGCCCGGCGATGCCGGAATGCCCGCAGCGATCGGCGCCGAGGCGGAGCGAAGGTCGAAGGTGGGGAACATGAGATGCGCCAACTGGGCGCCGGTGACCCTGGTGACGGCCTCATCGAGGTCGATGACCTTCTCGTCAACGAGGTGCGTGGCGATGACGAACGCGGCGGCGGCGGTGCGCTTGCCCACGCGGGTCTGCAGCATCCACAGCTTGCCGCGCTCGATGGTGAACTCGATGTCGCACAGGTCTTTGTAGTGCGCCTCGAGCGTGGCCATGATCCGCATCAGCTCGTCGAAGCTCGCGGTGTCGAGCTCCTCCAGTTTCTCCAGCGACACTGTGTTGCGGATGCCCGCCACCACGTCCTCGCCCTGCGCGTTGGCGAGGTAATCGCCGTACACGCCCGTCGCGCCGCTGCCCGGGTCGCGGGTGAACGCGACACCCGTGCCGGAGTCGGCGCCCAGGTTGCCGAAGACCATGGCGACGACGTTGACGGCCGTGCCGAGGTCGGCCGGGATGCGCTCCTGGCGACGGTAGAGGATCGCGCGGTCGGAGTTCCACGAGTCGAAGACAGCGTTGATGGCGAGATCGAGCTGCTCCCGCGGCGCCTGGGGAAAGTCACGCCCGGTGTGCTCAGAGAAGATCTTCTTGAAGACATTGACGAGCGACTGGAGGTCGGCCGCGTCGAGGCCGAGGTCATCGCTCGTCTTCTTGGCCAGCTTCGCCGCGTCGAGGGCGTGCTCGAACGCCTCGCCCGGCACGTCGCAGACGGTCTTGCCGAACATCTGGATCAGACGCCGGTAGGAGTCCCACGCGAACCGTTCGGCGCCCGAGTCGCCGCCGGCCCGGCGGGCCAGCCCCCGAACGCTGTCGTCGTTGATGCCGACGTTGAGGACGGTCTCCATCATGCCGGGCATGGAGAACTTCGCGCCGGATCGCACCGAGACGAGCAGCGGGTCGGCCGCGTCGCCGAGGCGCCTGCCGATCGCCTGCTCCAGCGTCGCGAGGTGCTCATCGACCTCGGTCGCGAGCTCCGCGGGTGTGGAGCGGGTCGAGAGGTAGGCCTTGCACGCCTCGGTGGTGATGATGAAGCCGGGCGGCACTGGCAGGCCGAGGTTGGTCATCTCGGCGAGGTTGGCGCCCTTGCCGCCGAGAAGATCCTTGAGCTCCTTGTTGCCCTCGGCAAAGTCGTAGACATACTTCGTTGCCAGCCGAGTCACGTCGCCTCCTCGCCGCACCCCGGTTAGAGAGCACAGGGCACCGGGGCTCCTGTGCGCACACTAGCCCACAGGAGCGACCCCTCGCACACCGTCGAGCGATCCCTCGCAGACCATCAGGCGGCCTTGGTGAGGGCGGCGATCGTCTGCTGCCGCAGGTCGTCGGCGTCGATACCCGCGTCGGCGATAACCTTGGCGGCCAGGCCCTGGCCCTCGCGTAGCAGACCGAGCAGGATGTGCTCCGTGTCGATGTAGTTGTGGCGCAGGTGCAGCGCCTCCCGCAGCGACAGCTCGAGCACCTTCTTGGCCCTGGGCGTGAAGGGCAAGTGCCCACCGACGGATCTCCGGGGGGCGGCCGCCTTGCGGCGAAACAGCCCGCGGCGTGGGGCCGGCGGATCCGGCTCGAGCGCGCCCGGGCCGAATGTCTCTTCAATCTTGGCTCGTACGGCGTCGAGGTCGATCCCGATCGCCTCCAACGCTGCCGCGTCCTTCTCGCCCAGCAGGTCCCACGGGTTCTGGACCAGCCTCTCGATGTCGGCGCGAACACCGTTGGCGTCCAGGCCCGCGCCGTGGAGAATCGTGTACGCCACGCCGGCCGCCGGGTCCAGGAGTACGAGCAGCAGATGCTCCGTACCGATGTGCCTGTGGCCCAGTTGTCGGGCTTCGCGCTGCGCTCGTACGACCGAGTCGCGTGCCTGGGTAGTGAACCGCTCGAACATCAAGACTCCCGTCGATCCCGTTCCGGCCACCGGCCGGCGTGTTTCTTGTGTACCGCCTGCTTGCTCACCTCGAGCGCATCGGCGATCTCCTGCCAGGACCAGCCCTGCCGCCTGGCGTTACCGACCTGGAGCACCTCCAGGGTCTCCAGCAGCCTGCGCAGCGCCAGCACGGCTCGAAGGCCGACCCGCGCGTCTGTGCTGCCGGCCGCCGCGGCCAACTCCGTCGCCTCGGTCATTCTGTCAATCTACGTTGACGCCGCTTGCTTTGTCAACCTAGATTGACGCTTGGCCGTTTCGACTTCGCCGAAGATTGGACTATGGGCTCCATGGGCGCAGCCGTACGCCGGCTTGATCTCGGGTACTTCGTGCGACCCGCGTCCGAGGTCGGTGGTGCCGAGCCCCGGGTGGAGCCCGTCTTGGCATACCTGGTTCGGCGCGGCGAGGGGTTGATCCTGTTCGATACCGGGCTCGGTCTGGCGGATGACGAGACTGAAGCCCACTATCGACCGCAGCGCCGCTCCCTGGTCGCTGCCCTTGTGTCTGCCGGGGTGGGACTGCGCGACATCAAGCTCGTCGCAAACTGTCACCTTCACTTCGACCATTGCGGCGGCAACCCGGAGCTGAGCGGCCGCCCGATCGTCGTGCAGGCGGCCGAACTCGCCGCGGCACAGGCTGGCGGGTACACCGTGCCGGCGCTGGTCGACTTTCCTGGCGCGACGTACGACGAGCTCGTCGGGGAGGCGGAGATCTGGCCGGGCGTGTGGATCATTCCGACGCCGGGGCACACCCCCGGGCATCAGTCTCTGGTCGTACGCCAGCCGGACGGAAACATCATCCTGGCCGGCCAGGCGCACGACTTCGCGTCCCAGTTCGCCGCGGAGGAACTAACCCTGCGTGCGGTACGGGACGGGGTGTCACCGCCCCTCCCCACCTACCACCCGTGGCTTGAACGACTCGCGGAGTTTGACCCGCGACGGGTTCTGTTCGCGCACGACGGCTCCGTCTGGGAACCATCCTGACCCATATCGCGTACACCCAGACATCACGCGGGATTGCGTTTGCGTGGGTTCAGCCGCCGGAGTCATCGAGTTCGGCACCGTACGGGACTGAATCGTCGTCGCGATCGCGCAGCCAGCCGTCCGGCAGATACACCTTGCCCGGAGAGTTGGTACGACCGCGGGGCTGGCCGAGCACCTCGACCGGGAACGGCACGTCGGCGTCGAGCTTGCCCAGCAGATCGTCCAGTTCGGACATGGACGACACCATCGCGAGGGACCGGCGAAGCTCGGACCCGGCCGGGAAGCCCTTCAGATACCAGGCCACGTGCTTGCGGAAGTCGGTGCACCCGTCCCGCTCGGTGCCGAGCCACTCGACGAGCAGTTCCGCGTGGCGGCGCATGATCCAGGCCACCCCGCCGAGCGTAGGCATGACCCTGTCGGGCCGTCCGGAGAAGGCGGCCACGAGATCCGCGAATAGCCATGGCCGGCCGAGGCAGCCGCGCCCCACGACGACGCCGTCGCACCCCGTCTCCCGTACCATCCGCAGGGCGTCATCGGCCTCCCAGATGTCGCCGTTGCCGAGCACCGGTACGTCGAGTGCCTGCTTGAGCGTCGCAATCGCGTCCCAGTCGGCGATGCCCGAGTAGCGCTGGCCGGCCGTGCGGGCGTGCAGCGCCACCCCGACGACACCGGCATCCTGGGCAATGAGTCCCGCCTCCAGGTACGTGAGGTGGTCGTCGTCGATGCCCTTGCGCATCTTGATGGTCACCGGTACGCCCGACGGCCGCGCCGCCTCGACCGCAGCACGCACGATCCGGCCGAAGAGGCGGCGCCGCCACGGCAGCGCGGATCCGCCGCCCTTGCGAGTCACCTTCGGCACAGGGCAGCCGAAGTTCATGTCGATGTGGTCGGCGAGTCCATCCTCGACGACCATGCGAACTGCCGCTGCGACCGTCGCCGGGTCCACCCCGTATAGCTGCAGGCTGCGGGGTCGCTCGTCGGACTCGAACGCGACCATCCGCAGCGTCTTGGGGTTCCGCTCGACCAGCGCGCGCGTGGTGACCATTTCGCACACGTACAGACCCGCGCCCTGCTCGCGGCAGAGGCGGCGGAAGGCGATGTTGGTGATCCCCGCCATGGGGGCGAGGACGACCGGCGGCCCGACCTCGTACGGGCCAAGCGTCAGCGGGTTGGTCACGCTACCGAGGATTCCACGTCCAGGTTCCGGCCCCAAACGGCGCTGCTGGTCAGATATCGTCCCGGATGGCCGTGAGCTCGCCGCCGGCATCGCCGGTATTCACGACCTCACGCGGCTCGACGAGCATGATCGACGTCTCGGTCGCGGCGGACGGCTGATGCGGGGTTCCCCGCGGCACCACGTAGATCTCACCCGGTCCGAGCACGACGTCGCCAGCATCCATCCGAATCGTGAGCTCTCCGTCGAGTACCAGAAAGAACTCGTCCGAATCTTGATGGGTGTGCCGGACGAACTCACCGTGGACCTTCGCGAGGCGTACATCGTAGTCGTTCACAGTTGCGACGGTCTGGGGTGACCAGTGCTCGACGATGTGCGCTAGTTTTTCCCTGAGATTGTCACCGCGCATGCGGTGAGGCTAACCGGTCGATTTGGGGAGACTCGCGCAGTGGCTGCACCAACGCATCCCGATCCTGCCTGTGCAATGGCGCACGGCGACCTGCCGCCCGAGGTGGGCCGCCGCAGGCTCATCACCGTCTTCGTGACCCCGGTTACGGAGTTCCTGCTGCATTTCGGTCGTGACCTCGGCTTTGAAACGATCATGATGGACCCGGACTCCGGCCGGCTCGCCTGGGCCGAGTGGCGGTATGCCGATCAGGTGGCGACCGTACCGACCGAGGAGTTCGTGGACCGGGACACCGACGTCGTCATCACCGACCATGACCGGCCGGAGCTCGGGGCGACACTGGAGTCGTTCCTGCGTCTGCCGGCTCGCTGGATTGGCGTGATGGGCAGCGTCCGCCATACGGCCCCGCACATCGAGGCCCTGCGCCAACTCGGCGTACCGGACCAGGTCATCGCCCGCATCCGCCGGCCCATCGGCCTCAACATCGGCTCACACACCCCGGCCGAGATCGCGCTATCCACCCTCGCCGGCCTCATCGCCGACCGCAACCGACGGCCCGGCGGGTTCGTTTTCTGACCAGCCGTGCTCGACGGCGTCGGTGACGCCCCCGGGTTCGGCCAACCAAGCCACCGCACGACCCTCGCTCTCGGCACCGCAGAGCTGAAGCATTTTTGCGAACGCGGCCAGCAGTGGATCATCCCTTCGGACCACGTATCGGTAGCACAGCGCCCGGCCACGCCGAACTGGCCGGCCTGGGCGGCCAACGTGGCGAGCAGAAGCGTCTGCGGACCGGAGGATCTCCAGGTGACAGTAGTTGGCCAGCCCGATGGCGATGCCGGTCAGCAGCCCGGCAGACGCTCCGCG
>Ga0209843_1000073_pt1 | contig 14132 bp, 11 predicted proteins | sample GWRWS1_20_30_FD_187222 | JGI IMG/M metagenome (GOLD analysis project Ga0209843, IMG submission 187222) | Riverbed sediment microbial communities from areas with vegetation nearby in Columbia River, Washington, USA - GW-RW S1_20_30 (SPAdes)... | ecosystem: Environmental > Aquatic > Freshwater >... | reverse complement strand
CCGCTTCGAGCCACCACGAGCCGGGAGATCGGCGCATCGGACCGGGCGACGCGGTCGTGATGGACTTCGGTGGGGTCCGCGACGACTACTACTCCGACATCACGAGGACGGTGTTCGTCGGGGAGCCCTCGGACGAGGAACGGACGGTCTACGGGGTCGTACGCTCGGCCCAGCAGGCGGCGTTCGAGGCGATCCGTCCGGGGGTGCCCGCGCAGGAGGTCGACCGGGCCGCGCGCGCGCTCATCACCGATGCCGGGTACGGGGATCGGTTCGTCCACCGGACGGGCCACGGGATCGGGCTCGAGCTGCACGAACCCCCGTACATCGTCCAGGGCAACGAGACGCCGCTCCAGGCCGGCATGACCTTCTCGGACGAGCCGGGGATCTACCTCGAGGGACGGTTCGGCGTCCGGATCGAGGACCAGGTCGTCGTGACCGGCGAGGGCGCCGAACGGCTGAACGACGCGAGCCGAGACCTGACGGTCGTCGCCTGAGGGACCGATCCCTCCGGCTCACCCTCGGGAGGTTCTGTCATCCCGGGCGCCGATGACTGCGAATCCTCTCGAGATGGAGGGATTCGACTCGAGATGGAGGGATTCGACCTCGACCGGTACCTGCGGGCGTCCAAGCGCGTCGATCTCTCGGGCGTCGCCTGGGACCGCGTGGGCGGCCATCCGCTCTCCGAGGCGGAGGCACGCTGCCTCGCATACATGATGGACATCGAGACCCACACCTCGATCTACCTGCGCGATCTGCTCGCGACCCCGGCCGCCTACGAGCCCGACGTCACGGCCTTCCTGTCGTGCTGGGTCTACGAGGAGCTGTGGCACGGCGAGGCGTTCAGCCGGTTCCTCGGTGAGGCGGGGTGGGAGCTCGCCCCCGACCTGGAGCGGGTGGGGTCGGACTCGCGCTACCCGTCCCGCGCCCCGCGGAACCTGTGGATCCGTCGCCGGCTCGGTGGTCGTGGGCAGCTCGGCCACGTCGGCACGATGCTCGGCTCGGCCGTGATGGACGACTTCGTCTCGCTCCACATGACCTGGGGCGCGGCGAACGAGCTCTCCACGCTCACGTCGTACCACCGCCTGATCGCGAAGACGGACCACCCCGAGCTCATCAACCTGCTGAACGCCATCATCAAGGACGAGCGCCGGCACTTCGCCTTCTATCGCGCGCAGGCCAGGATGCGACTGGCCCGCAGCGTGTGGGCCCGCCGCCTGACCAGGTGGGCGATGGATCATCTGTGGGCGATCGTCGGCACCGGGGTTCGGCCACAGAGCGAGACCGACTTCGTCGTCGTGCATCTGTTCGGCGATGAGGAGGGCGGATCCGCTGCGCTCGACATGGATCGAACGATGGCCGAGCTCCCCGGCATGGGGGGTTGCACGATCTTCCGACGTGCTCGCGACGACGCGCGCGGCCGGGAGGACCGGATCCCTGCTCGCGCGCCGGGGATGTGGTCCGCCGTTTCGGCATGACCCGGTGCCGATGGGCCCGGGGAGGATCTAGACCTTGGGACGGACCCTCGTTCCCTCGGCGGAGTCCATCACTTCGAGACCCATCGCCTGCAGGCGTTCGCGGATCGCGTCGCTCGTCGCGAAATCCTTGGCGGCCCGAGCGGCGTCGCGTTCCGCCACGAGCGCGAGCACCTCTTCGGTCGGCTCCCACCCCTCCCGCGCGTCGTGCTCCAGGTCCAGCCCCAGGATCCGGTCCCAGGAGGCGAGCAGCCCGTACTTCTCTGGGTCGGGGACGGCCGACCCGACCGTCTCGTTCAGCACGACGAGCGCTCGGGGCAGGTCGAGATCGTCCGCGACGGCGGCTCGGAACCGCTCGTCGAGCGCCGTCGCTGCCTTGGAACGCTCTTCGGTCCCAGCGGTCCAGCTCCCCATCTTCCGACGCAGGTCGGCCAGACGCCGGTTCTGGCCTTCGAGGGCGTCCCAGCTGAATTCCATCTCGCTCCGGTAGCGGGTCCCGAAGCACAGCAGCCGGAAGGCGAGCGGGTCGACGTTCTGCTCCGCGATGTCGGTCACGCGGTAGATGTTCTTCGCGGACTTCGCCATCTTCTGCCCGCTCATCTGGAGGAACCCGCCGTGCACCCAGGTCGTGACGACCTGATGGCCGACGGCGGCTTCCGATTGCGCGATCTCGTCCTCGTGATGGGGGAACTTGTTGTCGTTGCCCCCGGTGTGGATGTCGAAGCGATCGCCGAGATGCTTCATCGACATCGCCGAGCACTCGATGTGCCACCCGGGGTAGCCGTTGCCCCACGGGCTCGGCCACTTCAGGGCGCGGTTGGGCCCGGCCTTCTTCCACAGCGCGAAGTCCTCGGGGTGTCGCTTGGCCGGGTCGACCGCCACCTCCTGGCGATGGCCGGCGCGGAGCTGGTCGAGCGTGTTGCCCGATAGCTTGCCGTAGCCGGGGAACGTCGTGACGTCGTAGTAGACGGTCCCGTCGACCTCGTACGCGTGGCCCTTCTCGATCAGGGTCTGGATCAGCTTGATCATGTCCTCGATGTGCTCGGTGGCGCGCGGGTACAGGTCTGCGCGCTCGATCCCCACGAGGTCCGAGTCATGCAGGAACGCGTCCGTGTACTTCTTCGCGATCTCGGCGGCCGAGAGTCCCTCGTCGGACTCGGCGAGCTCCATCTTGTCGCGGCCCGTGTCGGAGACCTCGTCGGTCATGTGCCCGACGTCGGTGATGTTCATGATCCAGCGGACCGTGAAGCCCTCGGACCGGAGCGCGCGGCGGATCAGATCGCCGAGCATGAACGACCGCATGTTCCCGATGTGGATGTACCGGTAGACGGTCGGACCGCAGGAGTAGATCTTGACGGTCTCCCCGTCGACGGGGGAGACGTCGTGGAGCTCACGCGTGAGGGAGTCGTACAGGCGCACGATCACGCCAGCATATCGTCGCCGCCCGCGAGGTCGGTCGTTAGGTGTTCGGTGATGCTTCGGGGCGGGGCGGAACCTGCCCCTGCCCGTTGCCCCCGCCGCCTTGACCGTTCCCACCGGGCTCGAACGCCCGACCGTCGCCCTGCGTCGTCGCCGGCACCTCGATCGGCTCGCGTTCCCCGAGCTCGGCCATCAGGACCTCGATCTCGTCGCCGACCAGCTCCTCGCGTTCGAGCAAGGCATCGCGCACGCCATCGACCACATGGCGCTTCTTGAGCAAGAGGTTGCGAACGCTCTCTCGACAGTCGTTCAGGATGACGTCGATCTCCTTGCGGCGCTCCGGGTCGCCGAGCGTGGCGCCGATCGCGCTCTCGATCTGGTCGGCGTCCAACGAGGCGGAGATCAGGCTCCTGCCCATCCCGAACATCCCGACGTACAGAGCCGCGTTCAGCGTGGCAGTCTGCAGGTCGCTGGACGGACCTGACGTCACCTGTCCGAACCAGATGTGCTCGGCAACATAGCCTGCGAGCGAGATCTGGATATCCGCGACGATCTGCTTCTGGGAGCGCAGGTAGGTCTCCTCGAGCGGCTGCCGTGAAACCAGACCGAGCGCCGATTCGCGCTTCTGGATCGTGATGACCTGGATCTGTTGTTCCTCGCGCCTGAGCGCGTACGCGGCGACGGCGTGCGCTCCCTCGTGCACCGCCACCATCTCCTTCTCGCGGGGCGTGTACGTGACCGCCTGCTTGAGCCCGATCTCCTCGGAGAGCTTGGCCTGCCACAGGTCGTCCCAGCGCAGCGCGTCGCGCCCGTCTTGGAGCGCGAACAGTAGCGCCTCGTTCACGATGTTCTTGATGGAGGCCGGCGAGTAGCCGATGGTCATGCGAGAGAGCTTCTTGTAATCGATGGGCTCGTGCCGAACCTTGGCGAGGTAGTACCTGGCGATGTCCTCGCGGCCCTCGTAGCTCGGCAGACCGACGTGGATCTTGCGGTCGAAGCGTCCCGGACGGACGAGCGCCGGGTCGAGCGTGGCGGCGCGGTTCGTCGCTCCGATCACGAGGATGTTGTAGAAGGGGACCTTCGGTTTGGCCCGCAATGCGAGGCGCCGGACGTGGCGCCAGAGCCCGCGCGGGACGGTGAAACCGTCCATCTGCACGAGTAGCTCGTTGATCACACCCATGCCCGCGCCGCCGCCGCCCATCCCCGCGCCCATGATGAACCGGTCGGTGGCCGGCTCGGCAGACCTCGAACGGTCCGTCGTGACACCGCCGCGAGATCCGACCGCGTCGATCTCATCGATGAAGATCACCGCGCCGCCGTACTTGTCCGACATCACTCGGGCCTTCTTGAAGAGCTTGCGGACCTTCAGGTTCCCGATGCCGATGAACATGGCGGCGAACCCCGAACCCGTCGCGAACAGGAAGGGCACACCCGACGCTCCGGCGATCGCCTTGGCCATCAAGGTCTTCCCGGTTCCTGGCGGCCCTTCGAACAGGATGCCGTGGGGTGGGTAGCCGCCCATCTGCTTGAAATCCTTGAACCCCTCGAAGACCCGCATCACCTCCTTCGTCGACTCGACAGCAGCAGGCTGACCGCGGACGTCGTCGAAGGACGTGTCGTACTCGTTGGGGTAGATGACGTAGTCGTTGCCGCGGGATAGGAACCAGAACATCGCGCCGAACTGCAGGATGATGAAGAAGACCAGGATCATCGCTTGCAACATGAACGGCCTGAGCTGGCTGATGACGAGCTCGGGATCCGAGATCGATTGGCTCGGCGAGAGCCCCATGAACAGCCAGGCGGCGAACAGGTAGATCGCGAGGATCCACGCGGCTCGCTTCAACCAACGTCCATAGCGGCGGTACTGAGGATCCATGTCCACACCCCCGGGGTCGGCGCACCTCGGTTTCCGATCGCCTGAGTCTACGCCCGGTCCCCGTGGAACCGCCGCTAGGCTGCTCCCGTGACCCGGGATCCGTTCGCCGAGCTCGAGGCCGTTCGGGAGGCCGTGCTCGCCGAGGCCGAACGCTTCGTCGAGGAGCTCGAGCCGATCCTCGGCGCCAGCCTGCGCTCGGGGTTCGAACGCCTCACGATCGCCCAGGCCGATCACGCGAGCCGTATGGAAGATCCCACGCGGGCCGCCCTGGAGGCCGCCGTCGGCCGCGCCACCGAGATCGGCGTGGCGGCCGTCCTGGAACGGTTGCGGCCGCCGCAGATCTGGCTCGCGCCGCTCACGGCGCCCGATCTGCACGTCGGGGAAGGGCCGGGCTGGCCGGAATGGCTCCCCGCGTGGGCGGCCAGGATGCTCGGGGGCGGCCGGAGCGAGGGGCCGTCGCTCGGCGACCTCGACGACCCATCGAACCGGATCTGGGTCGCGATCTCGTCGGCCGCGAAGCCCCTCGACCCGGTCCTCGAGGAGTTCGGCTTCCGGCCCGAGCGACGGCGTCTGGGCGGGGGGAGCTTCGGGATCGCAGCGCGCTCGCTCCCGCAATTGGATCCGAGCGGCACGCTAGGACAACGGTGGCGGCGCTACCGGGCCGCGTTCGAGCGTCTGGCCGCGCTCGCCGCCGCGGACGGCTAGGTCGGCGGGACCGTCGGCCCCGGCCGGAGCGGACGGCCCTCGAAGGGAACGGAGAGCACCACGGTCGTGGTGGTGTTCACCTCGGCCTTCTCGCGGAGGGTGCGGATGAGGTCCTCGAGGGCCGTGGTGGTCCGCACCCGGACCTTCAGGATGTAGTTGGCCTCGCCTGCCACGCTCAGGCAATCCACGACCTCGGGGAAGTCCCGCACGCGTTCGGGGAGGTCGTCGGCTTGCGTGGGATCGAACGGTGTGGCCGCGATCAGCGCCGTGACGAACAGCCCGAGCGCCTCGGGGTCGACGATCGCCCGATAGGCTCGGATCGCTCCCGTCCGTTCGAGCTTGCGGACTCGTTCGTGGACCGCGGAGGGCGACAGGCCGGCCCGGCGGCCGATGTCGGCATAGGTCGCTCGGGCGTCCTCCTGCAGCGCCGCGATGATCTCGAGATCGCGCTCGTCGACCACCCGCGTATCGTACGGCCCGCCGTTCGGTGGAGCGCGTGAAGCCCCTGGACGGCCCAACCTCGACCCCCCGCGACGGCCGATGTTGCCCGCCGGGGTTCCGCGGTACAACTGCGCGAGATCGGATGCGGCTCGACCTCCTCGGAGCCGGGAGGTCAACGTGGTCGCGACGACGTCCGTTCCGCGGGTGCGGTTCGTCCGGGTACGCCAGGCGGGCACCGAGCGGAGCTTCGCCCTCCTCGACCCGCAAACGCGGGTACGCTACGTCCACCTCGTCGCGCGATCGGCGGACGCGATCGAGACGCAGCTCTCACCGGCCGTCCTGGCGAACCGGGTCGCGGCATCCGGCCTGGACCCACCCGAGCTCCGGCTGCGGCCGTGGCGACTCGAGCGACGACTGTTCGCGGCACGGCTCGCGGACCTGGTCTCGCGGCGCGGCGCCATCGCGTTCGCGGACGTCCGGCGGTGCTACGCGTCGATCTCACCGTCGATGGTGGGGCGAACGCTCCGTCTCGCCGGGATCGGGACGGCGCGCGACATCGAGGATCTCCTCACCGCGTTGCAACACGTCGGTGTCCGCGGGCTCCCGGTCGGTCCGGACGCGTCGGCGGTCCTCGCCAACGCCGTCCTCGCGCCCGTGGATCGAGCCCTGCGGGAGGCCGGGATCGACCACCTCCGGTGGGTGGACGACGTCGTCCTTTCCGGACCCGACCCCGAGGCGGCGGTGTCGACCCTCCGACGGGCGCTCGGCCGGATCGATCTGCGGTTGAACGAACGCAAGACGAGGATCGTCCTCGACCCGGCGTCGCTTCGGACCGGTGCGTCGGTCTCCGCGTGGCGCCGCTGAAGGGACGAGTGGCCGGGCCTCCTGGGCTAAGCTCGCCCGGCGATGAAGACCCTGTACCGAGCCTCGCGGGTGGTCACGCTCTCGTACCCCGCGGTGGGGGAGTGGGTGTTGGTCGACGGTCGCCACGTCGAGCGCGTCGGCGTCGGCGAGGCACCCGAGGCGGACCGGGTCGTCGACCTGCCCGGGACCACCGTCCTGCCGGGCTTCGTCGACACCCACGTGCATCTCACCGGGACCGGCGTGCACCACCAGGCGCCCGAGCTCGGTTCGGCGGCCTCGGCGGCGGAGCTGCTCACCGTCGTTCGCGAGGTCGCGGCGGTCCGGCAAGGACCGGTGTACCTGCACGGGTGGGACGAGTCGGGCTGGCGGGACCGGACGCTGCCGACGCTCGGCGAGCTCGATCGCCTGACCGAACGTCCCCTCGGCCTCGCGCGGGTGGACGGACACCTGGTCCTCGTCAACTCGGCCGGGTTGGAAGCGAGCGAGGCGGCGGACCAGACCGGTGTCGAGACCGACGACGCCGGCGCGCCCACCGGCCGACTGACCGGGAACGCGGGTCAGGCAGCGAAGCGGTGGTTCTCGACCAACCTGTCCGACCACGACGTCGAGGAGCTGCAGCTCGCGGCGGCGAGCCTGGCCGTGGCGCACGGCGTCACGACGATCCACGAGATGTCGATGCCCGCGGATCGCGGGATGCGCGATCTCGAGATCCTCCTCGCGCATCGCTCGCGGCTGCCGCTCGACGTCGTGAGCTACGTCGCCACGACCGACATCTCGACCGTGATGGATCTCGGCCTGCCGCGGATCGGCGGTGACCTGCCCGTGGACGGGTCGATCGGAGCCCGGACGGCATCGGTGTCCGGCGGGTTCGTGGACCGGGACCCGAGCCCGGGGGGCTACTTCGGCGAGGACGAGCTCGCGCAGTACTTCCACAACGGTCATCTCGCGGGCCTGCAGGTGGGCGTCCACGCGATCGGCGACGCCGCGGTCGAGCAGGTGGTGCGGACATGGGAGCGCGTCTACCAGTCGCTCGACTCCCGGCAACGGCGTCACTTCCGGGCCCGCCGCCACCGCATCGAGCATTTCGAGATGGCGAGCCTCGATGTGATCGAACGGGCGGCGATGCTCGGTCTCGCGATCAGCGTGCAGCCGACGTTCGACGCCCGGTGGGGCTTCCCCGGGGGGCTGTACGAACAGGGCCTCGGCCCCGAACGCGCCGCCTCCATGAACCGGTTCCGAGATCTCCTCAGCCGCGGGATGGAGCTCGGAGCCGGCTCGGACTCGCCGATCACCACGATCGACCCGCTGGTCGGCGTGGCCGCGTTCGAGGCCCACCACGATCCCTCGCAGCGGCTCCGGCGGGAGGAGGCCGTGCGGGTGTTCACGCTCGGGAGCGCCCGGCTCGCGCATCAGGAGGACAAGAAGGGGAGCCTCGAGCCGGGCAAGCACGCCGACTTCGCGGTCTACGACGTGGACCCGATCGACTCGCCCTCGCTCGATGGCGTGCGCCCGGTCCTGACGGTCAGCCTCGGCCGCGACGTCTACGCGGCCTGACACCAGCGCGTTTGACACGGCGGTCGCCCGGCGTAGACTTCGGCGCTGCGCCGGCCGCTTCGGCGGCAGGTGCACGGAGGACCCAAGAGGCTGAGTAGAGAACGTGGCGCCCCGGCGCCGCGGCCCCAAAGGTCTCTTGGGTCCTCATCTCGTTCCCGGCCTCCTCATGCGAGGGCGGCTCCATGCCCGCTCTCCCGAGCGCTCGTGCCTGATTGCGACGGCTCCCAGGGGGAATGAATCTGCCTCACCGGACGTTGTTCGCCCGGAGCACTTGTCAGGCAGATGCGCAGGAGTACAATCCCCCGGCCGAAAAGAGGGACGCAGGTGGAAGACCTCGAAGACACGCTCGAAGACGAAGAGGTCGACGAGGAGGGCGCCGACCCCGACACCACCCCCGACGAGGACGCCCCGGCGACGCCTGCCCCGGCCGCGACCCCGAGGGGGGGCGACGAGGACGTCGAGTCGATCCAGGACATCCTCGTCAAGCAGGAGGCACGAGCCGAGGAAGCCGAGGAGGAAGAGGAGTCGGTCCTCACCCTCACGCGTGAGGAGCGACTCGAACCGCTCGCGGTCAAGGTCGTCCCCCCGCAGCCGACCGAGTTCATCTGCTCCAACTGCTACCTGGTCAAGCACCGGAGCCAGCTGAAGGACAAGGCGAAGATGCTCTGCCGGGACTGCGCCTGAGCCCGAGCCGGCTCCGACTTCCGTACGCGCTCCTGATCGCGGCGACCGCCGGTGCGCTGCTGTCGGTCTCGCTCCCCCCGGCGGGGATCTGGCCCCTCGTGTTCGTCGCGCCGATCCCGCTCCTGTGGCTCGTGCGTGGATCCGGACCCGGCCGCGCCGCCGCGTGCGGCTTCGCGTTCGGCATCACGTACTTCGGCGCGCTCCTGTATTGGATCTTGCTCTTCGGCGAGCTCGGATGGGCGGCCCTGGTGCTGATGTCCGCCGGGTTCATGGCGGGGTTCGGGGCCCTGGCGCCGGCCGTGTGGCGCCGGGATCACCCGGTGCCCGCCGGGTTCATGGCGGGGTTCGGGGCCCTGGCGCCGGCCGTGTGGCGCCGGGATCACCCGGTGATCGGGACGCTCGGACTGGCGGGCCTGTGGACGGTCGTCGAATGGATCCGGGGCATGTTCCCGCTCGGCGGCTTCGGGTGGGGACAGCTCGGGTCGGCCCAGGTGGACGCGCCGGCGCTCCCGCTCGCGTCGGTCGGGGGGGTATGGGCGCTCTCGTTCGCGGTCGTGCTGGTGTCCGGGCTGCTGCTGCTCGCGTGGGAGCGGTGGGGGAGTGGTCGCCGGGCGAGGGCGCTCGCGCTCGCGATGTCGGCGGTCGCCGTGGCCATCGTCCCGGCCGCCATCCCGACGCCCGACGCGGATGGTCGCGCGATCGATGTCGCCGCGCTGCAGGTGGACGTCGCGTCGGTGCAGCATCTCGTTGGCGACCAGGAAGACATCGCGGTCGCCCAACTCAACATCGACCGCCATCTGAGGCTGGCGCAGGATCCCCCGGACCTCGTGGTCTGGGGCGAGGGAGCGCTCGATCCCGGTGTGTCGAACGATCCGAGCGCCATGCAAGAGGTGAGCGACGCCGTCGCGTCGGTGGGAGCACCGACGATCGCCGGTGCGGTCACCGACGCCCGCGACGGCACCGAGCGCACCGTCACGCTGGCGTTCGACGAGTCGGGCGCGATCGTCGACCGCTACGAGAAGGTCAAGCTGGTGCCGTTCGGCGAGTACGTGCCGTTCCGAGGAGCGCTCGGCTGGATCTCGGCGACCGACCAGGTGGCGGTGGATCGGACGCCCGGCGAGGAGGTCACGTTGATCTCGCTGCCGGGGCTGCCCAAGATCGGGACGCCCATCTGCTACGAGAACAGCTTCCCGTCGATCGACCGCGAGATGACGCGCCTGGGCGCGGGCATCCTGGTCGTCGTGATCAACAACGCCTCCTACGAGCGCACCGCCGCCTCCGAGCAACATTTGCTGATGAGCCGGCTCCGCGCGGCCGAGAACGGACGATGGGTCGTGCATGCGGCGGTGTCCGGCATCAGCGCGTTCATCGACGAGCATGGCCGGGTCGTGGATTCGCGTGGCCTGTTCGAACCCGCCACGATGCGCACCATGGTCCGGTCGTCCGATCGCCGAACCCTGTACACGCGCCTGGGGGATTGGGTGCCGTGGGGATCGATCGTGCTCGTGGTCGGTCTCATCGCGTTCCCGCGCGGCCGGCGGCGACCCGCGCGCGACCCCGGACCGCTCCCCGAACGCCCGAGGACGCTCGTCATCCTGCCCACCTACAACGAGCGCGCCACGATCGCCACGGTGCTCGACGGGTTGGCGGCGACCGGGGCCGACCTGGACGTCCTGGTCGTGGACGACGGCTCACCCGACGGCACGGGGCAGATCGTTCGGGAGCGCTCGGAGACCGATCCGAACGTCCGACTGGTGGAGCGGTCCGCCAAGTCGGGACTCGCGAGCGCGTACGCGGTCGGTTTCGAGCGGGCGATCTCGGAGGGCTACGACCTTGCCGTCGAGATGGACTCCGATCTCTCGCACCGGCCGGATGAGCTCCCGAGGCTCCTCGAGGCGGCAACGCGGCACCACCTGGTGATCGGGAGCCGCTACGTCCACGGTGGCTCGGTGACCAACTGGAGCCGATCGCGGGTGGCGTTGTCCAAGGCGGGGAACCTGTACGCGAGGTTCTGCCTTGGCTTCGACGTCCACGATGCGACCAGCGGCTTCCGCGTCTACCGCCGGGAGGCGCTCGAGGAGATCATCGCCGCCCCGATCGCATCGGACGGCTACGGCTTCCAGATCGAGCTCGTGTACCGGGCCTGGAACCTCGGCCTGTCCGTCGGCGAGGCGCCGATCTCGTTCCGAGAGCGCGAGCACGGCCAGTCCAAGATCAGCCGCCGCATCGTGGTCGAGGCCCTGTGGCTCGTCACCCTGTGGGGCCTGAGGGCACGGTTCCGACCACCTTCGTCTTGACCATGCTCGCCACAAGTGACATTGCTCCTGACCGTCGTCCTCGATGCGTCGGCGACGTCGGAGGGAGTCACTGCACATCCCGGCGCTCTGTGACGTGGAGGTAGCCTCAGCCCTCCGTCGCCTCCTTCTCCGACGCGACCTCACACAGGACCGGGCTACCGAGGCGTTGCGTGACTACCTCGATCTGCCCGTTCGCCGCTCCGGGCACCAGCACCTGCTCCCTCGCGTCCTCCAACTCCGGACCAACTTCTCCGCCTGCGACGCGACCTACGTGGCACTGGCCGAACGGCTCAGGGCCAGACTCCTGACGGGGGACGAAGCCCTGGCTCGAGCGGTCGAACGCCACCTACAGATCGAGGCAGTGCTCGCTTGATTCGAACTGGCGCCCTCCTGAGCTAAACCAACGTAGGGAGAACCCTCGCGAGAACGCCGGGAATGTACGTTATGACAAGTTAGCTGTTCTCCCTTCTGCGCACCCCCAACACACCAAACCCTCCCCCAAGCGACACCCACGTCCCCCCTTTCCAGCCAAACCCGCATCATCCCGACCCAGGAGCTGGAGGACAGCATCGTCTCGGGCAGCAAAGTTGCCGAGTTACCCTCAAGCGCAACAGCTAATATATTCAGCACGGTCAGCGGGTGAGAACCGCAGGTTAGGACGAAGGGCTGTGCGGGAGTCTTTCGCCCCTCTGCTGGTGAGGTAACCCCTTACGGGGCTCTGAGCCAAACCGAATGCATGATCTTTCCGACCAAGGTCGGCCGTGAGGACTATCCCATCGGTTGGGCTGCAATCTACTCGGTTGCCCTCAAGCGCAGCGGCACGTACACTCCGCGCGATCAGCAGGTGAGAACCGAAGGTTAGGACGAAAGGCTTACGGCAGTCCGGGACCTTCGGTGGATGAAGTAGCCCGTATCGGGGTCCTAGAATCGCCAGCGGCGGACAGAAGTGTCCCCCAGTTGCCGAGACGGTCAACACGATGGAGGTAGGAGAGATGCCCGCACAGCGCAATACGAACCAGAGCAGACGACTCACCGGCGCCGGCCTCATCGCCGTGACCGCCGCCACGCTGCTGATGATGGTGTGGGCCATCTTCCCCACGGCGGCATTCGCAACGGTTCCGTGGACAGGCAACGGGGTGACGGACGGGAAACTGAACAACGTGCAATGCGACGAGGACAATCCTCCGAACACACTTTTCTGGATCTTCACAGGATCGCCCGCCCCAGGGCTGAATGACGTCACCCTCACCGTCAATGGCCAAACGTTCAATATGAACCAAGCAGGCGGTGGCAGTAGCGCTTGGCAGGTCCTTACTCCATTCTTCCCACTTGACAACACCCTCACCGCGTCTGTCGATGGAGTTAACGGCACCCTGACGATTAGCCACGGCTGTCCGCCCGAGCAGGGTCGGATCGAGATCGAGAAGAAGACCGTGCCCAGCGCTGATCCAGCCACCTTCGGCTTCACCGGCGACCTCACCTCCACGCTGGGTGACGGCGGCACCGACGGCAAGGCCGTCGACCCCGGCACCTACCACGTGACCGAGTCTGCGAAGACGGGCTGGACTTTGACCGACATCACCTGCACCGACCCGACCAACAACAGCTCGGGTGTGCTCGCGACCGGGATCGCCACCTTCAACGTGGCCCCCGGCGAGACGGTGCACTGCACCTTCACCAACACGAAGAACGCAACGACGACGACGTCAGGAGGCGGCGGGGGCGGCGTGACCACTACAACTCCACCCCCCGCTCCGACGACCACTACGACGACCCCTCCGACCGTGGCCCCGACGACGATCCACCACTCGACAACCACCACGGACGAGGTGCTGCCGACGACGGTGACGCCGGGCGGCACAGCCTTCACGGGTGTGGAGAACGTCGTGCCGATCGGAGCCATCGCCCTCATGCTGATGACGAGCGGATCGGGCCTGTTGTGGGCGGGCTCGCGACGACGCCGCCACGACGGCTCGAAGGACGAGGACTAACCGCCCGTAGGTTGGGAGGGAGAACGAACGAAAGACCCCGGGTAACCCCGGGGTCTTTCGCGTTCCCCGCTCCTGCTCAGCCGTAGAAGATGACGGTGATCCAGATCTGATCGTCGGCGCGGACGATGCCCACGGCCGCGTGGTCGTACACCCTGCGGAGGATGTTCTGGCGGTGCAGCTCGCTCGCCATGAACGCGTCCTCGAGGCTCTCGAGCGAGCCGCCGACCCCGACGTTCTCGCCCCCGAGCTCCCAGTCGTACCCATCGAGGGCCCTGCGCAGCTGATCGCCCGTGGAGTGGTAGATGTAACCGTCGTCCGCCATCGACTGGCTGTGTGCTTTCGCGTACCTTGCAAGGCGGTCGGCGAACGCCAGGTGCCGACGGTCGTGGTTCGCGCGATCGGAGTTTGTCAACGCGAGCATGTGGAGGCGTGGTCCGAGCTTCTCCTCCCCCACCGCGATTCCCCCGGCCGCTCCGAGGACCAGCAGTCCCGACACGAGGATGGCCAGGAGGCCCCCGAGCCTCCGGCCGCCGGTGTTCCTGGCCATGTCGAACCCCCCGACTCACGGGTCCCGTGGGGGACCGAGCCCGGGCGGCTCGGATCCTTCGGTAGCTCGGCCACCTCCCTCCCGACTTCGAGGAGGCCCGGAGCTTTGCGTCCCGCCGTTGCCGGCGGTTTGCCTTTTTCGGGACCGACCCAGTGCTTCCTTCTTCTGGGTTCGGTATCGGTTCCTCCGTAGGCCGGCTTGAGGGGTCCTTAGCCACGGATGACTAGACATCGTCGCGGGAATCGGTCGGCTGAGCGGGTTCGAGCGCCGGGCGCGGGGTCC
>Ga0209843_1000069_pt1 | contig 14160 bp, 17 predicted proteins | sample GWRWS1_20_30_FD_187222 | JGI IMG/M metagenome (GOLD analysis project Ga0209843, IMG submission 187222) | Riverbed sediment microbial communities from areas with vegetation nearby in Columbia River, Washington, USA - GW-RW S1_20_30 (SPAdes)... | ecosystem: Environmental > Aquatic > Freshwater >... | reverse complement strand
CCGGGGCTCTTCGGCGGCCCCGGCGACCACCACGGCTTCGGAGGCCATCTGTTCTTCGGGGACAAGCTCACCGCGGCCGCCGAGTACCTCGGCCTGACCCAGGACGAGCTTCGCGAGGCCCTGCGCGACGGCCAGTCCCTCGCGGAGGTCGCTGAGGCCGAAGGGAAGTCGGTCGACGGTCTCAAGCAGGCGATCCTCGACGAGGCGAAGACGAGCCTCGACGAGGCGGTCGCCGACGAGAGGCTCACCCGGGAGCAAGCGGACGAGATCCTCGAGCGCCTGCGTGAGAGCATCGACGACATCGTCAACGGCACGGGCGCGGAGCGGTGGCAGTTCCGCTTCCGGGGCAACGGCCCGGGAATCCCTCCGGCCTTCGGTCCGCCGGACGGCGACGGCTCCGACGAGAGCCCGTCCGGCGACACCAACTACCAGGACACCGCGGCCTGAAAGCCGCCCCCCGCACCATCCCTCCTCCCCAGCGAAGAGGCCCGCAGCCGCGGGCCTCTTTCGCGCCGATCCACATCTCCACACCCGTCTCCCGCGGCCACGCCCGGGGTCAGACCCCGGGCGTGGCCGGCGGAGACGGTGCGCCGACGTGCATTCAGGGCTCGCGGGGCGCGGGACACGCCCCGAAGGGGCTGGGGAACCTGTTGAAACCAACAGGGCCGGGTCTTGCCCGGCCCTGTTGCGCTCCGAGAGCAGCGGAACTACTTGATCTCGACTGTGGCGCCGGCCTCTTCGAGCTGCGCCCTGATCGAGTCGGCCTCCTCCTGAGCTACGCCCTCCTTGACGGGGTTCGGCGCCCCGTCGACGAGATCCTTGGCCTCCTTGAGGCCAAGGCCCGTGATGGCGCGGACGACCTTGATCACCTGGATCTTCTTGTCGCCGGCGCCGGTGAGGACGACGTCGAACTCCGTCTGCTCCTCGGCGCCCGCTCCGTCGCCTGCGGCGGCGGCCGGGGCGGCGCCGGGAGCGGCGACCGCGACCGGAGCGGCGGCGGTGACGCCCCACTCCTCCTCGATCTTCTTCTTCAGCTCGACGAGGTCGAGAACGGTCATCTTCCCGAGCTCGTCGAACACCTTGTCGACTGCGGTGGCAGCCATTGCTATTCCTCCTCAGTGGTCTCTTGGGTTGTCTCTTCAGTTGTCTCTTCGGATGTCTCCGCGGGCGGGGGCTCCGCGGACTGCAGCTGCTCGACACGGGCGTCGAGCAGGCCGACGAGGTCCTGAAGCGGGGCGGCGAACAGGCCCACGATCGCGGTGAGCGGGCCGACGATGGCGCCGAGCACCTGACCCCGCAGCACGTCGGCCGGCGGGAGCGAGGCGAGCTCGACGACCTGGCTCGCCTCCATGGGCGTGCCCTGGAGGATCCCGCCCTTGATCTCGAGGACCTTCGTGCGACGCGCGGTCTCGTTGAGCGTCTTCGCGACGGCGACCATGTCGCCGTCGCCCACGAACGCGATCGCGGTGGGGCCGTCCAGGAGCTCAGTCAGTGAGTCCAGCCCCGCCTGCGCCGCCGCACGCTTCGTGAGCGTGTTCTTGACGACGGAGAAGCGGGCGCCCGCCTCCAGCAGCTTCGTGCGCACGTCGTCGAGCTCGCTCACCGAGAGGCCGCGGTAGTCGGCCAGGATGAGCGTCTCCGAGGCGCGCAGTCGCTCCGCGAGCTCCGCGACGACCTGTTCCTTGTCCGTTCTCAGCATCGAAATCACCTCCTATCGTTCAGGCCCGCCAATTGGCGGGCCTGAACGAGAAGGTCTCGACAGAACCGCCTCGGCTGGACTTCCACCCCGAAGGGCTGCCGGCTGTCTTGGGCGACAGGCGTGTGCCGAATCTCTACGCCGGGGCGGGCTCCTCCTCGAGCTCGGCGGCGATCTCTCGTGTCTTCGTCGGATCGACATGGACGCCGGGGCCCATCGAGGGCGCCAGCGTGATCGAGCGGATGTAGCGCCCCTTCGCGGCGGCCGGCTTGGCGCGGACGATCTCCTCGACCACCGCGGCGTAGTTCTCGAGGAGGGTGCGCACGTCGAAGCTCTTGCGGCCGATGGCGAGGTGAACGTTGGCGCCACGGTCGGTGCGGTACTCGAGCTTGCCCGCCTTCGTGTCGCGGACCGCCTTGCTGACGTCGAACGTGACGGTCCCGGTCTTCGGGTTGGGCATCTTGCCGCGCGGGCCGAGGATCCGCCCGAGCTTCCCGACCGTCCCCATCATGTCCGGCGTGGCGATGGCGACGTCGAAGTCGTCGAAGCCGCCCTCGACCTGCGTGGCGAGGTCGGCCGACCCGACGATGTCGGCTCCTGCGTCCTCCGCCTCGCGGGCCTTCTCGCCCTCAGCGAAGACGGCGACCCGGACCTCCTTACCCGTCCCGTGCGGGAGCATGAGCGTGCCGCGGAGCTGCTGATCGGCGTGACGGACGTTGAGACCGAGGTTGAAGTGGACCTCGACCGTCTCGTCGAACTTCGCGCTCTCGATTTCCTTGAGGAGCCGGACTGCTTCGAGCGGCGAGTACGCGCGCTCGCGGTCGATCGTCTCGCGCGCGCCCGTGTACCGCTTGCCGTGGCGCGCCATTACCGGCCAACATCCACGCCCATCGAGCGCGCCGTGCCCTCGATGATTCGCATCGCGTGCTCGACGTCCCGCGCGTTCAGGTCCTCGAGCTTCGTCTCGGCGATCTGGCGCACCTGCCTGGCCGTCAGCGTGCCGACCTTGTCGCGGTTCGGCTCGGACGAGCCCTTGTCGAGCCGCAGCGCCTCCTTGATGAGGACGGCCGCCGGGGGGGTCTTCGTGATGAAGGTGAACGAGCGGTCCTCGAAGACCGTGATCTCCACCGGGATGATGCGCCCGTTCTCCTGCTGGGTCTGCGCGTTGAACGCCTTGCAGAACTCCATGATGTTGACCCCGTGCTGGCCCAGCGCGGGGCCGACCGGCGGGGCCGGGTTGGCCTGCCCGCCCGGGATCTGGAGCTTGATCAGTGTCAGAATCTTCTTCGCCATTCGTTCCTAGTCCATCTTCTTGACCTGGTCGAAGCTCACCTCGACGGGCGTCTGGCGCTCGAAGATGTTCACGAGCACCTTGAGCTTCTGCTGGTCGGCGTTGACGTCGATGACCTCGCCGTCGAAGTCGGAGAGCGAGCCCTGGGTGATCTTCACGGTCTCGCCGAGCCCGAACTCGACAGCGGTGCGCGGGCGCTCGGCGGCGGCAGAGGCTGTGTGGAGGATGCGGTCCACCTCCGGCTGGGAGAGCGGTACGGGCTTGGTGCCGGAGCCGACGAAGCCTGTGACGCCCGGCGTGTTCTTCACCACGGTCCAGGCCTCGTCGGACATGTCCATGTTGACGAGCACGTAGCCGGGCAGCACGCGCTTTTCAGTCTGCACCTTCTGGCCTTCCTTCGTCTCGACGACCTGCTCGGTCGGGACGACGACTCGGCGGAAGCGCGGCTGCTGGCCCATCGAGACGATCCTGTGCTCGAGGTTGGCCTTGACCTTGTTCTCGTGGCCCGAGTAGGTGTTGATCACGTACCAGCGGAACATCGCTAGTGCCCCTTCGAGTAATGCTGCCCCGCCTCTGCGTCGCGAACACCAAGCGGGAGTCTGCACTCGTCCGCAGCCAAGGCTAGAAGCCTTGGTAAGGGCGAGGGTGGGCTCTCGCGCCGCGTGATCGCGGGGCAGAAGCAGGCGTGTATTGCCTTGAGGGGCACTGGCTACAGGTTGAGGAGGACGTCGCGGACGAACCGCTGGATCACCCAGTCGGCCGCGAAGAGGTAGGCGCCGACGATGGCGACGGCGATGATGACGACGATCGTCGCGGAGATCAGTTGCTGGCGCCCGGGCCAGTCGACCTTGCGGAGCTCGGCCCAGGACTCGCCGATGAACGCCCGGAAGCCGCCGCGGCGCTCCCGCTTCTGGCCGGTCTGGCTCTTCGGCTGCCCGGCCGGCTTGACCTGGCGCGTGCGCGTGCGGGCGCGCTCGGACTGGGCCGGAGCCTGGAAGTCGCTGCGCTTCCGGCGGGTGCGCGACGGACGCGCCACTTAGCGAGTCTCCCTGTGGAGGGTGTGACGGCCGCACCAGCGACAGTGCTTCTTCGTCTCGAAGCGATCAGGCGTGTTTCGCTTCGACTTCTGCGTCTGGTAATTGCGCCGCTTGCACTCCGTGCATGCGAGCGTGATCGCGACTCGTACTCCGGTTGCCATCGTCTGTTCGCCTTCGCTTGAGAGAGGTCTCCAGGTAGCGGCGGCAGGACTCGAACCTGCGACACACGGATTATGATTCCGCTGCTCTAACCAGCTGAGCTACGCCGCCCTGCGCGGCGGAGTGTAGCAAGAGCCGCCTTTTCTTCAGTGTTCCTGGACGAGCTCGATCCCCTCGTCGGCGAGCTCGGCAATGCCGCCGCCCGCGACGTGGATGACGTCGTCGAGGCCGGCCCGCCGGAGGAGCGAGACCGCGATCGAGCTCCGGTTGCCAACCGAGCAGGCGACCGCGAGCGGCCTGCCGCCGTTCTTCAGGTCGTCGGGGACGCTTCCACGCAGCTCGTGGTAAGGAATGTGGAGCGAGCCCGCGACGTGGCCCTCGTCCCACTCGTCGTCCTCCCGCACGTCGAGCAGGCGGACGTCGCCGCGGCGAAGCCGCTCCGCCAGCTCGGGCACATCGATCGCGGCCGTCGCCTCGAGCGGGAGGCCGGCGCCGCCCCAGGCCTCGAGTCCGCCTGCGAGCACCCCGGCGATACGGCGGAACCCGACCGCCTCGAGCAGGCGGCCCAGCCGACGGGCCTCCTCGTCGCTCCCTGCGGCGACGACGACCTCGCCTTCCGGGTCGACGACCCAGGCGGCCCGCGTGCCGACTGCCGCCCGCACCATCGTCACGTTGATCGAGCCGGGTACGTGTACGGCGTCGAACTCGCGCGTATCGCGGCCGTCGAGGAGGGTCGCGCCCGCGTGGAGGCGGTCCCGCACGGCGGCGGGCGCGAGCAGGTCGAGCTGCGCCCCCTCGGTCAGGAGCGGCCCGCGGTTCAGCTCCACGATGCGCTTGAAATTCGGCGGCTGCGGAGCGAGCCTGCCGGTAAGCGCGCGGACGACGCCGTCCTCGTCCTCCTGCGCGAGGAGGCGGTTGAAGCGGCGCTCGAAGCCGATCGTCGTCACCGGCTTCTCGCTCATCCCCGCGCCGCCGCAGAGCGAGCCGCCGATGTGGCCGGGCCAGACCTCCGCGAAGTCGCCGAGCCCGAGCAGGCGCTTGAGGGACCCGTAGAGCCCGCGCGCGCCCTCCTCGGCCTCGACGGCGAGGTCAGGGCGCGCGACGTCGCCCACGAAGAGCGAGTCGCCCGTGACGACGAGCCACGGCTCGGCCCCACGGCTCTCGTCGGCAACCAGGTACGCCGTGTGCTCGGGTCGGTGGCCCGGTGTGGCGAGCGCCGTGATCGAGACGTCGCCCACCTCGACCTTGTCGCCGTCCGCGAGAGGCTCGTGCTCGAAGGAGACGCCGGCCTCCGCAGGGACGTGAATCGTAGCGCCGGTCGCCTTGGCGAGTCGCCCCTTGCCGGAGACGTGGTCTGCGTGGTTGTGTGTCTCGAGGATGTGCGCGATCGTGAAGCCGTGCTCTTCCGCGAGCGCGAGGTATTCCTCGACATCCCACTTCGGGTCGATGACGGCCGCCTCGCCCCCGTCCGCGACAACGTAGGAGGCGCAGCCGAGGTCCTCGTGCAGCACCTGCCGGAAGAACATGCGGGGAGGCATGATACGCGCGTGAAGGTGGACCGCCGCGAGCTGGCCGGAGCGGTCGCCGACCTCGGCGTCCTCGTCCCCATCGCCGTGACACTGATCGTCGGGAACGGACTCTCGGCGACCGCGGTGCTCCTTCCCGCCGGGCTTCTCTACGTCGTCGCCGCTTTCGTCTACCGGCTTCCGATCCCCGTCCAGCCCCTGAAGGCCTTCGGCGCGATCGCCATTGCGAAGGGCCTCGGCTCCGAGGAGATCGCCGCCGGCGCGCTTCTCCTGGGCGCCATCTTTCTCGTTGCCGGACGGCTCGGACTCATCGACCTCGCCGGGCGGGCGTTCCCTCGCGCGCTGGTGCGCGGCGTGCAGCTCACCGTTGGCCTCCTCTTCCTCGGGATCGCCTGGAACCTGGTCGTCGACCCGCCGGAGGCGTTCTCGGCTCATGCGACCGCCGCCGCCTGGGCTGTCCCTTTGGCGGCGATCGCGCTTGTGGCCGCGCTTGCGCTCCGCCGACTCGCCATCTCGCTCGTGCTCGTGGCCGTGGGCGCCGCAGTGATGCTCGCACAGGCGGCGGGTGACGTCTCGCTCGGCCCGTCGGCGATCGCCTTCCCGAGCCTGGACGCGGCCGCATTCGCAACGGCGTTCGCGGTCCTCGTCGTCCCGCAGGCGCCCCTGTCGTTCGCCAACTCCTGCCTCGCTACCACAGACGCGGCGCGCGCCTACTTCGGAGACCAGGCCGCCGGGGTGCGGCCCGGCAGGCTTGCGACGACATTCGGAAGCGCGAACCTTCTCGCCGGCGCGATCAGCGGGATGCCGGTCTGCCACGGCGCGGGCGGGCTGACCGCGCACGTCTCCTTCGGCGCGCGGACCGGCGGCGCGCCGCTGGCAATGGGCCTCTTCCTACTCGGCCTTGCCCTCGGGGTGGGATCCGGGCTCGCCGCGCTCCTCGCCGCCTTTCCGCTCTCTATTCTCGCCGCGCTCCTTGCCGCGGCCGGCCTCCTCCACATCGGCCTCCTCCGCGACCTGCGCGGTGCTCGAGACTGGGCGCTGGCGCTTCTCGTGGGGGCGATCGGCTTCCAGACGAACCTCGCGATCGCGCTGGGCGTCGGGCTTCTGCTCTGGTGGATCCCGTGGGGCGTCCATCGCCTGCGCGCACGGGGCGCTGAGGCGCCGGCTTAGTCCCGGTTGCCGAGCTGCACGCCCGCGCGCTTCGAGGCGTCGAACTCGACCGGCAGCGTTACAAGGTTGAAGAGGACGGCAACGGCGTAGAGGAGGATCGCGACGAGCATCAGCCCCGCGATGTTCAGCAGGAGCCCAATGACGAGCAGCCGCGTCCAGACGCTCGACGAGAACGCGACCGCGGGGAACACTGCACGGGCACCTCGTGGAGACCGTTGGCGTCGAGGACGCCGCGGGCGACCTGCTCCCCCGTCATGCTGTTCGTGACCTCGACCAGCGCTTGCTCGGCGAACGTCTTCTTCAGCCACCACTGCACGCCGAGCCCGAGGAGGAGCGGCGGGATGAGGAATGCGAAATAGAGCGCCCAACCCTGCGCCGTCCCGGATCGTAGCGTCCGGAACCGACGCCGGGAAGCGCTCCGGGAGCGGCTAACGTGTCCCGCGCCATGGCCGGCTCCCTCGTGTCCGTGAACGTCGCCATGCCACGCGAGATCGAGTGGCTCGGCCGGCGGGCGACGACGTCGATCTGGAAGGAACCCGTCAGCGGCCGCGTCAGGGTCGCCGGAAGCAACCTCGCCGGCGACGAGCAGGCCGATCGCCGGTTCCACGGCGGGCCGGACAAGGCTGTCTACGCGTACGCGCGCGAGGACTACGAGTGGTGGGCCGAGGAGCTTCGGCGCCCGCTCCCGGCAGGCACGTTCGGCGAGAACCTCACGCTCACGGGCATCGACCTGACCGCCGCGGTCGTCGGCGAGCGGTGGGCTGTCGGCTCGACGCTCCTCGAGATCTCGGGGCCCCGGACCCCCTGCTGGAAGATCGGTGCGCGCATGGCCGACGCCGAGTTCCCGGTCTACTTCGCCGCCGCCGGGCGGCCCGGCGCCTACCTCCGCATCCTCACGGAGGGGGAGCTGGAAGCCGGCGATGCGGTCGAGGTCGTCCAGCGGCGCGGGCACCGGCTCACCGTGGGCGAGGTGGCCCGCGTCTACCACGGCGACCGCAGCCGAGCCGCCGAGCTCCTGCGGGCGCCGGAGCTCGGGGAGGAATGGCGCGCCTGGGCCGAGGAACGGCTCGCCGGCGCGCACTCCCTCCTCCCCGGCTAGTCCAACCCTCCTAAACCGTGGCGGCCTCGGTCGGCTGCTCCTTCAGGCGCCGGATGAGGTCGGCGACGTCGGCGACCTCCTGCTCGAGGTCGCGCTGGTGCTCCTCGAGCGCCCGGAGCCACTCCTCGCGATTCGGGTAGCGGCGGCCCCGGAAACCGGGCCCGCAGCGCCCCGCACCGCGTCGATGGCGACGATGCATCGTTCACCTCCCTCCCTGCTCGTAGCGTCGGAGGAAGCCGGCGACGACGCGCTGAGCCTCTCGCAGTGCCTCGGCCCAGCGGTCGAGCAGGCGGCTTCCTGCCTCGGTCAGCTCGTAGGTGCGCTTCGCCGGGCCGGGCAGGTCGGCGCTCCACTCGGAGGAGACGATGCCCTCCTCCTCCAGCGCGCGCAGGATCCGGTAGAGGTTGCCGACGTCGACGCGGACGTCCTCGCCGGCGACCTCGGGGATCCGCTCGATCAGCTCGTAGCCGTGCATCGGCCGCTCGCGCAGGAGGAGGAGGAGCGCCGGCTCGACGAACCGCTCGACCCGCGCCCGCACCTCCCAGTGCCCCGGCCGGACCGGCGAGCGGCAGCGCGCGCCGCGTGCATAGCCGCGCCTCATCGACCTCTAAGTGTAAAAGACATATGTAAGACGCTAGCAGACCGGGGCGCGCGGTGGCCGCAGCTAGGATCGCCCGCGGACGCGCTTGTAGGCGAGGAGCGTCCCGATCACGGTCAGGACGAGGAGCACCGCCTTCTTGCCGGCGAGCTTCGACTCCCCGCTCGCCCGCTCGCGCATGTTCACGGGCAGCTCCTCGACCAAGAGCCCGGCGTCCCGGAGGCGTAGGAGGCCCTCGACCTCGGGCGCCCCGGTTCCGTACGGGTGGGAGAGGATCGGCATCGCCTTCGCGTTCACCGCGTACATGCCGCTCGTCGCGTCCCCGAACGGCCGCCCGAGCGCGAGGCGCATCCCGCGCCGGAGGAGCGACGTGCCCAGGACCCGCGCCGGGCTCGGCTGGTAGCGGTTCGGCTCGTAGCCGTCCCCCGAGACGAAGCGCGAGCCCACCGCGACGTCGCACTCTCCGGAGCGCACGCGCTCGAGGAGGCGAACGAGCTCCGGAACCGGGTGCTGGCCGTCCGCGTCCACCCGCCCGCAGTAGGCGTACCCGTGCTCCGCCGCGTAGGCGTAGCCGGCCGCGACGCCGTACGGAAGGCCGCGGTTCTCCTCGAAGCTGACCACGGCGGCGCCGTGCTCGCGCGCGAGGCGCGCGGTTCCGTCGGAGGAGCCGTCGTCGACCACGAGCCTGTCCGCCTCAGGGAGCCCCTCGGCGAGCTCGTCGAGGACGGCGGGCAGGTTTCGCTCCTCGTTCCAGGCGGGCACGAAGACGAGGGTGTCGGACCTGGCCGTCACCAGCCCGAGACTAACGGCCGTCCGCCACACCTGCCAGAATCGCGCAAACCGGCCGGGGAAAGGAGCTTCGCATGGGAGATCCGCGTACACAGGCGACCATGACGCAAAGGGAGGCCGCGGCGACCCGCCCCACGGGCACGCAGAGTGGCTGGGTCTACTTCACAGGCATCGTCCTCTTCATGGTGGGCATCTTCAACATCCTCTGGGGCCTAGGCGCTCTCTTCCGGGACGAGGTGTTGACGCGGTCGGCCAGCGGCGACCTCGTCGTCTGGGACACGACGGCTTGGGGGTGGATCCACCTCATCCTGGGCATCATCATCGTCGCCACGGGCCTCGGCCTCTTTGGGGGCCGCGGGTGGGCCCGGTGGACGGCGGTCTTCTTCGTCGGACTGAACGCGATCGCCCAGATCGGGTGGATGACCTGGTACCCGCTCTGGTCGATCCTCATCATCACCCTCGACGTCGTCATCATCTACCAGCTGACGGCCCGCTGGAAGTACTACGACATGTCGTCGCCTTACTAAGCATGCAGCTCGAGAAGGGCAGCTGCGAGGCCGACGCGGGATAGGGCCGTCTAGCTCAGCTCGAGCGTCTCGCCGTCGTCGGGAACGAGCGCCGCGGGGACGGCCGTGCGCACGTCGGCGCGCGTCTCCACGCAGTGGTTGATCGCCTCGAGGTGGACGACGACCACAGTCGGCACGCGCTCGACCACCTCCCGGACCTGCGCGGTGGTCATCACGAGCGGCCCTCCCTCGAGGAAGCGGGCGCCGCTTCCGTTGACGACCGCGACGCGCGGACGGTGCCGCTCGATCGCCTCCTCGACCTCGGCGCACCAGACCGTGTCCCCGGCGACGTAGAGCCCGTCGAGAACGAAGCCGCTGACCGGGGCCAGCGCCCGGGCGATCGCCTCCTCGGTCCCGTGCCGGCCACCGGTTCGTGAGATCGTGAGACCGTCCCAGCCGAGCTCGTCGGCCACGGGCCACGCGTCGAGGCCGAGCCCGCGGAGACGCTCCTCGTCCTCGGGCTGGCAGAAGACGGGCACGTCCCTGGGCACGAGCCGGGCGCCGGTCTCGTCGAGGTGATCCTGATGGAGGTGCGTGACCATGACCGCGTCGAGGCCGCGCACGATCTCCTCTGCGGGCAGCGGGAGCGGGAGGAGCGGGTTCCGGCGCGGGTTCGGCGAGTTCTCCACGGGCGGGCGGGCGCCCACCTCGTCGAGCATCGGCTCGATCAGGATGCGGCGCCCTCCCAGATCCACCACGAGGGTCGCATGACGGACGAGGGTCAGGCGCACGCGGGCACGCTAGTGCAAGGCCAGCCGTTGGGCTGGCCTTGCACCTCAGGGATAGGTCTACGAGGCGGCCGCTCGGCGGGCGGGCACGATGGCTTCTGCCGGTGCTGGTTTCCCACCACCCACACCGGCGGTGACGCCTGCTACGGTCGCCGGGTGCTGACCGACGAAGAGCGCGTGATCTGGTCCGGACGGCCCTCCTGGCGGGGGCGGATGGCGATCCTCGTTCCCGGCGCCCTGCTCGCCGCGCTCGTCCTCGTCGTCGCCCTCTGGGCCGGCCTCGCCACCGACATCACTCTCATCCTGGTGGCGATCCTCGTGGTCGTGACCCTCGGGTGGACGCTCCTCGAGACGATCCGCTGGAAGTACACGATCACGAATCGCCGCGTCTTCGTCCGCCACGGGCTCGTCTCGGTCAACGAGCAGACGGCCAGGCTCGAGCGGGTCCAGGACATCACGCTGCACCAGACCCTCTTCGACCGTATGTTCGGCGTCGGGAGGCTCCGAATCGACACGGCCGGATCGGAGGGAGGGGCGCTCGAGTTCAAGGCGCTCGTCGCGCCGACACACGTGCGCGAGGTCCTGGACGCGGCCGTCCGGCAGGAACAGCAAGCGGCGGTCTAACGGCGAGCCCCGCCGACGACGCCCTCTCGGAGCGCTCCGCCTCAATGGTGAGAGTCGATCAGCCGAAGCCGGCGGTACGGTCCGCGCGTGACCGCATCTGCGGAGCCAGCGCACCCGGGCGGAGCCGCCTACCTCCGCCTGATCCTCTTGGGCGCCGCGATCGGCGTGCCGGCGGCGCTGCTCGCGGCGGCGTTCCTCGCCCTCGTGCACGAGATCGAGGACTGGCTGTGGGAGGACCTGCCCGCTGCCCTGGGACTCTCGGGGCCGCCCTGGTACCTCGTCGTCGGCCTTCCCGTGGCCGGCGCGTGCGTGGTCGTCGCCGCGCGCGCCCTCCTGCCCGGCGACGGAGGCCACCGGCCGATCGACGGGCTCAGCGCCAAGCCGACGCCGCTCGCCTACGCGCCCGGCGTCGCGCTCGCGGCCGTGGGCACGCTGGCCTTCGGGGCGGTGCTCGGCCCGGAGGCGCCGCTCATCGCCCTCGGCTCGGTCGTCGGTCTCGCGGTCACTCGGTTCGTCCGGCTCCGGCCGCAGGAGGAGGCCGTGCTGGCCACGGCCGGCTCGTTCTCGGCCATCTCGGCGCTCTTCGGGGGGCCGCTCGTCGCGGGCGTGCTGCTGGTCGAGGCCGGCGTCGCCATGGGGGCTGCGCTCATTCCGATACTCGTGCCGGGGCTCGTGGCTGCCGCGGTCGGCTACGTGCTCTTCGTCGGACTCGGCGACTGGGGCGGAATCGAGCAGGCGGCCCTCACCGTCCCGGGCCTGCCGCCCTACGAGGGCACCCATGTGCTGGACCTGTTCGTCGGAGTTGGCGTCGGAGTGGCCGCAGCGCTCGTCGTCGAGATCGTTCGCCTGCTCGCAACCCGCGTCGCGAGCGGTGAGAAGCGACTCGGGATGGGCCCTCTGCTGCTCGGCGGGGCCCTGACGGTGGGCGTGATCGCCCAGAGCGCCGACCTGCTTGGGGCCGACCCGCAGGACGTTCTGTTCTCGGGCCAGGCGTCGGTGCCCGACGTCTTGGCGGAGGGCTCGGCCGCGATCGTCCTGCTGCTGATCGTCGCCAAGGGGCTCGCATACGCGATGTGTCTCGGCTGCGGCTTCCGCGGCGGGCCCGTGTTCCCGGCCATCTTCCTCGGCGTCGCCCTGGCGACGTTCGCCGTGATCCTCTTCGACGTCTCCCCCACGCTTGCCGTCGCGGTCGGCGCCGCCGCCGGCGTGGCCGCGATGACCCGGCTTCTCATTACCGCGGTCCTTCTCGCGAGCCTCCTCGTGGGGACCTCGGGCCTGGACGCGGTCCCGGCGGCCGTCCTCGCCGCAGCCGGAGCCTGGGTGACGACGGTCGCGCTCGAACGCTCTCGGGCTGCGGCCCCCGAAGGCTCCGCCTGGCGCTGAGCCGATCGGCCTCGCCGGAAGCCTACGCGCGCGTCAGGGAGCGAGCATCGTCGCCCGCAGCGTCCGCCCGCCGACGCTCCCCTGGAGAGTCGCGAGGGCGTGCGGCCTTCGCAGCGACCAGCGCATGTCGAGGTCTCCTGCCGCCCCGTCCGGCCCCGTGACTCGCACCTCCGCCTGGACACCGCCGTCGCCCCGGTAGGCCCAGCGCACGGATCCGGACACCTCGACGCCGGGCACGAGCCGCGCAGTCCGGAGCCTGAAGACGACGAGCGCGTCGCCCGTGTACGACCACCTCCCGCCCCGCAGGCCGACGCTCGTCCCGTCGTAGTTCACCCACCAGCGCGCGACGACGTCGGCCACGGTTGCGGCGGCCGCGGCCGCGAGTTGGCGGTCGCGTCGACTCGACCCGTCGCCCGGCGCGGCGTGGGCCGGCTTCGTCCGCTCGACCGAGGCGGGGAAGGTCGGGACGACGCGCACCTGGGCGATCTGGCGCGCGCACGACGTGTCGCCGGGCTCGAGATTCCGGACGAAGCGGACATAGAGCTGCGACGCGCAGCCGTCGGCGTCGTAGAGCGCCGTCACGTGGAAGGAGTTCTCGAGCTCCACGAAGGTCGACTGCGGAAAGCGCCGCGCGACTTCCAGCGCGCCCGAGGACGCGGTGATCGTATCCAGGTCTCCGTTCAAGACCAGAGTCGGCACTGATGGGTAGACAGCGCCGGGGGGGTCGGGCGGATCCGGCCGCGTAGGCGACGGCCAGCGGAGGCACGCGAACACGCCTTCGTAATCGGTGCCCGTCCATGCGGACGCGCTGAAAGGCGCGAACGTGCCATGCGGGTACGCGACGAGCCGGCGCTCGGCCTCGGCGGGCCGCTCGTCCATCGGCGTCGATGGATCCCAGAGCTGCGGGTAGTCGTGGCAGATGACCGCCAGGTAGAGCGCCTCGGAGGAGAACGGCGGGTCTTCCGGCCCCGCCTCAACGGTGACCGTCTCGGCTCCGAGTCGCAGGATCGGAGCGGTGTCGCCGCGACGCGCAGCCTTGATCGCGGCGAGCAGGTCGCGCCAGAGCCCGGGGTAGTAGTAGCCGGACGAGACGACCTGCACGAAGGCGTCCTCGTCGAGGGTGACTTGAGTACGCGTCCCGTCGCCGTCGGGCGCGAAGCCGACGATGGGGCTGCCCCGCACCCGGTCGGCGAAGCGGGCGACGAGCTCGACGGGATCCCGCGTAGGGCACTCCGGCGAGCGGAGGCACGAGATCTGGAGCCCCCGCCGGATCGCCTCGACGAGGTCCGCCCACGCCGGATCGGTGCCCGGCAGCGGGTAGGCGCCGTCGAGCACGAGGGAGCGCAGGCGCTCGGGGTAACGAAGTGCGTACGCCTGCGCCGCGTAGGTTCCGTAGGAGTCCCCGTACAGGTCGATGCGGCCGATGCGAAGAGCGCGCAGAACCGCCTCGAGGTCCTGGACCGCTTGAGAGGTCGAGTAGAGATCGCGCTTCGG